>OJSE01001598.1_pt1 | contig 28333 bp, 27 predicted proteins | sample 1599351 | NCBI WGS metagenome assembly OJSE01 (sample SAMN04168656, study PRJEB22393) | human gut metagenome | biome: human gut microbiome; feature: stool | host: Homo sapiens | collected 2014-03-17 | reverse complement strand
GCGATCCCGCCGGCCGGCATGCCATCCACCCGACAATCCGCCGATATCGGGGGAGTGCCCGAAAAGTTGCGCACTTTGGATCGTGGCCGTCCATGGCGCGATAGTCAGTTCGCTTCCACGAGGTTGTCACCGAGCCGGGACATGTCGAGATAGCGGCGGGTCGACCATTCGTTCGCGGTGACGTGACGGATGCGGGCGCATATGAGCATCAACGCGCTGTTCCCGTCGGGGAAGCCGCCCACCACGCGCGTGCGCCGGCGGATCTCCCTGTTCAGCCGCTCGATCATGTTGTTCGTGCGGATCCTCCTGCGGTGCCCGTCCGGGAACTCGTCCAGCAGGTAGGTCGTCGTCTCGCCGACGCCCTCGCGCAGGCAGTTCGCGGCGGCCTTGAGCCTCCTGGATTCCATCTCCGTGGCGACCTGTTCGGCCTTGGCCAGGGCGGATTCCCGGGATTCCATGGCGAATATGGCCTTGAGGGCGGCGGACGCCCATTCGCGGTGTGTCGGCGGCGTCTTCGAGAGCACGTTGCGCATGAAATGCACCATGCACCGCTGGTATCTCGCCTTGGGCAGCATCGAGCCGACCGTGGCGACGAGTCCGGCGCACCGGTCGCCGACCACCAGGCGCACGCCCTTCAGGCCGCGTTCGATCATGGAGCGGACGAACTGCTCCCAGCTGTCCCTGTCCTCCTTCATGCCCTCGGCCACGCCGATCACCTCGCGGTGCCCCTCCGCGTTGACTCCGATGGCGACCAGGACGCTGACGTTCTCCACGTGCCCGCCCCATGAACGCTTGTGCCACACGCCGTCCATGAACACGTACGGGTACTCGTCCTCCAACGGCCTCGTGCGCCACGCCTCGATCTCCCCGTACACCTTCTTGAGCTTGTCGCTCAGGGTCTGGGACGGCATCCTGTCGCCCCACAGCAATTGGCTGATGTCGTCCACCTGCCGGGTGCTCACGCCGGCCAGGTACATGTCGATGAGGGCCTCCTCGACACTCTCCTCGCGTCTCCGGTATCGTTCGATGACCGCGGACTCGAAGACCGCGCCCTTGAGTTTGGGCACCTTCAACGCGAGCCTGCCGGCCTTGGCGGTCAGGCTCCGGTCGTAGTGGCCGGCCCTGTACGCCTTCCGCTCCCCGGTGCGCTCGTACTTGGCGGCGTTGGCGATCTCGTCGGCCTCGGCGTCGAGCATCGCGTTCAATAGCTCGGCGACCTTTTCGGCGACCAAGCGGTCGAGCCTGGTCTCGAGCAGGTTCTGGTCGATCTGTATGATGTTCTCGGGCATGGTTCCGTCTCCTGGCTTCCAATCGCGGTTTTTTGTTTTGGCGAATGAAAATCGTACACAGGACGCGGGCCATGCCCTCTTACGTCAGACCCGGAATCCGAAAGTGCGCAAAAAATCGGGCGTTATCCAGGCAAGAAGGGGTACTCCCGTCGCTGTATAGTGATTCAAGCGTTGGCCTGAGCGAGGAATCGGGAAGGGAAAGGTACTTGTATGTCTGGGCAGCTGACCGGTATGGACTGCTCTGTCGGAGGTCGTCGATGAGCACAGATACTCTTTCAAACAACTCTAATTCTACAGTTGATGCGTATGACGCAGCGGCGCAATTCCCTCCATACAGTGTTCTTATGAGCGTTTATGAGAAAGAGAATCCTTCCTATCTCGAAGAAGCCTTATTGAGTATGCTGAACCAGAGCATATCCCCGGAAGAAATTGTGCTGGTAGAGGATGGGCCGCTTACTAGCGAACTCAATGAGACAATTGATAGTTTTTCTTCTGCTCGCCCTGAGCTTTTCACTATTGTTGCCTATCCTGAGAATCATGGTCTCGGTTATGCATTGGAGCGTGGAGTACCTGCGTGCCGTAACGAAATCATTGCTCGTATGGATTCTGATGACTATGCGTTCCCAACACGCATGAAAGAGCAACTCACGCTGATGCATGAGCAGAATTTAGATATGGTTGGTTCGCAGATTGTGGAGTTCGTGGATGATTACGAGCATCCTGTAGCAACTTCCACTCTTCCGGTCTCTTCGCGCGAGATCAATACATATTCAAAAAAGCGCAATCCTTTCCGGCATCCATCAATGGTGTTCAAGAAGAGTAAGGCTATAGAAGCAGGAAACTATAGCAGTGAATTCTTATATTTCGAAGATTGGGATTTGTTCAACCGGATGCTTGCTATCGGGTGCAAGGCATGGAATGTTAACCATCCTCTGGTCGCCATGCGTGTGAGCGCCGATTTTTACGGGCGCCGTGGTGGCCCCGCATATTTGCCACATATTTGGAAATTCAAAACCGCACAGTTGAAACGTGGATATTTCACCTTTGGTGAGTTCTTGGTCTCCACCGTGCCTCATGTGGCGGTGTGTTTGGTCCCCAATTCGGTACGTTCATTCATCTATGCGCATCTTTTGAGAAAAGGAGCCAAACAATGACGGCCCCCGATAACAGCAATCCGACTGTTGCAGTCGTAACTCTGCATAATTCCCCGAACTATGGCTCTTGTTTGCAGACCTATGCCACGCAGAAAGTGCTTGCTAGCGTGGGAGCATCCCCGACCATCGTGGATTATTACCGTGCGGATGCCATTCCGGCTAACGAGACCGATCGCGCATTGAACGGTCAGGTGGCCAAAAAAATGCCCATCTTTAAGATTCCTGGCGTTAAGGCGTTGGCGCGTATCCCGGTGAGCCGCATGGTCAAGCGACGCGCGGCTCCTCTGAATGCGTTCCGTCACAGCAAGCTGAACCTGACCCCGCGCCCGTACTATTCCATTGACGAGCTGGAACAGGATCCCCCCAAAGCGGATATCTACTGCACCGGTAGCGATCAGGTGTGGAACAGCTTGTGGAACAAGGGATTTGAAAAGGCATTCTACTTGACATTTGCGCCGGAAGGCGCGAAGCGCATCGCATACGCTGCCAGCATCGGCAAGTCTAAGCTCGACGATTGGGAGATTGAACCGATGCGTGAGGAGCTGTTGAAGTACTCACATATCTCCGTGCGAGAAGCTGAAGCGGCTGATCTACTGGATTCCATCGGTGTGCATGGCGCAGTTCCTGTAATCGATCCGACGCTGATGCTCACACAGGATGATTGGGCTGAGCTGCACAGCGACGATGTGCCGAAAGAGCCGTTCATTCTGATTTACCAGCTTAATCGCAATCATGAATTCGATGAGTATGTCAAGCGCTTGTCTGAGAAACTTGGCCTGCCTCTCTACCGCATTGCGTATGGCGTGAACGAGCGCCGTGCCGGCGTGCACACCATTGTGTGCCCCACAGTGGAACAGTTTGTTTCGTTGTTCATGAGCGCCGAATATGTGGTCACCGACTCGTTCCATGGCACTGCATTTTCGATGAACCTATCGAAGAAATTCGTTTCGATTAGTCCTGGCCGTTTCAGCGGTCGCATCATGAATCTGCTGGAAATGACCGGTGAAACCGGCCAGTACCTGCAGGACTATCGAGATTTGAGCGTGGTCGATAATCCGATCGATTACCAACACGTGCATCAGGTATTTGAAATCAAACGTGGGGAAGCTCTTGCCTTCCTCAATGCCGCAATCCACGACTGAGAAGACTTGGATCTAGGGGAGAACGATTATGAATCCAGCCACCAAACAATACCTGAAAGAGCACGGGCCGGTGAAACTGCTCGCCTTGTATCGAGCTTTTGCCAATAGCTATCCGGCTTTGCGCCACGCAGCTTTGAAACAGGCCAAAAGATTTGAAAGAACCTACTCTAGGCCATCATCAAAAGGTGCTGAGCAGGTGCAGGCTCGTATGATTTTCTTCACGCATCAGATTGAAAAAGGTCTGAGCCACATGCATTTTCGTTACGGATTTGGTAAACGTCCTCTCGCTTCGCTCGCAAAAAAGATGAAAATGTACCGTGCCGCTGTTCCGGACTACGGTTCTAGCCAAAGTTATCACAGTGCCCTAGCTGCGTTGCATGAGTATGTTGTGCGTCATGAAGGTCATGAAGAAGCTTTGCAATATGTAAAGGATCTTTTTTCCGAAGAAACATGGCATGAGATTCAGACCGAACAATCCAATTTGGGCGGTAGCATCGTAATTTCGCGTGACTCGAAACAGAACAACAAGAATCTTCCGTTTAAAGAATTGTCTGAGAGTCGTCACTCCATTCGAGAGTATGCTGATCAGCCAGTAACTTACGAAGAATTGCTCCCCGCGGTTCAATTAGCGATGCGGACTCCCACGGTGTGTAACCGACAGCCTGCTCGTCTGCACATTATTCTTAACCCGGAGATTATCGGGAAAGCGCTGAATTATCAGGGTGGTTTCAATGGATATAAGTTACCTCCTGCATTGCTTCTTGTAACTGCGGACAATGCGGTTTTTATGGCACCGCAGGAGCGCAATGAAGGCTTCACAGATGGTGGACTTTTTGGCATGTCGTTGCTTTTATCCCTGGAGCGTGAAGGTCTGGCTGCATGCCCATTGAACACCATGATGAAAGAGGGACCAGAAACAGCTACCAGGAAATTATTGAATATTCCGGACAATGAGAACATGGTGATGTATGTTGCCGTCGGACATTTTCCTGATGAGGTCAAGACCTGTGTGTCTCACCGTTTTGACGTGCAAGACATTATCACGGTAGTCCGTTAGAAAGGCATGCGACGATGTCTGAACCCATTCGGGTACTACAAGTTATCCCTTCCTTGAATCGTGCAGCTGGAGTTGCGCGCTTTGTGTACAACATGGATTTTTACCATGATGAGGGTCGAGTGCATTTTGATTATTTGCACCACTCGAGTATTGATGGCGTGCTGATGCATGACAAGACCTATGACGAGGAACTGCAGGGAAAAGGCTCTCATGTGTATCTCGTTAATTATGCCAGCAGAGGTTTATCCCGGTTTGTCAGGGAAGTAGATGCTTTTTTCGAACAGCACGGAGCAGAGTATGACATCGTGCATTGTCAAATGCCGAACTCGGCGTTCTGCGTTTTACGTGACGCAAAACATGCCGGCGTGAATCACAGGATTTTGCATAGCCATCTGAACAATAGCTCGGATCAGTTCTTGCACCGGTTGCGTAATGCTCCATTGAATGCCATCGGCAAGATGTATGCCACGGATAGACTGGCCTGTTCTGAAGATGCAGGTAAATTCTTATTCGGAGGCAAGCCATTTACCGTGATTCGCAACGGAATTCCGATTGAGCAATTTGCCTATGATATTGGTATAAACAGTGAATTGCGTGCCAAGTACGGCATTCCGACGGATGCTCCTGTAATTGGTTGTGTGGGTCGCATGGTCAAGCAGAAGAATTATCCGTTTGCTGTGAAGGTGTTTGCGCAATTTTTGCGCAAACGGCCCGATGCCAAGTTGGTATTCATTGGAGACGGGACTGATCGTGCTGAACTGGAACAAGCGATACATGACGAGGGCGTGACCAGCTCTGTGTTACTGCTTGGTGTACGTGAAGATATCAACAGGCTGTATTCCATGCTGGATGTGTTCTTCATGCCATCGCTGTATGAGGGGCTACCGGTATCCTGTGTGGAGGCACAGGCCAGTGGTCTACCTTGCGTGTATTCCACCGATGTGCCTCATGAGTCCGACATCACGCAGACCGGTCTATTTGTTGATCGAACGGCGGATATTTCGCAATGGGTTACCGCTCTAGAACAGGCCATGAATGGCGGACGTCTAACCGGTAATCCTGAAGTGCTGTCCGCGCGTGGCTATTCTGCCTCAGCCAATGCTGAACAGCTGATGCGGTATTACGAGCAGTTGATGGCGATGGGTCGATAGCATGACGAGTGAATCATACACAATCAAGAAATTGTTTTATGGAGGGCAAGATGTTGTTGCTGCGCCAAGGATATCACTTGTTACGTTGGCGGTCGCCTCTTTGCCCTTTTGCGTATTGCTAGCAAGTGAGAATTCGTTTACATTCCAGACCGCCATTCCCCCCATTGCGCTCATGGGGCTGGCGTTTTTGTTGATGCCAGCAACGCATAATTACAGCAAGCATGCGGCAGTAGTTATGTTAGGCATAATAGGTGTCATTGGTATATTCAACCGCATTACGGCAATGACATATGGCTACATACTTAATTACTTCCTTACAAAAGATTTAGGTTTATCCGGAGATTCCTCTGTAACCATGCACGGTACCATAACAGATTTTCTTGTTGATTTCGGTGTGGTCGGATTAGGCCTATTTTTCTATATATTTTTTTACTCTGTTCAAAAATTAATTCGTTCGAAGAGATATTTCCTTGCAGCAGTTCTGCCATGGATTTTCATTTGCTTGATTATTATTAGAGCAGAACGTACTGTTGCACTTTGGTTATATCTAATATTATTCGTGGTACTAGGTATCTATTTCGTGTCTCATCCAGACAAGTCGCTATATACAGTTTTTTCGGATGAAGAGGTCTAGTGATGAATGCGACACCCATATTATCCATTGTTATGCCTGTGTATAACACGGATTCGGAGCTTTTCTCCAAATGCGTTGCTCCATTCATCCAGAATGACTCTGATCGGCTCGAGCTCATTATTGTGGACGATGGATCCAATTCAGAAACGGCAGCGATGCTCGACGAATTGCGGTACCGGGTCCCCGTTACCGTAATGCATGAGCGTAATTCCGGCCAAAATGGTGCCAGGGAGATTGGCGTCAATGCAGCTAGCGGGCTATATGTGGGCTTTCTTGACAGCGATGACCGCGTCGTATGGGACAACTTGAACCGGACTTTAGACATACTTGAAAAGAGCTCTTCTGATATTGTCTCCTTCGATGCTCAGAGAGTGTCAGTTGATGGTCAAAGTCTTGGCCAGCCATTCGGATTTGGAAGGAATACCGAGCGCAAAAGGTATATCAGTTCCTGTGCTGAGTTGTGGTTGCAATTCTTCCGGAAGAGTTTTCTGCTAGAGCAAGGTGGACTTTTTCGGACGGGTGAAGTCTGCGTTGGAGAGGACCTGGCTACCGTATTGCCGATGGCGATTAGGGCGAACAGCATAGAGCATGCGCCATTTGTTATATATCAGTATGTTCAACAACCGGATAGTGTTTTGCACAAGAGTGATGGCCAATCCAGAATGAGTATATTGCGCTCGTTTGATCACATCTTAGAGGTGCTGACCGATACGGAATTAGTAACTTACCATGATGAAGTTGAATGGCAAGCTGTTAATCATATTTTGAATTACGAGACTCGTGCGCAATTCCGTAATGGTTTAAAGGCCATGGCAAACGTGCGTAAGCTTTGGATATGGGTTGAGTCCCGATTCCCCCGTTGGCGTGAAAACCCGTACATTGACTCGGAAAAACAGCGTCAAGGTCTGCCTTGCCGTTTGGCTTTGGGAAAGCATTTTATTGCTATTGCTTTTTATCAGACGGTTATCAGACGTATCTCTGGCCGCTGACAGTTCCGAAAGGAGAGTGATGGAATGATTGAAAACAAGCAGGATCTTGTGGAATATATTAGCGAAGATCAACGGGTTCAGCCCACCGCGCATAATCCTATTGCCCGCCTATTGGGCGGTAAGATAGTCAAGCTGAAACTCCATTTGCGTAAGTGCGAATATCACCATAACGTTAGACAAACTCTTTGGCATAAAGTTATGTACTATTACCACTTATTCCGTTTGCGGAGTATATCGACGTCATATTGTTCTGAAATCCCTATTAATGTGTTCGGGAAAGGGCTAGTGATATGGCATGCCGAACGCATCATAGTGAATTCCGCTTCAAAAGTTGGCGACTACTGCAGTCTTTCCAGCGGCGTGGTCATTGCACAAGCTCATGATGGGTGCCCGACTATAGGGAATCATGTGGAATTAATGCTTGACTCGAAAGTGCTTGGTGATATCAACGTTGCTGATCATGTTCGGATTGGTGCAAATGCTTTGGTCATAAAATCAATTGGCGAGAGTAATACAACCTGGGCAGGTACTCCAGCACGAAAAATCAATGACAAAGGGACTGTTGAGACCCCTATCCCCGTTGCGCGTCCAAACAATTAGTCATACGAGTTGAGAGGAGATGACTATGGAAAAGATTGGAATTGTTTCGTTGTACTACCAGAACGGGAATTATGGTGGTCAACTTCAGTCCTACGCTCTGCCGCATGCCCTACAATCACTGGGCTTTTACGGTGAACAGATTCGATTTGTTCGGGATCTCGATGGAAGCATGTCCCGTAAGTCGAGAATGCGGTCAAAGAATCCTGCGGTTCGAGTGAAAGCAGTAGGAGCTACTGTTAAGCATGCATTAAAAGAAGCATCCACCGTTGTATCGAATTACCCGGTTCGAGGGCAGCTTCGTAAGCGAGAAAATGCTTTTCATTCCTTTGAACGTAGTGTTCCCCATTCCGATGTCGTATATAATGAACATTCTATTGCTGCTGCCGGCGCGTCATACGATGCGTTCGTATGCGGAAGTGACGTGATTTGGAATGCAGGAGTGGATCCTCAGATCAGTGCTTTGGGGTTTGCTCCATCCAATAAATTAAAAGTTGCGTTCGCACCCAGTTTAGGAGTAGGCAGTATTCCTGCGGGCTGGTTTGACAAATATCAGCGGTATTTGGATCGACTTGACGCGATTTCAGTTAGAGAAGCCAGCGTAGCGAAAGAGCTCCATACGCTGATGCCTAATCGGGAAGTATTCTGTGCTGCTGATCCCACTTTATTGCTTTCCCGTAATGAGTGGGAACAGTCTTGCCGTCCTCAGCAGCATGATGGCTATGCGCTGTGTTATTTGTTGGGCGATAGCCGAGCCCAACGTGATAGAGCAGCTGAGACAGCTCGACAGGCGGGTCTCGATTTACTAACTTTCCCACATGTTTCTGGTAACACATTCCGTTCGTGTGACCGAGGCTTTGGTGATATCCAGAATTACGATGCCGATGCGTTTGACTTTATTAGTCTCATTCGTGATGCGGAGCTTATTATCACTGATTCTTTCCACGCAGTGGTATTCTCTTCCATTTTCCATAAGAAGTTCATTGCTTTGGACAGAATGAACGGAAGCACATCTAAGATGGGAGGTCGAGTTCGTAATTATCTAGCTTCACTTGGATTGGAAGCTCAGCTGGCAACGCTTTCCGATGAGTCATGGGCATCTTTTACTGGTGAAATTGATTACTCTTCGGTGGATGATCGTATGGGAAAGATTCGGGATCGGTCTCTCACGTATCTCCGGAATAGTCTAAATCGCTAGGGGATGACGACATGATCAATGTTCTTATAAGCGTTAATCAAGCGTATCTACCTCATGTGCAGGTGATGTTACGCTCTCTAAGGTCTCGAACGGATGAAGATGTAGAGATATACCTTCTCAATCACACACTCGATGCTGATACATGTGCTGGGCTGAGTGATTGGGCCAAATCTTGTGGCATGGTTCTACATGTCATCGATGTGTTTAAGACACAACTAGATGGGCTCCCCATATGGCCTGGTCGATTCAGCGTCGAGATGTATTATCGCATCATTGCTCAATACGTACTTCCAGCGCAATTAGACAGAGTCATGTGGCTGGATGCAGACATCGTTGTGCTTGGAGATCTTGCTGGTTTCTATCATCAGAAATTAGATGGCTATTGTCTTGCAGCTTGTCCAGACCGTGGATGGGATACTGATTATGTTGCTGGAATCAAGAACAAGGTTGGTCTGCCGAAAGATCACCAGTATTTCAACTCCGGAGTGCTACTGCTGAATCTTGAGCAGCTGCGACAGGAACGTACGCTGCCGCAGCTTATTGCAGAAATTAATACCGTTAAAGACCGACTTACATATCCGGATCAGGACATTCTTAACCATCTATATGACGGTAAAACCAAGTATTGCAGCTGGCGGGAATTCAACTACCAGCTCGACTTGGATAATCGTGTAGCTAAACCTGTCCTGGAACACATTCGGATACTTCATTTTACCGGTTATAGGAAACCATGGGAATACCAGTATTTCAATGGTCTTTCGCACTGGTATTGGGATCAAGCAAAGTTGAACGGCAGGCAGAAAGAGTCCGAAGAGTTTTACGCAAAGGGCAGGGCGTATTGGCCAGTTGCTCGAATGCGTGATGTACTGCAAACCGTTAAAGGTCAACTGAAAAAGATTATGCAGAAATAGTCTTGCATGTCTCCCAAGCGTGAAAGAAGAACATATTAATGAGACAGCGTAAAATGGGCGCAATCCTGGGCTATGCGACAGTGATCGTAAAGAACCTGGTCAATCTGCTGTATGTGCCACTGCTCTTGCATTTCCTTGGGCAGGGTGATTATGGCGTGTTTCAGATGACGAACAGCGTAGTGTTCGCTTTGACGTTGCTCAGTGCAGGTTTCTATGGCAGTTACGTTCGTTTCTATATGCAGGAGAAGGCGCACGGTACTCCTGAAGGAATTCGTCGGCTCAATGGTATGTTCCTGCTGGTCTACGTTGCGGTTATTGCATTGTGTTTAGTAGGTGGCATGGTCCTGACACTGAATGTAGATGCTCTATTTTCTAATGGATTGACTCCTTCTGAGCTAGTTCTTGCACGTGAACTCATGGTCATCATGACGATTAGCGTGGCTGTGCAGCTGTTTTCCAATCCGTTCAACTCCTATATTGTGGCTAAGGAGCAGTTCATCTATCAACAAACTCGTCAGCTGGTTACTACGCTGGTCACTCCTATTTTGGCAGTGTTGTTGCTTTGGCTGGGCATGGGCGCAGTTGGTGTTGCGTTGGCGACTTTGACCATTTCAACTATTTTGTTGCTGATGAACATCGTTTATGCGGTACGCAAGCTGGGCATGCGATTTAAGTTTACGGGGTTGCAATGGAGCCTGTTCAAGGCTGTAGCGATTTTCAGTTTCTGGATTTTCCTCAACCAGATTTTTGATTTGGTGAATAATAATGTGCCCAATTTTCTACTTGGTGCCATGGCTGGCTCCACAGTGGTCGCTACGTTCTCAATCGCGGTGCAGATTAGAAATATCTTCTTCGCAATGAGCACCACGATGTCAAACGTGTTCGTGCCGATGATCAACAAAATCGTGGCAGAGTATGATGACAACACAGTGCTTACCCGACTGATGACACGTGTCGGTCGTTATCAAATGGTCCTATTTTGGTTTCTGTACGGTGGGTTTATTGTCGTAGGACAATACTTCGTTCAGATCTGGGCCGGCAAAGCAAACATGGATGCATACTGGCTGAGTGTGATTATGGTTTTGCCGGTCATGATTCCGTTAACACAGAACACAGGCATTGAAATTCAGCGTGCAAAGAACCGGCACAAGGCTCGTAGCATCGTGTATGTATTCACCGCATTACTCGATATCGTCTTGTCGGTGATGCTGATTCCGATTTGCGGCTATTGGGCCACGGCCATCGGCTACGTGGCTAGTATTGCGCTGGGTACTGGGCTGTTTATGAACTGGTATTATCAAAAACACATCGGGTTGGATATGGTCTATTTCTGGCGCAAGATGGCACCGACGCTGTTGATGTCGTTAGCGATTATTGCTGTATGCCTGTTGGGAACATATCTGATTCCTGTGAACTCCATCATTATGTTTCTTGTATGGGGAGTTGTATATTCCTTGGTATATATCGGTTGTGCGGCAAAGGTGTCGTTGACTGCCGAAGAGCGTACCAGAGTTCTTGGATTCGTTAAGAGAAAGGTGTCGAGATGAGTGATACTCATGTAATCGAACGAGTAATTGCATCGCCAGATCAAGATGCGATTGGTGGGCAGGCAACATACTGTGTGGGCTGTGGCTCATGTGCTTATCTTGATCCGGCATTCCGAATCGCGAAGAGCGTTGATGGTTGCTATTCAGCTTCCATTAATGGGCAAGTGCGGGATTGGTCTGCTGTGGAGCGTGTCTGCCCGTTTGCCTCTGCTGTGGATGAAGATGCACTCGGAGAGGAACTGTTCGGTTCCCAGACTGGCGTACAGCATAACCAGTATCTTGGCTATTTCCTGAATACTTATGTAGGGTACGTGCAGGCCGATGGGTGGCGTTCACGTGGCAGCTCTGGCGGCTTGGTTAGCTGGACGGCATCTAAAATGCTTGAAGACGGATTGATTGACGCTGTTATCCATGCGAAGGATGGTCCCGATCCTGAGCATATGTACACCATTCAGATTTCACATACGGTCGATGAGCTTAAAACGGGTGCAAAGTCCAAATATTATCCCGTCGAGATGGGCGAGGCTCTTGACTATGTCCGTGAGCATGAAGGCCGTTACTTATTCATTGGTATCCCATGCTTCGTCAAAGCCGTGCGTCTGCTGCGCCGTGAAGACCCGGTGCTGAATGAACGCATTAAGTACTGTATCGGTTTGGTGTGTGGACATTTGAAGTCTGACTACTTTGCGAAAGCAGAGGCTTGGGAATCAGGTGTTCCGCTGGATAAGATTGCTCGTGTGGATTTCCGTCACAAGACACCGGGATCTCCAGCATCTGACTATGCAGTTGAAGTGCGTCGTACTGATGGCGGCCAGCCAATCATCAAACGTACCGCAGAATTGGCGGTCACCAATTGGGGCCTCGGATATTTCAAATACAATGCTTGTGATTATTGCGATGACGTGCTTGCTGAGACCGCTGACGTGACGTTTGGTGATGCTTGGATTCCTAAGTATGTGTCTGATGGTGAAGGTTGCAATGTCATCATTGTGCGTAATCAGGCTGTGCTGGATCTTTTTGAACGGCATCATGATGAGCTTATGCTGCACGATTCTAATTCGGACGAGGTCTACCAGTCTCAGGCCGGCGGATTCCGCCATCGCCGTCAGGGCCTCGCCTATCGTCTCTATGTGCACGAGAAGCGGGGAGAATGGACTCCGACGAAGCGAGTAAAGCCTTCCTTGGAAGGTATCAGTGAGCAGCGTCAACATATTTATGCCATGCGCACCACCTTAAAAAATGAGAGCTTCGTTGCTTTTCGCGAGGCTGTGCGTTCTGGGAATTTTGATGTGTTCATAAAGCATATGCGAGTTTTTGTGCGGCAGTACCGACGTATAAATGTTCCTTTCCAGAAGCGTGTGATTCGAAAGTTCAAAGCAATTGTCAAACGATGCATGCGAATTATTCGTAAGAGTTGACGAAAAGGAAGTGTGTTTGGTGAATTGTCGTTACCATTAATCACGATTAATGGTGATGGATAAATAGGGGAGAGAAATGACTATATACTTTATCCAAGTGCTTCTTCTCTGGGTTGCGGGTTTTTTTCGAAAAACAACACCAGATAAAACTTTTAGAAAAGTGTATCTGGTGTTCGCTGGAATTTGTTTGGTACTTGTCGCTGGACTGCGTCAATATACGGTCGGCACCGACTTGGATCATCATTATGCGCGCGAGTATACAATGCTCGCAGATACTTCGTGGAAGCAAATACCAAAACTGAATATTACGTACGAAGTTGGATATAGGTATTATTGTAAAATATTATCTATTTTTTCTTCAAATGTTCAATACTTTATCTTTGTTACATCTTTGATTACCATAGGAATTTTTTTATGGTTTGTATATGAGAATTCTGTTGATATCGTGATGAGTACGTTGCTGTTTGTGCTGTATTGCATTAACTATATGTACTACAATGTGATTCGACAAGCGGTTGCGGTGTCTATTGTGTTGATTGGATATCACTTTCTCAAGAAGCGTGATCTGGGCATAATTCGATATGCGGCGTTTGCCGCATTTATTGTACTAGCGTCAACCTTCCATAGTTCTGCCATTCTTTGCTTGCTGATTATCGTTTTTAATATTGCATCACGGTATCCAGTGCGTTTGTTGCCCTCTCTGTTGATTACGCTAATTGTGTTTATGCTTTACGGTGAGTTATTCACTTTTTTGAACGGCAATGTATTCGCCGGTACTTCGAATTATGATCGGTATACGTCATCTGGGAGCATTGCAGCTGAGGGACAAGGGTACTTCAGCAGACAGCCATTGGGTGATGTCTGCTTGTGCGCGGGCGCATTGCTCTTGGCGTATTTCCTTATGGTGAGAAAGAATCGCGGGGGGGAGGTAATATCTGCGCAACACGATTCACTCGCTTATCGTATTCAGGATGAGCGTCTTATTATCTATTCGTCGTTAATCTGTTTTATTTGTAGATTGCTTGTCTTCCGCATGAATATCATTTACCGCGTTTCGTACTATTTTGTACCATTCGTTTTACTTCTTTATCCATTGGCGATTTCTCGCCTAGAAAAAAATACAAGAATTGTTGTAAGCACAGTAATTTACATCATTTTCTTTATTTATTTTGCATGGATGACTGTTGCTTATGCGGGGAATCTGTATGGAACGGTTCCATATAAGTTCTATTGGGAACTATAGCGTTGATTCCGCAGCTCCTAGTTTCTGAAAGGTGACATTATGACCCCCCCCTATCAGTAAGGTATCGCGACGGGCATCTCTTGATCTAATTCGATCATTCGCGATTATTGCAGTCGTTGCATTGCATGTAGTGCCGCAGTCTGAATCAGCATGGGTATATCGTATCTTCTTCGAATCAATGTCGAAAGTCGGTGTGCCGCTGTTCCTGATACTTTCGGGTTATCTCATGCTTGATCGGGATTACACAGAACCTGATCGACTGAAACGATTCTTTGTGCATAACTGGTTGCCGATGGTTGTTGCGTTTGAGCTGTGGGTATTTGTTTCGTTCCTTCTGAGCGCGGGAAAGTATGCAATTCAGCCAGATGGCTCATTTCGTGATCTGGTAGGAGGGGTGCTCTCGACTGCTGCCTTTTGGGGCGAGCCATACATGACTTATTTCTGGTATATGCAAATGATTATTGGTATATACCTATTCATTCCACCTCTGGCATCGTTTTTGCACACGGTTGTGTCGAAAGGGTGCCGCGTGTGGGTGCATGTGGTTATGTCGCTTCTGTTGGTGTGGGTTTTTCTGCTGCCGACGATGCAACTGATAGCTGGTTGGTTTGGAGTAAAGATTTCTGGCGAATCGTCACTGGGCTGGTTCGTCGGTAAGGGCGCTCTGGGGGTTGCTTACATGCTATTGGGGTACTGCCTGCGTACAGTGCCGATACTGGTGAACGCTTCGTTGAAGATTCGAGTTGTTGTGTTCTTTCTGTCCGTTGCTCTCCTATGGGGCGTGTGCGCAGTGGACTATGCGCAAACCCGGCAGAGTTTCATGGTCACTGATGGGTTCCTACCGATAGCGGCCTTCGCGTTTGCCTTGTTCTGGCTATTGCTGAAGACCGAGCGGCCGCTTGCCGATATGCCGCACTTGCGAACTGCAAGTTACTGGCTGTCGCGGTTGTCGTTTGGTGTATACATGAGTCATGTTCTGGTGGCAATGTGCATAGGTGCGGTTCTGCCGGATGCCCTTTCCTCGGGTGTGATGAAGCTGGCCATCATTAATCCGGTCACGGTGTTGGCGCTGGCTGTTGTAGCGTGCCTAGTGCTTGAGCGGATTACCGTGACGCGAAAGTGGCTGCTGCTGGTGCGGTAGGGAACATCCCCCTTCGCCGATGCAAACAAAAGAACATAAATATCGCCATCCAATTCTAGGCAGGGGCCATTCTGCTTCCTCAATGAGTCCATAATGAAGACGAAGATACATTTAGGTAAGCGGGAAAGCTGATTCTACCTTCTCGAAGGCCTTCGCCACATATGCTGATAGGTAGTGCCCGAGTTTTTGCGCACTTTGGTCTTCGCCCGTTCCTGTGGCGGTGATCAGTTCGCTGCTGGTACGTTCTCACCGAGCCTTGACATATCGAGGTAGCGGCGCGTCGACCACTCATTGGAGGTCACGTAGCGCACGCGCACGCATATGAGCATGAGCGCGCTGCGCCCGTCGGGGAAGCTGCCGACCGCGCGCGTGCGTCGTCTGATCTCGCGGTTGAGGCGTGATAACGCCCGAATTTTTGCGCACTTTGGTTTGGGCTTGGGATAGGGGCATGGCCCGTGTCCTGTGTACGATTTTCAGTCGCCAGACATTAGAAAACCGGGATTGGAAACGAGGGCACGAAGCCATGTCGCAGCAGATTCTACAGGTCGACCAGGCCATGTTGGAGACCACCCTGGACCGGATGGTCCGCAAGAGCGTCGAGGAGACGTTGAACGCGATGCCCGACGCTTCAGGCCGATGAGATCACTGGCGCCGCCAGATACGAGCGCAGCGGGGAGAGGAAGGCGTACCGGGCCGGCCATTACGAGCGGGACCTGACCGTCAAGGCCGGCAGGACGAGCCTGAAGGTGCCGAAACTCAAGGGCGCGGTGTTCGAGTCGGCCGTGATCGAACGATACCGTCGGAGCGAGGAGAGCGCCCGGGGAGGCCTTGATCGACATGTACCTGGCCGGCGTCTCCACCCGCCAGGTCGATGATGTCAGCCGGCTCCTGTGGGGCGACCGCATGCCCTCGCAGACCCTGGGCGGCAGCTCAAACGCGTCTACGAGGATATCGACGCATGGCGGGAGCGCCCGCTGGTCCAGGATTATCCGTACGTGTTCATGGACGGCGTGTGGCACAAAATGTTTTTAGTCAAGTCGGTGTTTCGTGTTTCGTCACTAATTTTTTTCGGTTTTCGGCATGAAGCGTGCCGGCCGGTGGTTTGTTTTACTGGTTGTCCGTCTTGCCGAACATGAGGGCCTGGCTGACGCGTCGGCTGGGGCCGGTGAATTCGATGAGGCGTCCGTGGTGGACGATGCGGTCGATGATCGCGGCGGCGAGTTTGTCGTCGGCGAAGATCGTCCCCCATTTGCTGAACTCGATGTTCGTGGTGAAGATGATGCTGCGCCGCTCGTAGCTGCCGGCGATGATCTGGTAGAGGAGACGGGCCCCGTCGATGTCGAAGGGCACGTAGCCGAACTCGTCGAGGATGATCAGATCGGCGCGGGCGAGGTCTTTGAGCAGGTTGTCGAGGGCGCCGTCGCGTTTGGCCTTGCCGAGCTGGAGCACGAGCTCCGCGGTCTGCCGGAACCTCACGCTCCTGCCCCGTTCGACGGCGATCATGCCCAAGGCGGTGGCCAGGTGGGTCTTTCCGCGTCCCGTCTTGCCGTAGAACACGAGGTCCTGCGCCTTGGCCGCGAAATCGAGGCCGGTCAGCTGCTCCTTGGTGTATCCGTCGGGCAGGCGCACGTTCGCGAAGTCGTAGCCGTCGAGGCTCTTGGGCACCGGGAACCGGGCCTGGCGCATGAGCCTTGCCCGTTTGGACGCCTCCCTGTTGGCCAGTTCCGTGGCGAGCATGCGGTCTATCGCGGCGAGCTGGCGGGGCGTGGCCCATTCGAGCGTTTCGTCGATGGTGGCCTGCGAGATGAACAGGCTCCTCGCCCGCTCGCGCAGCGGGCCGGGGTCGGTCCGTCCGTTCTTCTGGTTCACTCGTCCTCCTTGGTGTAGGCGATGTCGTATTCGCTCAGGTCCACGGGGTCGTCGTAGGCCACGGGTCCCAGGCCCGAGGCGTGGCGTGCCGCGGCCAGACATACCCCGGCCCGGTCCGTGCCTCCGGTGGATTCGAGGATCTCGAGCATGCCGGCCACGGCCGCCCGCCAGCCGCTCTCGCCGTCGGCGTGCAGCAGGGCACGCAGGCTGTCGCGCCGCGTGGCCTCGTCCTGCGCGTCGATCCATTCGCGAAGCGGGTCGGGCATCGCTGTGTTTTAGCAAGTTGGCGTCCGCTTTGTGAGCGGTGTTTTTCCGCAGTGTAGGCAGCGGGTTTTCCGCAGGGTGTGCGGTATCGGCCGCTGCCTGTCTGCGTTGTGTTGGTTATTTGGTCATGAGGGCGTGTTCGCTTCGGTAGGAGCGGCCCTCGAATCTGATGAGCCGTCCGTGGTGGACGGTGCGGTCGATGAGGGCGGCGGCCATGTTCTTGTCGCCGAGCACGCGTCCCCATCCGCTGAATTCGATGTTGGTGGTGTAGATGATGCTCCTTGTCTCGTAGGAATCGGAAATGATCTGGAAGAGGAGCCTGCTGCCCTCCTCGTCTATGGGCAGGTAGCCGAACTCGTCGATGATGAGAAGTCGGGCCTTGCCGATGCTCGCGAGTTCCCGGTCGAGCCGGTTCTCCTGCTGGGCGCGGCGCAGACGCATGAGCAGTCCGGTCGCGGTGAAGAAGCGCACCGGGACGCCCCGCTCGCAGGGAGCCGTCCGATCGCGGTGGCCAGGTGGCTCTTGCCGGTGCCGACGGGCCCGTAGAGCACGAGGTCCTCGCATCCGGCGACGAAGTCGAGGTTCTCGAGCTGCGCGCGCCCCCAGTCGGCGGGCATCTTCAGGTTGGTCCAGTCATAGCCGTCGAGGGTCTTGTCGGCGGGGAACCCGGCCTGTTTGAGCAGGCGCAGGCGTTTGGATCGCTCGCGCGAGTCGAGTTCGGCCGTGAACCATCGTTCGATGAAGTCGAGCTGGTTGGGCGTGGCCTCGGCGAGCGTGCCGGCGAGCACGCTGCGTGTCAGGGTCAGGCTGCGGCTCATCTTCAGGATGCGTTCGCTTTTCTCGGTCGTGGACGCGCGCCTGCGTCGGGTCTCCGGGATCACCGGATCGGGTCTGACGCTCACCGTTCTTCCCCTCCGTCGTCCGTGCCGGTGATGAACCGGTCGTAGCCGCTCAGGTCGGGCTCCTCGATCCCGCCGGGGTATTCCCACTCGCCGTCGCGCATGCGCAACGCGATCGGGGTGAGCGAGTCCGCGTGCAGGCCCATGTCCCTGTTCGAGCGCAGGATCTCGCCGCACGCCTGCATCGCGGGATCGAACCCGGCCGCCCGGCACGCGTCCCCGATCGCTTTGAGGCTCTCCCTCAACGTCTTTTCGTCCATGGAATCAAGCCACGCGCGTATATCGTCGGGCACGTCCGGGCGGATCGAGCTTTCCCGCCACGCGCGGGGTTTGACCGCGAGCCGGGGAAGCACGAGCGCGGGATCCTCCACATTGCGCGACCGTCCGTACTGTCTGGGATATTCCGCGAGGAGCTCGCCGGTGGCGGGCGATGCGAGCGTGACCGTGTCCCACCGGATCGCGGCCAATACCCTGGAACGCGCCGAATCGGGGCCGGCGAGGTACCGGTTCGAGTCGATGTCGACCAGCCCGTACTTGTCGGCCGTCCGGCTTTCCCAGCGAACCGGGTCGAACGCCGTGGACGGCAACGGCATCAACGCGGCCCTCTCCTCGTCGAACACCTCGGCCACGGGCACGTCCGGCAACCTCGGGCAATACGAGTCCCTGGCGAGCCCGTCGCACCGCTCCAGCAGGAGACGGCTCAACTGCCCGTACGATTCCGCGCGCATGGGCGGCACCATGAGATTGCGCCGCAAAAACCCGACCGCGTTCTCCACGCTGCCCTTCTCGTTGCCCGAATACGGGTTGCAGAACCGGACCTCGAGCCGGTAATGCGCCACGAACGCGGAGAACACCCCGGTCAACGCGACCTCGCCCTTCGCGTTGCGCCGGCCGGCACCGGTCGCGTTGTCCATCACGATCACGGGAGGAACACCCCCGATATGCTCGAACACGAGCATCAGGCCATGGCACAGACACTCCGCGTTCTCGCCCGGCAACGCCACGCACAACCGCATGTTCGAATACGGCAACGAGACCACCAGGCAATGCACGTCCGCCATCTCGCCAGCGATCCGGGCCCGGGCCACGCCGAAATCGACCTGCATGCTGCCCGCCGCCCACTCGAGCCGCACGTACCCCTCGCGATCCGGCACGCCGCGGTTCGCCTCGCGCCACCGGTGCACGTAACGCATCGTGGTCGAATACTCGCCGTCGTAGTCCGTCTCCGCCAGCAGACGGTCGTGCACGCGCCTGATCGTGTGCCGCTGCTTCCTGGGCAGCAGACGATCGGCCTCCAGCCACTCGTCCACCAGATGCGCGTACGGGTCGATCTTCGACCCGTACCTGCGATCCGCCTTCGGCTTGGGCGAGCAATCCTCCATATCCGCGTGACTATCGCGACCGTCCCGCGATCCACGTGAAGACGCCGCGCTATCTGCGCGCGCGACATTCCCTGCCGGTCGAGTCTCCTGATATCTTGCACAATGGGCATCGGTATCGCCATGTTCCTTTCCTTCCCGAGCGCCGGCCGGCGGCAACCGGCCGAATCAAAACCGATTGGCAACTCGGGAATATACAGGCGGCGGCACCGATGCCTATCACATCACCGGGAAACGATGACGACACCGGGGAAAACCATCAGCCCACACTGCGGAAAAACACTGCCGAACCTGTCGAACAAACATTGAAGCAAAACACGCGTGGCCTCGTCCTGCGCGTCGATCCATTCGCGAAGCGGGTCGGGCATCGCGTCGCGCACCCGGCTGTTGCGCCAGGCCGCCGGCCGGTCGCACAACAGCCCGAGCTGGCTCGACGGGTCGCCGCTGTCGGTCGGCTTGTCCCCGTAGGACCTCGGATGCGTGATCACGCGTTTGCCTTCGGCATCGAGGATCTCCACCTCCAGGGCCCTCAGGCCGACGATCATCTCATGGCCGGCGTGTTCGGGTCCGGCCGCGTACCGGTGGCGGCCCTGGACGGTGATGTTGCCGTATTTGTCGGCCTTCATCCTCGTCCACGTGACCACGTCGAACGGCTTGGCGGGCAGGGGCAGCAGCGCCTTTCGGTCCTCGTCGAACAGGCCGGTCTGGCTCTCGCCCTTCCTGTAGTGGTCCTTGTCCCCCAGTTCGAGGCAGCGGCCGGGCAGGCGCAGGTTGAAGCTGTCGAGGTTCCATACGCCGGGCACCGGCACGAACAGCCTGCGGCGCACGGCCCCGACCCTGGCCTCGACGGAGCCCTTCTCGTGTCCCGAGTACGGGTTGCAGAACGTGTACTCGAACCCGTAGTGCGCCTGGAACGCCTGGAACAGGCGGGTCAGGCGGATCCTGTCGAACCATTTGCGTCCGACGCCGGCGGCGTTGTCATACACGATGCGTTCGGGCACCCCGCCCAGCCATTCGAATAGGTTCCTGAGGGCCTGGCACGTGCACTCCGCGTTCTCCCCGGGCATCAGCTGGCTCGGCCCGATGTTCGAGTACGGGAAATCCAACACGAAATGCCGCATTCGCGTCACGACGCCCCGGTAGCGCACGTCGACCTGGCCGAAGTCCGCCTGGCATTCGCCCGGATGCCACGACAGGTCCAGGAAACCGGCCTCCCGCTCCGCCGCGGCCTCGCGCCTGAGCCGCGCCACGGTCCGGGTCACCGTCGACAGGGACACGTCCGCACCATATTCGTCACGCAGCCGTTCGTGGATGCGGGTCGCGGTATGCCGCTGCTTGCGCCAGGTCTCCCGGTCCTCGGCGAGCATGCCCTCGATCATGGGCAGCCACTCGTCGATCACCGAACCACGACGTCGCCTCACGGGCGGCCTGGCCGATAGGTCGTCGACCCTCAGATACTTGCGCACGGTCGGCTCGCTGACCCTCTCGCTGCGCGCTATCGAGGCGATGGACTCACCGTTCCTGCGACGCGAACGGATAGACTGTATTTGGGGCATGCTGATCATTGCCTTTCCGGACCTTTCCCGAATGGAACTAGAAGCACCATCAGGCTAAGGCCCACGGGTGGTCGGCATGCCTTTCCGCCTAAACCCGAAAAAACTACGTGACTAAAAGGGGGTGGTGACGTTTTGTTGGACTTCGTTGTCTGTATGGTCGTTGGTCAGTGTACCGGATGGTTTCAGGCGACGAGCCCGAGCTGGATGCGTTTGTCCATGATGCTCATGCCGTATTCGGTCTTGATGCGCTTGTCGCGGTACCAGACCATGTACTCGTCGAGCATCGCGGTGAACTCGTCGATCGTCACGCCCCGGAAGCTCCTCTTGTGGAAGAACTCCTGCTTGAGACGGCCGAAGAACCCCTCCGCGGCCGCATTGTCCGGCGAACAGCCCTTCGCGCTCATCGACCGGGTCAGCCCGTGCTCGGTGCAGATGCGGATCCATTCCGGCCACCGGTAATGGCAACCCCTGTCCGAGTGGATGATCGGCGTCTCGCCGGGCTTGAGCGTGGCGCACGCGTCGCGAAGCATGCCGTTGGCCAGGGCGGCGTTGGGGCTCGTGCCGATCGTCCAGGCGACGGGCATGCCGTCATGGCAGTCGATGACCGGCGACAGGTACACCTTGCCCGCCGGGATCGAGAACTCGGTGATGTCCGTGACCCACAGCCGGTTCGGCGCGGTGGCGTGGAAGTCGCGGTTCACGAGATTCGCGGGTGCGCCGCCGATCTCGCCCTTGTACGAACTGTAGCGCTTCGCGCTCTTGAGCACGGGGACCATGCCGTGGCTGGTCATCAGGCGCATGATGCGCTTGGCCGACACGATGATGCCCGCGCTTTTGAGCTCGAGGTGGATGCGCTTGTACCCGTAACGCCTCCTGCTGTTCCCGAACGCCTCGCGCACCAGGGACAGGAGGTTCGCGTTCTTGTCCGGCCGGCGCATGGCCTTCAACTGGTAGTAGTACGTGCTGCGCGCGATGCCGACCTCCTTCAGCAGGCTCTCCGCGTTCACGCCCAACGTCTCACTGATGTCCTTGATCAGGGTCGTCTTCTCTCGGCTTGTCAGGTTGTCCGGGTCTGCGCCCGGCTCTTTTCCCACCAGTTCCGCCGCACCCTTCATGATCGCCAACCGGATCTCCATGGCCCGCTGTTCGGCGCGCAGACGCTCGAGGTCGGCGCGCAACGTGGCGATCTCGCCGCGCAGCGCGTCCGGATCGTCCTGCTGCGAGGAATCCCCGCGTTCCGGTTCCCTCTTCGTCACCATGAGTCCTTTCGCGTCTCCGAGCAGTTGACGCTTCCAGTTTCGCACGACCGACGAATCCACACCCACCGCCTCCGCGGCCTCGCGCGAACTCAATTCGCCGGACGCGACCTTCAGGACCGCATCCCGTTTCAATTCCCCGGGAACCGGGCCACGGCGAATCCGGCGTTCGCCCGGCGCGAGCTCGTCGATCCACGAGGCAAGCACCTCTTTGCTCGGATACCCCATCTGACGCATCGTGCGGCTCGCACGCCGCCCATGCGTCAGATAATGGTCCACGGCCGCACGCTTCTGCTCCTCCGTGTAGCGCGCATACCGTTCACCACGCTGCGAGGACACGCCCGTCTCCTGTTCGTCGAGCCAGTCCCGGTGCCACATGCGCAACGCCTCCCGGCTGGGATACCCCAGCTCGCGGATCACATCCGCCGCGCAGCACTCGTATTTCACATACAACTCGACCGCGCGTTGCCGCTGTTCCCTCGTGTACTTCGCCATGGCCGTCTCCTCCTCGGATCACAGTCCAAGAAAACGGCCCCACCCCCAAACCTCAACTTCCTATTGAACAAAAACAGGTACGGCTTGCGGGTCCTGGCGCGGCGGCGTCCGGCCTTCCGGTGCGCGGGGCCGGCGATGTGGTACCGGCCGGTCCACGGCCCCGTCTTGAGACGCTCCGGCCGGTACGGCCGGTAGGATTCGTTCTCGTTGGACGGGAACCATGTGTTGCGTTTGACCTCGCGGCTGACCGTGGAGGCGTGCCTGCCGATCAGGCCGGCAATCCGCCGTATGCTCGTCCCGTTGCCGATCTCTATCTGGATGACCTGCCGTTCCTCTTCCGACAGGCGCGAATACACTTGACCCAAGGTGCGACATCCTTTCACTGGTTATCTAGACAATCTCCAATCTAAAAGGTGTCGCACTTTCAAATAGACAGCGGGGCTTTCTTGCAGAATGCCCGTACGATGATTGCGACATGCCATCAGATACAGTTTGGCGTCAATTGCTGAATTTGTGGATTGAAACACGATATAACACTCAGACATTGGGGAATGCGCAATCGTCAGATTTACAATCGGCTTGCGCTGAAAAGATGTGCGAACTCGCGGAGCAATTTGTGGAACAGTATCATCCGAGAACCGGACGGCCCACTTGGTTGAACATGCAATTATGTTCATGCCCCTGTTGTGGAGGGATGGCTATTTATGTTTGCAAATATGTAAACCCGGTGACATTCTGGGTTCGAGAGGCCAACACTGGTCCCAGTGCTTTCTATATGCAGGACTTAAAAAGTGTGGAATGTATTCCCTGCGGACTGCGATGGAAGAACTTTCACATTTCCCTATATGGGGAGGAAAGGTTGAATCTAGTAGATTCATTAGTAACGGTAAACAGTGCTCAGGTTGATTGGCCATCCATTAAAGAATATGTGGTGAAATATTCTTCTGTGAAAGAAGAGGGGCGTTGATTGATGGATGGATTATAAAAAAAAGTTTCTCAAGAAGTAATACATTTTCGCGTGGAGGTCGATACTTTATGCCGTCGGTCTCCATATGCACAAGCTAAAAGAGTGCTCCCATGCCCAGAACGCGTTTCATTGATTCCGATACCCGCATTTTCATGGGGCGCTTCTCGGCTTGAACCACAAGTCCTGCATCCAGAAGTTCTTCCACATATTTTCTCATGCTCTGTTTGAACAGTCTGAGTTGGTATGCTGTGCCGTCCAACGACATAGCTTCGGAAGAGTCGAATAGCTCTTCCTGAATTACGGCGTATAGTACTGAGACTACATTCCTCGATGAGCCATGTTTTTCGGCGAGTTGATCGCACGCTGCGACGCCCTTGCTGAGCTGATTAACTTTGATGCTGAGCTCGTCGATCAGTTCGTTTTGCGTCTGCTGAATGAATCCGAGAATATTCCAATTCATTCTATGATCTCAGTAAATCAGGTCTTTCGTTGCCATTTTTTGAATGCAAAACACTAAAAGCCTGGACTCTCGGTAAACTGAGAATCCAAGCTTTTAAAATATTCGCAAGATTGCGAATTGGGTGAAAATCACTCAGCCTTCTTGCGGCCGCGGCGCTTCATGGTGCCGGCGGTGGCGTTTGCGACGTCGAAAATCACGGTCTTGTTTTCCGGGTAAGCGGCACCACTGACGGAAACGAAGGCGACCTCGCCTTCCGGAGCCTCGGCAAGCGTGAAGTACTTGGAAATGGCCTCAACAAGCACGGCATCCTTGATGCTTACAGACGTAGTCTGCTTGCCCTCACCCTTGCTGAATTTCACGGCATTATCCGCCTTAGCGGTAGTCGGCGTGACGGCAATTTGTCTGGTTTTATCGTTAATGAGGATCTTGACCTGTGCTGGAAAATTCAGCACTTCTGCGGTGGCCTTATTAAAACGTACAACGGAATCGGTAACGGTCATTACCGTTTTGCCAACGGGCTTAACTAGCTGAACTTCTTCGAATCCTTGAAGCAAGGATGCCATAATATACTCCTTCATACTGCATAAATATTATTGACAATATTAATTGTAATGAATGATAATTCGAATCACAATTTCGCATATCACATTCTTAGTTTCAATTCATAATATGAAATAGTATTGTTATGGACGTTCTGCGAGATCGTATTGTGATTGCAATCGTGTGCAGTTATTTTGCAGCTGCTTCGCAGTCTCGCCAAGGGTTTCAGACGATATCCATGGTCTCGAGAAGTTCCCCGGTAGGTGCTAAATTATGGACCATCTGTGAGAATTTCCCGAAGAGGTAAGGAAGAACATTGACCATCGCTGATTTGCTGCAGATTGTTCGCAAGCATCTCGCGTCTGCGATTATCTCGTTCGTGGTGGTGTTTGCTGCAGTCGCAGCTGTCACGTTCATCATGCCGCCGAAGTACACGGCTACGGCTGAAGTGTTCGCCACGTATGCCGGTCAGTCCGGCGAGACGCAGACCACCAACGATAGGAGCTCTGGTGCCAATTATTTGAATACCCAGATCGAGACGTATCCGGAACTGGTAAAGACCGAAGCCGTGCTCCAGCCCGTCATTAAGGACCTCGGTCTGAATATGACCACGACCGATCTTGCCGGCGTGGTGACCGCTACGAACCCCACGAACACGTTCATGGTGGATATCTCGGCGGAAGTCGGCGATCCGCAGCAAGCGGCCGACATCGCCAACAGCGTGGCGAAGAACCTCTCCGATCAGATTTCCTCTGAACTGTACAACAACTCCTCTTCCAGCGGCTCTCCCATCAAGCTTACGGTGGTGCAGAAGGCTCAGACTCCTACCGGGCAGAGTTCCCCGAACATTCCGCTGTATCTGGCTGCGGGCCTGATTCTCGGCATCATCGTAGGTATTGGTGTTGCCCTGCTGAAGGACATCCTCAACACCAAGGTGGACTCCACCGATGACGTGCGTGAACTGACCCACGCTTCTTCGCTGGGTACCGTGCCGCAGGCTGCGATTTTTGACGATAACTGTCCGGTCGTAGTCGCTCAGCCGGCTGGTAGCGAGGCTGAGGAATTCCGCCGCATTCGCACGAACCTTTCGTTCCTTACCACCACCGCCACGCAGGGTCATGGCCGACTGCTGGTCATCACCTCTACCGATCCGTCCGAGGGCAAGACGACGGTTTCCTCCAACGTTGCCGTGGCTCTCGCCGAGGAAGGCAAGAGTGTGCTGCTTATCGACGCCGATCTGCGCCACCCGTCCATTGCCCACAAACTCGGCATCGAAGGCCACGTGGGCCTGTCTCACGTGCTGTCTCGCCAGGCATCTCCGGCCGATGTCATTCAGAAGTATTGGAAGCCGAACCTGCACATCATGCCGGCCGGCAAGCGCCCGGCTAACGCCAGCATCTTGCTGAACTCCGATCTCATGAAGGAAATGGTCAAGCAGGCTCTCACCCAGTACGATTACGTGATCATCGATACTGCTCCGCTGTCCGTGGCCAGCGATGCCACCGTATTCGGTCGTATGGCCGGTGGTCTGGTGCTCGTGACCGGTAAGGGCATTGTGGAGAAGAAGGAGCTGGAGAACACCGTTACGGCTCTGCAGACCGCTGAAGTGCCGATTCTCGGCTTCATCTTCAACTTCGCTGATCCGAAGAAGATGCACTCGAAGAACTATTATTACTACTATTACGAGGACGGCAACAAGCGCGGCTCTCATAAGGGTGCCAAGAGCAAGGGCGAGAAGAAAGCCCGCAAGTAATAGTTTGACGTTTGCCGATCGTCTTGCAATATGAACCGTGCGGTACTTCTGTGCCGCACGGTTTTACTGTTATGAGACTGAGTTGTTGGATTTATGTGCTGGCTGTATATCGAATAGTAAAGAATTGTGACATTCTTGAATACCAGCTGGCACGCTCGGCATAGCGCTGGATAAACTGACAGTTTGGAATGACTTCAATGACGCAAAGGAATGAGAAGAGCATGGGAACAGACGAACGCCCCGAACCGAATGCGGAATCTGGTTCCTCTACGTCGCCGGCTCGCGGTGACATCGTCGATACCTTCTGGGATATACCGCCCATCTCGTTCGACGAGAACGACGGCGGTATTGCGCAGGGTGACGGCAACAGTACTGGTGCTGTTGCGGATAGCTCTCGATCTGCATTCCCCAGCTTTGACGAAGTATTGGGATGGCCCGCTGCGGGGGCGGCGAATACTGATGGCGGTGCCTCTTCCCCTTCCGATGCGGCGGCTACTCCTCCGATGACTTTTGCGGCACCTGATACTGCGGAAAGTGCCCAGTCGCCTCAGCGGGATGACAATGCGACGCTGCCGCTTTTTGCGCCGGTTTCTGAAGCCAATCTGCAACGTGATAGTGCCATAGACGATCTGAACATCGATTTCAGTGCCATCGAACAGAACCCCGAACCGGTGGAGGAGCCGGAAGAAGACCGTGTGGTAGAGGTTCCTCGTGATGGCAAAGGTGGCAAGAAGAAGACCAAAGTTATTATCATCTCGATGATTGCTGCGCTGGTGGTGATTGCAGCGGTCATTGGTGGTGTATGGTACTGGCGTTCCAGCGAACAACGTCAGGAGAACCGTCAGCTGCACCAAGATGCGTTGACGGCATGTACTGAGGCTATGGATCAGAATTACACCGCTCAGAAGGCGCTGACCAAGGCGTTGGCTGATGCCAAGAGTGCTCAAAGCATTACAGCTGATCAAGTGGCTGACGGTGCGACCGTGGATGCGCTGAAGAAGGCAATCGCCGCGGTAAAGAACGTGGAAGCGGTGGAGTGCAAGACTTCAGCTTCTACGTCGGACCTCAAGGAATATGCCAAGACGGCCGATATCCAGACCAAGACCGCCAAGAAGAACACCGCTGCGATTACTGCCGCGGCAAAGGCCGTAACGGACAGCAAGAACGCTAAGGATCAGGCTAACGCCCAGCAGGCGTTGCAAGGCAAGATCGCCGAGGCGCAGACTTTGCTGGACAACAGCCTGTATGCCGTCGACGATAATTCAACGCGAGTGACGCTGGAAAGCGACATCGCCAACGCCAATACCGTGCTGTCCCAGCAGGGCACTGACGTAAAGGCCATGCAGGATGCCGTCAACATGCTGACTGCGTCCATAGATCGGAAGAGCGTCGTGTAGGGAAAGAGTGTAGATCTCGGTGGTCGC
>OJSE01001596.1_pt1 | contig 28371 bp, 27 predicted proteins | sample 1599351 | NCBI WGS metagenome assembly OJSE01 (sample SAMN04168656, study PRJEB22393) | human gut metagenome | biome: human gut microbiome; feature: stool | host: Homo sapiens | collected 2014-03-17 | reverse complement strand
TTTCGACAAAATTCGACATCATTGTCCGATAATTGCAAAAAGTTTCTTGGCTTTCCGCTCGACTTTTGTAAACTCTTCTATTGTGTCATCCATCTTACCATAATTCACCTTTTATATCAAGCGGTCATCCGCAAACTTTTCTTGTGTAAAGTTGTCCAAACCACATTGGGGACATGCACTGTGGCCATCAATGTCATTAAGATAAGACATTGTGAGCCACCGTCCCTGTCCCGATGGCTCATTCCAATTTCAAAAAAGCGTCCGCACCCCCGTCAGAGTTGGAAAAAGAAAGTTATTGCTTGCTATTTGATTCAAAAAGTAGTATAATTGAGTCAACACATCAAAGAAAGGAGATAAACAAATTGAAAACAATAAGTATCAGATTAGAAGATTCTATTTATGAAGAACTTGGAGCTATGCTTGATGAGATGGGGCAAACAAAACAAACTTTTTATGAAACGTTTACCAGAACTGCGCTAAGAGAAAGAAGTATTCCGTTCATAATTAAAGCCCCCTTGCCTGCTACCCATAAAAACAATAAGATGGCCGCTTTTTTAAGACTAGAAGAATCCAGAAAAAATAATTCCGAAATAATTGATTGTGACAGAGAAAGAGAGGAAGCAATGGATGAGAAATATGGTATTATTGATTGATACAAATATTCTCCTTAACTATATTACAAATCGTCCAGATCCGTATCTTGAACAATCTGTGGAAATTGTAAGAAAATGTGCAAATGGAGAATGCACAGGATATATTGCATTTCATACACTTTCGACACTATGGTATGTGCTAAGAAAAAGGAATGATAAAGTTCGTAGAGAAAATTTGAAAGACATTTGCGAAATTTTTACAGTTGCAACAGCATCTCAGATGGAGATTCTTGATGCGATTGAAAAAGATTCTTTTGAAGATTTTGAGGATTGTCTACAAGATAAATGTGCCAAAGATGTAGGCGCAGATTATATTATTACTTGCAATACAAAAGATTTTGTAAATTCAGAAATCCCAGCAATTACTCCGGATGAATATATTAAAACATTTTGCTGATCGGTAATTGTCAAGGTAGTTGTCGGGTGCGGGCTGATAAATATTAAGATTTCTCAGCTCGCACCTAACATGTATTGTAACATACAGGGATCTCACATATTCACACGGGTATACTCCTACCAGTTCCAATTATAGAATATCAAGCTATTTACATTCATCGTAAATTGTTATCAAATACCTGCGACTATTACAAACTATTTACATAATAATATAAATCAATTACTTAAAGAATTATCTGTAAAAGGCACTAAATAGAGTTTATCTTTAGTATCAGTTTCTGACAGTGAATATTTTGAAATCATTAGCATATTATCATACGATAACACACATCGAATAACAAATTGTTCATTTTCCATAGAATAATTTTGAATTTTCAAAACGCCCGTTTGCTTATTTAGACGATAAATATCATTTGTGTTTCTCAAATAGAACAATTCATAACCTATTTTATTATTTGAATTAGGAATGTACTCCAAATTAGCTTCACATAAGAGCATTTCGATTTCTTTGTCGATATATTTACATACAATGGAAACGCCTGAATAATCGGTTATGCAAAAATAATTGTCAAAAGCATAAAACACTCCAATATTATCTGTTATTTCATAATCACGAAAAATAGAAGTTATGTCAATCGTCCCAACACAAATGAAGTCAAGATCATATTTATTTAAAAAATATTGCGTGTCAGAATTATTCTTAGCTCGTTCGAGGACATATAAATACTCGTTATCGCTATCAATATAGATTATGCTACACTCTGCACTAGTTGAATATACCTTGCTTGAATCAATACTAATTTGCTTAAAATCACCATCTTTAGTGATCGTTTCAAGAAAAGTATTCATAGAACCGTCTGAAAGAGCATTTCCTTGTAAAGCAATGATTTGATTATTCATTTCAACCACAGGAATTAATTTTTGTAAATATAGGTTCTCAGATATAGGTGTCATTTTCATTTCTGAGAAGTCTACAGCATACAAAACATTTTTCATATCGTTATCACTATATGTGCTGATATAAAAATATAAAATGTCATCTATCATTACATTACTTCTGCCTTTTAAGGCAAAATCAGAAACATGACCAACGCTTTGGTTTTCTCCCGTTTGAAAATTATAAATAAAGAATTCAACCGCAGTTCTTCCTATTTCCATATATAAAAGTTGACTTTCATATACATCAATATATGTTCGTAAATTTGATTTTTCCAATGAAACTGTGTAAGCTTGCACTATACTCTCATCAGAAGACATTGCATTTGAAGTAATACACAAAGAAGAACACCCAGTAAAAAAGATCATGCAAACAAGCAATACTATTAAATTTTTTTTCATTGTCCAGTCTCCATATTTTATATAAATGCTATTCATGTGGAGTGTGGCTCATTCTCCCCACATAGCATTTATATTTCTAATACATCAAACCTATATTTACACTGTTATATGCCTTAAAAATATCTGTTGCAGATTTTGAGTATGACCAACCGTTACCAGCTAAGCCCGAATTAGAATAACCAATCCAAGGATCAGCCAATGCAAACTCAGACCATATTGGTGACAGGCACGGTGATCAGATTAGTGTCCCTGGTGAATCAAGTTTGTGAACCTTCGTTCTTTTTTCAACTCGATTGCATTCAAATAAAAACACACAAGCCTGAAAGCTCTTTTCTTGAACTTTCAGACTTTTTTTACAGGGGACACATATCGAGCCAGTAGTGACACATTATGAGCCAGCGTCCCTGTCCCGATGGCTCCCTCGAATCTCTGCATCCCAGAAATAAAAGACGACTTTCATATCTATAATCAATACAATTACCGCTTCAATATAATAACGCGCTACTCCTCCATTTACAAAAATAAGTTCAGGAAGAAATAGCCCCAACCATGTCCATGTTGACAGATCAACACCCAACCAATATAAAAAACATGGCATCAGAAAGAACAAAAAGCAAAGAATTGCTTCCGATGCAGGATTTAAACGATAAGCAAGCAGAGAAACGACGATACAAACACTGATAACCGAAAAATACTGTAATACAGTTTTCAATAAAAAGGCATGACGAATCGAAATCGAAAGCTCAAACTTTTCATAACCGATAACTGTATTTAATGACAATTTCATTGGAACACGCTCGATATTTTTCAATAATACAGAGTCATACGGTACATACAAAATTGCAGCAATCACAGATGCCAGCACTATCATCTGCATCAGCTTACACATGGCAACCGGGCGTTTTCCAAGCTTTGTACTCTGCAAAAGGAGGCTGCTTTCGGCTTGTCGTTCAATGCCAAATAACGCAGTCGCACCCAGAAGAAAAACAGCAGCAAAAATCATTGCAAAAATTGCCTGTTTCTTATTATCCTGAAACAAATAGGCCAACTGGTCAACATCTACGAATCCAGCCTTTTCTCCCACCGAAAGATGCTTTTCAATCACCGCAGCCTGCTCCATTACACGCTGGAAGCCTTTTTTTCTGGTATCGCTCAAAAGCTGGCGATACATCTGCCATTTTTCATATTCGTCCTCTGAGAGTTCTCCCTGTTCGTACTGCTGTCTCTTTTGAACAGCTTCTTCATCTTCCATATTTAACAGTTGCTGTTCCTGTTGCAGGTAATCTCTGCTCTCCTGCGTGTACGCTCCGCTTAACTTCTCGATATAATATTGATATACTTGTTGATCTGTATTTCCTTTATGTGACTCAATATCCGGTAACAAGCGAATACTGAAAAATAAAAGTAAGACAATTACAACTGCCATTGCGCCCAATTTGTATAGTTTATAGCCTTCATGCCAAAATAATCCCCTATGCTGTGCACAAAGCTTTGCCATGCTATTTGCCACTAATTGAAAACAACGAGGCAGCTTTCCTGATTCTCTCGTCTCTTTGCTGAAACTAATGCAGGACACCACTGGCAGTAGAATGATACCACAAAGCACAAGCAGTAGCTTTCCTGTTACCACGGAAAATGGCTGTGATAAAATGTTGAGATTATGATACTCACAAAACCATGCCTTCGCATCAATCACAGCTGCCAAGTTCAAATATTTTAACGCATTCCATTTGGATACACTGTTAATCTGATCATAGGCAAGATATTCCAGACAGATAACTACCACGCATGCGCTCGCTGCAATGCCAAATCGCCATCTTCTTGTCAGCATTGCCATGATAACGGATGCATCAAACAATGCAGCTAACACCTTAACACCCAAATAAAGAATCAAATACTGCTGTATGCTTATGGGATATGGACAATTGCGAAAGCTTGGGATGGAAATAAGGGCCAGCGTCATATCTCCCGTTCCATACATCAAAATGGCAAGTACAATCTGACTTCCATATAACAAAATGGCAAGCAGCACTGCAAAGAAAAAATAAACAATGGTCTTTGCCAATGCCATCTCCAGATGTCCTCTTTTTGTGCTTCCAAGCAGTTGATACAGCCCCGCCTCTTTTTCTTTCCGAAAAATTGCCCAGCCTAGAAACAACAGCAATCCAGGCACAATCACATCTGCCAATGCGCTGTCTGACCATGCATCTGCCGCATCGGAATAAGTTAGTCCCGGCTGCACTGCATTCATCTTTTCATACGCTTCTGCGGTTTTCTGTATATTTTTTTCAGAAAAAGAATCCACATCCGAAAACAATGATAGCTTTGACATGGACTGTGCCTGTGTTTTCACGCTCTCCAAAAATTCCGCATAGGATATTGCATAATTGACACGTTCCAATAGTTTAGTAAATGCCTGATACTTCTGCTGTGTCTGCTGTATATCTGTCTTTTCGTTCGCGTTTTCCTTAAGGCGTTTATTCCAATCAACCTCTGGTGCATTCATCTGTAACAGTTCAAATGCCATATCGGAATCTCCATATGCTGCTGAGAGCAGAAAACTTTGCCATGCACTTTCTTCCTGTAGCCATTGTCTGGCTGTCTCTGCATCCATTTTCTCTACTGTTGTAAGTGCATCCTCATAATATTCCCGATAGGATTCATTCCGCTGCCAGGCATAACTATCAGCATTTTTCCATTGATATCCAAGCACAATGCACATGCTCAATACTACTACCAACAACACGCTTTTATCCGATATCAGTTTTTTCCATTCATACCATACCTGCTTCATACGTAACTTCCCCCATGACACATTATTTGTCTTTTTCTCTTTTTGCTTCTGATGTCATGTGATACAAATATACTTCTTCCATGCCTGCCCTTACTGCATGCTTTTCTCTTTTGATTTCTTCGTCGGTTCCAACTGCCCGAACGATAATGCCTTCTTTGCCCACTGACAAATTGCTTACCAGATATTCTTTTTGTATCGACACCACTTCATTTTCCTGTGCCACAAACTCCCAAACTAGTCCATCCATTTCTGCAATCAGTTTTGGGACCTCATCCTGACGGACAATCTCGCCACGTTTGATCAGAATCATCTCTTTTGCAATACACTCAACATCGGAAACGACATGCGTTGCAAAAATTACAATGCATTCTCTTGACAGTTCACTGACAAAATTACGAATATTGATTCGTTCTTTCGGGTCAAGACCCGCTGTCGGCTCATCTAACACTAGAATATCCGGGCTATTCATAACGGCCTGCGCAATTAGCAGACGCTGTTTCATACCACCAGAATATCCGCCGATCTTTCGATCTGCTACTTCTGTCAAATTCATCTGCTCCAGCAAGTTGTTAATCTTGTATTTTGCTTCCCGATGCGATAACCCCTTTAGCGTTGCCATGTACCACAAAAAACGCCGCCCGGTAAACTGATTATACAGCCCCTGCTGCTGAGGCATGTAACCCAAGCGATCACGATAGGCTCTGCCCAATTCCTTGATATCGCTTCCATTAAACAGTACTTTGCCACCTGATGGCTGCATATTTCCGGTAATGATTTTCATCAACGTGGATTTTCCAGCGCCGTTCGGGCCAAGCAGTCCGTAAATTCCCGGTGTAAGCGTCAGTGAAATTCGATTCAATGCAGTTTTCTTATTCGGATAAGTATGTATTACATCTTTTATTTCCAGTTCCATCTTTTCGCTCTCCCATCTGCATCCGCTTGGGTAAACACACCAGCATTATTACGGCTCCATGCAGTTAAATGTTGCTCCATTTTCAAAGAAGTCCGACTTTTTCACCCAATATACACTATCTGTCCCTCCATCCAACTCAGAACACTGATAAAATAAATATTCATCGTCCACACCGATACACTGAAAAAGTGGCATTCCCGGCAAGGCTGCTGCCGCTTCCAACTCTCCACTTTCTTTATTAAAGGCTGCAACAATCGGGTCAATCTCAGTCATTCCATACACATACAAGTGCGTATCGTCTGTGGAAATCCAACTATATAAATTACCTGTTGTGTCGGCAGCAAAGCCAAAGTTTTTAAGAGAATCCAGTGTCAACATCTTGCTTTCTGCTGTTGATTTAAGCATCGCATTTACATATTCTGCACACAAACCATCATTTTTTAAAGTACACTCAAAAAATTCGCCATCCTCAGTCGGTAGAAACATACTCTGCCAGTTTATTTCTCTCTCCTGTGCTTCTTTTGTCTTTGTATCATAAATAATCAAGCTAGAATCTTCTGTATCTGCAAGTTTTGTCTGAATATACACAAATTCTCCATATGGATATATACGAAGTACTGCATCCATACTCTGAAGTGTTACAATTGTCTCTGGATCGTTTTCTCCTAACTCAAGACGTTTAACAGTTTCAGTTCCAATCAATGTTTCTGGATCAGTTTCTCTTGATATATAATATAAACTGCCGTGATGAAACGCAAAACTATATGCATTTTCCATGTGATAATCTACTTGCTCGCGACTGCTTCCATCTGGTGCAAGTTCCAACAGATATTCCTTTTCACGATAATCTGCATTAATATCCTTGTCAAAATAAACGGATGATGCATTTGCATATAGCTTACCATCATAATATTGCAAGCCATCGTTTACACTACCATATGCTACATATGCCGTACATTCACTTCTCTTTTTGCTGTCTGTTTCCTTATTATGAAGACAATCTGGACGATTACACAGTGCAATTAATGTCTGTGTTTCAAAATCACAGTAATACACAAAATCGCCCAATCTAACATAATACCCCTTCGGTCCCCTAGCAAATGCAGAAACCGTATGAGCAGTTTGATAAGACCAGTTCCAATCTTTTTCCAAATCAAAGCTGCTATCCTTTTTTAATTCTACTGAAAAATCATCATTATAATTTTCTACAACAAGTGTATAATTACTTTCCTCTATCGTACGCTCTGTTGTTTTTTCTTCAGCAAATCCATAAAGGGGTGGGGCTACTACTGTGGTCAGAAAAGACAGAATTACCATTCTTTTCATCATTTTTTTGATATTCTTTTTCATAGAGATTCTCCCTTACTAAATAATCGTGACAATAAAAATTGTCCCGACATTTATTTTATTTGATTTATTTCGTTTAATTTACTTTGTTGCCGTGGTTTCTACAGTCCAGCTATTTACTGAATGAATACCTCTTCCATGATGAATATTGCTTCCAGACGCAACTGTGGATACTTCCATCTCTCCTGTGTAATTTGCCACATTATTCGTACTTGTTTTCTGTACTCCATTCGGATACATATAAGCAGTTGCTTTCGCATAAATGTATGAACTATTTGCTGGAACACACTTTGTTGTTGCAACCACACTAGATGCAGTTCTTGTTTTATATTAAATATAGTAGCTTATTTTTCTTTATTTGTCAATTATTTGTCAAGCTGCATTTATGTTACACTGTAGACTTGTCATTCCATAAATTAATTATCACACAGTTTGGGTAGATATGACCTCTAGGGTATTATCCGTCCCTTATCATCAATTTGAACACTGAAAATAGAATACACATCTTTATTCATGCATTACGCATTCTGACCAAAATAGTACAGATACGCATCATCCAGGCTCACACCAGTTTCCCGCTCCCGATAACATTTTGGTGCATGTTCTGCCAAAATTCGCATCCAAATACCGGTATGCTCTTTTCGAATGCTGCAAACACGATATTGCTTTCTCACCTGCTCAACCATTTCCTCTGGCACACAGATTTCATGTACGAGCGATGCAATGGATTCCATAATCGCTTCCGGTGAATCGGCAATTCGGATTGTTCCGCTATCCAGCACAATAATCTCCTTTGCAATGTACTCGATATCGCTAATCACGTGCGTCGCTAACAGCACAATCTTATCAAATGCCTGCTCCGCAATCAGATTGCGAAATCGAATGCGTTCCCTCGGGTCTAATCCTGCTGTCGGCTCATCCAATATTAAAACACGCGGATTATTTAAAAGCGCCTGCGCCAGCAAAAGACGCTGCTTCATACCACCAGAGTACTCCCGAATCTTTTTATTCTTCACATCATCCAGATTTACAAGTGTCAAAAGTTCTGTTGTCCTTTTTTTCGCATCGGACCGTTTCATCCCCTTGAGTGCTGCCATATACCATAAAAACTGCACGCCGGTAAATGCTTCCGCTAGTACCTGCTGCTGTGGCATGTAGCCCAATACGGCACGATACGTTGCGCCAGACTTCCAGATCTCTTCCCCGCAATAGCTCACCGTTCCAGATGTTTGTCTCAAATTCTGAGTCAAAATGTTCATTAACGTACTTTTTCCTGCTCCATTTGGGCCAACAAGTCCATACACACCCGGCGTTAAGACAAGCGAAACTTCATTGAGCGCACGCTTGTCATTTCCATAGATTTTTGTTACCTGCGAAATCGTCAGCTCACTTTCCATCTTCTCTTATCCTCTCTCATTCTTTCTTATCATTTCTTATCTTCGCTTCTTTCCTATTCTGTCCAACTACGTGTCCTGTGCAAAATACACGCTCTGCGCAAATAAACGATACCACTGCTATTCCAAGACAAGCAACTACGTAAGCAGATTCACCGGATATCGAAGCAGAACTTAACTCCTGCACATACAAAAAGCAATGATCAAAGGTCACTCGGCTAATCTCCGGCTGAAACAAAGCCACTGCCATCGGCAATACCGTTACAGAAAAGCCCACACCAAAGCCTAGCCCTTTTTTTGAAATTCGAGTAAACAAAAAAAGCAATACAGCTGTCACAGTAATCATTCCTACTGCAATATAGCAGACATCTATCATCATTGCCTGTGCAAATGAGATCTTTATGGAAGCCCATTCATAAATGCTTGCATTTTGTATAAGCAGCTGCAATGCACTCGGATTCCACAATACCCATTTACGCGTCAGATAACACAAAAAGACAGTCAGATATAAGATTAGAGAATACCCCAGCGAAAGCAGACATTTTCTGCGATACAGCACGCCTCGTCCCTTTTTGCAAGTTCTTAATACCACACGCATAGGCGCATCACCAGACACAATAAAGGAAATACCAATGCACTGAAACAGCAGACAGATCACTGCATAAATTACCTTTTCGTTTGAATTGTGAAATACGGATTCAACCATATTTTCATCCACAATGCCAACCGTTTCCACTGCATTTCCCCGCTCATACAGCGATCTGGCACGTTCATTCTGGTCTGTTATCTGGCGAAATGCCTCTCGTTTTGACCATGGCACCTCTTTCATGTCCGATAATCGTTCCCCTTCCTCTTGAACAAATTGATCGGTCTCTTCACTCCAGCTTCCTCCTACTGTCATCAGATAGCTCTGATAGGTTACTGTTTGCTCATCCTGAATCGGTGCCTCAAGATTTTGTAAACATACAAATGTACAAATCACTGCTGCAATATATAACAGTACACCACGAAACGTTACTGCAAACTGATAGCAGGTATGAAAAAATACACTTGTATGCCCGACTAAGACATGCTCCACAAAACGATTCCACAGTCTGTCAACACCGGCAACTCGTAACTTTCTGAGTTGTCGTTTGCCCTGATTCTTTGCGCCTGCAATCCATGCAAGAAACCAACAGCCAATGCTTCCCACAACCCAATAAATGATTATGATTGGAGCCAGCGGTATTGCTTTCTCTCCAAGCGCCAACACTTCATAATGACCAAACCACGCCGAACAATCAAACACTGCCGCCAGATTCACCTTCTTGAGCCACACGGTAGAGGCAAGTACGGGCAGCTTCTGATAACGCCATACACTTATCATATAAAGCAGAATCGAAAAGACATACCCGCCTGTCATACTTCCTGCCACGGTTGTTACTGCTGAAAAAAATAAAATGACAAACAAAGCAGCTATGAGCTTTCCAATATACGCCAATACTAAGAATTGCCCACAGGTAAGCGAAAGGGAACAATTTCGGAATGCCTCAATTGATTGAACCGGATCCGACCAACCATCCGTTCCATACAAATAAAACGCCAGAAGAATTAAGCTCACATAGGTAATGATCGTATAGCAGGTGCCATAAAACAATGCACTCACAAGCTTCACTGCTGACAAACGATATCTTCCGCATTTGCAAGAGCGAATCATTTTTCTCTGATCACTATCGCTTAACAGGATTGATGTTGAAAGAAGTAACAAGCTCACAACCACAATATAATCTGCCGCCTGATAGTCAAACAAGCCCGAAAATCCTTCTGATACAAGCAGCTCCAATTGGGTACCTTTCAATTTTTCAAATGCTTCCCACGTTTTCTGCGCACGATTTACCGTAAATGGGTCCTGCTTAAAAATGGAGATTTGACTACTCTTTGCTGCCTGTGCTTCCATCTGATTCAGAAACTTTTCATATGAACTGACATATTGTAGACGGTCCCGAAACCAATACAAGATGGTACCCTGCCGATTCCATTCCTTCTCCAATTCCTCAAAATCCGCTGTATCCGTCTGCGGTGCCATCGTAGCCTGAATGAGTTGATCCTGTTTTTCTGCTACATAGGCCTGTGCCTCTTCCACATCGGAAAATGCCTGTGTCAGTTCAACAACATGTCCCCATTCTGACCGCAGCAAACGGTTTCCACGCTGACTATACACGAACACTCCAAGATTCAGCAAAAGTGCCAGTATCAAAATCACAATCAGCGAACGGTACTGCCAAAACTTTTTTATTTCATTCCACAGCATTCTTGCCTCACTTTCCGTTCTTTTCCGTTCATTTCCATCCATTTCATTCCGTTACGTGCTCAAATCCATGATTAAAAAATATCATTTGGAGCTTCTACAATGAGCTTTGTTACTGGTTCCTGTCCTGGAATCAGTGATTTCTTATCAAGTGCATACACCGTATCGCCTGTTGCCAGATAAAACAGGTAATTTTCATCGCCCAGTCCCCAGGCTAATATCGTCGGATTGATCATATCATACTCCCACATCAGTTCTCCTGTATTTTTGTCATAAATATATATGGTGCGCGTATGCTTCTCTCCGTTTATTATCGCCTCACATTGACCATCATCCAAATAGACATATTTGTCATCCATACCTGCAAAGAAAAACGAAGGTTTCGCAGTAAATAAAAGTTCTTCCTCACTTCCATCCAGGTTGCTGATAAACACATTTTTGCCTTCCTCTCTGTCATCATGTTCAAAAGCATAGGAATAAATCATCTTATCCTCATAGAATCCACGGACCATCATATTTACAGCGTCCTCATACCGATAAGGAAGCGCCGTTGCTTTTTTCTCTTTTAGATCATAGACATAACGCTGATAACATCCATCCTCACGCATCGTCGCAAAGTATGCATAATCCTTATATAAGTAAAAAGGCATGACAAATCCACTGTCGAACGCTACCTTTGATTCTGCTTTGTAGTCCGTCTCAAATAGTTCCTCAGCTTCTTCACTTCCATCTGCGATTTTTCGCCATAATTTTGAAACTTTATTCACATAGCCTTCTCCAAGCGGCTCTGCTTCTACGGTAGCATAGTACAGATACCCTTTATGGTAACGTGGACTCCAGCCTGATACATAATCATAATATTTATATTCATCATTTTTTTCACGATTTGTTCCATCTGCATCCATAACATACTGAATGATGCTTCGTCCATGTTCCCAGTCTACGCCAAATGTATACAGTTTTCCATCATAATAATCCAACAGATTCATTGAAGTATAGCCTACATACGCTTCGCACTCTCTTGCCTTTTCCCGATCTTCCTCATACTGGTGCATGCAATCAATTTTTGAGCATAACGGAGTTGCTTCATCCATTCCCTCTTCCCAGTAAAAAAGGAAGGAACCGATACAAAGATAGTATCCATTTTCGCCCTTTGCCATATACTCATGAGTAAACTGATACTCCGTATCCACTATTTCTTTTTCTTCTTTTACTTCATTGGCATATGCAGTACAGGATAAACATAAAATCAAGAATACATAATTAAGCTTATGCAAAAATTTCATATTTTTTCCTCCTAACTAAGGAAATAGAAAATATAGCCTGCCAATTTACCACAGCAGTTTCTATATTTTCTATTTCTTGTCTGTCAATGTTACTATATTAAGGTGCATCCTCTCATCTTCATAATAGATTTCCTCCTTAGAAAATTTCTTTGTTATTTGTTAGACGATGTTGGAAATTTTAATTCATACATTATCTTGCTGCACGGACATTCAATATTCTTTGGCGCATTCACACCTAAGATTAATAAAAGCTTATTCCTAATCTTCTTATTGATCGTATTTTCTCAAACTTTGCTTACTTATCCTCCCATAGGAATTTACCTTCCTTTCTGTTTTACTTCCTGTTTTTTGTTAAATTTATTGTACTTTAAATTATAAGTTTTGTCAATAACTTTCTATTTTTATTTTTTCTTAACTTTATATTATAAAACAATCATTAAGTATTTTGCAGATTATTCTTAGCCACGCTTTACATTATTCTCCTCCTCTCCTTAAAAATCGACTTCTTCCTCTTCTTCTTTCTCACCCTCCTTAAAGTGAAATCCTACGTTATGGGACGAAAGAACTTTCTGTTCCATAACACGGTAGATGGAGCTCGTGCAAGCGCGACTGTCCTGAGCCTGATCGAGACAGCAAAAGCAAACAACCTGAATATTTATCAATATCTGTACACTCTGCTGCTGTATATGCCGGACTACAAAGATGAGCCCGCAGGCATAGAACAGTTAATGCCATGGAGTGACCTCATAAAAGAGAAATGTTCAGGTGTAACTAATACTTCAACTGAAAAACCTGAAAGCCGTGGGAACCTCTCAATTTGAGGTTCCCTGTAGGTCGTGAACGTAGCCTTATTCATCGCTTACCTAATATAAAATCTAACTAGAGAGTTTTAGAAATAATGATTTGACATTAATTAATCTACATGTTAAAATATTAAAAGAATATATAAAGGAGGTTTTTATTTATGTCCATAAAAATGGCACAAAAAGAATTAGATGTTTTATCGTTATTGCTTCGTTCAGAAAAACCAATGGCGATCTCAGACATTGTTGCTACTAATCCAGATTACACAATTAATATGATCAAACCTATTATTCGTAAACTATGTAATTTGGAAATGGTTGAGGTTGCTGGTATCGTTTATCGCGGTACTTCCATTGCCAGAACTTTCCAACCCACAAAAACAGCACATCTTGTTCTTCAAGATATTTTTAAGCAGGAGTATCAGTCTTTCCGTGAGCTTTTTACGGATAATTCCCTTCTACTCTCTCTTGTGAAATCTGAATTAAACAATACTTCAAATTCAAAAGAAATCAAACGTTTAGAAAATATCTTAGAAGCTTTTAAGGCAGAAAATGCTGGAGGTAATAATCATTGACCTGTTCGTTTGATACGATGTTAACAACTGTCCTTACATCATTCATTCTTTATTTAATTGTTAGTTTTCTATTTATTAACTCAAAAAGAATATTGATAGTTGGGTACCGAACAGTTGTTTATATTTGTTTACTTTCTATCTTGCGATTAGTTTTGTCAATTGAATTTTCATTTTCTGTACATATAAACTTAAATACTTTTTTTTCTAGCGTTATCTTTTTTTTTCGTCAACATCATACTTTTTTTCATTTTTTTAAGATTTCGCTATGGGATATTATTGTCATCATTTGGGGAGTTGGTATTATCATTCATCTTTACAAATATTGGAATCAATATCAAAAAGATAAATGGTTTATTTATAATATAGGAATTAATGTTTCTCATATGGAAAAATATTCTTCAATTTTAAATTCTGTTTGTAACAGATATCATCTGGATAATGTTTTTCAAATATATGAGATTTTAGGTCTCTCAAGCCCTATGATTTTTTCTATGCACAAACCAATCATTTTGTTACCTATTGAAAATGAATATTCTGTTGAAGAATTAACATTTATATTCCGGCACGAAGTAGGACATTTTCGGAATCATCACCTGCTTTATCAATTGTTTATTCAGCTATTTTTCACCATATATTGGTGGAATCCCTTTAATAAACATATTGAAAAAAAGCTTAATGTTTTACTAGAGACAAGTATTGATCATTCTTTTCTATCGAGTAAACAAGAAACTAGTGAGTATTTAACTTGCCTGTTAAAAGTGAAAAAAAGCGCGCTGACCTTAAATACTTCACATATTCCAAAATCGCTTACTCTTTCGATGAGTAATTTTCAAGAAACATCTTTGGAAAAGCGTTTTCAATTATTAACCAATTCACATAAACATAATAAATTACTTTCTTTTGCTTTATGTATTGGTTGTACTGGTATTTTTATTTTTTCATACTATTTTACATTAAAAGGTGATGCACTTCCTACAGAGCTGGCATCAGATGAATGCTTTATACTTACTTCAAATAATGCTTACGCCATTCGCAATGATAATGGAAGTTTTGATATTTATCTTTATGGAGAATATTTAGAAACAACAAATTCCCTTGAGGAATATGGAACCTTTCCAATTTATGATAGTAAGGAAAAACTAACACATTGAAACATAATTACAGATTTGTTTTTTTAACAATTTTTTCTTTATTTTTTTATTTTAATATAACTGTACCTACTTCTGCAACTACTATTTCTAACATAGAACCTTATTATAAATTTGCAGAGCAAAATAATATTTTACCATATTCTGATGCTTGCATTTGGGTATACAAAAGTACAAACGGCAAATTATACAAACGATTATATAATCGCAATTCCAATGAATGGGTAAGCGATTGGATCTATGTAAAAGATTTATGACAATTCAAATAATGTAAGCGCCAAATAGGTTCTTTACAAGGTTAATTGATATGAAAACAAACTTTAAGAAAAAGGTTAAATTGCTTTGAGTTTTAGCAATGCTCTTTACAATCAACTAATTTGGGAAACAACTACCCAATATTGAAACATTTGAATTAGAGAAGACTACTCCATCCAGTTACAGGTTGGAGTAGTCTTCTCTAATTCAAATGTGAAGTTCTGATATACGGTAATTGTCAAGATAGTTGTCAGCAAAAGTTGAAATTTTTTTCATTCTGGTTGTCCCATCCTACTCTGTACAAGAATCGCTGCTTCTGCCTTTGCGTCCTCTGGTAAACAGGACTGAGGATGTTCGGATACAGCTGACTGTTCAAATGTAACCTGAACAACGTAAACGCTCAATAGTGGGTATACTCACTTCAAATAGCCGCTCCTGAGGGCGGCTTACAGTTCATTTTATTTTCGACATTCGGCAGGCAATTTATCCGACCAAGGAAGAAGATCTTCACAAAAGTGATTGTCACGATCATCCATATGTTTCGGTATCTCTGTCAGAAGATATTCAAAATAGTTATAAGGTTTCAGATGATTCGCTTTTGCAGTTTCTGCTATGCTATAGATCATTGCACTAGACTCTGCTCCGGCTATCGTATCAATCATAACCCAGTTCTTCTTTCCTATGCAGAATGGTCGGATCGATTGTTCTGCTGCATTATTATCCATTGGCACTTCTCCATCTTCCAGAAACGTCCTTAAATAAGTTTCCTGATTGATCGAGTAGGTAAGTCCATTTGCAGTTTTGCTTTTCGCTGCGACCACAAGTACATTCTTCTTTACCCATGTAAAATAAGCATTTACCAATGGCTTTACTGTTAGTTGCCGATTTTTTAAACGATCTTGCGCGCTCATCCCTTCAAGCTTGTTTTCCTCGCGATAAATCGCTTGGATTTGCTTGAGTGCAAAATACGCAATCGTATCTTTCTGTTGTTCTTTTGGTAATGCTTTCAGCGCTTCATCAAAGCGCCGTCTTGCATGTGCCCAGCAGCCGGCAATCCGTAAGTCTTCCCTTTCTTTTTCCAATGTATGGTAAACCTGGTATCCGTCTGTCACACAGATTCCCTGAAAGTCCTTTAGGAATACTCTTGGATGATCTGCATTTCGAGAGGGTTGATATTCATACAGTACGATTGGTTTGTCCTGATACATCTTACCGGTACGATATACCCACATGTAATGCCTGCTTCCCGATGTTCGATTTTCTTTTGAGACGAGCACCGGAGTCTCATCTGCCTGAAGCACATGATAGTCATACATCTTCTCATGTAAGTAATCATAAAAAACAGACAGATATCGTTCCGCACACAAAATCGTCCAATGCGCCATTTCACCACGGTCAATGGAGACTCCCATTCTTTGGAATTCCTGTTCCTGACGGTATAGTGGAACTGCATTTACATACTTTGCATTCCAGATGCCTGACAATAACGTAGGCGACACTAAACTGTTTCTTAAGAGATACGCCGGATGCTCTGCCTTCTTGAAATGATTGTCTTTCTTGGATTTGTAGACACCTACATGGTGTTCTTCAATTTCAATCTTCATCGGGGTGAAGCGGTATCGACGATAGATTTCATCTTCCAGTTGATACCAACCATCCTCTCCAAACTCCGTAATCAGTTCACTTTCCGTCATCTTATGATCGACATGAATAACCGGAAGGTCTTTGATGTCAGCTGTTCGTTTGCCCTTTGTCTTTGCATTCTTTGGCTTAGTAGACTTTTCTTCATCTTCCGGCACGAGGGCATTTACTGCTTCTGCCTCATTAAAGAAAACGATGTCGCCATCGACTTCCATGAAGCAGACCTGATTCTCAATCCCTAGTTTTTCTGATTTCTTACCAAAACGATTGTTTTTCAGTACAGCGGCTTGCTCTAACAGAAGCTGTAGCTTTTTATCGATTTCCTGAAGCTGTGACTGTTGCATCAGCAAAAGCTGAATCAATGTCGCTTTATCAAACGTATTCAGTTGTTCTTCTGTATAAGTCTTCGCCATAATAAACCTCCTCTTCATGGACTCATTATATCATAAATGGGCGATTTTTGCGAATCCCGTTTCGTTTTGAGTTCGTCATAATGCCTATGGTTTTAAGAGGATACAAGGCTGAATTCCATCTAAAGAATGCATGGCTTTTGAAATGACAAAAATGAAATGCAGCTTTATAGAAGGAACCTTGTATGCTTTTCACGCTCGTTTTTTGTGGTAGAAGAAATGGAAACTTGCTAAGTTTCTGATCGGAAATGAACTACAAAAATTTCTACGTATTGCACAAGAACTATGCCGGATACTGTGGCGGTGTAATCTCTTGCACAGTATGTTTAGGGGTAATGGTCAGACCCTCCATTAGCCACCGGAACTGTTGCTCAGTAAGTGATTGCACCTCAGATTCGTTTCTCGGCCATTGAAATCGCCCTTTCTCTAATCGTTTGTACAGGAGTAAAAATCCGTCTCGCTCCCAGGTCAATCCTTTAATGCGATCTGTTTTGCGACCGCAAAAAAGGTAAAGAGTATCCGGTACGAAAGGATTGTCTCCTGTTTTCGAAGTAATGAGGGCAGCCAGACGATCAATTCCGGATCGAAGATCGGTATAGCCGGTCACAATGAATATCTGTTTAAAGCAGATGGCATTATTCAACATGGGCAAGTACCCCAAGCACTTTCGCCAAGAGTGCATCAGATGTCTGATCGGTAACTCGAAGAGTTGCGCCATGAAAATCGAATTCCAAAGAAGAACCTTTAACGGACTCTGGTAATAACTTCTTTATACAGGATTCTTCTGCCGGAGCAACTAAGTTCATTGGAACCGGAACAACTTCTTGGTTCACCGCTTCATCTGACAGTGAATCCAAACAGGCCTTTCGTACCTGAGTCATGCGATAATAGTAGTTGGCTGTGGTAATGGAATTTTCCCGACACCATTCATTTACTGACATTCCAATCGGACGGTTATTACAGGAATGAACCATTTGGCTCCATTCCTGTAAGCGACAGTTGCGAGCCGTTAAAGATGTTTGAGATTTCATAGATAGCCTCCAATTGTTCTAAAAAGTTTAGCCTAAACTTTTTAGACTGAACTTTTTAGAGCATTATCATTTGTCGAGGCTATTATCTCAAAAAATGAGGTCACTGTCTACGCATCCACTATTGAGCGTTTACTGAACAACTTCCTGCTTTTGTGTGGCTAGGGTTGTTTTCGATTGAGATTCTGGGATTTCACAAGCTCTGTTACGAAATCTTTTGATCTGGTAATAAAAGTTACTCGGACAGATTTGATGCGCTTCGCACCATTGCTTATCCGTAAGTCCACTGGAACGGCATTCCTGAATTAAAGAAAGCCACTCCTCATCTGTACGATATTTTCTTTTTATCATAGGTGTTGTTTACTCCTAATGGTATTTGGAGTGGATATAGCACAGGCTCCAAAAAATTTGAAGTAAAATGGTCCTAAATACAAAACTGAGAAACAGAAGACTTGCCACTCCATGCATTAATTATGGCACAGTTAGGGAGAATATGGAATCCGGGGTGTTATTCGTCGCTTACCTTTAATATTTTAAGTTCCTACATATAATCTGATATATATCATTTATACATTTGTACCAAACTCTTTTTAAGTTCCAGAAAAGCATCTAGTCCATCTATATCAACAGCAAAAAATTCATTATCGGAAACTGCCTCATATGGAACATACGTCGATTCTTCTGATACCGGATAAATTACATTGTCATGTGCTGTATAGCTAAATACTGGTGCAATAACATGATTTTGGGGTAGTTGAAATACTTCTGTTCCATCTTTTGTATATCCAATTGACTCAGATAAAAATATTAGATAATCTGCGCCATCTTTCATAAAATTTACAAAACTCAAATCCATCTCTTTTCTGGCAACGTATGCTTTCCACCGATCGTACGTAATATAAATTTCAGAACCTCTTGCTAAACCTTCACCCGAAAAAATATGTTCAATGCGAACCTTTTGTTGCCATCCTTTAAAAAAGAACTCTGGTGTATTAACAGGCGTAACTTTTAAAATGATGGGGGATTCTGGAAGTATTTTTTTTAATATCTCACAATCCTGAATTGCAAACGAAGTAGGAATTTCGGCAACAGAAAAATCATTTATGAAATTAGGATTTACAGTGATATTCGTATAAGTAGCGAGTTTTCCTCTTCCAAATATACCAAATCCGAATACCAAAAGCACTGTAACTGCAGCACAAAAACGACATTTCATAATTGTCACCTCCTGTCAACTATAGAACCATTTTCTAAGAAAAAGACGTGATCAGCAAGAATCTGAATATCATCTTCATTATGACTTGCCAATAAAATTAAAACTCCTCGTTTTTTCTCTGATTCGATTAGTTGTCTTACTCGCTCAACAGATTCACGATCTAACGCATTTGTTGGTTCATCTAACATAAGAATGTCCGGATGTTCCATGACTGCTTGCGCAATCGCTAAGCGCTGCTTCATTCCAAGAGAATATTTTCCATATTTTCGTTTGTCGCCATAATCAAGCCCAACGCTTTCCAATGCGGCTATAATATCGGATTTACCTGCTTTTCCTGAAAACTTTGCTAAATAAAGCAAGTTTTCATATCCAGTCAAATTCGGATAAAGTGAGACATTCTCCAGAAGTATGCCCAAATTGGGCAGCACTGAAAAATCTTTTCTTACTATTTTTTCATCTAATTTAACCACACCAGATGTAACCGACATCAATCCCGAAAGCGCCCGAAACAACATTGTCTTTCCCGACCCATTCGGTCCTACAAATCCATAAATATTACCACTTTTAAGATCAAGATCAATATTTGATAAAACTGTTTTTCCTTTAATTTTTTTTCCAACATTTGTCGCTGTCAACCTCATTCTACATTCCTCCAAATTCCAAATCTGAAATAATTAGATCACATTTATGTACATAATGTCCGCCGATCACAAGAATCAACACCGCAATCGCAATTAAATAGAAGATCGTTCCAGAAAGCGACATTACATTCCACGGTGCATGAATTGCCTCATTCAACCCTCGAAGCGATGAATATTGCCATCCTATAACCAGGTGAGCAATTGGATTGATATTAAGCACAGTAAAAAATAGTGTACCGTTGCTTTCTAATGAATTTAATAGTCTAATACAGGTAACGCAAATAAGTTGAGCTACAATTATGATCATAAACGCATTTCCGCTGCCGAGTAAAATAGCTAATATATTAACTAGCAATGTCATTGAAAATGACCACAAACTATAAATACCAATATGAATTATCAGTAACCCCCATCCTGTGGCTGTCCATATCACATTATATTGAAAACAAGTAACAATAACAGACATCGTAACTAGAAATACCTGATACATCAGCGTAAAACGTGCAATGACAATACACTCTTTTGCATACCATGCAATGCGATTCGGTGTTCTTGAAAAAATATAAACACTTGCTGCACAAAAATGTTGATATAAACTTGTTCCAACATACAACTCAAAAAGAAAGGATGGAAGCAATTTTGAGCTAAATGAAAGCAGCTCTGGGAGCGATGAAAACCCAAGGGGAAATTCTCCTCTTGAGCCGCTAAGTTGCAAAATCAACTCAGAAAGTGTAATTTGCCCGTTATAGGGATTAATATAAGAAAAAGCTAATAAACTTCCACAGCAAAATCCCATTAATAAAAGAAATGTAATTTCTTTATGCTTCATAGCTGATCCCCTCTTCCCTTAATAACCGAACAAACAATTGAAATTATAAATAGTATGATCAGAAAACTAATAAAGAAAACGTTATTCTTTACATGGTCATCAAATAAAAAAATGTAATTGTACCAATTAACAACAAATGGTAATTTATCTGTTATTTGTGGCATATACGCAGGAATATTCAACAAAATATATACTGGTAAAAATAAAAGTATTTTAAAACGGAATGATATAATTCCAGATAATGCAACTGTAAACATTCCTATAATCCCTGAAGTAATACCCCAAAAAAGGATTCCAACGAAGGTGTAAAGATATGAATTCATATGAAAAAGAGTTGAATACATATAATTATTCGTCAGTTCTATATAATCAGTCGAATAGCAATTTAGGTCTACAAAATCTCCACTAGCAGCCAATGGAAAAGACACACAATTAAGGCCAAATTCAATAAGAAAAGGTATCGTAAAAACAATCATAGTTACAAAAAAGGCTGCTATTGTTTTACATAAATAATATTGAATGCTGCCAATTCGAGTAATAAGTACACAATCAGTCTTTCTTTTTTTCTCTGAAAGCAATGTAAAGCCCGCTGGGCAAACAATAAGAATGGGATATAGCTGAATCAAAAGCAACATGATATCCATATTATCATAAACTTGATCATAACTCAACACAAGCATCTTTGCTGGATGATACATATCAATAATGTCTCTGCCTTGAAAGTTAAGAACATTTGAACCAAAATTTAGAAATACAATTGCCAAAAGAATGTAGAATACCATAAGTGCTATATTTTGCCTCAGCATAAATAACGTTTGATGTTTAATTATTTTAATCATAAGAATCTCCTTAAAAAAAGCAACAACGCTTTTCTATGCGTTGCTGCTCTATCAAATCTTAGTAATTAATTAAAATGTTATATAATATACAAAGACATTTCAATAACCTTGATAACTTACAACAGCATAGGCTTCAGATGCTGTATTTCCTCTAAACTGAAATGTTGCTGGTGACTCTGAAAGATGCCCGTCATAAATGCTAATCCCAGTATAAGTAGACGCAGCCTCATTCAATTTGACAGTGTCACTAATTTCAACACCACTAGAATTTAACACTCTGTATTGAATGATATGAAAATTATCAACACCACTAACAGGATACACCGAATGACAACGTGCATAGACATTTAAACGATTTCCGCTTCGATAAACACTTCCAGCTGTCATCCATACTTGATTTGCAGGGAGATGAATATTCTGTTGAGTAACGGCTAATACCGGCCAAACCATGATAGCAGCCATTCCCATTGCAATAACGACATTAATCAATCTCTTCATGTTTTTTTCATGTTATCTCCATTCCGCCGCCTTCGGCTAGCGGCACAAATAGTAATGAAAGTGTTTCAACTCTCTACATTATGCCTTAAAATAGTTTGTAAGAAGCTATACTACAAAGCACGGAGGAGGAGTTGTAACAATTTTCTTCGTTTTAGACAGCATGTTAATCAGTGTAAGTTCTGCCTTTTCAAGCACAAATAAGTGGCATCATGAATCCGTACACTAAGAATTGTTTAAGCGCCTTAGTTTAATTGTGTGGCAGTTCAGTCAATGGCTTCTTATCTTTTACGAAAGCCTCAAATCCAAAGAAGATGCTGTTATAGAATCCATCGAGGGATATCATATGACTGCTGCCAAAAAATACCGTATGCGCCTCGTCCGCGCACATATGGATTATATCACAGCTGAAATCAACGATGTTGATAAAATGATAGAAAATATGATTTCTTCATTTGTATTAAATATCCATTGATTTCACCTCTTTCCATTAATGGGTTATTTTTTTAGCAATTTCATGCGGTCTGCTGCTAAACTCTCTGTTATTTTTATAACATATTGTATAGGTTTTGTCAATAACTTTTTGTTTTTTAATCTCGATGTTTTTTTGATATAAATTTCCAAAATCAAGCAACATAAAGCTGTTATGAATGAAATGTACTTTCGCACATAAGTCGTCTATGAATAATAGTCCTTTCACCCCTTTTTTAACTACTGGACAAATTGTCCAGTAGTTTCCCATTCACTGTTTTTAATTTATTTGATTATCTATTTCTCATTTATAAATAATTGCCCTAATTACTTTCTTTTCCAACAATTTTTTAAGTTCCCATATTCCACAAATACACATCTTCCAGTGTTGGAACAGCAGCCTTTGGAGTTCCCCATCCAAACTGAATCTGTTGTTCCTTCATCTGCTCTAGTTCTGCAATTACGCGCACCAAAAGACCTTCCTTTGCGATATTCACATTACTGACAAGGAGTACCTGTTCCAACTCGCTTAACTGATCTGGTCGAATGATTAATTCCCAAACAAGTTTCTCCATCTGTTCCACCAATTTTTCCGGTGTCTCTTTTTCTAGCAGCTTCCCGCTGCGCAGAAGCAAGATTTCCTTTGCGATACACTCTACATCACTAACTACATGCGTTGCGATGAGCACAATCTTATTCTCAGAAATACTGCTGATATAATTACGAATACGAATGCGCTCTTTCGGATCGAGACCTGCTGTTGGCTCATCAAGTATCAAAATCTGCGGTTCATTTAGCAGTGCCTGCGCAAGCAACACACGCTGCTTCATACCACCAGAAAATCCACCCAACTTTCGATTTCTTGCCTCCGTCAGATTTACAACCTCAAGTAGTTCCTCAATCCGCTTTCTCGACTCCTTTGCCTTCAATCCTTTTAATGCTGCAAAATAGCGCAAAAACTCAAGTGCAGAAAAACGATCATACAGTCCTTGCTGTTGTGGCATGTAACCAAGCACATCACGGTAAGAAGCGCCCATTTTTGCCGTACTGATACCATTTATCAATATTTCCCCTTCATCGGGTTCTAAATTCTGCGTAATCAGGTTCATTAAGGTCGATTTTCCAGCACCATTTGGTCCAAGTAAGCCGTAGACGCCCGGCTCAAGCGCTGCCGAAAAATGATCGAGCGCTATTTTTCCTTTTTCGTAGCTTTTTGTCAGATTTTTTAATTCCATTTTAATCATCTTGCTCTCCTTTTTCTCTGATATGCGCGCCACGCTGCTGCTGTAAAAACGGATGCCACTGCTACAAGCAGTATTAAATATCCGATCTGTACCCCAAAGCCTTGTTTCAGTGTCTGCGTTCCAAACAGAAATACCTTTGCAAACCAAAGTCCAAATATGTTCGACATTCCTGCACCGCTGGCTATCACTGGAAGAACAAACAGCACCGCTCCCGCTAACACCGCATACAGCCGGTTCTTCATCCACACAGAAATCGACAAAAAACTAATCGCTGCACAGACCACACCCATCATCTGCATCACCGACGTCCACACCAAATATCCACGCACGGACAACTGTACATCTATTACTTGCGCCTGACGAATGCTTTGTAACGGAATCTCCCATAAAGAAAAGTCATACATCTTTGATGCAGAAAACAAATGAATCACAGTAAATCCACCTGACACGATACATGCAATCACGACGCCCAACACATATTTTGCCACAAACAGCGGACGCCGTCCATTTTTCGTACAGAGAAGCATATTTTGCATCTCATTTTTGTGCTCTCCCGGAAAAATACCACTCAGTAATACGATTACTATAAAAAGCAATACAGCGCCTCGATACTGATCCATATTAGCATTTTCAAACAGGTAACGACCAATACTGTCATCTGTGAAAAACAGCTGATAATCATGTGCTTTGCTCCAACTTACCAATGTATTTGCCTGCTCAATTGCACGCATCAGTCCTGCCTCATTTTGCAGCATACGATCAATCAATGCACTAATCGATGCGTACTGCTCATCCGAAACTTCCTTTTTCCTCCATTTTTCAGTTAATTCGACCTGACGCTGCCTTAATTTATCAAATTGCTCTTTTTCCTGCTGCAACGCTTCTATCAATGTCTGATCTGCGATCCCCTCATGTTTTTTTGCATATTCATGATAGATTTTCTCTGTCTGCCCCACTGTCACTGGTGTTGTGCGCGTGCTGTATAACAAAATGATCGCCGCTGTCATCATCATCCACACTATGCCATTTTTTAGCAGCTGTTTTCGCCATTCCTGACCGATTACACTAGATGGATACCAGAGCCGTTCCTTTGCACTTTTAATCCATCTTTGAAGTCGTCCTGATGCGACTTTTCGCTTTCCCGGAATTCGTTTTCCCAAAAGAATGCTGTCTGCTACACAGCCAATTGCCAGTACAAGCTGAAAGCAGGTATTCGCCGTCAATGCATTCACTGGTTTTCCCAACAAATTTATATTCCAATAGCCTTCATATAATTGTGAACTCCAAAACCAGGCAACTGGATTTAAAAAATGGACCCAAGAGTTTACTGCAATCTCCGGTACCTTCCAATAGCCCACAGCACACAACACCGCACAAATACCGACTACCACTAATGCTGTCATTGTCGAATAAATTGATAAGAATAAGCATAGCATGAATGCCGTTAAGACAAGCACTGCAATTAAATGCCTCAGATAATAGTCGAGCAAATATCCGCCCACGGTCAGCTGTCTTGCACTTTCATTTAACTCATTGACAGACTGCATCGGACGATTTAAATTTCCCATTCCATATAGCTTCCACGCGATTGCAATTTGACTTCCGTACACACTGATTCCAAGAAATAGAACCGCAGTCAGCGCTATTGCAAATTTGGCGGCAATTAGACAGCCATGTCCACGTCTACAGCTTCTAAGCAACCCAAACAAATCGTGTGTGCGATCCTGAGATACCAAAACAATACAAATACCGAGCGCCAATAAAATAAGAATTTCTGATGAGATTTGTTCCTCCATCAGCGCTTCCACGCCCCAGTTCATACCAATTTCAGGTTCTGTCCCCTGTAACTTTGCAAAATCTTCTGTCGTCTTTTTGCCCTGTGCTTCCGCATACGGACGTCCTTCATAAAATGAACTGTCTTTCATCTGTTCATACTGTGTCTGAATGGATTCCAAATATGCCTGATACCCGCTGACATTTTGATATTGTCCAAGAAGTTCTGATATTACCTGTATTTTTGTCATAAGTGCCAGTGGATCTTCCTCATATCCAGCCTGTTGGTATTCCTCCAAGATATTTGGATTCTCCTCCACCAGTCCTTGAAGAAGCCCTTCGTCCACTTCCCCATTCAATGCAATCTGCACAAACTGAAAATTAGAAAGCGTATTTAACTGATCCGTCAGATATTCCTGTGCCTGCTCATTTGTCATATCCGCCGTTTCTTTCTGATACTCCGCAAAAAGAGGAACCGCAGCCACACGATCTTTCTTTTCTGTATACTGAGTATTAAGAAATAATCCAACATCTACAAAAATAAGCAATATCGCAATCCCAATCAGCCATCTCTGGCGCAGCAGCTTTTTCCATTCCGCTCCTATCATTTTTCTCCATCACCTCTCTGCCCTTGTAATTCATAATCCAGCATCCTCTGATCAGCGTTCAAATGAATTTCCATTCATTCCCTTTGTCAACTGAATCAGTTCAGCCTCATGCGTTGCAATTTTATCACGTTCGATCACACCTATTACCTCTTGTCCGACACCATCTTGTGCCTGTATCCAGTAAATAAAAGCATATTTTTCATCTGCACTTATAATATCTATATCATCATGCGGATACAGGTCAATTTTCTGTACCAAATTACCATCATAATCATAAATTTCAAACCAGTTTTCATCTTCATCATTACGATCTGGCCATGTATAACCATACAAATTATCCCATTTATACGCTTTTCTTGGAAACTCTCCTACAAATTGAGCTTCATCCTCCAGATCAAAACCTTTTTTCCATACTTTACGAATCTCTGCCTTTGAATCATAATAGGTTAAATAAATTTCATTCTGATAAATGTTCTGGATGCTTAATAAAACATCTTCCTTCTTATACTCATCAGGATTCGTTATCCATTCCTCTGATTGTGGCTGATACAAATATAAATTTGTTCGTGTAGGCAATTTTTCAAAATCAATGTTGTCCTCATTCGTCCAGTCAATAGCCTCCTCACATCCGCTCTCACTTACGTATAGCCACTCTCCGATTCCTTGCAATGTACTTATGTATCCACTATACAAATCACCTTGCCAAATCTGTTTTTTCTCTTTCCCATCTAATGACATCTGCCACACTGAAAACTGATAATTTCCATCTGTCCGTATATCTTCCATGGTATAATAAATCTTATCTTGAAATACTGTATAATTCACCACACTTGCATCTGGAATTTCACCCACAATCTCCTTACCAGAACCGTCATTCTGCACTCTCCAGATTGGCATCATCTTTTCCCCAGTCTTTGAATCTTCCCTTGGCCATGTAGAGAGCACATAGAATCCATCATCTACTTTGTACATCTTTTGAGATGCATCTCGAATCATAGCTGCACAATCCTCTGTTGTATGACTGCAATTAGGACGACTGCACAATGGTACAGCCTGTTTTGTAACATCACCATTCCAAAAATATATATGACCACTACACAAGAAATAATATCCATTATCAGCTGGAAGCACGTAGTTAAGACCTCCGTTTTCTGCATTAAAACTTTCTTGTCCAAATGAAGGCAACGCCATTATTCCAGTTATAAGCATAGTAATTATTGTACATTTTTTTCTCATAAACTAAGCCAAGAAGACTAGTAACTTTAATCAGAGAACTATTAGTTCTTTTATCACTTGTCTCTCGGTACCTCCCTTCTACGTTTTGATTTCTAATATTGTCCAACATTTTTCGACTTCTTTTTTCGAATAAAATTTATATATTTTTTCAACTAGTGTAATAAAAGGCAGCACACATAATGCATGCTGCCTTTTTTATTTGGAAATCTTATGCGTTAATCTTCTCCATGTCTACCACAAGTTAATGACCATTTTTACTTTTTGACAACACTTTCATTTTTGCACATAATTTTACGCACTTAATCATTCAGTATGCTAACCTTCATTACTATTACTTACTGGCATCATTAGCATCGCTGATGCCACAATTCCTGCTAGAGGTCTTTTTAATTTCTTCATCTCTTATCCTCCTACTTGATTTTTTAGATACAACAAACCAATCAATACACCTCACGTTTTGCAAATACTCTAGTTTTCTGGGTTAGAATTTGTTAATATCTACATTTAAGAAATTTAGTTCTATCATACTTTCAAATCCTAACATATTATGCGCATCTATGTTGAATTAATTATAGCAACAATAAAAAGTTTTGTCAATAACTTTCTTTTTTTTATATACCAATTAGGTTTTTATATATTTATTATTTTTTTCAAAAACGCTAGATATGATTACCTTTAATAGACTCAACGTAAATTTGTAGTGGTATAATAAATTTGTAACACATTGTTCGAATAATATATTATAATATTA
>OJSE01001579.1_pt1 | contig 28595 bp, 19 predicted proteins | sample 1599351 | NCBI WGS metagenome assembly OJSE01 (sample SAMN04168656, study PRJEB22393) | human gut metagenome | biome: human gut microbiome; feature: stool | host: Homo sapiens | collected 2014-03-17 | reverse complement strand
ATTTGTTATAGCTGTGCAATTGACACAACATATAGTTAGTTTCGCAATTACCTATTTTTTAATATATGACTGCGAAACTGTCATAATCTGCATAATTAACATAACCTTAAACTACTCTCGCAATAACTTTAATTTTATATGTAATGAGTATCAAAATAATTTTATCATATAAGAATTAACTACAATACTTAAAATATTAGTAACAGTTGCTTTAATAAATAGAAATCAATATGCATATTTCCATTATAAATAAATATTAATTTATAATAATTATATTGCAAATTCTTCACTCAGGATACTTTTCTCTTTCATAAAGCATTTATGAAATATACCGTTATCTTTTTCAATTTACAATTTTATTTTCAGAGATTTAAAAAGCTGATAAACCTATGGCTACGCTATATTCCTATACAACATAGTCCATAACTCTATCAGCTTTTTGTTTCTAAAAAATCATCAACTTATTCTTTTTTATAAATATTTCTTAAGTATCTCCACTTTATCAAGCTGCTCCCATGGAAGATTTAGCTCATTGCGTCCAAAGTGACCGTAAGCTGCCGTCTGTTTGTAGATAGGTCTTCTAAGGTCAAGCATCTTGATTATGCCTGCCGGACGAAGGTCAAAGTTTTCTCTTATTATCTCAACAAGTTTCTCATCTGAGAGCTTTCCTGTTCCAAATGTGTCAACCATTATTGATGTAGGCTGCGCGACACCGATGGCATATGAAAGCTGTATCTCGCACTTGTCGGCAAGTCCTGCTGCCACAATATTTTTCGCAACATAACGCGCTGCATATGCTGCCGAACGGTCAACCTTTGTGCAGTCCTTTCCTGAGAATGCACCGCCGCCGTGACGGGCATATCCGCCGTATGTGTCTACGATTATCTTACGGCCTGTAAGTCCGCTGTCTCCGTTTGGTCCACCTATAACAAAACGACCTGTTGGATTTATAAAATACTTTGTATTTTCATCTGTAAGTTCCTGTGGAACTACAGGGTCAATAACATATTTACGGATGTCCTCATGTATCTGTTCCTGCGAAACCTCAGCAGCGTGCTGTGATGAGATAACTATCGCATTTACATGAACAGGTCTGCCATTCTCGTCATATTCAACAGTAACCTGACTCTTACCGTCAGCACGAAGATAAGGAAGTGTTCCGTCTTTGCGGACCTCCGTAAGTTTCTTTGTAAGTTTGTGTGCAAGTGCGATAGGATAAGGCATATATTCGTCTGTTTCGTTTGTTGCATAACCAAACATCATACCCTGGTCGCCTGCACCGATTGCCTCAAGTTCCTCGTCCGTCATCTGATTTTCTTTTGCTTCAAGTGCCTTGTCAACACCCATTGCAATATCTGCTGACTGTGAGTCGAGAAGAACATTTACCTTACAGGTATCACAGTTAAAACCTTTCTCATCAGAGTCATATCCGATTTCTCTTATTGTCTCTCTTGCAATCTTTTCATAGTCAACTTTTGCCTTAGTCGTAATCTCACCCATGATAAGCACATAATCTGTCGTGATAGCTGTCTCGCAAGCAACACGGCTCATGGGATCCTGCTCCATAAGTGCGTCAAGTATCGCATCCGAAATATTGTCGCTTATCTTGTCAGGATGTCCTTCTGTTACTGATTCAGATGTAAATAATCTTTTCTCCATCGTATCCTCTTTTCTGCACTGCTCTGTACCTTTCAGTCCGTATCAGGCAGTGCAAAGATACGGCTGTACTCTTATCTTGAGGAAAAAGCGACATATCACTGTATAGGGTAAAAATGGCAAAACCAGCGTTTTGCCCTGGCATCACACTACATTAAGAGCATTTTCCTATGCATCAAAAAAAGTCCACCGATACAACTCGATGGACTTGATATATCTCAACTCCTCTTATTGTTCGATTTCTCGCTTAGATTGGCACCTTCCTGTATGGGGTTGCCGTGGTTTCACAGAGCCTTCACTCTCCGCCACTCGGAATAAGAGTATTTATTTTTATACAAACATGATTATTATACATCATTTATCTGATAAAATCAAGGAATAAAATTGTACATAAATAATGAAATTATTTGTATTATTTTTGTGTATCTTTTTGATTTTTTCTTTGAAATGTGTTATAATCAATAAATATAATTTTCACTTATAAATGAATACATATTTAGTTTTTAGGAGGTTTTTATGCGAAAAAAACTATTTTCAAGAAATAACTTAGTTAAAGTTTCAGCCATAAGTCTTACTTGTGCTTTGGTATTCATCCCGGTTAGCAGCCACATAAACTCATTGTCTACCGTTCATGCAGACAACAGCGTTTCTATAAGTTCTGTTGATACATCGGACAGTAATAAACAGACAGCAGATAATGATGAACAATCTGATGAAAAAACTGCTGACACTGACAACAGTTCAGATAATACAGTTTCAAACACAACAGGCAATAAGGCAGACAGTGATAAGCCGATTTCAGGCAAAAATACTTCACAGTCTAAGAAAACAACCATAAAAAAGACTAATACTTCAACCGCTTCCACTAAAAAAGGAAGCAGTAAAAAAAATACCCAATCAAAAAAGAATAAAAACAAAAATCAGGAGCCAAAACATTACAAACCAATAATAGGCAAGACTGTAACTGTCACAATGAAACATCTTCAGAAAAAATTAAATAAAATTTCTTCTGAGCTTCAGACTGCACAGAGCAAGGCTTCACGCACGAAACGCGTAATATCATCAAAGAAAAAACAGTTATCTTCAATAAACACACTTAAAGACAATGCCATTGAAGAAACCAACTGTGTAACTGTTTCAGATGTTTTTGAACCATCACAGTCGTTAAAATCATATGCTAAACAATATGACTCATCACTTAGCATATATCTCAACCAGAATGTTTCATCAAAAACGGCAAAAACATCTTCCGATGATAATACCGTATTACCTGATTTTGAAAAAATTTCCGGACTTATGGATACTGTATCTATAAAAAAGAATATTAAACATTCAAAAAAAGCTATTAAGTCATCAATAAACAAAAATACTACAAAAGTAAAAAATATGCAGAAAAAAATCAAAGATACGAAAAAAGTCAAAAATACAGTTTCAAAATATGTTATTGTTTCAATAAACTCTAATAACATATTTGAACCGTCAAATGTAAGTACAAAAACCTTAAAGAATGCACTTGAGGGAACTAATCTTAAAGAACTTGCACCTGCATTTGTCAAGGCTGAGAAAAAATATGGCATAAACGCCATTGCCATGACTTCAATAGCAGCCCTTGAATCAGGCTGGGGCAAAAGCAAGCGTGCCGTAAAAGACAACAATCTCACCGGTCTCGGTGTCTACAGTGATTCAGCAAAAGGAATAAATGCCGACACCAAAGAAAAAAATATCCTTATGACAGCCGAAAGACTTGCAACACATTACAGTAAACCCGGTCAGACCTTTTATCATGGAACAGGTTTTGACGGAGTAAATAAAAAATACTCGGCATCAAAGACATGGGGATGGAAATGCGAAAACATTGCATTCCGTATTATGAACAAGATAGCAAATCCGGGAATTGAGTCACTAGGATGATTATATTTATGGTAAATAAAAAATAAATAAAAAGAACGAAACAGGCATAAAAAGAAGCAAAAAAGATATACTTGTAATAGCTGATTTAATGTGTTATAATTGAGTCAGCAAAAAAGTGATATAAGTGTTTACGATAACACCAAAACAAAACCTCATAAGGTGCGAACTTATGAGGTTTTTTCTTGTTTTGTTAAAGCAGTTAAGTGTTAAAAGTATATATTTCACATTTTCCTAAAACTTTTCGGCAATTTCACCTTTTTACAACTCTTGAAAACATTCTTTCCTATCTTCTTCACGGCTTTTCCTCCGCTTACTTTCTTAAGTTTGGTACAGTTCCTGAAAGCATCCTTTCCAATAGTCTTTACATACTTTCCTATCTTTACAGAAGTTGTCTTCTTATTGTTTTAAAAGCCTTATCTCCGATTGCCGTTACTTTAAGTGTATATCCGTTTATCTTAATGCGGTCTGCTATCACAAGGCTTTTCTTACTGCCCTTTACTCCTGCAGCCTTAACAGTCCCTTTCTTTGCATCAGATTTAGTTACAGTGTATTTTATTCCCTTATACACCACCTTTTTATTTTTCTTAGGCACTGCTCTTTTAGCCGGCTTTGCCGTTGGCTCTACTGTTGGTGCTTTTGTCGGTGCATCTGTCGGTTTTACCGTAGGTCTTACAGTCGGTTTGACGGTATGTGTCTCCGTAGGCTTCACTGTTGGTGTTGCAGGAACATCCGTTGATATTACAACGGGTGTATTTACAGGTGCCGGGATAGCTGATGGAACAATTACCGGTATCAAAATGCACTTCCGATAATGCTGAAAACTCAGCTACAAGCTGCATAAAGCATTTCGCGGATAAATCCCGGAACCCTCTTAAATGTATCTACGGCTATGTCTTCAGATACATTTTCACCTGCTAATTTTCCATTATCAGTAAGAACCGGAAATTTATCCGCCACTTTATCATCATCAGATGTTTCTAAATGCCCGCTATACTCGATGGTATCTGTAATAATATTGGCATTGCTTTCTCTCGTGCATAACTGCTCGCCTGATAGCAAAGGCTAAGATACTTCGGAAATGGCATATTCTCCGTCTTGTGTTCGTTCGTGTACAAATCCTCCAGTTTGAACATTTCCGTTAGAAATTCATCTACCCTCTGATGCACGAAGCCTTTCATTTTGTTCAATCCCATAAGCATCGTGTACATTTCTATATCGTTCTCGTATATGTACTCCATTAGTATCTTTGCATACTGACCTTCCTCGCTTATTATCTCCGCTTCCGTCGGAAATCCCAAAACTTCTTCTTCGGACGGCATTTCCCCCAGATATTCTTCCTCTGTCATGTTGTCCGCTAACATTATTAGTTCTTTCCTTTCCTCTTCCGTTATTTGTTCCTTCTCCAACTTGTCCAACAGTTGATCTAACCTTATCACTCTTCCTGTCATAAATATTGCTCCTTTCCTTTTTATATTCTTCAAAATAATTTCTTAATCGAAAAATAACATTATTTGATAATAGGCTTATTGCTGCTCCTGCATCTGCCAAAAATTGAGCATAATCTTTGGCAGCAATGCTATAATAGATTTTTTCTATTTTTTCCGGTAGTATGTAAGAATCATTATATCTGTTCATTATAACAAACATACTACACTCAAAAACAAACTCAGCCATATCATCATTTTTAAATAAATTTACTTTCCTACCTAAAATTGTATCACAAACATATGTTCGAGTCAAGTTTTTTATGCTTTCCCATATGTTCAACTTATACTTATATTCCTTATTATAATAAGACAGTATCTGTTTTATAAATAAATGCTGATAGATAAAAGCAGGCATAAAAAAAATCAAAAACATATATTTCTATGTTGCCTGCCAAGAAAGCACCCAAAGAATAGATTATGCCACGGCGAAAATAATTCAGCACCACAACCACCTTGCCTTATATCCCCATTTTGTGTATATTATTACTAACAATACCTTATGTATCATTGCTATTTAGCCAAAAATCAGTAATACACTACATAGTTAATTGCGAAACTCTAGGTAGGCTATATTTTTTTGTGCAACTTTACATATCATAAGCAAGGTGCTTCTGACACCGTCGGTACTTAAGCTGCGTCTTTTACAGCTTTATGTACCGCTACGAGTGTCGGGCAGCGAGAGCGTGCCTTGTGTTGATATTGTATATGTTACACAAAAATTCACAACCTATAACGAGTTTCGCAATCACCTAAATACACTACATTGTGTGAGGAGAAATATGAAAATACTAAAAAAACTTATATGGGTCGCTCTTGCGATAGAGATAATCGTGCTTTTAGTCGTGGTTATCAATTCAAATGTTGACAATATGACCCTGTCAAAAGGCGAAATTTATGATTTTAATACCGGATGGATCATCACCAGACAAAACGGTTCTTCCCAAAAGATTAAGTCACTTCCATACAGTGAAAAGTCAAAAGCCGGCGAGAAAATAATACTCAGCAATACCATTCCAAAAAAATACCGTGGTATGACTATGTCCTTTTTGTCCGCTGATAAACAGTTCCGTGTTACGATAGACGGCAGACAGGTTTATGAATTTGGTGTCAACGACTCAAGGCCTTTCGGCAAGACTCCGGGTAGTGTCACAAATTTTATCGACATTCCCGAAAATCTTACAGAAGGAAAAATTGAGATTGAAATGACCTCGCCGTACGACAACTATGCCTCTAACATTACAGGCATTACCATCTCGAAACGAGATACTTCTATATTAAATCTCCTTAAATCAAACCTTGGCAATTTTGCTATGTGCATCATAATACTTGCCTGCGGCATTACGCTTTTTATGCTCGCTTTTATTCAGGCATTTTCAAGACAGACAAGAGACGGTATAAGTTACCTTGGCTTTATGTGTATTTTCGGTACGATTTACTTCTCAATAGAAACAAAATCACTGAATGTTTTCTATGGAAACCAGACGCTTTACTCAAATCTTGTGTTCCTCGTACTTATGCTCTGGCCTGTCTTTATGCAGATGTACTACATTAACAATCTTGAGGAAAAATTCCAGAAAATTTTCTATATATTACTTTTTCTTACTCTGACAAATGTAGTATGCCAGCTTACATTACAGATTCTTGGAGTATTTGATTTTATGAATATGGCTTTTGTATCACATATTCTTATATTTATATCAGGTATGGCAATACTCTTTTCACTTGTCTGCACGCTACGAAAAGGTAAAGATAAATTATTCGCATTGGAATTTCTCGGAATTTTAGCCTTTATAGGTGGCAGTGCTGCAGACCTTATCCGTACATATACTATCCATATCGGTGATTTTGGCAAATACAGCCGCTTTGGAATGACTATCTTCTCTCTCCTTATGGTATTTGTACATATATTAAAAGTCATCCGAGGTTACAGTGCGAGCATTGCCGAAAATGCCCGTCATATGCAGATGGAAGTTCAGGTAATTGAGGAGAAAAATCAGGAACTTACTATCGCAAATGAGGAAGCCGAAAAAGCTAAGGCTGAGGCAATAGCCGCCGCCAAAGCAAAAAGCGTATTTCTTGCCAATATGTCGCATGAAATACGAACTCCTATCAATGCTATTCTCGGAATGGACACGATGATACTTCGTGAAAGCGATGATAAAGATATTCTCGAATATGCCGGAAATATCCAGTCTGCAAGCCAGACACTTTTATCACTTATAAACGATATTCTTGATTTTTCAAAAATAGAAACAGGCAAACTCGAACTTGTTCAAGGTGACTATGCACTTTCCTCTCTTATAAACGATGTTTATCATATGCTTCTCGGCAAGGCGAAAGAAAAAGGACTTGCATTTAATGTCGATAGTGACAAAAATCTCCCTGCCAAACTGTACGGTGACGAGGTACGCATACGACAAATACTCGTAAACATATTAAACAATGCAATAAAATATACTGAGAAAGGCTCTGTCACATTAAAGGTCGGTATGTCTGAGCAACAAAATGCCGATGCCATAAACAATAATAAAGAAACGAAAACAAATGACTGTACAGAAAACAATAATACTTCTGATATTGAAAATGAAACTATGCCTTATCATGATAATATTAGTGATACAGATAATAAAACTATACATAACAATAATAATGTTACCAGATTACAGCCTGCAAAAAATATAATAATAACTTTCACTATATCAGATACAGGCATTGGCATTAAGCCTGAAAACATCTCACACCTTTTCGACTCATTTTCACGATTTGATGAGAACAAAAACAAACATATAGAGGGAACGGGACTTGGTCTTGCCATCACAAAACAGCTAACAAAACTTATGAACGGCAAGATAAATGTCACAAGCAAATACGGTGAGGGCTCTGTTTTTGAAGTAAGTATTCCTCAGAAAGTTGTTTCCGATTTAAAGATAGGCGATATTTCAGAAAAATACAATACAGCACCTGATAAAAAGAAGATGAAAGCTTCATTTACCGCACCTGATGCTAAAGTTCTTGTCGTTGACGATGTAAAAATGAATATCAATGTGTTTAAGGCACTCCTTAAACGAACTAAAATATCGGTTGACTCTGCAATGTCAGGTCCTGAGGCACTTGAAATGATTAAGGACAATAAATATGATATTATTTTCTTAGACCACATGATGCCTGATATGGATGGTATCGAAACTTACAAACATATGAAAGAACTTGAAGAAAATCCTAACAAAGATACAACAGTTATCATGCTCACCGCCAATGCCATAATGGGAGCAAAAGAAGAATATCTCGGCATCGGATTTAGTGACTATCTGAGTAAGCCGGTGCAGGCGGCAAAACTCGAAGCTATGATACTCAAATATCTTCCTGAGGCACTTGTCACAAAGCCTGATATTTCATAATGTAACATAAAACAATGATAGTGTGATAAATACTGCATCGACAATATTTTGTCACAAGGCTCGTACATTAAGCAGCCACTACAAAACAGAAAATAACAATTTGTTTCTTAGCAAAATAAGTTGATTTTATGTGGTTAAAAACTTAAGATGCACAAATGTGTACAGAAATGGAGATAGCATGAAACAAAACAGCAGATTTGAAAAAAAACTTTATACAACATGGGGACGAAATATTGATAAGAACAATGTTTTAACAGAGTACCCAAGACCTCTTTTAAAGCGTGACGCTGACAGCTATGTAAATTTAAACGGTATATGGAAGTATGCTTTCACGGCTTCTAATAAAAGACCGGTGCGTTTTGGCTGTGATATTCTCGTTCCTTTTTCACCCGAAGCACCTCTTTCAGGTGTCAACAGACAGCTTAAACCTAACGAATATCTCTGGTACGAACGAATAGTTACATTTGATATAAACAGGTTGTCAGACAATTCACGATTTATAATTCATTTTGGAGCAGTCGACCAGATATGCAGCGTATATGTAAACGGAATAAAAGTCTGTTCCCACTCAGGCGGCTATCTCCCATTTGATACTGATATAACCGATATTTTAAAAAGCACTGCCACAAAAACTTCATTCCGACTGACTGTGCGTGTGAAAGATTTCTCTGACACTTCATATCACGCAAGAGGTAAGCAGTCACTTAACCCAAAGGGAATGTTTTATACTGCACAGAGCGGTATATGGCAGACTGTATGGCTCGAATATGTACCGGAAATATATATCAAAAAGATTATAGCAAAACCAGATTTTGATACAAAGGTACTGCGTATTAAAGTTGTCACAAACTCCGACAATACAGAAAACAATTTTTATTATATATCAGAAGCAGAAAAAAAACATGATAACTGTCAGATTAACAAAAATGATACTAAAATTTCAGGTGGCAAATCAACCATTCACAGAAACAGATTAACAAAAACAAATGAAATCAAAGTCTGTATCAACAATCCTGATATTTATATAGACATACCTGACGATAAAACACAAGCTGACAGTACCCACGATGAATTATATAAAGACAGCCCTTACGCACCATTTACATATTACGGCATAAGTGACACTTTTATTGAAATCCCACTTGACAAACTCGATATTAAAGCATGGACTCCCGACACCCCATACCTTTACACTTTTTCAGTAAATTTGGGAAAAGATTATGTACAAAGCTATTTCGCACTCCGTACTTTTACGATAGAAAAAGATGCCAATGATATTCCCCGCATCTGTCTTAACCACAGACCAATCTTCCAAAAAGGTGTTTTAGATCAGGGTTACTGGCCTGACGGACTTTATACTCCTCCATGCGACAACGCACTTATATATGATATTAAGACCATGAAATCTCTCGGTTTCAATATGCTCAGAAAACATATTAAGATAGAAAATGACCGCTGGTACTACCACTGTGACCGTCTCGGCATGATAGTCTGGCAGGATATGGTTAATAGCGGCAGCAGATACAAATCATGGTTTGTGACTTATCTTGCCACTTTTATGAGTCTTTTTGATATTTCATGCAGCGATAATTTTAATCATCTTTTTGCAAGAACTTCCAAAAAAGGCAGAAAAGAATTTATAAAAGAAACAATGCAGACGATTGACACGCTCTCAAATCATCCGTCAATCGCAGCATGGGTGATATTCAACGAGGGCTGGGGACAGTTTGAGACAAACAAAATCACAAAACTTGTAAGAAAAGCTGACAATTCAAGGTTTATAGACCAGGCAAGCGGATGGTTTGACCAGGGCGGCGGTGACATAAAAAGCATACACAATTACTTTTTCCCTCTCCGTCTTTTCAAGAAAGAAAACCGTGCTTATGCACTTACCGAGTACGGCGGCTATACGCAGATAATAAAGCACCATAATACCACCAATAAATGTTACGGTTATGGTGACTGTAAAAATTCTAAAGAATTAAAAAGACGCTATAAGAAAAGAGAGAAAGAAATTTCCTCTCTTATCCCACATGGGCTTTGTGCAAGTATATATACCCAGCTTTCCGATGTCGAAAACGAATTAAACGGAATCCTGACTTACGACAGAGTGGTAAACAAATTTTAATCCGTTAAATTTTCACACTATCAATCTCGGTACAAAATCAAGATAATCAGACGAGACAAGACTATATTTTATCCCGTCGTGCTCACCTGTTATACTGTAATCAAACCTGTCTTTTCCGTGAAGATGCGAATAAACTACCTGCCTTACACCAAACTCCCGTGCCAGCTCAGTAAATACACCCTCTTTTTCATGTTTATTTGTCGGAGGATAATGGAGAAACATGATAAAATCGTTATAATCCGCTTCTTTTGCGGCTTCATACGATTTTATCAATCTCTTTCTCTCATTCTTAAACCTTTTTTCTATCTTATCCTCTGCCAGATAACAATACTCATCCGTCGAAAAACCTTTAGAACCAATAAGTGCATATTTCCTTCCACTCAAAACATCTTCATATTCATAGAAATTGTCCTGTAGAAATAAAAGTTTCCCTGCAAAAAGTTCATTCAGGCTGTCCGTCCTGCTTGTCTTGTTCCAAAATCTGTCATGATTTCCACGAAGAAGAATTTTTCTTCCCGGAAGTGCCGCTATAAACTCAAGGTCTTTCATGCTGTCATCTAGTTTCCTGCCCCATGAATGGTCACCTGTGACAACCACTGTATCATTTTCATTTATTATATTACACCAATTTCTCTTTATCTTCTCTGCGTGGTCTTTCCACTCATCACCAAACATCTCCATCGATTTTCCCGACTGGAAACCAAGATGTAAATCCCCTATTGCATACAGTGACATAATCAAAACTCCATATATACATTATTTCTTATTTGCTGGTTCTACATTTACATTTCTGCCTTTTATCTTTGCATGCTTCATCGCCTCAATTACATCTGCTGCATACTCTCTCGGCACTTCGACAAATGTATATTTATCATACATATCTATTGCTCCGACAAGGTTTCCCTGCATTCCGGATTCGCCTGCGATTGCACCTAAAATATCACCTATCCTGACACGGTCTTTCTTTCCTATATTTACGAAAAGTCGTACCATTCCAGGCTCTGCTCCGGTATCTCCAAATTCTTCACCTGAATTATTGTCAAGCACTGCATCTCCCATTTCCATAGAAAGGAGTGCTGCTGCCACCTCGATTGCCGAGTAATCACTGTCCTCAAGATGCTCCTCAAGAATATCTATCATCTTTCCGAGATTGTCCTGCTCGATTATTCCGCTTATCTTTTCAAGCACCTTTTCGACCTTTATATCCGTAATGTCATTTACTGACGGTATCGGCTGGCGTTTTATCTTTGTCTTGCAATATCTCTGAATATCCTTAAGTTTGTATATCTCTTTTCCGACAACAAGCGTAAATGCACGGCCTGTTCTTCCTGCACGGCCTGTTCTTCCGATACGGTGCACATAATATTCATCATCCTGCGGCACATCATAGTTAAAGACCGCTTCAACATCGTCAACATCTATTCCTCTTGCCGCCACATCCGTTGCCACGAGTATATCTGTTCTTCCGTTTCTAAAACCATTCATAACCCTGTCACGCTGGCTCTGTTTGAGGTCACCGTGAAGTCCTGCCGCAAAATATCCGCGTCCTTTTAAATCCTCCACAAGTTCATCTACTTTTCTCTTTGTATTGCAGAATACAAGTGAAAGCTCAGGGTCATACATATCAAGAAGTCTTGAAAGCACTTCCGCTTTTTTTCTCGGATTTACTTCATAATAATACTGCTCTATCTTCGGAACAGTAAGCTCTTTCTTTACAACCTTGATTATCTCAGGCTCTTTAAGATATGTCTTTGCTATCTCCATTATAGGCTTTGGCATTGTTGCTGAGAAAAGGAGTGTCTGGTGTTCCTCAGGAAGTGTCTGAAGCACCGTCTCTATGTCCTCCCTGAATCCCATGTTCAACATTTCGTCAGCTTCGTCAAGAACTATCGTTCCGACTGTTGCCATCTTTAATGTATGTCTCCTTATATGGTCGATAACTCGTCCCGGTGTTCCTATTACTACCTGCGTCCCACCTTTCAGCGAACGAATCTGCTTTGTGATGTCCTGCCCTCCGTATATCGGAAGCACCTTTATTCCGTGCATAAATTTAGCAAATTTACGCATCTCATTTGCACACTGTATCGCAAGTTCTCTTGTCGGGCAGAGCACGACTGCCTGCAATTTCTTATTGTGAGGATCTACCCTTTGCAAAAGCGGTATTCCAAACGCTGCTGTTTTTCCCGTTCCCGTCTGAGCCTGCCCTATCATATCCTTTCCTTCAATGGCAACCGGTATCGCCTGTGCCTGAATAGGACTCGCCTGCTCAAAACCCATCTCCGTAATTGCCCTTAATATACGCGTATCCAAACATAATTCTTCAAAATTCATCTTTTATTTTCCAATCTCTGTACGACGCACACATATGCAAATCTACCGTACAGTTATAGATTTGCAAAAACGACATTACTGCCCACTCACATACCTGACACTGCCGTCAAGCTATGCAAGTGAGCAGTAAACCAAATAAACTCGTCGATTATATCACAAATTCGCAATGCCGGAGAGCTTGTTCTCCTGCACAGAATTTATGAACGACAAAATCTTATAGCACGAAGTGCGGCAGATGCAACGCATCTGGATTTTGGAGTTAATTATATCACAAATTCAACCGGAAATAATGAATAAACAGTAAATTTTTTACACTGATCTCCATTTTTGAACAGCTTGCTTTAAAGCTATACAGACAACGCTGTTTGCTTTCGTTAAGAAACAAACTTCATTCAACACAAACACCCCCTTATAAAACATATTATAAGAGGGTGTTTGCAAATTTTTATAAATAAATTACTCTTTTTATTTTTTGATTACAGCCTTTTTACTCTGACCTTTTCCTTTGAATATCTTCTTATATGAAGAAAGTTTTGCCGAAGGAACTTTTATCACAAGCTTTGAAGCTGTTTTCTTAAATGTATTTGCTCCTACTTTTGTTATGACTTTAGAGTTTACTTTAACACTCTTTAGTTTTGTGCAGCCGTTAAATACATCTTTTCCTATTTGTTTTACATTTGCACCTATAGTTACTGTTGTAAGTTTCTTCGCATTCTTAAATACTGAATTTGATACCTTTACTACTTTATATGTAGTTTTGCCGACTTTTATTTTTGCAGGTATGCTTACTGTCTTAAGTGATGCTTTCTTTGAGTTTGATGCGTACTCAACACCTGTTATCTTGTTTGATGACTTAATGTATTTGTATGTTACACTTCCCACTTTAACTCTCTTTGCCTCAGTTGTGTCTGTGTTATTGTCGTCATTATTATTGTCATCACTCTTTTGAGTATTGTCATCATCTTCATCAAGTTTGCTGTCAGGCTGTTCATCATCTTTGGATACCGCCATACTTGAAAGTCCTGATAATGTAAATGTCACACTTATCTTTTTTACACTTCCTATGTCACTTGCAAAGTCAAGATACTGTGCACCCTCGCTGCTTGTCTTTGACTCTATTCCTGACGAAATCACTGAACCATCCCATACATTTAAAGGATTTCCGGTATCAAATGTTGTACCACTCATTACTGACTTAGCTTCTTTGTTTGTTATCTCAATTTCTTTAGTGTCATTAACAACAAATTTTTTGTATATGATATTACCACTCTGAATCTGTGATTTTGTAAGTTTCTGTGACGCCACATCTGCATCCATTATATAAAGTGATGCTATGTGATTAATGCAGGCATTTCCGTTTGCATCTGCAAGTGCTTTTTTAGCTATATCGTTTAAATCCTTATCTGCATCTATCGTCAATGTGTATTCACCGTCTGCTTTAACAGCTACTCTGTCCGTGGCAACATCCGTGTAGTTGTATGAATTTGCAGCCTCATCAAAGTAGTACAGACGAAGTCCGAGGTTTGTCTCATAAGCACTCTCCGTAACTGAACCTACAGTCACATTTATGCTCTTTTCAAAGCCATCTGCTGTTATTACTGAGATTACTGCAACACCTGTACCTGTTGCTGCTATCTTTCCATTGCGTGATACAGTTGCAATCTTTTCATTTGATGAAGAATATCTTATTGCTGCACCATTTGCACTTCCGTCTGCCGCTTTTGCAATGGCATTTATAAATGCAGACTGTTTTTCCTCAAGTTTATATGAGTCAAAATCCGTAGTAATAGCTGTTGTTGCTTTTGCAAGGTCTGTCTTTTCAACAGTTACTTTTATTGTCTTTTCAACTTTTGTCGTTGTACTGCTGTCATATGCATCTGCCTGTGAATATGCATGGATTGTTGTTGTTCCGACACCAGTAGCCGTAATCTTTCCATTGTAAACTGAAGCTACACTAGAATCATCAGATTTCCAGAGAACTACATCATTGTTTCCGGCAGGTTCTGTTGTTGCTGTTATCTGCTTTTTCTCTCCAACTTTAAGCGTCACATCATCTGCATCTGTTTTGACAGATGTTATTTTTGTAATCGCAAGTTCTCCGTCAGAAGCATCAAATCTGTACTGAGGAGCCTCTGTATCTACAAAGTATCCTCTCATAATAGCGGATACCGTCTTTACGGAATATGGCTTATTAAAGTATCTGTTTAAAATTCTGAACGACTCTCCTGAGCCTGCTCCGTTGTTGTCCCATGCAACAACAACCATTCCGTACTTCTTTGCAAGGTAGTTTACACCCTCAAATTTGCACGCTCTTGCATCCGGAATAATCTTTGTCTGGAAACCATACTCATCTACAAGCACCGGCACACCTTTGTCTACAAATTTACTCTTAAGCTGTTTAAACTGATTTGCATACGATGCATCTGTTGCTTCATTTACCGAATTTTTGTTATATGCATCATAATCATGAACAGTTACCATAATTTTTCCTGCCGCACTGTCCTTTGGAATTTCAAAGCTTGTTGAATAATTTCCTAATGCATATTTGATATTTGTATTTAATGAACACACCGTAAGCCATCTTTTGGCATTGTTAGATCCTGTTGCTCTCACAGTGTCAACAAATATCTGGTTGAGTTCATTTATCTTTTTGTTCTGTTTAGATATTGACTCCGCATCTGCCGTCCAGCCCTGACCATGAATATATACCTCGTTCATTGATTCAAGTATAAGATGCTCATCATAATTTTTAAATCTTTCTGCAATCGTCTTCCACACTCCTGCAAACTTTGTCTTAACTCCACTCCATACTGTCTCATCATCAGATGTAATGTCAAGCCAGCCATGACTATATTTTTCATCACCATAAGTACCCTCATAATCTGAATTATTGTCTGTACCGTCATGATGAATATTTAATACAACATACATATTTTCTGCTGTAGCATAATCAACTACATCCTGAACCCTGTTCATCCACTCTTCATTGATTGAATAGTCTGCATTTATCATATTTCCCCATGTGACCGGAATACGGATTGTATTAAAGCCTGCATCATGTACATATTTTACAAATGCCTTTGTAGTTTTTGCATTCTGCCATACAGTTTCCCCAACTGCATAATTTTGGTGTCCTTCTAATGTATTTCCAAGATTCCATCCTGTTCCCATTTCTGATATTATCTCACCTGCTGAAAGCTCTGTATATGGAGACGGATTGTCAGGTGTCTCCACTTCGTTTGTGTTTGAAGCTGTAACCGCTCCGCCCTCATTTGTCTTTGTTGCGGCAGATACAAAGCTTGTACCTGACATACCGGTAACTGCCATTGCTGCCGAAAGAGCAAATGTCATTATCTTTTTTAATGATTTCCTCATAAATGCCTCCTATTTTGTTGTTTTTTCTACCTTCGATACGACCTGTCACCCGACCTGCGTGTGATGTCAGTCCATGTATCATCCTAATTTATATTAACATTTTTTATTTAACAATTCATTTTGATAATCAGTTGTGTTTTACATTAAAAAACTAACAAATCTGCCGTTTTGCAGCAAACAGGATACTTTTTGCTGACTATACTAAAGGTCATCTTTATTTACCGTTCACATACGCAATGAAGCTGCCACATAATAATGTAACAGCTCCATCACTATTGCTGCTTACAATATGGTTGTAATCAGCAATTTAATATTTAAGACTGTTTTGAATTTCCTGACTATATTAAAGTAAATTTTCAAGCCATAACAATGTCATAAATAGTATATTTTTATGTCTTTTTACAGCTTAATCTTTTATTATGATATATATGCTTTTGTAAACCGCCAGGTATCTCAAAACTTTTACTGATATCGTTAAACTAATTTTTAGTAATCAACCTTAAATCTTCCCGTCATATCCTTAAGTGCCGCCGCCTGCTCTGAAAGAACCTCCGTTGAGGCTGCCGTCTGCTGTGCCGTAGCCGTATTTGACTGGACAACCTGTGATATGTTTTCTATCTCATTTCTTATATCGTTGGCATTTTTTGCCTGTATCTCATTTGCCTTAGACATTTCATCAAATGCATTTGCAATATTGTTTGAATCTGACACAATCTTTGCAAGTGAATCTGAGGTTATATCTGCATACTCTTTTGCACTTTCTATTCCTTTTATGCATTTTTCTATAAGCTCTGCCGTCTTTTTAGAAGCATCACTGCTCTTTGTGGCAAGTGTGCCAATCTCCTGTGCCACAACAGCAAAACCCCTGCCACTCTCTCCTGCTCTTGCTGCTTCTACAGAAGCATTTAATGCAAGGATATTGGTCTGGAAAGCAATACCGTCTATCGTATTTACTATCTTTTTGATATCCTCGGACATTTCCTCAACTGTTCTTACGACATTGGAAAGTTCCTGCATTTTCTGATTTCCGTCTTTTATCTCGCTGTCAAGATTGCCAAGACTTTCATTAACAAAAATAGTCTTATCGGAATTTGCATTTATATTCTGTGCTACATTTTCCACATCCGTAACAAGTTTCTGTAATGAAGATGCCTGTGCCATAGTACCCTCCGACAGCATTGAAGCCGCCTCTGCAAGCTGCTTTGAACCACCGTCAACATTGACAGATGAATTTTGTATATTTAATATCATATTGCTTAAAATAGCCTTGATTGAATTTATCGAAGCTGCAAGCTCATTAAACTTACCCGGATATTCTCTCATATCCTCGGATGTAAGGTCATATGCTGCCATCTTTGAAAGAACATCCCCCGACTGTGTAAGCATATCCGAAAGCATCCTGTTAAGCGATACCGCCGAATTTTGAAGTATGCCAAGCTCATCTTTATTTTTGGTATCGTTAAGCTGCACTGATAAATCTCCCTGTGCCAATGCTGACAATAGATTTTTCACCCTTACTATTGGTCTGCTTATCACTCTTGCTATTATAAGTGCTACTATTATGGCTACTATAAGTGCTATAATATCACTTATAACAAGTTTTTTGACAAATCTGAGTATATCCGAATTATATGCTGATTCCGGTGATGCTATAACAACACGCCAATTTGCCGTTTTATCTATCTTTGAATAGCCGCATATATATTTATCACCGCCATAAGAACAGGTCATGCTGCCATTCTGTGAAGATATACAGTTTTTAATATCTTTAGGAATCATCTCCTTATACTTATCGTTCATTATATATTTTTCATTTTTATGTGCAATGACATTGTTATTTTCATCAAGTATATAAGCATAACTTCCCTGACCTACAGAAATGTGTTTTACAATATCATTCATAAAATCAACATCAGCTCTATAATAAACCACACCTATAATCCTTCCCGATGATATAAGTGGTGCTGCTATGCTTATCCCATATGTATTTGTATATTTACTTAATGTCACATCTGAAATATTGGTTTTTCCGTTAAGTGCTGCTTTTACATAATCTCTATCACTAAAGTCTGTGCCATCCTTGATACTCACACCTTTTTTATCCAGCAGATTTCCGCTCGTAAAACCATATTGTTTTGCAAGCTGTTCAACCTTTTTCATTCTTACTTCATTAGGAATATTTCCAATCAATGTCATATCAGAACCTGAAGCTTTTGCAATATTTTTGTAATTTTGCAAAAGTGCCTCTATATCCCTTGCTGTTGTCTTTGCCGATGACCTTGAATTTTTCTCCACAAGAGAAATAGTTGAACTATAACTATATAAACATGCCTCTGTACCGATAATATAAACCAGTATAATAATTGTCAAACTGAATACAATACTTATTTTAGTGCTTAATTTCATGTATTTTCCCCCTTTATTATTTAATGTACTCTAGATATCTGCCGATAGGAATACACCTATCTTTTTTATTATACTATATATTTTTAAATATTTCCATTTAAAATCATATTTTAATTTTTTATGATGTAACAGTTCAGCCCAAAAAAGATAAGTCAATAATACATGAGCTTGCTCAATGTATTATTGACTTGTTTTTTGGGGTTGAACTGTTACTTTTTAAGTTCATTTTAACTTTGCATTGTATTATACGGATATAACCAAACAACATATTAACCTGCTGCTCAGACTTACAGTGTGAACAACAGATAATAATTACTTTAATTTAATGCACATGAAATAAAAAAAACAAAAGCATCGACAGTAAACACAAGTGATAACATGACTCCGCCAAGCGTGATGCCGCAGGGCACTCCTCCTGCAAAGCCTGATGGAGACACAAACGGAGGTCCCGGTGGTTCTGCCCCGGGTGGCTCAGGAATCGGTCTTTCTGTCGCAAAAAGCATTGTCTCACTACATGGCGGCACGATTCATGCGGTCAGCGATGATGGACAGCTGCTGCGAATTATTATTTTGATGTAGTATTATTTAATTTTTTATCTATATACCAGATTGCAACACCTGCATATTCTTTTTTATAACCGTTTTCATCGGCATTTATGTATTTATTTTTTACTTTTTCCAATACATTTCTGCCCCATATTCCTCTTTTTTGCATTTTGCATAATTCTTCTCTAACCTGCTTAAGCATACTCTTTCTATTCAGCTTAAGCAGGTGTTTTTCTGAATTCAGATTTAATATAACATCAATGTCATTCTCAATAATATTATTATCTGAATAAATCTTCCCCTCAGAATTATATTTTATAGAACACAATGTACTATTGTCTAACGGATTTACCGTTATCTTATCCCCGGATTTATGCGAATCACACGTATCATCTTTTTTTCCATTCGTTCCATCTATATGCCCCTCACATGACCCCAGCATATTCCTATAGTCTAATCTTTCTATATCACTCAGCTCATTTTCAGGAAACCAATGCTCTATTTTCATATGATTTATATCAATTCTTCTCATACAATAAGCACAGAGATACCCCTGCTCTTTTAAAAGCATTTCACGCACATCATCTTTTTCTTTATAGCCATCATAATAAGCAAACTTTTGTTTTTTATATTTAGTTAATGAGTCGGGTTCTTTCCCTTTCTTTATATATATCATTGATTCTCCCAATCTGTACTCTCAAATTCAAATCTCGTACGAAGTTCTAACAATAGCGGATGAGCCGGTGCTGTTTCTATTTCAAGCTGTCTCAAAATCACCGCAGCTTCCTCATACCTTTCATCATCCATTTTTTTATTAAATAATTCAACTTTTTGTCTTACTTTTTCCGGAATTTCCTGTGTATTTTGATAATACTGCATAGAAGTATTAACATCCATACCATAATGTGACTCTGAATACCTGACTTCGTCCTCATCCACATCTATAAGCCATATATTTTTATATGATGCAAATAATATTGGTGCATGGGTTGCCGCAATAAATTGAACATTTGGGAATGTATTAAGCAGTGCACCCACAACATTCCATTGCCATCTTGGATGCAGGTGCATATCGATTTCATCAATCAGGACAACACCCGCTGTCTGTGCAATCCTGTCAAGTTTCGACGGATTTAATACTGCCATTCTATACGCAATATCAAACACCGTCCAAATTAAAGACTGATAACCTGCACTCAGATGCTCTATCGGCTGTATCACATCATCCGACTTATACATCATCTGTTCTTCCTGCTTATCATAAAATACAATATGTCCCTCTTTTTCCTCCATAAAATCCATAAATTTAGCTACCGCTGTTTTAACAGCTTCATACTCTGCTATTTTTTTCTCTTTTTGCCATGATATTTGCTCCATCTTGACACACCAGCTCATCAACAATTTTTCATTAGATGCCTCAATAAGTGCATCTGTATATCCCACTGTTCTGAAATAGTGTTTTCTAAACGGATTTTCCCATTTCTGCCTCATCTGATTCCATACTCTGCCAGCTCCTATGTACGCAAGAATCGGAAGTTCTACATTATCATCTTCAGCCATTTTCTCCGCTCTCCTGCATATATCTCTGGGCTGTGTTGTACTTCTTGATGCTTTAATACTGCTTTTACCTCTAGTCCACTGATATTCCTCGCCATATAATTGTGCAGCTATCGTAACTTCCGTAGGAACATGATATTTTTTACTGTAAGAACCGTCACCTATCTTTAAATATTCAGTTCTTACCTCATCAATATTAAAATGCCTTGTAGAAACACCTGTTATTCCACTTATAAATCCTCCAAGTCCGACAGCTATCGCCTCTAAAACAGATGTTTTCCCTTTTCCATTTTTACCCTTAATCAAATTAAACCCGGGTTTGAAATTTATATCCAATTCTTCAATATTGCGAAAATTTTTTATTTTAACATTAGATAAGTTCATACATCTTCTCCTTAAATCACCGTCAATACAAAAATAATATCATATGTTATCATGTCAGGCAAATATCAAACACCACTCTAATCATTCTTCTTTATAACAATCTTATTCATCGTTATGCCATGCGGTCTGTAAGCCACTCTGACATAATGTTCTCCTTCTCCAAGTTTTCCAATGGAAATTTCATTCTCATCTTCTTTTCCATTTGTTCCCTGGAATGTGATAGTTCCACGATAATCATTGTCTATAAATACGGATATAGGTATCTGCGTGTACTCGTTATGCCGTGAAGTTATATTTATAACTGCACTGTACTCCCCTGCTTGTGCATCAACTGCATTGAAATACATTCCGTCATCTTCAAGAATTTCTAATGCAAGTTCATCTGATACTGCAAATGAACCGTCTTTTGCAACAACTGCCTTAAGTTCTCCTTCAGGTTTGTAGCTTGTATCCCACTCAGGAGCATATTCCTCTATATCAACTTTTCCAAGTTTTATCTGCATTGCAAGGCTGTTGAGTGCAAATTTAAGCACATTCTTTGCATTTCTCTGAAGCTGTCCTCTTGTTATCTTTCCTATCGTGTACTGTGCTTTTATATTGTCGATGGTATTTTCATTTTCCGTATCAGGGCATACCATAAATATATCATTCTGAGCCTGAACCATTGCCGCTCTGTTCTTTCTATCCTGCTTTTCTCCTTCCCAGTTTGCAACCGCCCACCAGTCAGTCATAACAATACCGTCAAATCCCCATTCTTTTCTGAGAACCGTTGTGCAAAGGTCATAATTCCCTGATGTCCAGAGTCCGTTAAATGGTCCGTATGTAGTCATTACCGAGCTGCATCCAGTCTCTTTTATCGCTATCTCGAAACATTTTAAATAAATTTCCCTAAGTGCTCTCTCTGAAATCACACCCATTGCATCAGCACGGCGAAATTCCTGATTATTTGCACAGAAATGTTTTATCGTTCCCTCCACACCCGCTCTGTGAAGTCCTTTAAGCTCTGCCGCACATATCTTTCCGGTAAGAATCGTGTCCTCCGAAATATACTCATAATTTCTTCCATTTAAAGGGTGTCTGTGTATGTTCATGCCCGGTCCTAAAATAGTATCAATGCGGTTATATTTCATCTCGGCACCGAAATATTCAAAAAGTTCCCCGATAAGTTCATCATTGAAAGTTGCTCCGAGTAATGTTCCTATAGGAAGTAAAAATGCCTTAGTTCCGCAGTCCATTCTTATTCCCGACGGTCCGTCAGCACAACAGAGTGCAGGTATTCCAAATCTTTCAAGCGACGGTGTAAGACCACCAAATGCGGCAGCAGTTCCAGGGGTTACTTTCATACTGCACATTCCCTCACCTCTCATAAGGCACATGAGGTCTTCATCCGAAAGCTGTCCGATAAATGTATCAATATCTATCTTTCCATTTGCAACATCCTTAAGCGAATACCCCTCATCACCTGTAAATAATATCTCCTCAGGCATCTCACTCTCAATCCTATCCGAAAGGCTTATGGTTCTTAAAGGAACTTTCTCAAATCCCATACTGTATTCACATGAATTTTTCTGATTTTTTTCTGCAGACTGTATTTCAATATTCTCATTACTATTTTCTACTGTCTGTTCTTCAATGTTTTCTGAAACCGGATGCATCCTTTCAAATTCCTCAATCGGTGCAAGTGCTTCCTCAAGCTGTTCTATTACCTGAAATTCCTGCGAAAAACTTCCGATACATTGAGCCTTAGCAACACTGTTTCCCACATAAACTTTATATTCACCGGCTTCAAGCACAAACGCAGACTTATGTCCTGTAATACCTGCATCATCATACGATGCAAAATATGATTTAGGGCATGAGATACTTATATTTTCACTTTCATTTGCAGCTAACTCTTTGGTCTTTGCATATCCGGCAAATGTACGCACCGGTTTTCCAAGTTTTCCCTGAGGGGCTTCGATATAAATCTGTACAACCTCTTTTCCTTCACAATCACCGGTATTTTTCACGTCTGTATCCACAACAACGCTGTTTTCATCAACATTTTTTACACTGCCGCTTATCTCAAAATCCGTATATGACATACCGAAACCAAACGGATACATCACTTTATCGGCGGCAGCAGTCTGAAAATATTTATAACCCACATAAATATCTTCCACATAATAATTCTTGTCAGCATCTCCAAAATATGATGCTGACGGATAATCTTCTATATTATAAGCAATGGTATCAGTCAGCTTTCCGCTCGGACTAACCGTTCCGTCAAGAACATCGAGGACACCGTTGCCGCCCTCCTGACCGCCCTGCCAGACATACATAACAGCAGACGGCTTATACTCGTCCACCCATTTCATGTCGATTATATTTCCGACATTTAACAAAACAACACTCTTTTCAAAAGTTTCAGTAACATTCTTAATAAGCTCACGCTCAGTCTGTGTCAGATAATAACTGCCCTCATCAGCTCTGTTGTCCTGATCCTCACCTGCTGTTCTTCCTATGATAACGATTGCTGCATCATTTCTCTTTTCAGCTTCACAGATAAACTCCTCTGACAAAGGCATCTCTTTCTGCGACCATGGAACACTTCCCCAGCCGTTACCCTCATCAAAAGGATTTTCCTTTATCCACTTTTCATACTCCTCACAAATGCACTCGTCCACACTAATATCCTCGCTTTTTCTCAAAGCATCAAGAATACTGACAACATACTTTGTATTAACAAGACCACCTGAGCCAAGACCGCCCTTATAATAATAAAAAGCTCCAATACCAAAAACCGCAGTCTTTGTCCCTTTAACAAGCGGCAGCACACCGCCCTCATTTTTAAGAAGTACACATCCCTCAGCCACAGCCTGTCTGGCAGCTTTCGCATAATTTTTCTCATTTAACTCAAACATAAAAACCTCATTTCTGCACACATTTTTTGTATAATGTGAACTAATCTATATTTCATATATAAGATTTGTGTCAAGTGTACGCAGGCACAAATCCTGAGTGTGAAAAATTTTATTTTTCACGCTATCCTCAGTAAATATATATACTTTTTTCTCAAATTTTTTTATTTCCGAATATTATAGTTACTGTTCAAACCTACAATTCTACCATCACATCTCAGAAATTTCCACACAAATCATAATGTATTCTAATATATCTCATCACAAAATAAAACCATAAACTTATTATTTTTTGTATATTTATATCTCAACTTTTTCTAAAAACTAATTTTTTTGTCAAGCGGCTATTTGTGGCAGGCTATGCTGCCTGCTTATAAAAGTAATTTTCGTTTACTATTTTTATGTAATACCAAAATTTAATAATATCAAACTTTATATATAAATCCTTGCGATACACAGCCGTGAATAAGGGGTATTATTCCGACCGAATGGTGTTAGAACATCATCGGTACTTGGCGAGCGTTTTGAAGCTCGCTTATGTACCGCGGCGAATGTTCTCCGAGCGAAAGCGTCCATGAGCGTGGAATAATACCTTTATTCACGGCGTCCGTTCTTTATATTCATTAGAAAACACCCTCATCCAGAAAAACCACACTGTCCCCCAATTTATCATCAAGTATCTCCCACCCCTTTACATCATTCACGGCAAGTGCCCCGGATATAGCAATCACCGGAAATCTGTCGCACAGCTTTTTATAATAGTCTGTCATCTCCAAAGCTGAGCGAAGAACAGACACCGCCTTTGTATCAGGTGTCTCAGGCAGAATATTTTCCATAATATCCTCACTGTCTCTCTCATACATTGACACCATAGGATAAAAAGCTCTGTCAACACCTCTCTCATAGTCAGGCACTTTTCTGTCACACAGACTTTCCATACTGAAAGCAGGACTGTCACAGCAAGTCCTATACTCCACTCCCTCACACTGACAGCCTACCTCTTTTTCTATATAATTCTGCCATGTCTCCTCCTCGTTCCCCTGAGTATTTAACTTATCTTTTCTCTTAGAACTCTCCCCCGGAAAATAATACATATCCGCTTCTTTCCTATATAATCTCCCTGCCCCAGCATCAAGCATAAATACAACATCCTCTCCCATCTTAAATCCACAGCTTTTTACTGCCGATGACATCATCTTCATAACATCAAAAATATCATAGAGATAACCCCTTATGTCCCTTGTCAAAATATCATCATTTTCCTCGATTGATGACATAGTCCCATATCTTATTTTCTTTTTTATTGATGTTACAATCTTTTGTCCCATATCTAACGCATTTTCATAAGATTTTGCCCCAACAGGCAGAAAAACCACCTTTGCAAAATCAAGACTGCTGCCAAATATTTTTCCTTTCCTAAAAACATCGACGACAGGAATATTAAATTCCTTTCCCGAAAAAACTGCATAATATTCAAAAGGAACATTCTTCCTGCTCTCATCTGCTTTTCTTAACTTAAAAGAATTAGTTATAAACTTCCCCATAAAAATCCCCTTTCATTCTTAAAATGTCACCAAATCTTATAATTCGGCAGTTGACTTCCCAAAAGTATATATTCCATGTAATCATGCAATACTATCACCGGACATGACAATAAAATCCATAAATTTGTATATAGCAGACATATCTGCCCTTTAAGATTGTATTGCTGCCCGGAATAGTCCCACACATTAAGATGCATCTGCCTGTTGACTATCATACCGACTACAAATTCAACACCGGTTATCATAAGACCACATATAATCATCTGCCCTATAAGCGATGCCCCATCACCTAACAAATTTTCAACAGCTCCTACGAGCATAAAGCATAATCCGCCTGCCAGCAGCATTGAAATATGGGAATATCCCCGGTATAAAATTTCAATTCCACAATAAAGAAAACCACCCGTCAAAAACATTATCAGATAAACCTGAAAATGATTCATACCTGTCCCCATCATATGAACCTCCTTTGTAATATCATGTACTCTCAGAATCTTTGATTAAATTGTACAAACATAACCTATAAGTAGTTTCATAATTACTTCACCATTAACACTTTATAAGTAGTATGTATTTTTTTATCTAACTTATACTACTATTCAAATGTCAAAAATACAGTATTTTTTTCCATCATGCTGTGATAAACTATAAAATATAAAAATTTTAAATTTTTTAACAAAACATTCTAGTGTGCTGACCTATTCATATTTAACTAAATAGCAACATGCCAGTACACTAGTCAAATACCTTGCGGATGCAATCGTACAGAATAAATTTATTTGTTCCATACTCACTCTGCTTTCGCATGAATAAAATATACTCTCTAAATCTTTTGATCAAAGAATTTCGAGAGTACATTAAATAAGAATCGAGGGAAACAATGAATACAGAAATTTTAAAAAGACTTGATGATGCAATCTCATCAACACTTATAGGAAACTCAAAAGACCCTGATTGCAATGTCGGAGCAGCCATTTGTATTATAAAAGACGGCAAGGAAGTCTACAGAAATGAATATGGCGAAGCAGACAAAGAAAATCATATTCCGATGGAAAGAAATTCAATTTTCAGATGTTATTCTATGACAAAACCGGTCACGGCAGTTGCCGTTATGACACTTGTTGAAAAAGGAGTTATCGCTCTCTCAGACCCGGTAAGCAACTTTATCCCTAGTTTTAAAAACCAGACTGTTCTCACTGAAAAAGGCTATGTTCCTGCAAAAAGAGAAGTTGTCATTCAGGATCTTCTCAATATGACAGCAGGTCTTACTTACCCTGATGCTTCATTCCCTGCCGGAAAAGAAATGCAAAATATGATAGATAAGTATTATGCCGATGTCGAAGCCGGAAATCCTATATCTACATATGACCTTGCTGTACTTATCGGTGAGCAGCCACTTGAATTTCAGCCGGGCGAGGGCTGGAGATACAGTTTTTGTGCCGATGTTCTAGGTGCGGTGATTGAAGTCGTAACCGGCAAGACATATGGCGAATACCTTAAGGAAACAATATTTGAGCCACTAGGAATGACTGAAACTGACTTTTATGTTCCTATAGAAAAACAAAACCGTTTTATGCAAAACTACCAGTATATGCCTGAAACACAGACAATGGAGCCTTGCACCTGGCAGCACTTGGGACTTACATATATGCACAAAAAGAAACCGCTTTTTGAGTCGGGCGGAGCAGGACTTGTCTCTACGATAGATGACTATTCAAAATTTGTAAATATGATGCTTGGTAAAGGAACGCTTGGAAATGTACGCATACTCGGCAGAAAAACAGTTGAGATAATGACAAGAAACAATCTCACACCAAAACAGCTTGAAATGTATGACTGGGATACTATCAAAGGCTACGGCTACGGAAATCTCATGCGTGTAATGATGGATGTTCCTGCAAGCCAGAGTTTTGGCTCAGAGGGTGAATTTGGATGGGACGGCTGGCTTGGAAGTTATGTCGCAATGGACCCAAAAGAAAATCTTGCCATCATTTATGTAATACAAAAATGCGGCGGCAATGGCTATAGGGATATTCAGGTAATAAGAGATATTGTTTACTCGGCACTTTAACACTATTAAGTATTCCTGACTATAATTTATTGAAATATATTAACTCTTTATTTTCAACACTTATCTTAGTAATTACAGAGAGTATGAATTAAATATTCATACTCTCTGTTTTTTACTTTAATTCCTTATGCTTATACATATAAAATATGATGCAAGGGGCAAAATACCTTTTGACCCCAACATCAAAATATATAAATGTATCAGATTTTTCCTTTCATCATATAATCAAGGAGTCTGTTTGCATCTTCGGGTTCTGATGCTACTATCTCAAGTTCTTTTACATATGTCGTGTTCATAAGCTGAGCCATTGCCACAAACTGCGTAAGTTTACTTTTAAGATTGATTCTGTCTCCCTCTGATGATGTAAGTTCTACACGCCCTTCGCATTTGTCAACCACCTTAAAAAAGTCGTTGATGTCCGGAATATTTGTAATCTTCATCCTTTGCCTCTTTTCTGCACCGTCTTTTCCTAAACAAATCTGCCAGACGATACAAGATTCAGATTTGCCTTTTTCCAATTTTTTACTTATATTTATTTTATAATATTATATTTATAATATCAAGTAGCAAATTTTCTGTCTTTATATTAAATATAAGAATTTTCCGCCTGCAACACCGCAGACACAAACAATAACAAATACATTTAATCCCTACTCAGCTAAATTTCAATTCAATTTGGAATGGTACGCAGCACAAAAGTATAGTATATTATATATTATGATGCAGATTACAAATTTAACTAAACATTGTATTATTTTAGATAAATGCGAAACTAATTATATATTGTGCTAATTGTACAACCTAATCACAAATTATGATAGTTTCGCAATTACCTATAATATTATTTCTGTAACAGTTCAGCCATAAAAAGATAATTGGCAATACAATGAGCTTGTTCATT
>OJSE01001540.1_pt1 | contig 28979 bp, 38 predicted proteins | sample 1599351 | NCBI WGS metagenome assembly OJSE01 (sample SAMN04168656, study PRJEB22393) | human gut metagenome | biome: human gut microbiome; feature: stool | host: Homo sapiens | collected 2014-03-17 | reverse complement strand
CGACCACCGAGATCTACACTCTTTCCCTACACGACGCTCTTCCGATCTCATATCCTCGGCCATCTTGGCCCGGGCCTGCTCCGCCGCTGACGCTTCGGCCTGGGCGGTCTCAGCGGCCTTGCGGGCCTCGTCCCGGTCCTTGATGGCCTGCTCCAGCTGGCGGGCAGACATATCCACCACGTTGTGAGTCTCAATAAACTGGTCGCGCTCATCTGCCGGCAGCGCCAGCAGAGCCAGCGCCTTAGTCGCCCCCAAATCCGACAGCGCTGTCGGATTTGACCACTCACGGGAGAGGCGCATAAACCTCTGGGCCGCACGCTCGGAGAGCTCCACCCGCTCATTGAGCCAGGGCAGCCATTCCCCGTGGGGGAGGGCCTGCTTGGCCTCGGTCAGGCACCGGCCGATGGTGATGATAGCCTCCCCGCCCCGGCGCTTGGCGTCCAGGATCTCCTGGGTGATGACCTCGATGTCGCGCCCCTCCTTGGGGGCCAGCACTCCGGACAGATCAAGCATTGTTGGCCACCCCCTCGCGTTCCAGCAGCTCCGCCACCCAAGTCCGGTAATCCCGGCTCGCCGAACTGAATGGGGACAGCGCCCCCACCGGCTCACGGGACCAGCTGGACTCCACCACCTTGTCCGTCCGGCGGATCACCGTGCGGAAGATGGGGACCGGGCTCTCCTCCCGGAGAGTCTGGACCGCGTCCTCGCCGATGCTGGACCGCCGCCACTGGGTCACCAGCACCCCGGCCACCCGGATCTGGGGGCAGGCCTGGCGGATGTTGTCGATCTGCCGGACCAGCCCGGCCATGCCGGTGGTGGAGTAGGCGTCGATCCCAGCGGGGATGATGATGCTGTCACAGGCGGCAATGGCAGACAGGCAGCTCACCGAGTAGTAGGGCGGGCAGTCGATTACCACCGTGTCGTAATACGCATCCTCCGCGACCACGGCCAGCAGATCCCGCAGGCGGTCAAAGTCCGGAGTCTGCCGCCCCAGCAGGCAGGACAGCTCATAGTCCGCCAGATCCTCCCCGGCGGGGATGATGTCCAGCCCCTCATAGTCCGTGCGCCAAATGATGTCCGGGTAGTACTCGAGGGGATACTCCAGCGCGGCGGCCAGTCCGGCCCCGCTGGGATCCTGGCCGGAGGCCAGCATCATGCTGGTGGCGTTGCCCTGGCTGTCGGCGTCGATAAACAGGACCCGCTGCTTACAGCTGGTGGCCAGGATAAAGGCCAGCTCCACGGCGGTGGTGGTCTTGCCCACCCCGCCCTTGCGGTTGACGATTGCAAATGTTCTCATGGTAATTCCTCCGTTTTTTCTTCAAATGGGACCGGCTCGTCCGGCAGGTCAAAAAAGTCAATCTGAGTCTTGGGCGGCCGCTTGTAGGTCTGCCGCTTCGCCGCCGGGGCTGGCTCCTCCAGCGCACTCTCCCGGAAGCGCTGGTACTGACCGTCAAAGACCAGATAGATCCTCCCCCGGGTGCCCTCCTTGTTTTTGGCTACCTTCAGCACCCGGCGGCTCTTGTCCGGCCTGCCGGGCTCTTCCAGGTAGAGCAGCAGGATGGCGTCCGCGTCCTGCTCGATCTGCCCGGACTCTCTCAGGTCGGACATGGTGGGCTCCACCAGCTTGTCCTCCCCGGCCTTGTCCGCCCGGGAGAGCTGGGACAGGGCCACCACCAGCATCCCGTGTCCGTGGGCCAGCTGCTGAAGGCCCCGGCTGATGCCGGACACCTGCTCCGTGCGGTTGGTTTTCCGGGTCTCCGGCTCCACCAGCTGGAGATAGTCGATGTACACGATCTCGTACCGCCGGGCCAGGGCGTCCGCCTGGATGTCCTGGACGCTCATGCCGCTGGCCTCGATCAGCTCCAGCTGGTGGGTCCGGATCCGGTCGGAGCAGGCGGCAAAGCGGCCCCACTCCTCCTCCGAGATCTCGTTGCGCTTGATGGTGGGCATCTCGATCCCCGCCAGGTTGGCGATCAGGCGGTCGGCCAGCTTGTACTGGTTGGTCTCCAGGCTGTAAAACCCCACCCGGTGCGTCCTGGCCTGGTGGTAGGCCATGGACACCGCCAGGGCGGTCTTGCCCGCGGAGGGATAGCCCCCCAGCACCACCATGTCCCCCATCTCGGTGTATGTACCCGCGTCCAGCTTTGGCAGGCCCCAGGTCATGTACTGCACGGGAGTCCCGCTGTGCCGGTCGGCAAAGGCCAGGAGCATCTGGGACATATCCATCCGCCGGATGCCCCGGCGGTCCACCAGCAGCTCGTTGAGTTGGGCAATGTAGCCTCGGGCCTTGTCCATATCTTGGGTCACCTGGAGCAGGCCGCCCAGCTCGGCCACTTTGGACATCCGCGCCTGCGCCCGCATAATGGAGGCATACTCCCAGATGTTGGACGCCGTGGGGGTGAGCTCCATGAGCTCCATGAGGTACTGGGTCCACCCGTCATCCTCCCGGCCCCCCAGCTTGCTCCGGACGGTCACCGCATCGGTGGGCTTGCCCTCGGCAAACAGCGCTCGGATGGCCTGGAACACCATGCGGCACTTGGGGGTGAGAAAATCCTCCGGGCGGATCCGCTCCAGAGCCTGCCCCACCAGCCTGTCATCAATGAGCAGGGATCCCAGCACCGCCACCTGGGCGGAGAGCCTGTCCTCCTTCTGGGCTACCATGTGGCCACCTCCTCCCGGGCCACCAGGGTGGGATCTTTCTCAGGTTTCTCCGGCAATTCATCGGGGCGCATGGGGTAAACTGTTTTCCACCCACTGGAAATTGCCCGTCGAAGTAAGGCAAGCTTATTCGCCCGCGAACCGCCTGAAAGTCTGTCTAATTCGGACAGCATTGCCCGAATCGCCCGTTTGGAATTGACTGCCTTTAGTTCTGTTCGGCTGGCAATCATATCCTGCATGACGACCGCCAGTTCCCGGTCTTTCCCAACATATTGGGTCAAAAGCGGTTTGGCATCCTCCGCCAGATCGTACTTGCTTGGCTTCATTTTGGAACCAGATTGTGCCCCTTCGGAAGTAAGTTCTTTTTGTTTTTCTTCTTTTAAAGTTCTACCTATATATGCAAACGTATTTTTCGCATGGGGGTCGTGCGAATTTTCGCATGGGGGTACGCAATCCTCCGCATCCACCCCGTGCGATTCCTCGCACTGCTTCTCTTCGTCATCAGGATCAATGTCAGCCCGCTCAGGAAACATACCGCAATAGATATAACGACGCTCTCCTTTCCCATAGGGCTTAAATAAAATTTTGATGTATCCAGCATCTCTCAGCATCGCCAGAAGTTCAACCGCTCTGCGCTTTGATAAGCCAAGTTCTCCTGCAATATCTTCATTAGATGGCCAGCAGAAGCCTTTCTTGCCCGCCATGGAGGAAAGAATTACATAGAGATACCGTGCCGCGATTGTCAAGGCAGGATCGTGTACAATTTCTCCAGGAAGGACACCCCAATATCCTCTCTGGACCTTCTCACTCATTTCTGATCCCTACTTTCCTCTGCATCTTTGGACGCATCCGCTAACGTACGCTTTACGCACTCAAGTGAAAGTTCAAATCCATCAAGAGCCAAGAGCAAATGATTGATACCTTGTCGGTGTGCGAGCAGATCAAAGGCATCATTATTTTCATGGATTTCTGCAAACTGATATACACGATCTTTGATGATCCCAAGCAACGAAATCGTTGCTTCCAGATCTTGGGCCGCACTGTCAGTTATATCAATCAAATCAATAAAACTAAGCATTTTTATCCTTCTTTCTATTTTTGTACTCTTCATCCACTGCTTCTTTGAGCTTCTGGTTCAGGTCATCCAATAAGTCCGCAACAATATAGACTGCATCAGACAAGTCTTGCAAATGTCCGACCATTGAGAGTGCGTTGGATCTCTCGATGGCTGCAACTTCATCAGAAAAGTCACTTTGAATGATCCGAAGTGCCGTCAAAGCGCACTTCTGCTGAAATTGGATAGTTTCTGCCTCTAAAAGAAATCCGAACTTTGACATAGATACCCCTCCTTTTGTTAGCATTATGCTAACATCGGTGAGTATACAATGTCAATAGTTTTGTGCTAGAATATGCTAACAAATTTTAGTGGGGTGTCATTATGGCTGTATCCAAGATCCAAACTGGACTGCGTATTGATGAAGAAACCTATGCAAAATTACGCACACTTGCAATCCAAGAGGGTCGTTCTCTGAACAATCTAGTGGAACATATCATTCGGATGTATCTTGCAGACTATGAAGCAACGCATGGAATTCTTCCTCCGTTCCAAGAGTAAGTGCAGATAGTCCCACATCCACCAGCATTAGAATCACTGCATTGAGAGAAATCCCAGTGCGATTAGCAATCTCGGATAACCGTTCATACCGTCCTACTGGGATTCTGAGTCCTGTCTGTATCTTCGCACTCACAAAAATTCCCCCTTGTCAAACACACGTTCCCATGGTATAATACATTTGTTCTCATGGTAGACCCCCTGTCTACCGCCCCGGGTGCCGAAAGGCCCCGGGTTTTTTTATACCCACGGCTCGGCCTCCCGGACGGCGATCCGTCCGTCCTCCCGGACCACTGCCAGGGCCTGGGCCCCGCCGGCCAGCATCCCCCGGAAGATCCCGGGGGCCAGCTCCTCCACCCGGAGCAGCCGCGCCGGGCCGTACTGGTCCAGCAGCCGCCGGGTCACCCGGGCCGCCTCCGTCAAATTGGGTGGGCGCATGACGTCAACCTCCCTTCACCGTCAGATAGACCCCCAGGGCCAGCAGGAACGCCCCCGCCGCCAGGGCGAAGGTCACCCACTCCAGGGCCTCGTACAGCCGCGGCCACTGCCGCCTCAGCTTGTCCCACATAGATATGCCTCCTCAACACATTCCTCTGGTAAACACCAGCGCCTTGGCTACCAACCGCGCCTCGTACTTCTTGGCCCGGCCCACTGGCGTCGCCGGCACATCATTCAGTCTGGCCCAATCTGCGGCGGTGCGTTTATCCTTCACGCCCAGTTCTAAGGCCAGCTCCTCTGCCCCCAGCATCGGGCCCCGCCGGGAGACGATCTCCTCGGCCTTCTCCCGGATCTCACGATAGAGCGCCGGACTTGCCGTAGCTCTTGAGTTTCTCATGTTATATCCCCCTCTCCTCCCCCGGCCCGGCCGGGGGGCTTCTGCTTGCCCTCCTCCCCTTCCTGTGATAAACTGTGGATGGTAGGAAGGTGATTTAATTGGTACTTGATACGAATATAGCTGTTGCATTGATAGCTCTGATTGGTGCAATTCTATCAGGCATATTTGCTTTCATAGGAAGCATGGTCGCCGCAAGACTAGGGAAAGATGCCCAAATCAAGACTGCTGCACAAGAAGCGTTCATCTCTGCCCGCCTAAACGTATATCTCGCCTTTGAGGAAGCATTTGAACACTGGGCTAACACAAAAAACAGAGAGGCCTGTGCAGTTGTTTATCGTGCTGAAAATGCTGTCCGCCTTGTAGCAAGCGAAGAAACGATTTCCGTTCTCTCACAGCTGACCGAATATATCAGAGAATACGAGACACAGGGCAAACTTCATCCGTTTGAAGAGTTTGCTGTGGCCCATACTGCGGCCCTTCGTGCCATGCGGAATGATTTGATGCACTATCCTATTCCGACACCAGAATCAGGACAGAAGGAAAGCCGTATAGAGTGAACTGACGACACAGATCACACAAAGCAATAGTAAGAGCAACAGAGTCCTGTAATACTTGGGGCTTCCTCTTTCCCAGTAAATTGCGAATCCAACCAAGAGGTAGCCAAAAACCAATGGGACAAAAACGGTGGTAAAAAATTCCCCCACACCTCTCACCCCCTCTCCTCCCCCGGCCCGGCCGGGGGCGTTTTGCTGCTTACGCCTCATCCCAACCGCAGAATACCACCAGCTCCAGACCGCCCTTTACGATCTCCCGGAGGTCCGCCATGATGCCGTCAAACTCCGCCCGCTCGGTCTGGTCGATCTGGCCGTCCTCTGCAATATCCAGCAGACGCTCCACGCTGCCCTCTTTGGCAAACCGCCGCAGCCGGTTGTAAATCCGCAGGGCCAACTCCATCAAGCTCCGTTCCTCAATGGCCGGAATGATTCTGTCCGCCAGTGCGTTGGTGGCTTTGAGATGCTGATAGGCCAGCCTTTGATAATCGTAACAATCCGCCATATCCTCCACCACATCGTTAGGCGGGATCCTCTGACCGGTTTCATAGGCCCGTACACTTTCCACGCTGATTCCCAGCCGCTCGGCAGCCGCTTCCTGGGTCAACCCGGCGGCTCGCCGGGCTTTTTTGTAGATATTCCGGTACTCCTTCGGCATGGTGATCTCCTCCTCTTCGGGGTAAAATTAAGCTAGGCCGGGGTCTGTCCGCTTGCCAGGCCCAGCAGGGCATCCATAGAGCATCCCAGCAGGGATGCCAGCGACAGCAGGTTTCCGAGAGTCGGCTGAGTGTACCCCAGCTCCCACTTGGCCACCGCCCCCGGCGTCACCCCCAGAGACTGGGCGACCGCCCGCTGAGAAAGCCCCTGGGCCTCCCGGATCTCCCGGAGCTTCAGGTTGTTTTCCAATGCGTCCACCTCCTTCGTGCTTGCTTACCGGCGGGAAATATGGTAGGATATATGTGCCCAACAAAATTGATTTGGTTATTCCCTTGTCATTCCTGTTCCGGGGTTGCCGCCCCGAACAATTTGCGTGGATCACTGCAATCAAATAGGTCCAAGAGTTTGACAAGAATATCATAGGAGGGTTTTCGGACGCCGGCTTCAATATTCCGGTAGGCCGCTTTTGTTATGCCAACAGCCTGTGCTGCCTGTGTCTGGCTCCAACCCCGCCGCTCCCGTTCTTCTTTTATCATCAGCTTCAATTTTTCTCCTTTCTCTTGGAAGTATTCTTTTTGAATACAATCCTTATTATAGTATTCCTTTAGAATACTTGTCAAGGGGGTTCTTGAATGTTTTTCTTTTTCTTTTTTGATGACCAGGCTTTTGCTTCTCGACTGAAAGACCTGCGAACATCCAGAGGACTGACCATGGAGGCACTTGCCAAGGAGATTCATGGGACTAAAGCAGCCATAGGAAACTTTGAAAATGCAAACAAAAAACCTAGCTTGGATGCTCTCATCGCCCTTGCCGACTACTTTGATGTATCCTTGGATTACCTGGTGGGTCGCTCAGATGACCCGGCCAGACACTGACGCGCGGATCCATCCACCGCAAAGTTCCGAAAACCAAAAAAGGTTGTGCCGATATGTTGGATAACATGGACTCTGCAAGCAGCTGGTCCGAGTTTTGGGAACTGGACCGCGCTGCCTATCATGCACTCAAGCAATTTACAGCGCCGCTGCCCAATGGGCCTTGGAGCTTGATTTGGGCCTTTTCCGTGGACAACAGCCCCAGGATCTACGCCGTTACGCTGAAAAGTATGCGTACCGGGGCAGAGCAATCCTTTTCTGTGAAGCAGTCCGGATCCGGTTTCTCCATCTCCTAATACTCCTCGTCGATCCGATAGTCCCCGAACTGGTGCGCCATGTAATACTCCATCATGGACTTCGGGATCACTTTGATCATGCTCTCCTGCTTCGTGGCAAAATCGAAAACACGGCAATAGCAGGGCGGCTTCCGATCCAAAACTGCAACGCGGTTTTCCAGCGGGATGCCCGGGTCCGGCTTCGGCCCCGCCTCCTTCATCTGGGGCCAGAACTGACTGTGATAGAGCATCATGTTCCAGGCCCTGCGCATCATATCCAGAGAGGCGTTGTTCTTCTCCCATGCATCGATCAGACTGGCTTCCAGCGTGATCAGCGCATCGTTTTGTTCGTCGATTTTGATTTGGTTCAGATCGTATTCCATGCTAAGTTCCTTTCTTTTGCCCTGGGACATCTTCCTCTCCACTGCTTTCCCATGGGTAAATCATAAGTCCGTAATCACGGAAAGTCAATCCATTTTTCCGTAATTACATATTTTTGTCCGTAATCACGAATTCTTATTATAGAGGTGTGATGCCCCTTGGATGCGACTATTTTTGTTGAAAACATCAAAGCCTTTTGTAAACAAAAGGGAGAGGCACCTACGGTTGCTTGTAAAAAAGCAGGTGTAGGGGGAAGCTTTATTTCTGACATCAACCGAGGCCAAAATCCTTCCGTGTCCAAGGTTCAGATGCTGGCTGACTATCTCGGCGTCACCACCAGCGAACTCCTGGGCGAAAAAACAGAGCCCACCGTGCAAGACGATGGGCTCTCGGATGGAGAACAGGCGCTGCTTAATCTGTTTCGTCAGCTGACGCCGGATCAGCAAGACATGGTGATTCGGATCGTTCAGGCGGCCGCAGACAAGATGTGATCGCCTGGGCGGCCGCCAGCATAAGCGCGGCGGGGTCCCTGCTCCCCCGGATGATGGCTAACAGTTGTTCCTCCCGATTTGTCATCTCGCCCGCCCCTTCCAAAAATAATTCTATTGCAATTATAGAACGGTTGTTCTATAATTGCAATACACCGAAGAAAAATTTGTGTGCTCAGATCAAAGTCGGAAAGGAGTACCGTCATGCTGGAAGAAAAAGATTTGCAGGCCATCGCCCTGTTGCTGGATCAGAAGCTGAAACCCATTCAGGAGGAAAGTGCTGGGATCAAGGAGCGCCTGGACCGCGTGGAGGACCGCGCACAGAGGAATGCCGTTCTGCTGGAGTGTGAAGTGGACCGCAAGCTGAGTCTGCTTTACGAGGGCCACGATGCAATTATGGAACGCCTGGACAAGCTGGCCTCCAGAAGCCGGGTCGAGGAACTGGAGGGAGATGTCATCCTGTTGAAAGATGCGCTGAAGCTCATGCGCCTGGAGCTTGAGGCCCTGAAAAAGGCCCAGTAAGCACAGCGCCAAATCCGCAAGCGCTTTCGTATTTGAAAAAATCCGCCCCGGCTCGGGGGCGGACTTGACAATCAAACATCAGGCGGTTATACTGAATATGAAAAGGGCGCTGCCGGCAGACGGTTGGCCCCAAGTTCAATTACTTAAAAGAAGTAACCGCACTCTGTGGCTGGAGGGGCGGTTACTTCTTTTTATTGGCCATCATAAAGAGGCCGATAATGCCAACGACTAAAATGCCGGTCTGGATGAGATCGGAATATGTAACCATTGGGCAGCCCCCCTTTCCGTGGAGCAGGGGACAGAAGCTGCCCCCTGTCAGGGGCCAACCGCCTGCCGTTTGCTGGCAACGCCAAAAACAGAATACCACATTTTCCGCTGCGGCGCAACTGCGCCAAGTCTCAAATCCGCAAGCGTTTGCGGATTTGAAAAAAGCCGCCCCACCGGGCGGCTTCTCAAAAACCCAATACTGGAACATTTGTTTTGGAGGTGCCATTATGCCGAAAAACAAAACCGGAGAGCCCTATCGGAAAACCGCACGCTGGAATGGAAAAAAGTACGAGGCAACCGGCCGTACCGAGCTGGAGGCCCTGACCAGGCTGGCCGACAAGATCGCCGCCGCCAAACACGGCGAGGAAGCCCTCAACGGGAGCATGACGGTAAACGCCTGGTACAAAGAGTGGAAGGCCACATACAAGGACCCGAAGGGGCTCACACCCAAAAGTCTCGGAATGTATGATGAAAAATATAACGGATATATCAAACCGGCGGTTGGCCACATGAAACTCCAGTCCGTGAAGGACATCCACCTCCAGCGGATCCTGAATGGACAGGCCGGGATGTCCCGGTCTCATGTGGAGAAACTCCGCCGCGTCATGCGGGAGCTGTTCCGCCGTGCCAGGCAGTCCCGACTGATCGCCTACGACCCATCCGAGGATCTTCAGCTCCCGGAGCACCGTCAGGGCTCCCACCGGAGCCTCACACCGGAAGAGCGCGAGGTCCTGCTGACCGTATGCACCCGGCCTGACAGCCGGTTCGGGCTGTATTTTTTGACGCTGCTCTATACAGGGATGCGGCCAGGTGAGGCGGCGGCCCTCAACTGGGCGGACATCGATTTTGCAAACAATGAGATCCATGTCCACGCGGCCCTGGAATCCGGGACAAGCCGGATCAAGGCCCCAAAAAGCGCTGCCGGGGTCCGGGATATTCCCATCCACGCATCTCTCCTCCCCCGCCTGAAATCTGCGCAGAAGGGCCCATTTGACCCGGTATTCATCGGTGCCGGAGGCCAGCGGCTCACACGCAGCGCCATGGATGCCATGTGGCGCGCCTGTAAACGGGCCATGGACCTGGAGCTAGGCGCAGAGACGGTGCGCAATCAGATCCAGGAGCACAAAGTTGCGGCTGATCTAACTCCATACTGCCTCCGCCACACGTTTTGCACCGATCTCCAGGCCGCTGGTGTCCCCATCAACATTGCTAAAGACCTGATGGGACACTCTGATATTGATATAACCGCAAATATCTATACACATCGGGACGGCTCCACCCTCCATGCCGGGATCGCGCTGCTTGACGGAACGGCAGGAAAAAAAGAAGTGGCGTCTGGTGGGGCATCCGGTGGGGCAAATGAGTAAGAACCTGCTGAGCCTTAGTATATCAAGCGTTGGATATTACTCACAATTCTGCTTCCCAAGCTGAACACGGGGGTTCGATTCCCCTCACCTGCTCCACACAAAAAGCCGGCGAAAGCGTTGATTTTCAACACTTTCGCCGGTTTTTCATTTATTCATTTTCTTTCTGTTATGCCATTCCAGGGCATCACAGCACATTTTTCTGGTGGGGGAACCGGTGGGGGGAATCGCGCCCCAGCGCACCTCTTCTCTACCTGATTTCAACCGCCTTATTGACCATCAGCGCGACCTCTTCCCGGGTCGCCAGACTGCGGGGCCTGGTCCCTTCGGTAATGCCCTTGGCCTTGGCCTGCTCCAGACCCTCCTGGGCCCACTGGCTGGCTGGCTCCTTGGCCTTGCGGGCCATCCAGTCCTCCATCATCCGGTCAAACCATGCCTGCTCCTCCGTCAACTCCGGCTCCGGCTCCAGCTCCTCTTCTCTCACCGTCCAGCGCAGTACGCTGTTGATCCGCCGGTTTTCCGCGGTCCTGGAGGCCGCCCCGTCCCGGCTCTGGTAGTAGCTCCCGCCGCCGTCCAGCTTGAGCACGTCGGTAAAGCCCAGCCCCCGGAACACCCGGGCGGCCTCGCCGCTGTCCAGCAGATTTGTTGTCCTGGACTGCCACCCCATGACGTACACCACCATGCCGTCCCCCTTGAGGCCCACCAGCGTGTGCCAGGTGGCCCGCAGCGAGGAGGTGTCCCAGCCCTGCCCCTTGGCCTGGGCGGTGGTGCAGGCTTTCCCAGCCCGCAGCACGGGGATGCCGGACACGGCGTAGTCCGTCCCCTCCGGCACCGTCCGGATCTCCTCCACCCGGGCCTTGCCGCCAGAGATCAGCAGAGTGGAGATCGCCTTCCCGTACATAGGGTTGGCATAGACCCACCGGCCAGCGTCAAACGTGAACCGGTCCCACTGGAACCGCCCGCGCTCCTGGCAGTAGTGCCGCGTCCACTTGCCCGCGGCCTTGTAGTCCGCCACCAGATGGCCCGCAGGCAGGGTGAAGGGCTCCCCCGCCTCGGAATAGTTGGCGAAATACCCAGCATTGGCGCAGTTGTCGCCGCACTCGGATTTGGGCCGGTCCACCAGCTCCACCGTCAGATCCTCCGCCGGCACCGCGGTCATCAGGACCTGCCCGCCGCCCTTGGCCTGGAGGTCATACACCTCCACAAGAGCCGCCGCCAGCCCTGCCGCCGCTTGGTCGGCAAACTGCTCCGTCAGGATGATGGGGGTGTCCGTGGTGGAGTCCATAAACCCCAGCTCGATCAGCGTGGCGGGCATGGTGGTATAGTTGAGCACATACAGGCTCTGCTCCGCCAGCGGCTGCGCCCGGTTGCCCCGCAGGCTGGTGGCCGCCACAGTATAGCGGTACACCGCATTCCGCACCACCTCGCTCTGCTTCTGGTGGCTGGGGGCCACATAGGCCACGATCCCGCCGCCGGAGCCGCCGTTGATCCCGGCATTGTGGTGGATGGACAGATACACATCCGCCTTGGCCCGGTTGGCCGCCGCCACCCGCTGGGACAGGGCCACGTCCCTCTGCCCGGTCACGTCGTCCACCCGCATGGTCCGGCAATCGTACCCCGCCAGGATGGCCTCCAGCTTATCTGCCACCCGGCTGTTAAGCCCCCACTCCCGGGTCTCTCCGGGGTCGATGCTCTTGAGGCACCGCTTGCCGGGTGTGCTCAGGCAGTGCCCCGCGTCAATGCAGATCAGCATGGGCTCAGCCCTCCTGACCGGCCTGGTGCTCCTCGTCCTCCTGGATGCCAGCCTGCACAGCTGCGGCGAACGCCTCCCGGTCCTGGTCGGCGAATGCGTCCACCAGGGCCTCGTAGTGGCCTCCGATGAACTCGTTGATGCCCTGCTCCGTCATGCCCTCGGGGATGGGGTGGCCCTCCTTGTGGCGGGCCAGGGCAATGGTCAGGTCGGGCAGGTCCAGTTCCTCACAGGTCTGGAAAATGTCATAGATGTAATTGGCGTTCATTTGCGCTCCTCCTCTCATGTTGTCAGTTGTTGTGTTTCACTTGCTCAGTTGCTTGGCCGCCTGGTTGACGCCAGTGGCCGCAAAGCCGCTCACGATGCCCACGGCCAGAGCCGTGACAGGATCCGCAGCCGGGAAATCCGGCACCGCCAGGGCCATGCAGGCAATGCCCAGCAGGCCGCCGGACACGCCGCAGGCGATGGGGATCCACTTGTTGTCCACCCCGGACGCCTTAACCACCTGGCCGATCAGATAGCAGATCACCGTGATGGCCGCCACGCTCGCAATTCCAAAGTCCATACGCTCACCTCCTTTCACAAATCACAGAAAATCGTGCTTTTGTAGCCGCTCGTCGTACACCCTGCCAATATTGGCAATGGCGTGGGTAGCCCGGCTGTTGGGATAATTCGGGTTCCTCTTGCAAAATTTTTCGTAGCCATCGATCTCGGCTAGGATCTCGATGAACTCCTCTCTGGTATGCGGGATATTCCGAATCAATTCGTTATTGAACTGCAAGATCCTGGCCCGGTGCATATCCGCCGCCCGCTCATCGTCGGTCTTGATGTGGTTGTCCAGCTTGATCCGGGTCCGCTCCAGCTCGGCCAGCACCTCTGCGTTGATGGCCCGCCCCAGGATTTTCGCAATGGCGGACCAGGGGTTCAGTTTGATGGGGGCGATCTGGATGACCGTCAGCGCCAGGACCACCAGCCCGCCCCCGCCTGTCAATAGTTCCTGGATGCTCAACTCATGCCCTCCCCTGTGCCTCCCGGCGCAGCTGCTCTCGCTCCTCCTGGGTCAGCCGTCCGGCCTGAACCAGCGCGTCAATGCGGGCATCGTCCCACAGCCGGGGGTAGTATTTCCGGGCCAGCTCGTACACGCTCATAGCTCCACCCCCGTCATAGCAGCCAAAAAGTCCACGTCCGCCCGCAGCCGTTCCGCCTCTGTGGGTTCCGGCTCCGGCTGAGGCGGGAGGGAGGATTTCCACGCCTCCCAGGCCTCGGCGTTCGGTGCCACTGTCACTGCACTGCCCTCTGTGTCAGGATCCGGCTCCCCGGTGATGACCACAAAGCCGTTGTGCTGTACCAGCATATCCGACTGCTCATCTGTCAGTGGGATCGCACTGTCAAAGGGCGTGGACTGCGGAGGACTGTATGCTCCCGAGTCATTTGGGATAGGGTCGATATACCACAACATTTCGCTTTCCTCCTTTATCCTATTGCTACCCAGTAATATACGGATCCACTGCTATTCAGCTGAGACCCAGAACGGTCTTTGTCGTAAGAAAAATACCAATAAAATGTCTTTCCATCTTTAGATTTTTTCCCGTATGAGTATCTAGCTTCATCGTTGATATATCCTAGCTCGTAGAAACCATTTCCTGATTGAAATGATTCAGTAAGGGTGTCTGCTACCATGACTGCGTTTCCTTCGGTACTACCACTATAAATAGGTTCATGGTAGTTTACTCCATACGAGTCCACATAGGCTTTTTGCACCATAAAAACGACTTTTGGGGCAAAGGAGAAAGTTAGTTTGTTCGGGCTACTCTCACCCCACGTCCCCGTCCCAGTGTACTTACCATAAGCGACTTGAATTGGTGGACTTGTAAAATTCTTATAAGGGATACCAATATACTCATATTCATATCCACTCACTATTCCACTCTTCGGGTGTGCGTTCGAGTCAGCAGAGAAAAGGTATTCCCACTCACCGATGGTTCCAGCGGTATTTATTCTTCTTCTCCACCAATGGAGGTTATACTTTCCTAGAAACGCAAACACATCGTTGGGGATAGCAGACTCTAGCAACCCATACATTTTAGCAACGGAGTCTTGAAGTAGGTTGGCTTTATTTAACGGTGTCCCTTCTTGAGTCGGTTCGTCTGCACGAACCATTTCATAGGTGTTCTCTTGTCCCAATACAGGGATCAATTTCACCCGTCCTGGATAAGTTGGAACTCTGTCTTGCATACTCAGACCTCCCCGCACTCTACTTCTCCGCTGTAAAACCAGGCAGAGGGCATATTTTTCAGTAATTTATTAATGTCCACCAGAATCTTCTCGATATTATTGGCTTTAATATGGTCCAACAGTTCCATACTATCCGGCTTATCCGGCGTGGTGGGCAGGACTGCGATCACGCGCCTCAGGGCCTCCAAATTGGCAATATACTGAGCCATTTGCTCCACAGTGGGGTAATAATACCCCTCTTTCCACTCATAGGGATCTACCTCCGGCCGGATCACCTCTGCCCCTGCCGCAAACGCCCCGGACCCAGCATTTTTAAAAAACTGAGCCTCCACTGTGTCATATAAGCCGATCGCGCCAGCCTGGTCCTTACACGGGACCAGATCACGCACCAAACGTGTTTGCTCATAGATCTTACAGGCATACAGTGTCATGCTCGTGTGCTCCTGAGCGGCGGAGGAGCGGTCATTGCAAAAGAGGTACAACGGATATGCCAACTCAAATACAGCCTCACCAAGGGTCAACACCTTGGCCCCATCCAGAGAAATCGCGTTGTGGTTGAAATCCACTGTATGTTCCCTGCCGTCGTTAAGCCCGGTAAAACTCCCGTTTTTTGTACCATAGTGGGCAAAGTTGACGCCCAGGGCAAATCCGTTTGCGGTCCACCCTACGTCTGATCCAAACACAGTCTTGCTGCCGGATTGACTTGTGGACATCCGCAGCTCCACCCGTGTATTGCTGGTTGGGTTGACCCCGGTGTTGATGTATTGGGTGCCGGAGCTTGTGATGGACTCCAACTCCGTATATCCCTCCGGTATCCTCGGAGCCTCTTGCTCCACAGCCTTGATCCTCTGATAACCTGTTGTGCTGTACCCGAGAACCGAAAACTGATTGGCAAGCTCCTCCATCGCCGCTGTGACACGGTTGAGATCCGCCGCCTGATAGATTCCCTTGTCGTTCCGGGTCTCCACATCCGCCTGGGTCCGATCTGTCACCAGAGAACTAAAATCAAAACTCATGCGCCCTCCTTGTCCCAATAGATCACGACGCAGCCGGATACTCCAGCCTGCCCTGCGGTGCCCTCTCCAGGATAGTTGTCGATCTCCCAGTGTGAGCCGACCGGATTCCCTTCGGAATCATAGCTTGGCTCTCTATGGCGGTTGCCCTTGATCCCGCCCAGGCCCTTCGCGCCACCATCTCCAGAGCCGGGGACAGGCTTTTGGACCCCGGTTCGCGCAAAACTATCGCCGCTTGCAATATCCGTATAGCCAAAAGGGAAACGGCTGCCATTTGCGCTGCTGTATTGCCCAAAAACAGCGTCGTCCCCGATCTGGACGCTGAACGACTGCTGCGGATTGATGGATACCGTCCCGGCCCAGACAAGCCCTCCGATGCCATCCACTCCATCCGCTCCGGCCTCATCCCAGGTGCCGTCCGTTCCGGCTGTCCCATCCTCACCTTTGCCCACAAGTATGAGCCGCAGCGCAGTGACGCCCGCCGGGGCCGTCCAGGACCCGCTTTTGGTGAGCACTGCCCGCTCCTGAAACAAGAAGGACCCGTCCGCCTGGAGCAGCCGGCTCTGACAGCCCTGGAGCGCCCCGTCCTGAATTTTGAAGGTCTGCATCATTCTCCGGGCGGTAGTGGCGCGGGACTCATCCAGCCAGATGGTGTCCACGTCTCCGATCTCTCCGGATGGATCGCCCCGCCCTGTGGTCTCGATGACGTTGCCGCCGTAGCAGCTGAGAATCAGCCGCGCCGCGGTCAGGGCCTGGTCAGTCGTGTGGAGGAACGGGTTACTGATAGTCACAGTTTCCTCGCTGCTGGTGGCGTTGCCGGAAACTACATACTCTGTGTTGCTTTCATCCGCCAGTTTGAAAATCAGGGCCGCAATGGATTTATTGGCCCGCATCACGGGATAGCCCGTCAAATTGTCCAGCAAGAGCTTGCCACCCTGGCTCCAGAGGGGCTCCACTGTCAGGTCTCCCGTACCCGCTGCCGCCCGTGGCCAAGTCCCGGTCGCCATACACGCCCAGCGAAGAATATCGCCGCAGGACTTATCTGTTACCTCTGCCACACTGTTCGCCGTGACCGGAAGTTCCGTATATGCTGGGTCAACATGGTATCGGCCGACAAAGTTGTGGCCCAGCTGTGCCGTGATGGCCCCCACCCAGCCGCCCAGCGTGGTGGGCAGCTTGTCCGGAACAAGGAAGGTCCGTCCGGTCAGCAGTCCCACGATGTCCACCAGGGACCAGCGAATGGTCAGCCCATTGTCCCCCGTTTTCCACCCATCGGCCGCCTGATAAAACCGACCGATCTTGCACCGCTCTACCGAGCCGTCCGCCAGACGTACGCCAATCAGCGCATCGATTCCCTGTCGCTCCTCCAGCGAGAGGAACAGTCCACCTTTGTTCCGGGGCTCGAACCGCCGGTCGTGGTTGTCAATAGACAGCTCCAGCGTCCCGTATGGCAGGGATAGGCAGCTGAAATCCCCCTGTTGGGCACAGGAGAAGGCCGCCAGGATGTGAGCGTCCCACTGCTCATACAGACCCGGCAGGATCTCAGCCACCCGCATCCGGCGGCCCGGAAGGCTCCACTTGCTCACCGTCACACGGATGGCATCCGGGTTGTTGACGGTGAAGCCACTCAGGCTGACAGACCTGGCCCGGTTTCCAGCAAACTCCTTTGTGTAGTAGGCTGTACCCCCCTGCCTGATCTCCACAGCGAAGGTGTCCGGCACCCCGTCCCAATCGTCGCCCGGAAAGTATACCGAGCACGCCTGAAGGATGGAGGCGTTGGAAAACCGCTCCTCCACCCACACAGCTGGGGAAAAGCTCCCATCCTCTCCGGAGAGCACATCACCCACAAATCCAACCTGATCCGCCGTCCCATCTGACGGGATCAGACGGAACTTACCGTTGAGGACCCACCTGTGTGGCTCCAGAGTGGCGTATGGCGTCAGATCCATGACTCGGTCATACAGCTGGGCAGACTGCGAAAAATTCGCCGCGCCGCTGCTCTCCGCGCCGGAAAAGGTCATGTCCGGGTCGCTGATGTCCACCACCGCCTGGATTTCGATCCTCCTGGGGCTGCCTACGATTGCCGCCCGGTACGCCGCACTCTTATCCAGCATGGGGGACCTCCTCCCGGATGGTAAACGACAGATTGTGCCACAGCCCAACCCCGCCTGTGGAAAAGGCGTAGGTCGGGTTGGTGATGGAGTCGCAGATAAAGGTGCTACTGACCGGCTCGTCACGGGCGTCCGGCAGGACTACCGCCGGGAAGGGTGCTCCGCTTCGGAGCACCGCCAGTACCTGGCGCAGTGTGTCGTTGCCCATATAGTCAAATGTATAACTGGCTCTCCAGATCCGTGAGGCAGGCTCCAGCGCCTCCAGCACCACTCGGCCAGTCACCATAGTCACCTGGCGGGTCAGGACCTCCTCCCAACAGGAGAACTTGTCCCCGCTGGCCTCCGGCAGGCGGACCCCGTTCAAAATCAACTGATTCATATATCGTCCTGCACCTCCGGCCTCTCCCTGTCCACCGCACGGAAATCGTCGATGGTCTCCCGATAAAACTCTTTCCCATTGACATTCATTTGAAGGATGATCTTATAGGTCCCACCGCTGGGGCCTCCGATCGTGCCCAGCGCGTTGACCGCAGAGGCGGTCACCTGCCGTAGCTCTCCCGCTGTCACAGCGGTCGGGGCCGGCGCGGAGGCAGAGGCCAGCTGCCGCATGGCTGCGGCCTGATCCGCTGTCAGCACAGCTTCTCCCTTGTGCAGCTGGGCGATGTACCCGTCCCAGGGGACATAGCTCAGCCCGTCCGCATGAGAGCCGTCAATCCCCGTTCCTGCTACTTCCGGTACATCCACCTCAGCCAAAATCCCGGAAATGGTGTCCACCATTTTCTGCGCCTTTTGATATAGCGCCTGCTCCTTGCTGGACAGCCCATCGATCAAGCCCTGGACGGTGTCCTTCCCGCTATCAAACGCAGTTCCAGTCAGCTCCCCAAGCGTCTCTCCCAGCTTAGCGGTGTATTCATTCCCAAGCGCATCGAGTTGGTCATGGTAAAATTTCTCTGCGACCTCCTTGGCTCGCTTCTGCTTTTCCTCCCACAGCGCATTGTAAGATTCAAACTGCTCATCAGTCAGGTCCAGCAATTCCTGTGTGTACTGCGCCGCCTCGTCTACATCCATCCCAAGCACGGTTTCCAGAAGCCCGGACGCAACTTCTCTTTCCTTCAAGCGGGAAATCGCGGCCTCATAATCGTTGATGGCATCGATCTGAACCTGGATATTTTCCAAGGACATCTCATCATCTTCGATCTTGAACAGATCTCCATAATCGGATAAGGATTCTGCCATTTTGTTCTGCTGATCTAAAACCGTATCAATGCGATCATGGAGCGCATCAGCCAGTTCTTCTGTCTGATCTTCCCACAACGCAGATTCCTTTTCTGCCAGCGACTTGTCATACTTGTAAATCTGTTCTGTAACCTTCCGATAGTCGCTTATGTTGGCATCATCTGTAAGGAATTTATCTCTGTATTCCGCCAGTCGATCGTAATACTCCCGCTCAGAGATCTCATCCATGCTTCTCTGGTGGTCCAAAGCGTCACTGAGCTGTCGGAACGTCTCCAGATCCTTTTCCGCCTGCGTCTTCACTTTTTTGGAACGCTCCGCTGCTTGTCTGGAGTATGTGCTTGCACTCTTAGCGGCAGACGAGACTTCAACTTTATAGGATCCGATTGTCTTTTTAAGCTGGTTCAGGGCGGCAATCTGCGCACTGTAAGAAGCCTCCTGGCCTTCCAACGCGGTTCTTGCCTCTGCGGCACTGTAATAGGACCGTCCCAGCTCTGTGGCCATGATTGCTTCGTCCTTCATAGCCAGGACATTTTGTACGCTGGTCCGCTGTGTCTCCAACGACGCGATTTGATCGTCGATCTTGGCTTTTGCAATTGCAACATACGCTTCCTTATTCAGGGTAACAGCCCCTGTCTCCTGATCGATTGCGATAGCGGTTGCATATCCCGCATCGATCAACGCAAGCGTAGTGTCAATACTCAAGCTCTTTTTTTGTGCCTGGTCCTGAAGCGCACGGCTCAAAAGATCTTCCACAGAGGTCAGACCTGCTGTTGCCTGCTGCTGTTCTTTTGTTTTTTCTGTCAGATCAGTCAGGATCTCCTGGTTTTCCACAGCGTGCTCCGAGTTATCCTCCAAAGCCTCCGTTGCCGCTTCCGTAGCGTCTACCCATCCCCAGGTCCCATCTGCCAGCTGTACAAATCGGCGGTCATCTGCCCCTGTGACCCAATTCCAAGCGCTTCTCAGCCCATCCATTGCATTGGAGGCTGCATCCACAGCACTACTCAAAAATTCAAGCCCGCCAGCCGCCAACTCGCGCAACTCATCTCTGACTGGAGACAGTTGCTCTCCCAACGATGCCTGTGCTTTCTCCAGTCTGAGTTGACTCTCATTCGCCGCAACAATATCATCATTGATCGTTCGCCATGCCTGTCCCGCCTCTGCCAGTCCCTGCTGGGCAAGCTCCTGGAGCACGATATTGGCCCGCTCTGTGGAGGTTTTGGCCTCAGCCAGTTTGGCATTAAAGTCGTCCTCACTGGCGCCTGCCCAGTTGAGCACATCCGCAAACACCCCCGTCACCTGGCCCGCCTGAATGGTCTCGTTGATCGCCTCGGCCAGACCATCGATGGGGATAGAATCTCCGTACCTGGCCCAGGCCCCAATGGAGGCGTCGGTAATGGCCATCAGCTCCTCCTGGCTCACACCGATGGCCTGAAGATTGGCGGTGGTCGTGGCTGCCGCCTGGGTATCACCCAGCACGGTGTACAGCCGCTCATAGGTCTGCGCCGTCTCCTCCGCGCTGTATCCTGCCTGCTGGGAGGAGATCTCCAGAGTCCCCATGATCTTCCGGTATTCCTCCGAGGCATCCACCACCTCAGTGATGGCCCCGGTCACCGCCTGTACGCCGGCAGTGACTGCGCCCACTGCCGCACCGCCCACCAGCATTCCCTTCAAGCTGCCCAGTTTGCCCACCACATTGTCCAAACTGCCCATTGCATTGCTGATTCCCTGGAACGGGGATGCAAAGTCCGCGTCATCGCTCTCCTGGGCAGCCTGCTTGACCTCCCGGCCGTACTCGTCGATGGAGGAGGCCGCCTTGTCCGCGCTTCGCTTGGCTTCGTCCAAATACCTTTCGTTTTTTTGCAGTTCGCTGTTTAGGTTGATCAGAGCGATCTTTGCATAGTTCAGTTGGCGCTTATACTCGTCTGTCCGCTTATCGGCGTCCCCGTAGGTCTCAGACGCCTCCCTGACCGCCTTCTCCAAAAGCTTTACCTTTTCCGCCTGCTGGTCATACTGCTGGCGGAGGACCCGGTTCTTTGCGCTCAGAGCATCCACAGTATTGGCCTGCCCGGAGAACTCCGCTGTCACCAGGGACATCTCCGACTTCAAGGTCTTCAGCCCAGAGTTGACCAATCCCATCTGCCGCTTAAATTCCTGTTCTCCCTCCAGCTTGATCGCGGTGGAGATCGTTCGTACCGCCACAGGTCAGTCCTCCTTCCGTTTCAGTCCGCGCCGCTTGATCTCCAGGTTGACCAGATCTGCCGTTTCTCCCGGCGTCAGGATTAGCACCGCCCGGGGCGGCAGGCGAAGAAACTGCGTAACCGTCTGAAAATACTGGACACGGTCTGTCTCAATGCCGTTTTTTTTTTGCAGCTCCTGGAGGCCCAGATCGGTGTACTCCTCCGCCTCTCCGTGGCGCATCCCAAAGCCCTGCCGCACCGTCTGTGTAATGGCCAGCCGTGCGCGTGGGATCTCCATGGGGGCCATGAGGGCCATCAGGCGGCCAGCCTGAGGCGGCTTCTCCCGGTCATACCCCAGATACCTCCTGGCCAGCTCTCCCTGCTCCGCCAGCTTTGCCAGGATCCAGCAGGTAGCCTCCAGGTCCTTCCGCCCGCTGCCGGCGATCAGTTCCAGGATCTCGGCGTCGGATCCATAGCGGTCAAAAATATCAAAGAGCGCCGCACCGTTGAGCAGCAGGTGCAGCGTCTGTCCATTCCATATAAAATCAACTGTATTCATGGGCTTCCTTTCTGTTGGGGGCGGGTCTCCCCGCCCCCTCGTCCGTCAGGGGGACGCCTTTGCGATCTTCTTGTCCACCCAGTCCTTAGCCGCTTTCTCTGTGGGGAAGTCATCAGACTCCACCTTCCACTTCCCGTTCGCTGGTGCGGCCGCTGTGAAATTCAGCGCGCCGCCCGTCAGGGTAATGGAGTCGCCCTTGGTTGCATACTCCGTGCCCTGCATGGCCGCCTTAGCCTTGGGATAGTAGATCCCGTGGTACGATTTGACTCCTTTGACCATCTTGTTGATGTAGAAGCCAAGACCGCCATAGGGGGCGTTGTCCTCCGTGGAAAAGACCAGATCCTTCCCGCCCTCGGATTCGATCTTGGCCCCCAGCACCGCGCTAGCCACACTGTTGGCCAGCTCCGTCACCTCCACCGCTACGCCACACTCCTTAAACTCGTTGACGTGCTCCTCCAGAGCATTGTCTCCAAAGGCTTTCGCTTCGTTGAAGCTGGGGGAGTCGGTCACCTTGACCAGCGACCCCAGAGAAATGGGATCCCCGTATTTGGGGAACGCAGCGGCATCCGCGTCCGGCTCGGTCTCCGCAAACGGGGCCCATCTCAGATATTTCGCACCATACTTTGCCATGTTAGCCTCCTTACAGATTCAATGATTTCAGCCAGCGGTCATAGACAGCAAGCTCTGCCTGCTCCACCTCCGGGGCAGCTACCTGGTTGGCCTTGTTCATCCAATCCCGGGCCAGATATTTTCGTCTGGGCGCACCATACGCCTGGACGAACCCGACCTCGGCGTTGGTCACCACCTTGGCGCTCCCCCCCTTGGTATAGGTCCTCCCGTGCTTAGAGCGCTTATATTGCCGGGTCACCCCACGGCTCTGATAGATGTGGTGGCGGCCGGTGGGATACACCAGCACATACCGCTGATAATCATTTCTGGCGCTTCCGGCCTTTTTATGGGCCTCGATGCTTCCGGCCAGCTTCCCGCTGTGGACCAGGCCCTGAGCCCGGATCTGCGCCTTGTGGTGGCGGAGCACCACCTGTCCGGCGGCGTCAAGCATCTCCTCCACCACGTTGTCAGGGATGGCGGCAAATTCCTCCAGGGAGAGGTCCAGACCCTCGATTCCCGTGGCATTAAACGTCGCCATCCATGTACTCCGTCTCAAATACCAGCTCCGCCCAGTGGTCATCCCCCGCCGAACTGACCGTGGGATAGGACAGGCCCGCAGCGACCAGCGCCCGCTTGATCTGCTTTTTCTTGGCCTTGACCTCGGGCGTGGCGGTAATCCCCGGCCGCCAGGGGAAGATCCAGTGCAGCTGCACACGGTATCGGATGGAGTCCGGCTCATCATCCCCATAGTACACGGGCTCCTCCGTGTAGGTATAGACGCAGAACTCCTCCGCCTTTCCGCCGTATACATCGATCACACACACTGGGACCAGAGGCTTGATTGCCTCCTTGATGATCTCATCCAGGGACATAGGTATCCCTCCTTACAAAAAACTGTTCACCTCAGATACGCCGGGCCGGAGCCGGTAAACCGTCAATTCCGCTCTTCCGTCCTCCGTCTGATAGGCCCGCAGCACCCGATATGGATTGCCCCCATACTCCACCTGCTGCTCGCCGTGGTAATCGGTGTGCCAGTCCGGCAGCACAATCATCAACTCCGGCTTGAGGCCCACGGTCATTGCCTGATAGGTCTCATTTCCCCGGACCGATGCAATGGAGGCATAGCTGCGGCTGCGCGCCTCCTCGCCTGTTGCTTCATCCACCGTAATCAGGACCACGATTTCGTCAAAGGTATACTCACGCATCTCTGGCCCTCATTTTCTCGTGTGCCAGCCGGTCATTGAGGTCCAGCCGGAGAAATTCCGGCAGCTGCGCCCCAGCCTGGAGTGTCCGGCGCTTATACATCCACGCGGCATACTCCACCTGGAGCTGCACATCCCCCGGCGTGTCCTCCAGCGTGATCCCACGCTGGGCGATCCTGGAGGCCGCAGCCTCCAGGATCTGCTCCAGCATGGCCACACGCTCGGCCGGCGGATTGAGCATATTCAGGTTTGCCTTGAGCAGGGTCAGCTTGTTCAGCTCCGCCATGGCCGCTGCCTCCTCTCGATCAGGGTGCGCTGGCCACGACCACAGAGCCGGCCTTGACCACCTTTCCGGCCGCATCCAGTTCCACGACCGTAGCATAGGAGCCGGTGGCCGCCGTCAGGTCCGTCCCGGATTTGTAGGCCGCCCAGGTGCTCCTAGGTGTCTGGCCGGGCTTCACCAAGGTGGGCTGGGCGCCGGTCTTGACCTTCAGCACAGAGCCAGACGCCGCGCCGGTCACTGTCAACTTGGTCTTGCCCTTACCGGAGCCGGCAGCAGAGACAACGGTCAGAGTTCCCAGCTCGCTGTTGGCATAGTCAGGGGCAAAATCGTGGTCCGTGATCACTGCCTGATTGTCGTAGCTCACCGCCACAAATGCTTCGCCTACGGCGGGTTTACCGTCCATGCGCTGGGTCGCGGTAAACAGAGTCTGGTCCTGGATCATCAGCGGGATGTCGCTGCTCCGAATGTTCGCTCCGGCCCGCTCCACCAGGGAGTAGACATCCAAATAGCCACCGGAGATCTGATAATCAGGCAGGCCTGGGAGCTCCACGATGAGGCCGCCGATCACAGGCATGGTGTTCTGCATCCCGGCCACCAGTGCGCCGGATGCGTTAAAGGCCATAGCCTTTGCCAGGACATCCATGTGGGTCTTTCGGTTCATCACCCAGGTGGGCTCTCCGCTCTGGGAATAGGTGGGGTCCGCCACCGCCAGGGCCGCGATCAGCTTCTGGAAGAACTCCACCCCGCTGGAGGCAGATGCATCCAGCTTGATGATATTGCTGGTGTGAAGGTCGGTAAAGGCCCCCTGGTTCTTGCCCCACCACGCAGGAGCCTCCTGGACCGCCAGGCGGGTCATATAGCCCACCGGCATCTTGGAGCCAGTTCCGAACACAATGGCCCAGTCGATTCCCTTGCCAAGGGCCTGGCCCATCATGTCCATGACGTCGCTGGCCAGCGCAAGATTGTCGTCGTCCTCCAGAGTGCTGTTGGGGATTGCCAGGTAGCCGCCTACCTTGTAGCCGTCCATCTCGACCTGCGTGAAGCTGAGCTCCAGCTCATTGAGGCTGTCCACAGCCTCCGTCCACACTGCAGCGGGCACAGTGCCGGCGATATTCTGTCTGGCCTTGCCCTTCAGCGGACGGAAGCGCACCCGGCCGATCAGCTTGGAGTAACGGCCGATATTCTCCCGCAGCAGGTCAAGCATCACTGTGGGGATCCCCAACTCCGCTCCGCTCACGCTGCGGGCCTGGCCCCGCATCTCCCGCAGCCGGGAGAGGAACCCGCTCACGTCCTCCCGGGCGAGGAAGGTGTCTCTCTGCTGGATCGTCAGGCCGAAAAAGCGGGTTCGGGTCTCATTAGTCTCCATGTGGGTCACATCCTTTCTTCTCTCTCCGCCAGGCTTCCCCTGGCGGGCCTGCTTGGCGGCGTCCTCCGCTGTACGGATCTCCTCCTCCAGCGCGCCAATGGCGCTCCGGAGCTCATTCTGGTCCTTGGTGTTCTGTGCCCGCTCCTCCTCAAAGGCGTTCACCGCAGCCTCCACGACGGAGCGCTCTTCCTCGGTCTGTGCCGCCTCAATGTCGGCGGCCAGCTCCTCCTCCCGGGCGGCATAGCCCTCCGCAGCACGCTCCAGGGCCCGGAGGGCCGTCTGCTGGTCGGTCAGCTTTTTCCGCAGGAGCAAAACTCTCAATGCCATATCATGTTCCTCCTAATCTCTGTTTCATGGTTTCCCGCCAGGCCTGGGCCTGCCGGTGCTGGATCTCCTCAAGCTGCTGCTTTCGGGCGCTGACCCCCGTGGCCTCATAGGCCGGGAAGGTGCAGACGGTCACCTCATACAGCGGGTCCACCTCCTCGATCTCCCAACGGCAGGCGCCGCCGCCAAGATCCACAAAGGTCTCACGCTTGATCTCAAAACCAAACGAGCACTGGTCAACGTCACCCCGCTGGACGCGGGCGTAAAGGTTCATGGCGTCAACGTCGTCTCGGTTGATTTGGATGCTTCCCCACAGGCCCCGGCTGTCCTCCTTGAGGGACAGCGTCCCGGACTTGGTCCGGCCAAGCACCAAGGTCGTGTCATGGTTGATCAGGGCCCTCACATCCTGACTCAGACATCCGGCAAAGGCCCCCGGCTTGACGATCTCCACAGCCCCTTCCCACAGCTCGTATGGGGAGTCAAAGACTGCAAAATAGCCCTCGATGTACAGCGCGCCTCCCTCCGCCTCCCGGGTCTCAAAGCGCTGGGGCAAGCTTCTGGTCTGCCGCTGCTTCCGTTCGTTCGACATTTCAGTCCTCCTTCAGCTTTTTCTGGTCGCCGATCATACCGGCTGGGATGTAGTTCTCCAGGATCACCCGCTCGTCCAGACCCTTGACCGGGCTCAGGTCCAGCCAGTCCCGGACCTCGTTTCCCGACATGATCCCCCGAATAAACTGATCGTCCCCCACCTTGGCCAACTCTGTCAGGGAGTAGGCATACAGCTTGCGGGAACTGAATTTGAAGTACAGATCCGGAGACAAAAGCAGCTTTCGGGTCAGTTCCTGCTGAATGGCCGTAGCAATAGGAATCACAGTCTTACGTATAAAGTTGTTGTAGGCATCCTGGTCATACTCCCCCACGCCGATCAGAAACGGCGGAGTTCCAATGGCAGCAGCCACAGCCCGCTTGTCCAGCTCCACATTGTCGCTGATGGCCAGATCAGCCAGACTCAGGGGCTTGACCTGGACCACATCCATAAGGTCCGCTGGGATGACCCATGGGTCTCCGGCCCGCTGGCCCTTGATGTACTCATCCACCAGCCTCTGCCGCCCCGCAGGGGAGGAAAACTCATCGGAGATGGCGTCCACCTTGACGATCACAGACGGCTTCCAGTTGTTGGCCAAAAATGCGTTGGTGGTGCTGGCCGACTGCCTCAGATTTTTGAGCACGTCCCTCAGCTGGAGCCGCACGCCGCGGCCCATCCATGGGCGCCGGAGCTCAGGCCGGAGGATAAAATGGAGTACCTGATCCGGGCGAAATGCCTGTCCCTGCCACTGGACCGTATAGCCGCCCGCTCCGTCATCTACGGGAAAGGCTCCCGGCATAGGCACCAGATCGGCCAGATAGCCGTCCTGGGTCAGAGGGAGAACAAAAGCGTTTCCGTCCCCGATGGTCAGCATGGTCTGCACGATCCAGCTGATAAAGCTTTTCCGCGTCCCAAGAGAGTACGGTTTGATGTCCATGAAGCGGCTCAGCTCGCTCCGTTCTCTCACATCCCCCTCCGGCGTGTTGCGCATCAGATAAATGGGGGCTGAGCTGATCACATCGGCAATGGCCCCGACTGCCGCCGCCACGTCCGGGCTGTCCGCCAGGGAGGCGTATCCGTTGGTCTGGATGCTCTCCCATGCTTCTGAGGACAGCAGGCACGCCGCCAGGCTCTGACTCAGATCCGTCCGCAGCCTCGGGGGCCTGCGGGCCGCCCGACGGGTCGGTGTAAGTTGATTCACTGGGGATCACCTTCCTTCGTTTCTTCCTCGAACCAGCCGCTTCCCCGGCTGCGGCCGTCCAGATCCTCCAAATAGGTGCAGGCTGCAAACACCGCACAGTCAAACACATCAATCCGGAGGTTCGGTGCCAGCTTCTCATACATCACCATATCGTCAGCCTTTTCAATGCCCCGGACATTCTGCACGCAGTATTCAAAGGGTTCGGCGTGGCAGTAATAGAGGGTCCCACGCTTGGCGCTGGCCTCCAAATAACGGAAGCCCTCGCTTTTCCGTGTAAACAGCTGGGGCTGATCCTTGATGGGGAATCGCTCCTTCTTCATCTCCAGGTAATACTCACGACAGAACTTCCGGTCGTGTCCGATCCTGCGCATCCGGAAGCCATCTGTCCGGCGTTCCTTGTACCACCGCACCACGTCGCTGTGGTTGAGCACGTTGTCGTTGCACAGATCCAGCCACCCATCATCCTCCCAGCCAAACAGGGGGATCTGATCCTCATGGGCCTTGACGGCAGCCGCCGCCCGCGGGAACCAGCAGTGCGGGATGATGATGTCCACCCCCTTGTAATGACCAAAGAGGCAGGCTGCGGTCAGGTCATGGAGCTTAGACAGGTCCGTACCCCCATACCAGCGGATGGGAAGCCGCCTCAACTCATCCATGCTCCAGTCATACTTTCGATCGCTACGGCGGAACTCCTCAATGTCAAACCAGGCATTCAAGGCCGCGGTGAACACATTCAGGGACTTTTGCAAAAACTCTGTCCGAAGCTGTGGATCATCCCTGGCCTGAGCCGCATCGTTGATCATCTCTTGAGGGCGGATACTGCGTCCCCAGCCGGGGTTGCAGCACTCCAGGACCTCCGGATTGCAGTAGTCCACCTCTCCGCTGTCTGTTCTCGGGGCCGCGGCGATAAAGACAAATACGCTGTCCGCCGCCGCCCCGGTGACCGTTCCGTTGAGGATCTTCCGTCCGTATTCCACACGCCTGGCACAAAAGCCGGTAGCCAGCTTGCCGCCGGAGCTGATCCCAATGACCAGCTTGTTGGTGTATGCCTTGGTGGCATCCTTCAGGACCTGGTACTGGTTGGCGCTCTTGTAGGTGTGCATCTCGTCGGCAATGACTATATTGCAGTTGAAAGAATCCTGCTTGTCAGGGCTGGAGGCCAGGGCGTTGATGGACAGAAACCCATCCTCGCCCACGTCTCCGGTTATAGAGCGCTCCATGTTGTTATTGATGATCCGGAGTCCATTTTCCGGGTCATCGTCCACCGTCACCTTGAGGCGTTTCAGGTTATACCGCAAAAAATCAAAGCCTTCCAGCGCCTGTTTGAGTGCTCCGCCCACCTCATAGACTTTGGAGCCCGATCGGCTCTCATACAGCCCCAGGGCCCAGGCCAGCGCCGCCGCAAAGGTAGTCTTGATATTCTTTCGTGGGATAAAGTCCAGCGCCTCCTTAAAGCGGCGCTCCTGGCTTCCGGCCAGATAAAAGCCCATGATGTTGTACACAATAAACTTGTGATACGGGAGGAGAAGGAAGGGCGTCCCACGAAGGGGCGTCGCGTCCAAGAACTCCCCCTGCTGGTGGCAGATTGTAGTCTCAATGATTGCCAGGATCTCGTTGGCCGGATCCGCTCGGAACTCCCATTTTGGATTATCCAGGTCCCTCAGATACCGCTCGCAGGCCTGCCTGATCTCTGGACATACACACAGCGCTCCGGAGACACAACCCTCCACATAGGCGTCCACCTCAGTCAGATATTCAGAGGCGTGATCCACAGCGTAATCATGCGCCTCCTCCAGCAGAGATCGGAAGAGCGTCGTGTAGGGAAAGAGTGTAGATCTCGGTGGT
>OJSE01001528.1_pt1 | contig 29176 bp, 23 predicted proteins | sample 1599351 | NCBI WGS metagenome assembly OJSE01 (sample SAMN04168656, study PRJEB22393) | human gut metagenome | biome: human gut microbiome; feature: stool | host: Homo sapiens | collected 2014-03-17 | reverse complement strand
ATCGTCTTCAGTTAGTGAATGCAAACCTACATACAAATCATAACTTTACAATTCTTCTGGATGGTTATATAATATTTTGGAAATATTTTTAAGAAAGCTGGTTTTTTCATGTGTAGTAGGGATATGGATCGTTGGATCCATTTTAATATGGCAATCGTTGGGGGATTTCTTGGTGGTTTTGCGATTCTTAGTCATCATGAACTCTTTGGTTCTGCGCAGACTTCGAATCTGATCTCTGTATTTGCAGATCTTGCTGGACACCCAGATGCGAATTTCTTTGTGCGACTTCTTGGTGTTTTTATTTATATGTTTGCATTATCACTGACGGTGATCTTACCGAAGTTTACAAGGCTGCATCTTCCTTATGTCAGTCTTTTTATAGATGCAATGGCAGCCTTGATCGTTGCTTTTCTTCCATCGGATCTGAATGATTTCATTGCCCTCTATCCGTTGTATTTTGCAATGGCAATTCAGTGGTGTTCCTTTAAGGGTGGGGATGGATTTACCTGCTCTACAATTTTTTCTACGAATAACCTGCGTCAGTTTACGACATCTATGACAGAATATCTTTGCAGTAAAGATCCCGATGCCTTAAGAAAATGGAAATTTTTCGCTTCTGTTTTGCTTTGTTTCCATTTTGGTGTTATCGTTTCTTATCTATCTTGCAAAAACTTTGGACATACTGGTTCTCTCGTATGTTTTCTGCCTGTTTTCAGTGGTTTTTGTCTTGTGTGGACGAGAAAACATTTTGTTGCAGTGAAACATTTTATCTACCACTACCTGATCACACCAAAGAAAAGTTCAGCTTATACTACAGAAAGTGAGTAATTATGGAAAATTTAATCTTTAGCTTAAACGCTACAGTTCCTGTCTTTTTGATGATGATCTTAGGACTTGTCTTTAAAAAGATTGGATGGATTGATGATATTTTTGCTTCGAAAATGAATAAGTTTGTTTTTATGGTTCCTTTGCCTGTCTTGGTATTTGAGGATCTTGCAACGGTTGATTTTTCAAAAGTCTGGGATGTTAAGTTTGTCCTGTTTTGTTTTATCGTTACCATGATCAGTATTACGATTTCTTTTCTGATTTCTTGTCTGCTAGGTGATAAAATGATCCGTGGAGAATTTATTCAGGCGGCTTACCGAAGCAGTGCTGCTCTCCTTGGAATCGCATTTATCCAAAACATTTATGGAAATGCCGGAATGGCTCCTTTGATGATCATTGGAAGTGTACCATTATATAATATGATGGCTGTTGTTGTCTTATCTGTATTTAAACCTGGACAGAGTGGGCTTGACCATACTGTTGTGAAAAAAACGGTCAAAGGAATCGTGACAAACCCAATCCTTATCGGAATTGTTGCTGGACTTGTCTGGTCTGCATTAAAAATTCCAATGCCTGCAATCCCTAAAAAGGTTATTTCAAGCATTGGAAATGTCGCCACTCCAATGGGACTCATGGCGATGGGCGCTACCTTCGATATCAAAAAAGCTTTTGGAAAGATCAAACCATCTGCCATTGCTGCTTTTATGAAACTTATTGGTCTTTGTGCCATTTTCCTGCCAATTGCAGTGAAACTTGGATTCCGTACCGATAAGTTGGTTGCCATCCTTATCATGCTTGGTTCCGCAACAACAGTAAGTAGTTTTGTTATGGCGAAGAATATGGGACATGAGGGAACTCTTTCTTCCAGTGTTGTCATGTTAACAACGATGTTTAGTGCATTTACAGTTACGGGATGGCTATATATTTTAAGACATTTTATGTTAATCTAGCTAACTCAGATCCAATGTGATCTGGTATTTTTCCAGCCAGTAATTGACTTGCAGAAGGTAAGCGATCATCTGAGGACCTGCCATCAGCTGTCCATACCATGGTTTACCATAGTCTTTCGGACTGTCTAAGAATCTGCTTAGTTTATATGCATCGATCAGTTCTTTGATCGGTGCTCCTTTTTTTGCCATAACTTTCAGAAGTTCTTTGGATAAGATTTTTTCATAGTTTGGATCATAAGTCTTTGGATATGGACTTTTTCTTCGATACAATACCTCATCTGGCAGGATTCCTTTCCCTGCTGCTCTTAGCAATCCTTTTACCACACCATTTAAACATTTTAACTCCCACGGAACATTATAAAGATATTCCACGATCCTGTGATCAGCAAACGGCACTCGTGCTTCTAACCCACAATGCATGCTCGTGCGATCCATGCGATCCATTAAGGTTACCATAAACCATCTTAGATTCAGATAAGAAATCTGCCTTCTTCTAGCTTCTATCCGATCTTCTCCATAAAGTTTTGGCGTCTCATTGATCGTCTTTTGATAAGCTGTTCTTGCATAAGATTCTAAATCCACTTTCTGTATGATATCATCATTTAACAGCATTTTTCTTGGTTGCATATCCATAGACCATGGGAAGATCTCTGCCTTGAAGCATTTCTCTTTATGAAACCATGGATAACCACCAAAAATTTCATCTGCACACTCCCCTGTTAATGTTACTTTGTTATATTTTACAACTTTCGAACAAAAATATAGCATCGAAGACTCCACATCTGCCATACATGGAAGATCTCTGGCATCAACTGCTTTGTATAAATTTTCGATCATATTTTCATTGTCGCATTCCAAATATCTGTGATCTGTCTTTGCATGATCAACCATCTTATCAACCCATGGACGGTCTTCGCTTGGCTGGAAGGCGTTTGATTTAAAATATTTATGATTATTTACAAAATCAAAGGAAAATGTGTTTAAATTTTTTCCTTCTTTTTGAAGCTTTTTCGCACAGATTGCTGTGACAAGACTACTGTCAACTCCACCGGATAAAAATGTACTGATTGGAATATCGGATAACATCTGCATTTCCACGGCATCTTTTACTAGCCACCTTGTATGCTCGATCGTATCTTTTTCGCTGTCTGTGTGTTCTTTCGCTTTCAATTCCCAATATGCTCGATCTTTCAGCCCTTCACGATCGTATTCCAGGAAATGCCCTGGAAGGACTTCATAAATATCTTTGAACACTCCTTTTCCATATGACTTTGCAGGTCCCAACCCAAAGATTTCACAAAGTCCTTCTCTGTTGATCACTGGTTTGACTCCTGGATAGGCAAACAAGCCTTTGATCTCAGATGCAAAGATTAATGTATCTCCCCGTTTTGTATAGAATAATGGCTTCACACCAACACGATCTCTGATCAAATATAATTTCTTCCGTTTCCCATCCCACAGAGCAATAGAAAAAATTCCATTCAACTCTTCAATATAAGAAATTCCATACCTGATATACCCGGTTAATACAACTTCCGTGTCACTCGTTGTCGAAAACATTTCTCCTTCTTTGATCAGTTGTTCTTTTAACGTTTTCATGTTATAAATCTCGCCATTTAAGATGATTGCGTAGGTATTTCCTTCTTTCTTTTTACACATTGGCTGATGTCCCCTGTAAAGGTCAAGGATTGACAATCGTACATGCCCTAATGCACAGCCATTTTCCAAAAATATTCCTTCATCATCTGGACCTCGATGTCTTTGAACTTCATTCATTTTCTTTAAGATCTGATATATTTCTTTCTCTGTTTTTTTATCATTGTTTCTAGGATTTAGAAATCCTGCAATTCCACACATACACGCTACCTCTTTTTATTTTTTATGATCAATGAGAACCGGCTGGTATTGTCTGCCTTTTAATGCCTGCAAAATTGTCGGAATGAGCAGTCTTGTATCCGCGATCATGGAGTTTGGCTTCTTTACCGGATCATCCTGTCCGAATGGTACAAAATAAATATGCTTATGATTTAAAAGATTCCCGATATTCTTAAGATTCATACCTAAGGCATCATTGCTCGCCATAGAGATAACGACTGGTTTTTCATTCCGCAGCTGCGCTTTAGCTGCCATTAAAACCGGAGTATCTGTAATTCCATTGGCAAGTTTCGCCATGGTATTTCCTGTACATGGCATTAAAATCAGGATATCCAGACACCCTGTCGGACCGATGATTTCTGCTTCTTCAATCGTTTTCATCGGTTCATTTCCTGTCATATCGTGTGCTCTTTTTACAAATTCCTCACCTTTTCCAAACCTGCATTTGATATGCTGGGATATGTCAGAAAAGATCGTCTGCAGGATCGCACCTTCTTCTAGTAAGCGATCGATCTGTTCAAAGGCTTTTGTGTAAGTGCAAAAGGAACCTGTCATTGCTACTCCGATTCTTTTATTTTTCAATACCATGTTTGATCTCTCCACTGATTTCTAAAACTTTTTTTGCAAGCATGATCCCAGAAGATTTCGGGGAATAAATGCCTGGAAGACTCGGGCATAGTTTTGCACAGATTCCTAGTTTTTCCGCCATTTGATGGTTTGTTCCACCAGGATAGGAAGCAATATCTATGATACAGGATTCTTTGGAGATCTTCCTGAGGATATCTTCTTTTAGGATCTGTTTTGGAACGGTATTAAAAATATGATCATACTGACAGATCCGCCGTTTTAGTTCCGTAAAATCCATAACCTCAAGTCCAAAAGATTTTGCAAGACTTCTTGCTGTTTTATTTCTGGCACAGACTGTTACCTGAGCATCCATTCCTTTTAATTTCGCTGCAAGAACTTTTGCACATCTTCCATAGCCAAGGACCAGACAACGACTTTTGTGAAGATTGATCGGCTGCATCTTGATCGCTTCCATGATCGCACCTTCTGCAGTTGCGATCGCATTGTAGATAGCGACATCATCCATTTTCATGAAGTCAAATGCTTTGATTTCTTTTTGTTCACATTCATGTCGAATTTCTTCATTGATACATCCCCCAAATAAAATCTGTTCTTTCGTCATTTCTTGAAGCAGTGTTTCTACTGACATTTTTTTGTTGATAGAACTTCCTGTGATTTCCCCGTTTTTTGAAAAAACGACGGGGCCAATAATGCACTTTGCTTCTCTTATGACATTTTCAAAAGATTTACCTTCCTTGCATTCTGAGCCTTCTTTTTTGGTTGCATATGTGATAACCTGATATCTTTGATTTTTTAGATAGTTGGCTAAATATACCTGTCTCATATCACCGCCGATAACGGCAAAATCATAAATCACAGTCTTTTTTCCTTTCTTTTTTCTTCTATTTAATATATGTGATTTTTATTCATTTTGTTCTTTTAAAAATACATCAATTTTACCCCTTTAAAAATTAAAAAGTAGTGATATAATAAACTCAAGTGCATAGAAACACCTACAATACAGCAAGAGCTTCCACTACACTGGGAGCTCTTTTTGTGTATTTATATATTTTATACACAAAGTACTTCCGGTGTTATACCATAACATGCATAATATCTTAATGTTTTTTCAAGGAGGAACTTTTTATGAACACATTAACTGCAGAAAAAAGAGATTTGAAAACAAAGGCTAAAAAATTAAGAAAAGAAGGTTATGTTATCGGAAATCTGTTTGGCAGAGATATCGAAAATTCCATTCCATTGAAAGTTGATTCCCGTGAAGCCGCTAAATTCTTAAAGGATAACAAAAAAGGAGCTCATATTACTTTACTTGTTGACGGAGAAAATGTAGACGCCATCGTAAAAGAAATCGACTACAATGCCATGAAAAACGAAACAATGTTTATTAACTTCCAGGCATTAGTTGCTGACGAAAAGATCCACACAACTGCTGCGATCGAATTATTAAACGAAGATGCTGTACAAAATGGTATCGTTGAACAGTCCTTATCTGAAATCGAATACAAAGCATTCCCAGCTGATATCGTTGAAAAGGTTGAGATTGATTTAACACAGTATAATGTTGGTGATATGATCCATGTCAAAGACTTGCCATTAGCTGCTAACAGCAAAATCTCTCTTGTTACACCAGAAGATACTCTGGTCGTTAACATCGCAGAACCTGAAGCTGTTCCTGAAGATGAAGACGAAGAAGCGGCTGAAGAATAAATAAATCAGTGAAAGAAAAGACTCGATTTTCATAATTAAAAATCGAGTCTTTTTATTTTGCCTTTTCTTTGATATCCTTTAAAAAATCCAGCATTTTTTCTCGGATGTTTTTCTCTGCATTCTGAGATCATCAACTGAATCTTAAATTTAAAATCTTCAGATTCGAAGATCGTAAATGGATGTTCTTCTGTTACACAAACCGATAAATGTTCGCTCTCATATTGTGGATACGTTCCTGTAAATCCTTGTTCTTTCAGTTTTTTATCAACCTGTTCCCTGTATCGTTGAATCTTCTGATCGATTCTTTCTCCATAATTCCTTGCTGGATATGGATCAGAAGCATTGCAGACTTTCTCGCAGATCAATTCATATAAATCTTGTCTCTTTGGATCTTGCAGTTTCTTTGCAAGCGTCATCTCCATTCGTTTGGTTGGGTGCTTCTCATATTTATCAATCCATTTTAAATAATCTTTATCACCTGCCTGCATAGCAAGATTTCTCATACATTCTAATCCTTCTTCGGTTTTGTCATACCATTCTTCTGGATCTTCATTGATCGGAAAATAGTAATAAAATGGTGCAAATTCGATCAATGACATGATCTCCATCTCTTGATCATTACACACTTCTTCCCCTAAAAAGCGATATTTCTCACGGATCGTTCCAATCATATAGACTAGCTGGCGCCACTGCTCAGCTCCATCTCTCCAGAAATGTCCGATTTCATGATACCGGTAACAGTTCGTATGTTCCATGATCTCATCAAACCACATTGTAAAAACACTTTCTTCTCCCTGATGAACGATCAACCCATAACGACCTTCTCGTTCTTCCAGTTGTGCCCACATCTCTCCTTCATAGTCTTTGTCATATTTTCCAGAGATACGAAGTCCATGAAAACTTAGATAACACTCAATTGCATCGTTCATCATATATGGAACATATCCTGTTTGATTTCCATCTTTTTCTTCGACTTGAAGTTCAAACACTTGATATTCAAATATCTGCGCAAGCAACTGTATAGATCTTGATATTTCTTCTAAATTTGTTTCAAAATAGTTCATACGGATTTCCTTTTCCTATTATCTATGTATTTTATTTATATTTCTGAATTTCATTTAAAAAACGTTCGCCATATTTCTGAAGCTTATGTTCTCCGACTCCATTGACTTCTAACATTTCCTCATCATTAGAAGGTTTCATCGTACTCATATGTACCAGTGTCTTATCGGAAAATACCATATATGGCGGTATTTTCTGTTCGGATGCGATCATTCTTCGAAGTACACGTAATGCTTCGAACAATTCTGTATCTTCCTCAGCAAGTGCTGCCACAGTCCCTGCTTTCTTACGTTTCTTCGTCTGAATCTTGCGTTCTTCTTTCTCTTTTTCGACTTCTTTTGGAATCTTGATCTCAAAGTTCCAGTTATCATCAATCTTAGTAATATCTGCAACGCTTAAAACCGGATATTCATCATCTGTCATTTCCAGATATCCATAGACTAACATTTCATTGATGATCTGCCGTATCCTTGCAATGCTTTCTGATGCCAATGCTCCATATTGTGAATTCTCATCTAAATAACGGCTTAATACTTTCTGGCTCTTTGAACCTTTTAAAATATCAACGATCGTGGATAGTCCGAAATCTCGATAACAATCTCTAATACATTGGATGATAGCTTTCGCTTCCATTGTTGCATCAACCGTTTCAAACTCGGTCAGACAGTTTAAGCAGTTTCCACAGTATCCGCTTGTCTGTTCTCCAAAATAATTTAAAATATAATGACGTAAACATTCCTTCGTATAGCAGTAAAATGTCATCTGACGAAGTCTTTCCCAGTCTCTTTCCATCACGATCTGCTTTGTGATCGCATCTAATTCCTCATTCTCCTCTCCATTTTCGATCAGAAAACGATTGGTTCGGTTATCAATCGGCGCATAATATAAGATACATTCCGCAGGTTCTCCATCACGTCCTGCTCTTCCTGCTTCCTGATAATAACTTTCCATGTTCTTCGGCATATTATAATGAACAACAAAACGGACATCCGGCTTGTCGATTCCCATTCCAAAGGCATTTGTCGCTACCATGACCTGCTTTCTGTCATAAATAAAATCTTCCTGATTTTCCTTTCGTTCTTCATCCGATAATCCTGCATGGTATCTTGTCACGGAGAATCCATCTTCTCTTAACTGATAGCAGACTTCCTCAACATTTTTCCTAGATAAACAGTAAATGATCCCGCTGCTTCCTGGCATCTTTTCTTCTTTTTCTTTTAAATAACTTAGTAATTCTCTATACTTATCCCGTGGGCGTTTTACTGCATAGTAAAGATTCTCCCGGTCAAACCCTGTCGTTAATACAAATGGATCTCTCAAGTTCAAAATATCCATAATATCATCCCTGACTTCTGCTGTCGCTGTTGCTGTATATGCAGTCAGTACAGGACGATACGGAAGTTTCTTTAAAAATTCCAAAATCTTTAGATAACTTGGCCGAAAATCCTGCCCCCACTGTGACACACAATGTGCCTCATCAACTGCCAACATTGATATCTTCACTCCACTATTTAGCGCAAAATTGATAAAACCTTCTGTTTCCAAGCGTTCTGGTGCCACATAAATGATCTTATATCTTCCCTGCATCGCATATTTTAATGCGGTATGATACTGTCCCTGTGTCAGAGAACTATTTAAAAATGCCGCATGAATTCCGGCTTGATTCAGTGTCCCAACCTGATCTTTCATCAGCGAGATCAGTGGAGAGATCACAAGTGTAATTCCATCCATCATCAATGCTGGAATCTGAAAACAAAGAGACTTTCCTGCTCCTGTCGGCATGATCCCTAAGACATCCTGTCCATTTAATGCTGCCTCGATCAATTGTTCCTGACCTTGGCGGAATTCATCATATCCAAAGTATTGTTTTAATAGTTTCTTCGCTTCTTGTATCTTACTCAAATCTATCACTTCCTATTGTTTTATTTATACTTTTACCACTCTCATCGTTTATATTCCCATTTTTTTATTTCATAGGGGATTTCATCGAAATTTCCTATGAAATGAAAAAGCTTCCAATCACATTTAGCACACCCGCAAACAGCATGACAATGATCGGATCTTTTTTCTTTCTCAATAAAAGGTACATACAAATAATAAAAATACCACCCTGTATCCAGTTGATCTGTTGAAGATCTATATGACTTTCCTGAAAAAATGCCTGCGTAAGGATCGTAATTCCAGAAGTTAAGATCAGTGCGATCACCGCAGGGCGTAAGGTATTTAACACCATTTGTAGTCCTTCCATATGACGATATTTTACATAAAAATAAGCAATTGCTGTCACGATCACACACGCAGGGAATACACATCCCATCGTTGCACATAATGCTCCTTGCCATCCAACTACCCTTATACCAACAAAAGTCGCCGCATTAATTGCGATTGGTCCCGGTGTCATCTGTGAAATCGTCACGAGATCTCCAAATTCAGACACAGACAGCCAATGATATGCATCTACCACCTGCTGCTGTATCATTGGCATTGCTGCATATCCGCCTCCGAAACTAAATGCTCCGATCTTTAAGAAGCTTAAAAATAATTGCAAATAGATCATTCTCTGCCTCCTGTCTTCTTTCTTGAAATGCCATATTGTACGATTCCAACTCCAATACATGCAAGAATAATGTAGATCACACTAATATCAAAGACATAACTTGCCATAAATGCCACAACCATAATGATCGCAAGTTCTATTCTGTTTTCCTTCTTACTTTGCCCTTTTGCCATCTCGTACACAACACTGATGATCACCGCACCAACACCCGTCTGCATACCAGAAAGCATCGCTGCAACAATCCTGTTATCCCGAAATATTTCATAAAAAACAGAGACTACAGATATAATCAAAAATGGCGGTAGAACAGCTCCGAATACACTTACGATCACACCACTGATACCTGCTAATTTATAGCCAACAACGATTGCTCCATTCACTGCGATTGCTCCTGGGGCTGATTGTGCGATCGCCACCAGATCAAGCATCTCGTCTTCTTCGATCCAATGATATTCATTCACAAACTTCTTCTTCATCAAAGATACGATCATATAGCCGCCACCAAAGGTAAATGCACTTAAATAAAATGTTTCTATAAACAACCTCAATAATTTTTTCTTTTTTTTCATTCCTTTTTCTTCCATATGACATCTCCAGTCAAAAATCTTACCATTTATACTGGTGCAAACTGGCTGTTATATAATCTGGCATACGCACCATTTTTCGCTAAAAGTTCTTCATGTGTTCCCTGCTCCAAAATATGTCCATTTTCCATAACAAGTATCACATCCGCATTCTGAATCGTTGAAAGTCGGTGGGCTACGATAAAACTTGTTCTTCCTTTCATCATCGTTTCAAATGCTTTCTGAATTCGGAGCTCTGTCATCGTATCAATTGATGATGTCGCTTCATCTAAGATCAGCATTGGAGGAAGACTTAACATGATCCTTGCAATACAAAGGAGCTGTTTCTGTCCTTGAGAGAGATTTCCGCCACCTTCTGTAATGATCGTATCATAACCATCTGGCATTCGCTCGATAAATCCATGTGCATTGGCTTCTTTTGCTGCCATGATCATCTCTTCCTCAGTTGCATCTGGTTTTCCATAGCAGATATTTTCACGAATCGTTCCTGCTTTTAACCATGTCTCCTGAAGTACCATTCCATAACTGGATCGTAAACTTTCTCTCGTGACATCCCGGATATCATTTCCTTCCACCTTGATCATTCCTACATTCACATCATAAAAACGCATTAACAGATTGATCAACGTTGTTTTCCCACATCCTGTCGGTCCAACGATTGCAATCCGCTGTCCTGGTTCCACTTTCAGATTAAAATCCTGGATCAAAGGTACTTCTTTTACATAAGAAAAGTCCACATGCTCTAATTCTACATTTCCTTTCACATCCTGTAACTCCTTCGCATCTTTGGCATCAGGAATCATCGGCTCCTCATCTAATAATTCAAAAACTCTTGCCGCAGAAGCTAAAGAATTCTGAAATTCTGTGATAACCCCTGTGATCTCATTAAACGGCTTTGTATACTGGTTTGTATAACTTAAAAAACTTGATAACTGACCAACACTGATACTTCCGCGAATAACACTCATACATCCTGCGATTGCAACCCCTGCATAGATTCCTGAATACATAAATCTAGTTGCCGGATTTGTGATAGATGAGAAAAATGTCGCTCTTAAGGAGTAATATGCAAGATCATCATTGATCTGATCAAACTCTTCCTGTGCTTTTTCTCCATGATCAAACACTTTGACTACTTTAATATTTCCAAGCATTTCATTGACAAATCCTGTCATATTTCCTCTAGTCTGTGATTGTTTCCGGAACATATTAAAACTTCGCTTTGAGATAAAACTTGCGATAAAAAACGAAAACGGACTTAAAATAACAACGACTAATGTGATCCATGGATTAATTCCTAACATAAAACAAATGGTTCCAATGATCGTGATCACACCAGTAAATAACTGTGTAAATCCAAGCAGCAATCCATCCGTAAACTGATCAATATCCGTTACGATCCGGCTGAGCAAGTCTCCTGAGGAGTGTGCATCTACATAAGATAATGGCAGTTTCTGCAAATGCTCAAATGCCTGAATCCTTAAATCTTTTCCAATCTTATATGTAATCTGGTTATTGACATGATTCATCAGCCACTGCGCTGCCGCCGTCAATACGATACAGATCACGATCGTTTTTATAATACTTATCAATCTTGCAAAATCAACATTTCCTTTTGATATAATGCAATCCACACCTTGTCCTGTCAGAATCGGAACATAAAGTGTCAGTGCCACACTGATCACCGCCAACACTAAAGACGCAAAAATCAAAAATCGATAAGGCTTCATATATTCCATGATCCTTTGTAATGTCTTTTGTTTTTTGTCTTTCTTCATGATCTTATGCCTCCTCTCCTGCCATCTGTGATGCGCAGATTTCTTTATATACCTGATTCTCTTTTAATAGCTGTAGATGAGTCCCGATTCCTGCAATCTTTCCATCATCCAACACTAAGATATGGTCAGCATTACGAATCGTTGATACTCTCTGGGATACAAGAAATACTGTCATATTATCTGTATTTTCTTTGATCGCTTTTCGAAGTCTTGCATCTGTTGCAAAGTCAAGTGCGGATGCACTATCGTCAAGAATTAAGATCTCAGGTTTACGTACTAATGCTCTTGCGATCGTTAATCTCTGTTTTTGTCCGCCAGATAAGTTTCCTCCATTTTGTTCAATTCTAAAGTCTAATCTCTGTTCCTTCTGATCAACAAATTCTCTTGCCTGTGCGATATCCAATGCCTGATAGATTTCTTCATCTGTGGCATCTTCTTTACCCCATTTCATATTATCTCTTAGGCTTCCTTCAAACAAAGATGCTTTCTGCGGAACAAATCCGATCTTTCCTCGGATAAATTCTGGTTTTAATTCTTTCTCATCAACTCCACGGTATAGAATTCTTCCTGATGTCACATCATATAATCTTGCGATCAAAGATACAAAAGTACTCTTTCCTGACCCTGTACCTCCGATCACCCCGATCGTTTCGCCTTCTTTCACCGCAAAATCAAATGGATGGATCGTCTCTTTTCTTGCACCATGATAGACAAACGATGTATCTTTAAACTCAAGAATAGGTGTATCTTTCTTCTCTTCTATATCTGTTTTTCCAGTTTCCTTCATGGATGGCTCTAATGCAAAAATCTGATCCACACGGTCAAGACTTGCAAATGCTCTAGATAAAATGATCAAAAGATTCGCAAGTTTTACAAGTTCTACAAGGATCTGTGACATATAATTGATCAAGGCAATGATCTGTCCTTGTGTTAAATAACCCAGATCAACCTGTTTTCCACCAGACCATAGGATTGCAATGATCCCCAAATTAATGATCATGTAAGTCAAAGGATTTAGTAACGCTGAAATCTTTCCAACGTGGATCTGTTTGTTATAAAGCTGTCCACTTTGTAATCTGAAATTTTCTTCCTCACTTCTTTGTCTGTTAAATGCACGGATCACACGAATTCCAAGAAGATTTTCCCTTGTACTTTTTAATACTCCATCGACCTGTTTTTGTACTTTCTTATACATTGGCATCGTGATCCATAAGATCAGTCCGACAACTACTGCCAATGCTGTGATCGTAAATACAAAGGAAATCGCTGCCTTATGATTCACCGTAAATGCCATGAACATCGCACCAAATACAACAAATGGTGACCTTAAAAACAAACGCAGGAACATGTTAACTCCATTTTGCACCTGATTGATATCATTACTCATGCGGTTGATCAACGTTGATGTCCCAACCTGATCGATCTCCTGATAAGAAAATTGATTCATATGTGCAAACAAATCACTTCTCATCGACTTTCCTGTATACACAGCCGATCTTGCCGCAAAATACTGTGCTGTGATAGAAAATGAAAATCCAATGATTCCAAGTAAGATCAATAATCCTCCCATCTTCCACAAATATCCAATATCGTGATGTCCGATTCCTACATCGATCATGCTGGCAACGACCAATGGTACAAATAGTTCAAAACTAGCTTCCAGCATCTTAAATAATGGTGCAAGAATCGTAACACAAAGATGCTCCTTTAAATATCCTAGTAACCGTTTCATCGATTCGTACTCCTTCTTTTATCTTACTATTTTCTTTAGTATACACCATTTTATTTTTTATTTGAACATAGTACCAAATATTTTACGAAAACAAAAAAGTACCGCTTAGAGCCAGGTAACATGCTCTAAACGGTACGGGGATGATTTATGGTTCAAAAAGAGTTATTTGTCTTCCTTTTGAACAGAACAATATCCTTGTGGGTGGCTGCTGTGCCATTTCCATGCGGATGCAATGATTTCTTCAAGATCTGCATGTTCTGGCTTCCAGCCAAGGATATTCTTCGCTTTTTCACTGGAAGCGATCAAGACAGCCGGATCTCCAGCTCTTCTTCCTTCTTCCACAGCCTTGATCGGCTTTCCTGTCACTTTTCTGGCTGTTTCGATGACTTCTTTTACAGTAAATCCAACACCATTTCCAAGATTGAAGATGTTGCTTTCATTACCTTCCATTAAGTATTTCACTGCCAGAATATGTGCCTGTGCAAGGTCTGTTACATGAATATAGTCTCTTACACAAGTTCCATCTTTTGTATCATAATCCGTTCCAAAGATACTGATTGCTTCTCTTTTGCCATTTGGCACCTGTAAGATCAATGGAATCAGATGTGTTTCTGGATTATGATCTTCTCCGATCTGTCCACTTACATGTGCTCCGCAGGCATTAAAGTATCTTAAAGATACATAACGAAGTCCATGTGCACGACCAACCCACTTAAACATCTTTTCCATGGAAAGTTTTGTCTCTCCATAAGTGTTTGTTGGCTCTGTGCGGTCTGTCTCTACGATCGGTACTTTCTCTGGTTCTCCATAAGTTGCTGCTGTTGAGGAAAATACGATCTTATCGATACCATGTTCTACCAAAGACTGTACCATTGTTTTTGTTCCACAAAGGTTGTTATCGTAATATTTTAATGGGTCAACCATGCTTTCTCCGACTAAGGAGTTTGCCGCAAAATGAATGACTGCATCAATATCTTTTTCCTGATCTAGTACACTGTCTACAAAGTCTTTATCTCTTAAATCTCCTTTATAAAACTTCGCCTGTGGATGAACTGCCTCGATATGTCCTGTTTCCAGATTATCGATGATCACGACTTCTTCTCCAGCATCGATCAGTTCGTATACTGTATGAGAACCTATGTATCCAGCTCCGCCTAATACTAATATTTTCATTGTCTTGCTTTCCTTTCTATGACCTTGTCATTATAAAACTGCAATAAATCGGTCGAATGCTTTTCTTCCTTCTTCATTATATTTATAAACTCCGGCGTCTTCAAGAACCTTAACAAATACCTGTCCGATCTCTTCTTTTAAGATATCCATGACATTTCCTTTATTGATATCTGTATATTTTCCTTTGATTTCTTCAACCCATGCTGCATGCTTCTTTAAATCTTCCTTAGAAACAATATCTTCTCCTTTGATCAGACACTGGCTTAAATGTTCCATCTCTGCCTTTAATCTAGATGGCAGAACAGCAAGTCCCATAACCTCGATCAGCCCGATATTTTCTTTCTTGATATGATGATACTCATTGTGTGGATGGTAAAGTCCTAATGGGCACTCTTCAGTTGTGATATTATTACGAAGTGTCAGATCCAGTTCATACATATCACCTTTTTTACGTGCGATCGGTGTGATCGTATTGTGTGGCTCTCCATCTGTCTCAGCAAAAATATATGCCTCTTCATCGGTATATCCACGCCATTTTTTCAAAATATAGTCTGCAAGTTCAATGAGTCGTTTTTCATCTTTGCACTGAATACGGATTACTGATAATGGCCAATGAACGATTCCTGCTTTCACATCTTCGTATCCTGGAATGACAAATTCTTTCTCGATCGCTGCACGTTCCATGGCAAATTCATAATGTCCACCCTGGAAATGATCATGTGTTAAGATAGAACCTCCAACGATTGGAAGATCGGCATTAGATCCTAGGAAATAGTGTGGAAACTGTTTTACAAAATCAAATAGTTTTGTAAATGCTGCCTTATCAATCTTCATTGGTACGTGCTGTCCGTTAAATACGATACAGTGTTCATTGTAGTATACATATGGAGAGTACTGGAATCCCCATTTGCTGTCATTGATCACAAGCGGCATAATTCTGTGGTTCTGTCTTGCTGGATGATTCATTCTTCCTGCATATCCTTCATTTTCCATGCAAAGCTGGCACTTTGGATAAGAACTTTGTTTTGCATTTTTTGCTGCTGCAATTGCTTTTGGATCTTTCTCTGGTTTGGACAGGTTGATCGTGATGTCGATATCTCCGTATGGACTGTTTACTTTCCATTTCATATCTTTTTTGACGCGGTCTCTTCGGATATAGTTGGTATCCTGGCTGAATTCATAGAAAAACTCTGTTGCTTTCTTTGGACTCTCTTCGTAATAGGTACGGAATTCTTTGATAACCTGGCTTGGTTTTGGTGTCAGGATTCCCATTAATTTTGTGTCAAATAAATCTCTTGTCACGATATCATCACTTTTGATGATATAGCGATCATAAGCTGTATCTGTCAGACGATCTAAAATCTCTGGAAGGATGATTTCTTCTCCTTCAATATCAGGATCTTCATATTCATCTAATCGAAACACTTCCAGATATTGATTGATCGTATAGATTTCATCTTCTGGCATGATCAGTTTTTTATCAAGTCCATATGTTACAAGTTTTTTGATATCTTTTTGTAAATCCATCTTATTCCACCTCAAATCGATATGTTGTTACTGCTTCGTATTCTTCGCCTTTTCTTAAAATTACCTTTGGTTCTTTTTCTATATGTATGGAGTTTGGTAAGAACTGGGCTTCTAAGGCAACACCATCTCTGTTTTCGTATGGTTTCCCACCTTTTCCATTACATCCACCAGACAGGAAGTTTCCTGTGTATACCTGAATGCATGGAAGTGTTGTTGTCATCGTCATTTTTCTTCCAGTTTCTTTGTCATATAGAACTAACTGGTCATCTTCATCTTTTACCATGAAAGAATGATCATAACCTCCGGCAAGTTTTAACTGTTCATGATCATCGTTGATCCGCTCTCCGATCTCATGAATTTCTTTAAAGTCAAATGGTGTGTTTTCTATCTTTAAAAATGTTCCATTGGCAAGACAGTTTTCATCAACACATGCAATCTCATCCGCTTTTACCTTTAACTGATGATGATAAATTTTATCTTTTCCAGCAGATAAATTAAAGTAAGAATGATTTGTGATATTGATCAGTGTATCCTGATCGGATACTGCTTCATATTCCATTTTTAATGTATTATCGCATAAACGATACACAACTTTCAGATAAAGACTTCCCGGATATCCTTCTTCCATATCTGGTGAGAGATAGATAAAACGGATTCCATCTTCCAACAATTCATATTTAAATATCTTTTGATTAAATCCTTTGATTCCTCCATGGAGAGAATTCTTTCCATTGTTTGCTGCCAATTCGTATGTCTTTCCATTTAATTCAAACTTTGCATCTCCGATACGATTTGCAACACGTCCGGCGATCGCTCCCATGTAACTTCCATCTCCATGCCAGCAATCTTCCACATTCTCAAATCCAAGAACAACATCCCCAAAGTTTCCTTCTCTGTCTTTTGTAAATACAGATAATACATGACATCCAAGGTTACTTGTGATCACTTTGATCTCATCATTTTTTAATTCGAATAAGCAGACTCCGTTATCTCTTTGTTCTATCATTCTTACTTTCATCATCTTATAATACCTTCATTCCTCCGTATGGACGTACTTTTAAGACATGACATGCTCCTTCACCAAATACATGTTCCATGTTCTTTTTGTACATACTAACAATATCATTTGGTACAAATGCCTGAATCGTTCCTGCAAATCCTCCTCCATGAACTCGGCTAACTCCTTTATCTCCTAAAGAAATATCACTGATCGCCAATCCGATTGATACACTCTGATTTGTCAGGTCGTGGCTTGAATATACATTTTGTAAATATTTAAAGGATGAATCCCCAGATTCTTTGATCAATTTCTTAAATGTATCAAAATCTCCTTCTTCTAAAGCTTTTACCTGCTGATCTACACGTTTATTTTCCTCAAATAAATGCATTGCACGAAGAACTGCTCTATCTCCTAAGATTTCTCTGATCTTTGGTAGATTTAAGTAAAAATCATCTTTATCAACTTCTCTTAATGCTTCCTGATTAAAGTAATTGGCAACTTTCTTCATTTCGTATGGAATTGCTGCATAATCATCTGTTAAATCTGCATGAGATCCTTTTGTATCCACAATGCATAAGCTGTGTCCATATTCTTCAAAATCCACTTCAACCTTTTTGATCTTTGGACTTTGAGGATCTTCAAAATCAATATTGATCAGACCTCCAATGGAAGATGCCATCTGATCCATCAATCCACATGGTTTTCCAAAGTATACATTCTCTGCATACTGTCCGGCCTGCGCCAAAAATACAGGATCGATCTTCATATCGTTATATAACCCAGATAAAATATTTCCGATCAATACTTCAAATGCAGCAGAAGATGACATTCCAGCCCCATTTAATACATCACTTGTTACATAAGCTTCAAATCCACCGATTTTATATCCTTCTTCTTTTAATTTAGAAGCAACTCCCTGAATCAGTGCCTGTGATGTTCCTTTTTCTGCTTTGGCTGGGTCAAAAGAACTAAGACTTACTATGATTCTTTCATATCCTTCTGATTTCAGATCAATCACATCGTCATCTCTTTTTGCAACGATTGCGATCGCATCCAAGTTAATGGAAGTTGCAAGAACTTTTCCAAACTGATGGTCTGTGTGGTTTCCTCCTACTTCACTTCTTCCTGGAGCACTATAGATTTCTACTTCTTTTTCTCCATAAATCTTTTCAAAGGATTCTAATGCTTTGATGTAGCGTTCCTGCTGATATTCAATCACTGCTTCATCTACATAGATATCTTTTAATAACTGATCATATTTTCCTTCTTTAAAAGCTTCTTCTAATTTTTTAATACTGTTCGGCATTGCGGTTTGCTCTCCTTTCTTCGATCGTCTGAATAACTTTCTTCATAAAACTGTCATCCAGATGATATGCTTTTTTATAAACTACATAGGCTACAAGCATGGACACCGCTGGAATCGCACACATTAAAAATCTGATAGAATTCAATGTCAGTGCTGACTGTACAGCGTTTGGATTTGGAATATATCCTGTACGTTCCAGTGCAAATCCAATGAAAAGTGATGTTAAAGCCGCTGTAAATTTTACGATCAATGTCTGTAAAGAGAATACAACGGATTCATTTCTTGTTCCCAGTTTGTACTCACCATAGTCAACAACATCAGATAAGAATACTGTCGCACATCCAAGTTCTAATCCTGTTCCTGTCTTTACAATCACTCCTGAAATTGCTGTTAATACAATGTTCTGTGGGCATACAAATCCAACAACTAATAATAATGCTAAACCAATAAATGGTAAAATACATGCCAGTAAAAATGATGTATGTCTTGATAATTTCTTTGCTACTTCTGGGAAGATGATCAATCCAACAACTTCTGCGATAGATGCACTAATCATAAAAGCTGATAACATGTTGGCATTTCCACATACATATGTAAAGTAGTAAACTGCAACACCCATGATAAACTGAATTCCTACATTATATAAAAGAATCAGTCCTACAGCTGACTGTAACTGGTCATTTTTCTTAATGATTGAGAATACATCTTTAAAAGAAATCTTCTCACTTGGTGCATTGTTTTCTTTTACTTTTAAGTTGCAGACTGCAACTCCGATCGTAAGAATAAATGTTCCTGCAATGATCATAGCAAAACGATGATATCCGATATATCCTCCACCTAAGGCTGCAATAATCTGAACACCGAATCCTGCGATGACTAATGACTGTCCAATGCTTGCGAAAATTCTAGGTAAAACGGAAACAACTTCTCGTTCGTGTGGATCTGATGTAAGGTTTGGAATTACGGACCAGTATGGAATATCCATGATCGTATAAGTCATTCCCCATAATACATAGATCACTGCAACGAAGATGCAAAGTGAAGTTCCTGTTAATTTAAAGTCAGTAAATAATACGACAAACACAACGGAATTGACTAAAGTTCCGATCACTAGCCATGGTACGAATTTTCCAAAGCGTGATCTTGTGTTATCTACGATCATTCCCATAAACAGATCGTTAAATGCATCCCAAAGTTTTGCTACGAAGAAAACGATTCCTACAAAACCCGGTGATACTTTCAACACATCCGTAAAGTAGATCATAGCGAATGTCGCCATCATTCCATAAATTAAATCTTTTCCCAATGCTCCAAATGCAAAAGTATATTTTACTCTGCCTGGAACCTTTCCATTAGTTGTTTTCATTTTTCTTTCCTCCTGTTTTTAGTGGCTGTCTTTGATACTTGTATAGTAAAACTTTTTAGTAAAATTGTCAATATATTTTTACTAAATTTTTTACTTTTATTTTACTAAATTTACTTTTGTGCTTTTCTCTGTTATAATGAGATAAATTAATATTTATGAGAAAGGATTTTATCTCCATGGCAACAATCAAAGACATTGCACAGAAAGCATCTGTTTCTGCTGCAACTGTATCAAGAATTTTAAACCAAGACGATACCCTGAGTGTAACCGACGAAACAAAACAGCGCGTTTTAAAGGTTGCCCAGGAATTAAATTATACAAAGCATCTAAAAAATACCGTTGAAAAATCGATTTCTATCGGTATCTTTCAATGGTATTCTGTCTTTCAGGAACTGGAAGATCCTTATTATCAGGCAATCCGTGTCGGTATTGAAAAATATTGTGCCGATCATAATATCCACGTTGTCCGTGCTTTCCAGAGCGATTGCAATTATCCTGACACACTCAAGGATCTTCAAGGTCTGATTTGTATTGGTAAATTTAATAAATCTCAGATTAAGTCTTTTCAAAAACTTAATTCCAACACTATTTTTGTTGATATGAAGACACCAAAGATTTATTGTGATACGATCAATCTTGATTTCCAACAGGCAGTTACTGAAGCATTAGATTATTTGTATGATCTTGGCCATCGAAAGATTGCTTATCTTGGCGGGAAGGAAGTTCTCGCTGATAACAGTGTATATTTTGAAGAACGTAAAGATACCTTCATCAACTTCTGCCAGGAACATTCCATTGACCATGAATCTTTTATTTATGAGGGAGATTATTCTGCTGAATCCGGATATAGCATGACAAAACAAATGATTGCTGATGGCGACCTTCCAACCGCTATTTTCTCTGCCAGTGATCCTCTTGCAATCGGTGCAATGCGTGCTTTATATGAGAATGGTTATAAAATTCCAGATGATATATCCATCATTGGTTTTGATGATATCAGCGTTGCAAGTTTTTCAAACCCTCCGCTGACAACGATTCATACACCGGCTGAATTTATGGGAGAATATGCTGCTCATTATATTTTACTTCGGACAAAAGAAGATTCTCTGGAGCAGCAGACTCCGATTCGTCTGACACTTCCATGTAATCTTATTGTCCGTAACTCTTGTGCTGCTCCGCGCAAACAGTCATAATATTTAGTAATATTTTTACTTGTTTTTCTAAGCATAGAAAAAACTGCATGCGGTCAGCATGCAGTTTTTCCCAAGAAGGAGTAAAAAGTTAATAGGTAAAATTTATTTATGAAAATGGATTCTCAGTCTTATAAAGCATATTCTTTGGCTGATTAAATCCAATCTCATCGACATCAACACCAATGTATTTGAATACTTCATATAAAGTTTTTCCAAAATGACCAAAAGCAACAGCTCCATGGTGTGGGAAATTCTTTTCGATCAGTACATGGCGGTAAAATCTTCCCATTTCTGGGATAGCAAATACACCAATAGATCCGAAAGATCTTGTTGCTACTGGAAGGATTTCTCCTTGTGCAACGTACGCTCTTAATTTTGTATCTGCTGTACTTTGTAAACGGAAGAATGTAATATCTCCTGGTGCGATATCACCTTCTAATGTTCCCTGTGTCACTTCTTCCGGTAATGTTCTTGCCATGATCTTCTGATATTTCATCTCACAGAAAGATAATTTAGATTTTGCTGTGTTTCCACAATGGAATCCCATAAATGTATCTTTTTGTGTATAGTCATAGTTATCTTTAATTTCTTCATTATACATATCTGCTGGTACGGAGTTGTTGATATCTAATAATGTCACAGCATCCTGACTTACAACCGTTCCAATAAATTCGCTTAATGCACCATAGATATCTACTTCACAGGATACTGGAATTCCCTGTGCTGCCAAACGACTGTTTACATAACATGGAACAAATCCAAACTGAGTCTGGAATGCTGGCCAACATTTTCCGGCAATTGTTACATATTTTCTGTAACCTTTATGATCCCTGATCCAGTCTTTTAATGTCAGTTCATACTGTGCAAGCTTGGAAAGAATCTCTGGTTTTTTATTTCCTGCACCCAGTTCTTCTTCCATTTCTTTTATGATCGCAGGAATTCTTTCATCCCCTTCATGCTGATTAAATGCTTCAAATAAATCTAATTCTGAGTTTTCTTCAATTTCGATTCCAAGATCATATAATGGTTTGATCGGTGCATTACATGCAAGGAAGTTCAGTGGTCTTGGTCCAAAACTTATGATCTTCAATTCACTTAATGCTTTTACTGTTCTTGCGATTGGCAAAAATTCATGGATCATATCTGCACATTCTTCTGCTGTTCCTACTGGATATTCAGGAATATATGCTTTTATATTTCTTAATTTCAGATTATAACTTGCATTTAACATTCCACAATATGCATCTCCTCTTCCATCTAAGAGGTTCTCACCACTTTCCTCAGCTGCTGCCACAAACATCTTTGGTCCATCAAAGTGTTTTGCAAGAAGTGTTTCTGAGATTTCTGGTCCAAAGTTTCCAAGATAAACAACTAATGCATCACATCCTGCTTTTTTAATATCTTCTAATGCCTGTACCATGTGAATCTCACTCTCCACGATACAGACTGGACATTCATAAATGTCCTCAGGATCATATTTTTCTTTATATGCTTTTATCAATGCTTCTCTTCTTGTAACTGATAAACTTTCTGGGAAGCAGTCACGACTGACTGCTACGATCCCGATCTTTGTTTTTGGCATATTATTCATATTGTTTTCCTCCTTTAATACATCAACCAAATATAACTATCTACTTTTCATTACCTTGTGCTAGACGCTTCTCACGAATTGATTTAAATACACTCTGTAAGATTACGAAGAAGCAAAGAAGTAATGCGATCACGATTCTTGTCCACCAGGATGATAATGTTCCCTGGAATGTAATGATCGTTTCAATGATACCCTTGATCAGTGATCCAAATAGTGATCCTACGACAGTTCCAACACCTCCTGTTAAAAGTGTTCCACCAATAACTGCTGCTGCGATCGCATCCATCTCAAATCCTCTGGCCTGCTCTACGAATCCACCACAAGAGTTTAAGCAGAAAGCAAATCCAGCTAATGATGCTAAAAATCCATTTAACACATAAACTTTTAATTTTGTAACTTTAGGATTTAATCCCATTAATAATGCAGACTGTTCATTTCCACCTACTGCAAATACGGCACGTCCAAATTTTGTGTATCGAAGGATCACAAAAGAAATCGCTACAACCAATAATGCAATGACAACACTTAGGTAGATATAAGGATGCATTGCAACTCCTCGGTTGTTGTAATATGTAATAAATCCAAAATAAATTCGATAGTTTGCAAGACTTAAAAATGTTGGATTTTCAATACTGATCATATCGGAACTGATCAATGCTGTAAGACCTCTGGCAAAGAACATTCCTCCAAGTGTTACGATGAATGGCTGTATTTTTAAATAAGCTACTAAAAATCCTTGAACCAATCCGAAGATCACACCAAATGCTAATACCAGAATAATTGCAACGACTGCGCTCATATGCTTCACTTCCATCATCCATGCAAGCATCATACAAACAACACCGATGACGGAACCGATCGAAATATCGATTCCTCCTGTGATCAGTACAAATGTCATACCAACGGCTGCAATGATCAATCCAGCATTACTAATGAACAAGTTTAAAAACACCTGTGGACTTGTAAAGTTTCGATCTCCGTAAAGGATCGCACCTGCAATATAGAGCACGAAGAATAATACGATCGTAACTGCAAGCAAAAATCCATTTCCTCTAAGTTTATTTTTAATTTTCTCTACCATTGCCATTATGCCACCTTCTCTCCAGCAGTTTTTGCTGCACGTTTTGCTTTGATACGATTTAAGTATTTCTTAAATTCTGGAGACTGTAATGTCACGATTATGATAACCACGATTGCTTTATAAAGTGGAAGCTGATCTCCAGTTACTTTCATTGCATATAATGTTGTAGATAATGCCTGGATCGTGATCGCTCCAATAACACTTCCTGCGACTGAGAATTTACCACCTGCAAGAGAGTTTCCTCCAAGTGCTACTGCTAAGATCGCATCTAATTCCATCAAGTTTCCTACGTTATTTGCATCAATGGATGTGATTCTTGATGTTGCGATCATTCCCGCGATTCCTGCACAAAGTCCGCAGGCTGCATATGTGATAAAGATGATCTTTGTAGAATTCAGTCCAAACAAACGACTGGCTCTTGGGTTGATACCTACACTTTCAATATACAATTTTGTTGCTGTCTTATTTAAGAATAATGTTGCTAAAATGACTACGATGATCGCTACCAAAATCGGTGTTGGAACTGGAATATGTGGCAGAAATCCTCCTAAATACTTAAAGCTGTCCACTTTGACATATAAGTTATTTCCACCTGTGATCAGCTGTGCCATTCCTCGTCCTGCAGTAAATAGGATCAATGTTGCTACCATTGGCTGGATTTTCATATTTGCAACCAAAAATCCATTCCACATACCACATAATACAGATATTACAAGTCCGATCAGGATTGCTGCGATCCAAGGAATCGCATATGTCTCTCCACTTCCAAGAAGATAAACAGATACGGCTCCTGAGAGTGCCATGATTGCTCCGACTGAGATATCGGTTCCTGCACTGGACGCTACACAAAGAGTCATACCAACTGCTAAGATGATCAATTCACTGGATCTGTTAAAGATATCAACCAGATATCCATATAACACACCATTTTTAATTGAGATTTCAAAAAATGATGGGGATTTTATAAGGTTAAATAATAATACAAGTGCCAGACATACAATTGGCCAGAAGAGGCGATATGATGTCATCTTTTTTAATTTATCCATAATTATTTGTCACCTCCTGCAATTGCTTTCATTACATTTTCCTGTGATAATTCACTCTCTTCCAATTCTCCGACTTTCTCACCATCTCGTAAGATTCCCATGTGAGTCACGGTACGAAGCATTTCTTCTACTTCGGATGAAATAAATACAACAGACATTCCTTCATTTGCAAGTTTTACGACTAATTTCTGAATCTCTGTCTTTGTTCCAACATCAATACCTCTGGTTGGTTCATCAAGGATCAGGAAATCTGGTTCTGTCATCAGCCATCTTCCGAGGATTACTTTCTGCTGATTACCACCACTTAATGATTTGATCGGTGTTTCTCTGCTTGCTGTCTTAACCTGCAGCATCTTAATATACTTATCTGTCAACTCTTCCTGTTCTTTTCTGCTCATCAGTTTGAACATTCCTCGTTTTGCCTGAAGTGCCAAGATCATGTTTTCTCTTACAGAAAGATCTGCAATGATTCCTTCTACTTTACGATCTTCCGGACAATATGCCATTCCTTGATGCATTGCATCAATTGGTGCTTTGACATCTAATTTTTCTCCTTTGACATATAATTCTCCTCCATCTGGTTTATCTGCTCCATAAATCGCTCTTACAAGTTCGGAACGTCCAGATCCTAATAATCCAGATAATCCAACAACTTCTCCTTTATGGATCTTAATGTCAAATGGTTTGATCGTTCCTTTATGATAAAGACCTTTTGCTTCGATCACAACTTCGTCGCTTTGTTTCTTTGATGATGTTCCACTTCCTTTGATGTCTGCCAGATCATCAAATTCTTTTCCCATCATTGTTGCAACTAATTTAAATCTTGGAAGCTCTTCTGTCTTATATTCGCCTACAAAATGTCCATTTCTAAGTACTGTGATCCTGTCACAGACTGCATAGACCTGTTCCAAAAAGTGTGTTACGAATACGATCGCTGTTCCGCGTTTCTTTAGCATATTCATAACCTTAAATAATTTCTCAACTTCTCCTTCATCAAGACTTGATGTTGGTTCATCAAGGATCAATACTTTTGACTGAATGTCAACTGCTCTTGCGATCGCCACCATCTGCTGAATCGCTACGGAATAGTTTTCCAATTCCTGTGTGGCATCAATTTCTAATTCCAGATTATCAAGGATCTTCTGTGCTTGTGTATTCATCGTCTTCCAGTCGATCCTCCCCATTTTCATTGGTTCTCTTCAGATAAAGATATTTTCTGCTACCGTTAGATTCGGACACAGGTTTACTTCCTGATAAACGGTGCTGATTCCATTGTTTCCCGCTTCTTGAGGGGATGTGTTAATAATACTTTTTCCATCCATGATGATCTCACCTGTCTCAAATTCCTCAACTCCTGTAAGAACTTTGATCAGTGTAGATTTTCCTGCACCATTTTCTCCCATTAAGGCATGAATCTCTCCTTCTCTCAATGTAAGCTGTGCATCGGACAGTGCTTTCACTCCTGGGAATGTTTTATTAATATGTCGCATGGATAGAACTGTCTTCTTTTCATCACTCATGACAATTCTCCTTTCTTTTCATGATTTTTGAGCCGATTTTAATGAAAATGCCCTGATTTTTGGCATAAAAATTACAGGATAAGTCAGATTGTCCTGACCCAGAGCCTGCAATCTTTATTTGTAGTGCGATTGTTAATAGTTACATGTGTGTACTTAAGGGGATTTTCAACAATGTTTATTAATATGCACGTTTGTTAATAACTTCTTTTGTAGTATTATCTTTTGTAAATACCTGCTCGTCTACATACTGGATCTTATCTACTTTTTCACCTTTCATGATCTTCTTAGCTAATTCAGCTACACGAGGTCCATGAAGTGGGTTACATTCAAATTCAGCATTGATCTCTCCAGACTGAACTTTCTTTAATGCTGCTTTGATCGCATCGAAAGAAATGATCGTTACGTCTTTACCAGGTGTTTTTCCTGCTGCTTTTAATGCATCGATTGCTCCGAATGCCATGTTATCATTCTGTGCTACTACAACATCAATGTCTTTGTTCTGTTTTAAGAAAGATTCCATAACTTCCTGACCTTTTGCCTGTGTAAATTCTCCTGTCTGAGAAGCAATGATCTTGAAGTTTTTCTGATCTTTGATTCCTTCTTTAAATCCTTTTGTACGTCCGATTTCTGCAGAAGAACCAATCGTTCCCTGTAATACAGCGATGTTTACGTCACCTTTTTCTTTTCCCTTTTCTTTAATTAACCATTCAGCCGCTTTCACACCTTCTTTTTTGAAGTCTGATCCAACCCATGCTGTGATCAGTGAATCATCAGAAGTTTTGATCTGACGGTCAACTGTGATAACTGGGATGTCAGCTTTCTTTGCTTCTTTTAAAACTGTTTCCCAACCTGTTTCTGTTACAGGTGCGATTGCGATCACATCAACACCCTGTGTGATAAATTCTCTGACCGCTTTTGTCTGATTTTCCTGTTTCTGCTGAGCATCTGCAAATGATAATTTAAATCCGTTCTTTGCTGTTAATGCAGATTTCATAGACTTTGTATTCGCTACACGCCAATCACTCTCAGCTCCAACCTGTGAAAATCCGATGTTGATCTCTGAAGTTTCCTTCTTTGAAGAACCACTGTCTTTCTTGTTTCCTCCACCACAACCAGTAAGCATTGTTCCGATCATCATTGTTGCAAGTAAACCTGCAGCCACCTTCTTAATACTTCTTCTCATTATGATTTCCTCCTTTTTCTTTTTTGATTTTTTCGTTTTCCTTAATTACAAGTTATATTTTACTTGAAATTGTATTTCTTTCAATGCAATTTCTTTTGCATTCGGTGGATTATTTTATGAAATTTTTATCTTGTCTGTTTAAAGTTTGATTTTTTTTGATAATGGTTTGAATTTTTTTGATTTTTGATTATTTTTTCTCTGCTTGTCTAGTCTTCGGTACAACTACGATCACCTTAGTTCCAATATCTGGTTCACTTTCAAGGATCAACCCATATTCTTCTCCATAATATAATTTAATCCGCCGATTTACATTTGCAATTCCAAACCCTGTTGTCCTGTTTACCCATATATCTTCATACATTTCTTTATTGATCTGAACTACCTGCTCAGGCTGCATACCAACTCCATTATCTTCAACGATCAGGAATATATTATTTTCATCATCTACACCGGAAATCTTTATCATTCCTTTTTCTCTTTGTTTTTTCAATCCATGATATAATGCATTTTCTACTAATGGCTGTAAAGTGATCTTTACAATATCATTTTTCTTGATCTCATCTGGGACATCAATAGAATATTCCATAATATCCCCGTATCTTAATTGTTGTATCTTTAAATAATTTTCAACATGCTCTAATTCTTCCCTGATCGATATCTTATCTTCTCCGTGACTTAAACTTGTACGGAAAAAGCCAGACAAGGCAGCTACCATTTCTACCACTTTGTCATCCTGATGATCAATGGCAAGCCACATGATCGTATCCAATGTATTATAAAGGAAATGTGGATTAATCTGCTCTTGTAGTAACTGCAGCTCTTTTTTTCGAAGATTTTGTTGTTCTACTTTTACATCTTCGATCAATCTTTCTACCTTTTGTGCCATATGTTCGAAATTATTTGTTAAGATCTGCAACTCTTCTGTTGTATTTTGAGGTCCATGTACATCAAAATTTCCCTGCGCCACTTCCTTTGTCATCTCACATAACTGTCTGACTGGATAACTAATGCTTTGCGAAATCAATTTCGATAATTTCCATGTTATCAGAGACAAAAACAGTACAGCGATCAATGTGATCGTGATCGTATGCATGATTTCTTTTTCCAGTTTTACACGCATACTCTCCATATTCCCAATCTCATAGTAAATGTATTCGGATACTTTTTCTTTAATGATCTCTGTAAATACATTCACATTTAATCTTAATCTCTGATTATTTTCCATATAATCGTTTTTTAGATCTGAATGTTCAATTTCTTCAATGGAAATCTTCAGATTATCCAACAGTTTTCCTATCTGTCTCGTTCTTAATTTACTTTCATCTGTTACAGCATTTTTATTCAGTTCCTTTACCAGCTCCTTCGCTTCCTTAATCTCCTCATATGGTTTCATCGCATCAAAACTCTCTGCACCGATAACAATACGATACATTTTATAATCCATATCTTCTGAAAATGAGAAATTAAACTTGCTGGCTACTTTTTTTTTTTCAAGCAGAAGACGGCATACGAGATTGTTGACTGTGACTGGA
>OJSE01001485.1_pt1 | contig 29770 bp, 25 predicted proteins | sample 1599351 | NCBI WGS metagenome assembly OJSE01 (sample SAMN04168656, study PRJEB22393) | human gut metagenome | biome: human gut microbiome; feature: stool | host: Homo sapiens | collected 2014-03-17 | reverse complement strand
GTTCCTGCACCTGTCCCAGACGGTCGTCAACGGAACGTATTCACTCAGCGCCAACGGCAACACCGGCACCCTGAGCGTCGACGGAAAGAAGATGTCGCTTGATCTGCCGGGCAATGACGACGGAAAGCCGGCGGTCAGCGCCACGATCGACAAGGTCACAAGTGGCAATGGCAGCCATTCATACACGCTGAAGGATCTGAAGTTCAGCGGTGCGAGCGGCAATTACGTGATGTCCGAGGTCACCGGCCTCATCGGGTACATCGGCGGTCTGGGCGAGGAACAGGGCACGGCCGTTCTCAACGCGCTCAGCCCGACCGTCACCATCCCCGATGGCGCGTCCAAGGGCGAGCCGAACGGCACCTGGTCGGTCTCCTGCTCGGTCATGGGACTGGGCATGGGCATCTCAGCCAACTTCAAGGATGATGGCACATTGACGATGTCGGTACAGGCCACCGGTCATGGCGAGTCGACGCTCCATGGCACATGGAGCAAGACCGGTGACGCGACATTCGACGTTTCCCTCGATGATCCCGATATGACTATGACACTGTCATTGAAGAAGTGACCTGCACGCGCTGAAAATATGGTTGTGGCCCCGACACGATACCGGTGTCGGGGCCACAACCATATTCGCGCACGAGGAATTCGGCCGCCGTCACTCGCGTGCGAGGCGGATGTGCTCGATGTCGTTGCGTGAGCTCTTGCGGTACAGCACGAACCGGTTGCCGATGACCTGCACCACCTGCGCGCCGATCTGGCCGGCGAGCTTGTCGGCGGCCTCCTTCGCCGTCAGACCGGAGCCGTCCTGCACGGCGACCTTGAGCAGCTCGTGGCTGTCCATCGTCTCCGATGCCTGCTTCACCGCGGCGTCGGTCAGGTCGTTCTTGCCGATGTAGAGCAGTGGGTTCAGCTGATTCGCCATCGCGCGCAGCTGCTTGACCTGCTTCTTGCTCAATGCCATGTCTGGTCCTCTCCGTCAATCTGATGTGCTGTGTACGAGGATAGCGGAGCGGCACGATGAACGGCATGGACGCTTCTGGAAATCCTTCAAAACACCGACTAATGTCTATGGCGGGGACGAAAGAAATGCGACATCATGTCTGGTAATGATGTCGCAGACATCCACAATATCCTCAAGGAGGCGGAATATGTACTATTCCAGTGGCAACTATGAAGCGTTCGCACGACCGAAGAAGCCGGCGGGTGTCGACGGCAAGTCGGCGTACATCATCGGCACGGGACTTGCGGCGCTGTCGGCGGCCTGCTATCTGGTGCGAGATGCGCAGATGCCAGGCAAGAACATCCACATCCTCGAAAAGGACGCGGTGGCCGGCGGGGCGTGCGACGGCGCCGACATCCCCGGCCTCGGCTATGTCATGCGCGGCGGGCGCGAGATGGACAACCACTTCGAGGTGATGTGGGACCTGTTCCGCTCCATCCCGTCGGTCGAGACCGAAGGCGTCTCCGTGCTCGACGAGTATTACTGGCTCAACAAGGACGACCCCAACTATTCGCTGTGCCGCGCCACCAAGGACCGCGGGCAGGATGCGGGACTCCAGGGCAAATTCGGGCTGAGCGACAAGGCCTCGATGGAGATCATGAAACTGTTCTTCACTCCGGACGAGGAACTGTACGACAAGCCGATCACCGATTTCTTCGACGACGAGGTGCTGAAATCCAACTTCTGGCTGTACTGGCGCACCATGTTCGCGTTCGAGAACTGGCATTCCGCGCTGGAAATGAAACTGTACATCAAACGGTACATCCACCACATCGGCGGTCTGCCGGACTTCAGCGCGTTGCGGTTCACCCGATACAACCAGTACGAGTCGATGATCCTGCCGATGGTGAAGTACCTCGAAGCGCACGGCGTGCAGTTCCACTACAACACCAAGGTCGAGAACGTCGAGTTTGCGATCGGTGGCGGGAACGGACCCGAACGCGAGCGCACCGGGGTCGGACAGGACACGATCCAGAAGATCCAGGCCACGTCCGGCTTCTTCAAGCGCAACCCGTACGGCACGAACACGAAGAAACTCGCCGTCCGCATCGACATCGACCACGAAGGTGACAAGTCGTCCATCGACCTGACGCAGAACGATCTGGTGTTCATCACCAACGGCGGTTGCGTGGAGAACTCCACGATGGGCTCCCAGCATTCGCCGGCCGCATGGAATCCGGACCTCAAGCCCGGTGGCGGTTGGGACATGTGGCGGCGCATCGCCAAGCAGGACCCGAGCTTCGGGCATCCCGACACATTCTGCTCGGACCCGGATGCCACCAAGTGGATGAGCGCCACGGTGACTACGCTCGACGCAGAGATTCCGCCGTACGTCAAACGCATCTGCAAGCGCGACCCGTTCTCCGGGCGCGTGGTGACCGGTGGCATCGTGACCGTGGAGGACTCCAACTGGCTGATGAGCTGGACGCTCAACCGCCAGCAGCAGTTCCGTGACCAGCCCAAGGACCAGCTGTGCGTATGGGTGTATGGCCTGTTCCCCGACAAGCCGGGCAACTATATCAAGAAGCCGATGACCGAATGCACCGGCGAGGAGATCTGCGAGGAATGGCTGTACCACATGGGCGTGCCGATCGACAAGATCGAGGCGCTCGCGAAATCCCACGCGAACACCGTGCCGGTCATGATGCCGTACATCACCGCGTTCTTCATGCCGCGTTCGGCCGGTGATCGGCCGGACGTGGTGCCGGATGGCGCCGTGAACTTCGCGTTCCTCGGCCAGTTCGCCGAGACGCCGCGCGACACGATCTTCACTACCGAATACTCGATGCGCACCGGCATGGAGGCCGTGTACACGCTGCTCGACGTGGACCGCGGCGTGCCGGAGGTGTGGGGCAGCGTCTACGACGTGCGCAACCTGCTCAACGCCACGGTCAAACTGCGCGATGGCTCCCCGGTCACCGATATGAAGCTCAATGTCGTGGAGCGCGCCGTTATGAAGAAGGTCCTCAAGAAGCTCGGCAAGACCGACATCGGCATGCTGCTGCGCGAGTACGGGGCGATCTGACGGCATCGGCCTCGCAGCGAACCGTTCTCATTAGGAAACGTGTGAGGATTCCTCACGTAACCACACAAGTGAACATTTCGGTAAGGTCCGGAATTCCGGGCCTCTGAAGGGTTCCGTGTTCGTTTGGCGGACCGCAGGGCTCGCACGTTTCCCAATGAGAACGGTTCGCTGCGTATCGCGGGCTGTACGCCCCGCCTGATGCAATGCTCTCAGCGTCTGCAGCAGTTGCTCCTGCAAGGCCGTCCTGCCGGCGAAGTACTGGAAGTCGTCGATGAGTACCATGTCGATATGCCTAAACCGGTTGCCGGACAGGGTGATCCGGTCTTGTTGCAGGTCGGCATCCTGCGCCGTCATGACGAATTCATTGGCATGATCCTCACTGGTGAGATAGAGGTACTTCGCGGAAGGGAGTCAGCGCGAGCGTTTCGAATGTCTGATCCCTGTTCAGACGTGCAGTCAGATTGATGGCGGGCATGATCGTCTCCTGTGGGTTGCTCTCCATTCGGTAGACGGATTCGCCTCACCGAATGCGGGGATTCCAACATAGGGTCCGATTCACTTATCCGGTAGATATGTTCCTCTTATTGTTGCGCGTATGTCGACGCCAGATATTCCCCGGTATCGTGCAGCATCTTGCGCAATGAAGCCGGCGACAATATCTCGATGATGTGCGAATCCGCGTACTGCAACGCCCACCAAAGGGTCGCGTGTTCGTTCGCGACGACGTGCACATCGTATTCGCGCTCGCCGGTCTGGACGACATCGGCGTCGGCGAACCAGTCGTACAGCGGTTCAAGCGCCCCGTGGATCTTCATGTGGATCGGCGTCGCCTTGCCGTCCATCGGATAAGGTCGCTCGTTCATATGCCGCACGATGTCGAACGGTTGCCCCGGCGTGGGGCTGAAGCTGTCGAGCGTGCGTTTGAGTGAGTGGTCTGGCCCCTCAATGGACAGGTCCCGGATGCGTTCCACATGCAGGTAGGACAGCGAGTCATACCGGTGCATGTGGCACAGCAGGTAGTATTTGCTGTTCTTGTACATCAGGTGGTAGGGGTCCGCCAGATATGTCTTGATGTCGCCGTCGCCGTTACGGCGGGGGACGAGATTGCCGTTGACGTCGTACGTGCAGTACCGGAACCGGATCACGCGCCCGTATGCGATGGCATCGTTCAGAATCTCGATGTTGTTGAGGAACTCCGTATTGTAGTTCTTGGGCGTGGTGAGTTGTTCGAGGCCGCGCAATTGGCCGGATTTGCCGGCGAACGTGTAGATCTTGGCGATGAGTTCGCGTAGGTATTCGCCGTCCGAGCTCGACAGCGCCGCGCCGTCCACGAGCAGGCGCATTTGCGCGATGTCGAAGACCGGTTCGATGTACCAGCCGGGTCGGGGGTTGGCGCTTTCCGCGTTGACCAGATCCCGCCGGTCGAGGTGGCCCACATGGCGGTCGAACGGCGTCATGGACTGCAATGCCTTGAGATGCCCGCGCACGGTTTTGTCGGATACATTGATGCGTTTGCTGATTTCCGCGGCAGTGAGGCCGTGCTCGGGGTCGGTGTGCTTGATGAGCTGTTCCAGGATTTCGATGACGATCTGAGCGGTGGGGAGTGCCGATGATGCAGCCACGATGTCTCCTCTCCCTTGACGGATACCGTGCCACCTGGGTGATTAAAACGGTAGATAACTACCGGTAATCATATCATCGCCTGTTGCGTGTGGCGTATCGCTCTCAATGAGAGCGATACGCCACACGGATAAGGATCCATCAGAAATCGAAATTGTCCGGGTCGGCGCTGTTGCGCTTACCGGTGTCCATGGCACTGATCGCAGCCATGTCATCGTCCGACAGCACGAAGTCGAACACGTCGATGTTCTGCCTGATGCGATCGGCGTGCGTGGACTTCGGCAGCACGACGACGCCGCGCTGGATGTGCCAGCGGATCACGGTCTGCGCAGCGGACTTACCGTACTTCGCGCCGATCTCGGCCAGCTCGGGGATGGCGAGCAGGTCGCCGCCGGTGCCGCCCAGCGGGCTGTACGCCTCGGTGGCGATGCCCTTGGCAGACAGCTCGTCCACCAGCGGCTGGTTGGTGAACTGCGGCGAGGATTCGATCTGATCGACGGCCGGCGTCACGTCGCTGTTCTTCAGCAGGTCGGCGAGATGATGCGGCTGGAAATTGCTCACGCCGATCGCCTTCGCACGCCCGGAGGCATAGATCTCCTGCAGGTCGTCCCACGCCTGCTGCCAGACGTCCGCCGGCCAGTGGATCAGATACAGATCCACATAATCCATGCCCAGGCGGTCGAGGCTCTCCTGGAACGCTTCTTTGCCGCGGTGCGCGCGAATGTCGTCGTTCCACAGCTTGGTGGTGACGAACAGGTCGCCTCGCGGCACGCCGGAACGGCGGATTCCCTCGCCGACAGACGTCTCGTTGCGATATATCATCGCCGTGTCGATATGCCTATATCCGTTCTCCAACGCGGCCTGCACCGCGTTTACCGTCGTGTCGCCGTCCGGCGTGCGGAACACGCCCAGACCGATCTGCGGGATGACCGTGCCGTTGTTCAGCGTGATCGTCGATTGAATCGCCATGACCATTGTCTCCTGTGATATTGCCGATGATGCGTCGCAGACAATTGTAGTGATGCCGGCGAAGGCGAATCGACAGGCGAGCAGGCAATGCTGCGCCCGCAGGGCGTCCCAAATCGCAGGGCCCGGCCGGGACGGGGGGCGTTTCCTCGCCGTGCCCGACCGCGGGTGGGCCAGAGATGAACGATGACGCTTGCGCATGCATGGCCGCGTATTACCATGAGTACTGGTTCGCAGGTGTGGCGCCGTGGGGTGCCGGGCGGCGGCGATCGTCCGCCGCGAATCCGTGGGGAAACGAGGCATATGGTGAGTGATGACACGACGCGGGGGCAGCAGGGGAGTGCCGAGGCTCCGGAGCTGACGCTGAACGACAAGGCGCATTCGGTGATTCCTCAGATAGGGTTCGGCACGTTCCAGATTCCGCCGGAGGACACACAGCGCGCGGTCGAGGAGGCGCTGGAGATCGGCTACCGGCACATCGACACCGCGGCCGCGTACTACAACGAGAAAGAGGTCGGCGACGCGCTGAAGGCCACCGGCATGGCCGGCAAGGTGTGGGTGACGACCAAGCTGCGCAACTGCGACCAGGGGTATGATTCGACGATGGTCGCGTTCGACCGTTCCCGCAGCAACCTCGGCGTCGACGTGGTGGACATGTATCTGATCCACTGGCCGTTCGCCGCGGCGGGGTTCTTCAAGGAGACGTGGCGCGCGCTGCTGAAGCTGCGCGACGAAGGCGCGGTCCGTGTGCCCGGCGTCAGCAACTTCCTGCCGCAGCACCTGCGTGCGCTGATCGAGGATTCCGGTGAGACCCCGGCCGTGAACCAGATCGAGGTCCATCCTCGGTTCAACCAGCCGGGAAACCGTGCGTTCTGCGCGGCGAACGGCGTGGCCGTCGAGGCATACAGCCCGCTCGGCCACGGAAAGGACATCGAATCCGAGCCCGTCGTCGCCGCGGCGAAGGCGCATGATGTCACGCCGGCGCAGGTGGTGCTGCGCTGGCACACGCAGGAGGGGCGCATCATTATCCCCAAGTCGAAGCACGTGGAACGCATGCGGGTGAACCTCGCCAGCTCCGATTTCGATTTGACGTCGGCCGAACTGGCGGCGATCGATGCGCTCGACGACCCGCATGACAACGTCAGCGCCGATCCGGCGACCTTCATGCATTCCCAGTCGTGGGCCGACCAGCACGTGCGCGGCAATATCTGATTGTGGCGGGGAGGGGCGGTCGGCGGGATCACCCCCAGTCGGCTGCGGCTTGGTCTATGGGCGAGATGTAAGCGGGCGTGGATTGTGCGGAGGTGTGCGGTATGGATGGTGAAATGGAGCGGGTCTTGCCGGATGATGCGGACGATGGTGCCGAACGCCGGTGGATCGATGACACGCTGAACCGGCTTTCGCGCTCCTCATTCCGTGCGAAATTCGAGTTGTCGGCGAAGGACCGCGCGTATGCGCGGGCGAAGGGCAAGGCCGTGATCGATCGCCATGCCCGCGAGCTGCTGCGCGCCCGCATCGGGGCGGCGAATCCGCGCAACGACGGGCGCCAGACGCCGTGGCGCGGGCATCCGGTGTTTACCGCGCAGCATGCCACCGCCACGTGCTGCCGCGGGTGCATCGCCAAATGGCACCATCTTCCCCAAGGCAGGGAGCTCACCGATGTCGAAATCGATCGCTTGGCGGACCTGGTCATGGCGTGGATAGAGCGCGATCTCATACGTCATCCCGCCGTCTGAGTTCGTCCATCGTGCTGCATCCGCCGCGGGCGAGGTATACGGTTCGGGGCCGATGTTGCCGCCGCCGAAAAAATATGAAGGTGATTACAATCGTGATTATTTTGTGAAGGTGTAGCGTCGATGCTGGATAAATGACTGTTTCTCAGTCGCAGAGGAAGTTACGGCGATGATGACACAAGACGGAACCTGTCTCATATCACGGTCGTCGCGAAAAGAAAATTACGGGGGTGTAATGGAAAAATCAGACAACTATTTTCAAGGAAAGCGGTACGTGGCGGCACTGATAGCGGCCATGACGCTTCTTTCGGGAGCAGGATTCACGGCGTCCGTGGCATCCGCGGACACCGACACGGTGGGCTATGAGACTGGTCGCATTGCGTTTTCAGGGGCTCGGACCGTATGCGGGGAGTACTCCATCGATTTCGCGGCTCTGACCCGCTCCCGGATGTTCCTGATTGACGGGGGCCGGCGTGGAACTGAAGGGGCCTGACACCGACTATCAGTGCCCGGGTGGCATCATCGGCTTTGACAATTGCTCGAATGCCGGTTACAGCAGTGCGGAGATCATCCGGCCGGCGGATGTCAAGGGAAAGAAGAAGCCGGATTCGTCGCGTCCCTATCTATGTTTCCTGGCCGAACGCATGAATGTGCCTCCTGCTGACGATGCCGTGTACCATCTGCAGGAATGACCGGGCGAGGGTCTACGCCGGACCGGTGTAGAGGTGACCGGGCTGTCGAAGTTGTGCCACACCAGGGCAATTTCGGCGGTTTTGAGCGTGGTGTGGCCACGTCCGTATGTAGGGATGTTTACACGTGGCGAGCAAACCGTTGGAAAATGGCGGTTTGTGGTTTCAGCTGTCTACCCGCGCTGTACCATACCAGAGAATGGTAAGGTTAACATCGCATTGTGAGGCACGCGAATTGCCACACAATGCCTAAAAGACGTGTTTTCTCGCTGGTGTGGTACAGCCTCGACGCCGATCGTCTCACATTGCAGACGGTGAATCTCGAAGCATGGATGGCGCGGCCCTGCCGGTGCATGGCATGATGATGCGACTCGTGTCAGACCGCGGATTCACGTCGCTTTTTTCGGTCAGCCGCCTTTTCCCGGCGTGCCAGCTCCTCGACCGTCATGGCGATCACACGAAAATCGACGTCACAGCCGCGGAGGGTAAGCTCACGCGCGACATTGAGCGCGAATTCGGCACATGCGACCTCGTCTCTGATGTCATCGGCCGTTATGACGATGATCGTCCATCCCAATTGCCGAAGCCGGTCTCGTTTTTTGCGATCCCTGCGCCATTGGTGCTTGTCAGTCCGATGATGATCTCCGTCGTATTCCACCGCGACCTTGAAATGCTTCCATGCAATGTCCAGGCTCATTGGCTTGCCCGAATCGAACATCGCCCTGTCGACATGGCAGTTGACCTCTGCGTCGGGCAGGCCGTGCCGGAGGAGTACCAGTCTCGCCTTGCTCTCCTTCGGCGACAGCACGTTGGCCTTGACCAGCTGCAGTGCGGTCCGGCAAGCGGTCTTCCCGAGAAAGTATGGCGCATTGTCGATGAACTCGCGCAAGGACGACAAGACCAGTCGGGGATATCTGCCCGATGATTTCGATATGGCGGTGATGATGGCCTCCGCCAGTATGACGAGTTCCTCCAAGGACACGTGTGATGACAGCTGCGCCCAGGCATGGAAGGGATGCAACGCGAATACATTGCCCTTGATCGGTACGCACGCATCAGGATGAGTGGCGATCAGCTTCCATACATGCGGATGCGTGCCGGGAATGCGGCGCCGCCTCCTGTCGGGAGTGCTGGAGGTGATGTGCAGCATCTCCGCGTCCAGATCGCAGACCTCCGGCAACGGCACCTGCTGCAGGGCGAGAGCGGTGGTCATGCCGAACAGCACATTGCCTCCGATGCGCCACGCCAATGCGGCGCAGCACATGATGGCATCCTGGGCGCGGTCGCGCAGCGATTGCGTCATGGGCGTTCTCTCGCCCATCGGCTGGAGCATCACATCATTCATGAATGTCACGGTAGCGTATTCGCGCTGTCGGTGTGATGAACCATGGAAAAAATGTGGATATGTGGATGAATGCATGGATATCCACAGCTATCCACATCGCCGACGAGCCTGCGCGATTTCTCACGATGTGGGTGATACGGCGATTCTGGGAGGATTACGACAGCGTGCATTGGTACGATAGGGCGTTATGAGCGAGAACATCATGCGAATCATTGATCTGCGGGGCAAGAACCTGTCCCGCGCCGAGTTGCTTGCTGCGATGCCGCGCGCCGCGATGGGCACTTCCGAAGCCACCGATCTGGTGCGGCCTATTCTTGACGACGTCAAGGAACGCGGCGCCGCGGCCCTGCGAGACTTCGAGGAGAAGTTCGATCATGTGCGTCCCGAGCACCTGCGCGTGCCGGTCGAGGCGATGACCGCGGCACTTGAGACGCTTGATCCCGAAGTGCGCGCCGCCATCGAGGAGTCCGTGCGTCGCGCACGCGCCGTCGCCGCCAACCAGGTGCCGAAGGACTTTTACACCGATCTGGCCGAAGGCGCCCGCGTCGCCGAGCGTTGGATTCCGATCCAGCGCGTCGGTCTGTACGTGCCCGGCGGCAAGGCTGTCTACCCGTCTTCCGTGATCATGAACGCCGTGCCGGCGCAGGCCGCTGGTGTCGAGTCGCTGGCCATCGCCACTCCGCCCGCACGCGACAATGCGGAAGGACTGCCCAACAAGACCATCCTCGCCACCTGCGCCATCCTCGGCGTCGACGAGGTCTACGCGGTCGGTGGCGCCCAGGCCATCGCCATGTTCGCATACGGAGCCAAGGGCTCCGAGCCGCAGGACGGCGACGTGCTGTGCGACCCGGTCGACAAGATCACCGGCCCGGGCAACATCTTCGTGGCCACCGCCAAGTCGCTCGTCTCCGCGTTCGTGGGCATCGACGCGGTCGCCGGCCCCACCGAGATCGGCATCATCGCCGACAAGACCGCCGACCCGAGCCTGCTGGCCGCCGACCTGATCGGTCAGGCCGAGCATGACGAGCTCGCCGGCTCCGTGCTGTTCACCGATTCCACCGAGATCGCCGAGAAGGTTCAGGAGTCCCTGAACTACCGCGTGCCGCGCACCGAACACGCCGAGCGCGTCCACACGTCGCTGTCCGGAAGCCAGTCGGCCATCGTCCTGACCGACAGCCTCGACCAGTCCATCGACGCGGCCAACGCATATGCGGCCGAGCATCTCGAAATCCAGACTGCCGACGCGGACGCCGTCGTGCCGCGCATCAAGAACGCGGGCGCCATCTTCCGCGGCCCATACTCCCCGGTGCCGCTGGGCGATTACATGTCCGGCTCCAACCACGTGCTGCCCACCGGCGGCACCGCCCGCTTCGCTGCGGGACTCGGCGTGCACACGTTCATGAAGCCCGTCGAGGTCATCGAATACGACAAGGAGGGCCTGAAGGCCCTCGCCGCGCGCATCAACGCCTTCGCCGTCTCCGAGGACCTGCCCGCCCACGGCGAGTGTGTCCTGTCGCGCTTCGTCAAGGATCCGTACGACAAGGCCACGCTGCGCGAACAGGAGAAGGAAACCGGTCTGCGCTAAGGGCTGCTTGGGTGGTTTGACCACCCCCAGTCTGCCGCGCAGACAGCCCCCGCCAGCGGGGGCGATGAGCGGATCGAATGTGCCGCGTGCGAATGCGAATACAACCCCCGTCAGCGGGACTATAGACGGAAAGAACAGAGAGCAATGAGTGAGAACAACAGCAATGTGATTCCGGCGAGCCTGCCGCTCAGGAACGATCTGATCGGCGAGGAGCCGTACGGCGCGCCGCAGCTCGACGTGCCGGTGTGCCTGAACGTCAACGAGAACCCGTATGCGCCGGATCCGGCCGTGTGCGACACCATCGCCAGGCGCGTGCGTGAGATCGCGCCCACGCTCAACCGCTACCCGGATCGCGAGCATATCGAACTGCGCCAGGCGTTCTCCGACTATCTCGCCCGCGAATCCGGCACCCGTCTCGACGTGGACGAACTGTGGGGCGCGAACGGCTCCAACGAGATTATGCTCCAGCTGTTCCAGGCCTTCGGCGGCCCGGGCCGCACCGCCTTGGGCGCCGACCCGACCTACTCCATGTACCCCGAATACGCGCGCGACACGTTCACTGGCTGGAAGCTCGCCCACCGCAACGCCGATTTCACGCTGAACGTCGACAGGGTAATCGAGGCCATCGCCGAGGTCAAGCCCTCGATGGTGCTGCTCACCAGCCCGAACAACCCCACCGGCACGCCGCTGCCGATGGCCGACATCGAACGCATCCTCGCCGCCTGCGAGACCGCCGACGTGGCGGGCGCGGGCGAAGGCGTCCACCCGATCCTCGTCATCGACGAGGCGTACGTGGAGTTCCGCAAGCCCGGCACGCCGAGCGCGGTCTCGCTCATCAAGAACCACCCGAACCTCGCCGTCAGCCGCACGATGAGCAAGGCGTTCGCATTCGCCGGCGCACGTGTCGGCTATCTCGCCGCGAGCAAGGGCATCATCGACTGCGTGCGCATCGTGCGTATGCCCTACCACCTGTCCGCCGTGACCCAGGCCGCCGCGCTCGCGGCGTTCGAACACACCGACGAGCAGCTGAGCCGCGTCGAGCACTTGCGTGAGATCCGCGAATCCACCGCCGAATGGCTGTCACGTCAGACCTACAAGGGCGAGTCGCTCGAAGTGGCCGAGTCCGGTTCGAACTTCCTGCTGTTCGGCGGGCATTTCGACGACCGCGAGGCCATCTTCGACGAGCTGCTCAGGCGCGGCGTGCTCATCCGCGTGGTCGGCCCGGACGGCTGGCTGCGCATGTGCATGGGCACCGACAAGGAGATGGAACAATTCCGTAACGCGCTGACCGAAGCATTGCGTATTGTAGAAAGCAGATAACAACTCCCGAAACGCCGGCGGCGCGCGCGACCATCAACGTCATGACCCGTCGTCGGCGACCGCCGACCGGCACACTGGCCGGCAGGCAAGCCGGGACTTATCGGGACATATCAGGATCAAGGACCAAGGAGCACATCATGGCGCGTACCGCGCACATCGTCCGCGAGACCAGCGAATCGCACATCGAACTCAGCCTGAACCTTGACGGCACCGGCAAGACCGACATCGACACCTCCGTGCCGTTCTACAACCATATGATGAACGCGCTCGGCAAGCATTCGCTCATCGACCTGACGATTCATGCGCACGGCGACACCGACATCGACGTGCACCACACCGTCGAGGATACGGCCATCGTGTTCGGCGAGGCGTTGAAGCAGGCGCTCGGCGACAAGCGAGGCATCCGCCGCTTCGCCGACGCCACCGTGCCGCTCGACGAGGCGCTCGCCAAGGCCGTCGTCGACATTTCAGGCCGTCCGTACTGCGTGTGCTCTGGCGAACCCGACGGCTTCGAATACTGCATGATCGGCGGCCACTTCACGGGCTCCCTGGTACGCCACGTCATGGAATCCATCGCCTTCCACGCCGGCATCTGCCTGCACATGCAGGTGCTCGCCGGCCGCGACCCCCACCACATCGCCGAAGCCGAATTCAAGGCGCTCGCGCGGGCGCTGCGCTTCGCGGTCGAGCCGGATCCGCGCATCCAGGGCCTGATCCCCAGCACGAAGGGCGCACTGTGATGAGCGGCAACGACGACAGGCACGGCGGAGACGACGGTTTCGACGACGACATCCATTTCAGCGACGAGGAACTTGAGGCCGCGCTGGACGGATTCGAGAAGGAATTCCGCGATTCGAACGCGGCTGCCGGCGAACCGGCGAACGACGCCGCGGCCGACAGCCTCGCAGACGATGCGGGAGCCGCGGATTCCGGTCAGGCACAGGAGGCCGACACCGCGGCCGCGTTCGACGACGAGCTGCAAGGGCTTCTGGGCAACAAGGCGAAGGCCGCCGTGCTGATTACGCGCATCGCGTCCGCCCGCCTGCTCGCCGCGTTCTGCCAGCTGTCGGACGTGTCCGCCGACTGCATCGGATCGGAGGAAGGGGCCGTGGCCATCCTGCGCAACCTTGACGGCGACGGACCCGAAGTCGCGGCACGCGACCTCACCATCGTCGTGTCGGGCATGTCGCTGGTGCTCGCCGTCAACCGTGCGGACAAGTTGGAGGCGACCGTCTATCTGCAAGGCAAGCCGGGGCAGACGATCGCCCCGCCGCTGCTGTTCACATCGACGGCGCCGTTCGTGGAGGATCTGCTGCTTGGCATCACCGACGAGGACGGCCTGATCGGCACCGGCATGAAAGTCGAACAGTCCGCGGATCTCGACCATGACCAGGCCATGGCCGTCATCGCGGAACACACGAAGTTCGGGCGCGGCTCGTCGCGCATCGAATAATCGGGCGGCCGGCGGACGCCGCCCGTGCCCGTGCAGCCAAGGATTTTCAGACTGAAGGAGACGACATGACATCGGTGGTGGTATTCGACTATGGATTCGGCAACGTGCGTTCCATGGTGCGTGCGCTCGCCAATCTCGGCCTTGACACGACACTGACCTCCGACTACCGGCAGGCGCTTGAGGCGGACGGCATGGTCGTGCCCGGCGTCGGCGCGTTCGCCGCCTGCATGACCGGTCTGCGTGAGGTGTCGGGCGACCGCGTCATCCTCGACCGTCTGCGTGCCGGCCGCCCCGTGCTGGGCGTGTGCGTGGGCGAGCAGATCATGTTCGAGCGCGGCAACGAGCACGCAGACACCACCGAAGGACTTGAACTGATCGGCGGCACTGTCGATCTGCTGGATGCCGATGTCGTGCCGCACATGGGATGGGACACGGTCGAGGCGCCATCCGGTTCCGCGCTGCTCGAAGGCGTGGAGAACGAACGGTTCTACTTCGTGCACTCCTACGCGGCGATGAGCGCCACCGCGAAGGATCTGAGCGCCGAGCAGGTCGATCTGGGCGTCGACGAGCATATCACATGGTGCACGTATGGCCGCAGCAGATTCGTCGCCGCCTATGAGCGCGGCCCGCTGTCGGTCACCCAGTTCCACCCCGAGAAGTCCGCCGACGCCGGCAAACAGCTGCTGCGCAACTGGGTCGGCACGTTCTCGAAGTAGCCGGCTGAACGGCATGACCATCCGGCGCTGCCGGGAACCCCGACTCACCCGGCAACGCGGACGGCGGGCCCGAGCCTCAACGACTTCAACGATTCCAAAGGAGAACAACCATGTCACTCACATTGCTTCCCGCGGTCGACGTGCGCGACGGCAAGGCCGTGCGCCTGCGCCAGGGCGAATCCGGCTCGGAGACCGACTACGGCAGCCCGCTCGAAGCGGCCCGCACGTGGGTCGAGGCCGGCGCCGAGTGGATTCATCTCGTCGATCTGGATGCGGCGTTCGGCACGGGGAACAACCGCGCGCAGCTGCGTGAGATCGTCCATGAGCTCGGCGACAAGGTCAACATCGAGATGTCCGGCGGCGTACGTGACGACGACTCGCTGTCCGCCGCGCTGGAGGCCGGAGCGGCCCGCGTGAACATCGGCACCGCCGCGTTGGAGAACCCCGAATGGACCGCCTCGGTCATCAAGCGGTACGGCGACCGCGTCGCCATCGGGCTTGACGTGCGCGGCCACACGCTCGCCGCCCGCGGATGGGTCAAGGAGGGCGGCGACCTGTTCGAGACGATGAAGTTCCTCGACTCGGTCGGATGCTCCCGCTACGTCGTCACCGATGTGGCGCGGGACGGCATGATGAGCGGCCCGAACATCGACCTGCTGCGCGAGGTCGCGGAACGCACCGATGCCAAGGTCACCGCTTCCGGTGGCATCAGCAAGCTGGACGACCTGCACGATATCAAGATCCTCTCCGATTTCGGCGTGGACTCGGCCATCCTCGGCAAGTCGCTGTACGCCCGCGCGTTCACGCTCGAAGAGGCGCTCGAAGTCGCCCGCTGACCGATACGGCTGTCGACAGGGGCCGCCCCCGCTACCCGTCACCGTCGGCTGGGCGGACGGCGGCCCCTGCTCACTTCTTCGCGCCGCTTTTCTTCGAGCAGGGGAGCTCGCCCTTCTTGATGAGCTTCCTGAACAGGGAGTAATCCTCCTCGTTCTGCTCCGCATACGCTTGGGCGAACGCGGCTATCGCCTGGTCGAACTCGTCGGTGCCCCCAAGATAGTTGGCGATGGCCACGCTGTCGCCGGTGCGGGCATGCGCGTGCGCCAGGCACCATGCGCACATGCGGCCCAGATCCGACAATCCCAGCGCGTTCAGATGATCGATGTCGATCGAGCCCTTGCCGTTCCAGAATTGGCGCACGTAATAGTCGCGCGGCCGGCCGTCCTCCGCCACGAAACTCGCCCAGCCGAGCAGCACGTCGGCGGTGGATTGGATCAGCTTCTGCCCCTGCACCACACGCTCGCCATGCGTCGCATACGGCGAGCGGCCGACGAACCGTTCGAAGACCGACTCGTTGGCCTCCTTCATCTGCAGCATCAGCGGGTCGTCAAGCCCCCGTCCGGTGAGAATCGACACCCAGGCGCGGGTTCCGACCGAGCCGACGCCCACGACCTTGCGGGCGGTGTCATGGTACCGGTAACGGTTCAGCACGTAACGCCGGTCCTCGTACAGGCTTTGCCGGTAGCTGTCATACAGTGCGTCCAGCCTCTCCCGCAGCACCCCGAGATCCGCATAGTCCTGCAGCTCGCTGATCGGCACCAGCTCCGGCGGCTTCGAGCGGAACCGCAGCCGCTTCTCGCCGCTGTCAAGATAGGTGAGCTTCGCGGCCGCATGGTCGGAATCACGCACCGACGCGCGCAGCGCGGCGTCGCGCAACGTGCGGTTGCGCTTGCCGTTCACCGTGCTTTCGTAATGGTCGAGCGCCGCCTCCACGTCGAGATGGTCGTACCAGACGTCGAGGAAGTCCATCTGCGAGAACTGGCGGATATGGTCGCGGTACGAGTGCACGCAGCGTGCGACCGCGTTGCGCCGGTCCTTCTCCTTGATGCCGTTCGCCCGCCCGCAGATCTCTACGGACACCGCGAGCCGCTTCACGTCCCATTCCCACGGTCCCGTGGCCGTCTCGTCGAAGTCGTTGATGTCGAACACGAGCCGGTCGCTGGGGGAGCGGAACATGCCGAAATTGCCGATATGCGCGTCGCCGACCGCCTGGACGGGGATGCCGGTGGTCGGCGTGTGCGCGAGGTCGTTCGCCATGATGAGCGCGGTGCCGCGGTAGAACGTGAACGCGGAATCGCTCATGCGGTAGTACCTCAGCGGGATCAGATCCGGCACCCGCTGCGCCGACTGTTCCTCCAAAAGCCCGATCACGTCGCGCCGGCGCGGCACGATTTTCCAGTCGGCGTGGCTCTCCAACGGTGTGGTCTTGCGCAGCGCGATGCCGGCCTTGGCCTGCCCCAGCGGCGTGTCGGCCATGTGCCATGACATATCGATGATGGGATGGTTCTCGCTCATGGCTCCACGATAACGCCGACGCGGGAGCGACATTCCGGCGATGCCCCGGCGTGTCCGATGGCATGTTAACGAGTCTCGTAACACGGACGTGAAACCATGAGGGATTATGGATAAGCAGCAAGAGTTTGCCCTGCGCACGGTTGAGGAACGCGACGTGCGCTTTATTCGGTTGTGGTTCACTGACGTGCTGGGCACGTTGAAATCCGTGGCCATCGCGCCCGCCGAGTTGGAGGCGGCGTTCGAGGAGGGGCTTGGCTTCGACGGTTCCGCCATCGAGGGAATGACGCGCGTGTCGGAGGACGACATGATCGTGCAGCCCGACCCGTCCACGTTCCAGATACTGCCGTGGCGTGGCGGCCCGCAGGGTACCGCTCGCATGTTCTGCGACATTCTCACGCCCGACGGCGAGCCGTCCCTGGGTGACCCGCGCCACGTGCTCAAGCGTGCGCTCGCCAAGGCGAAGGAGAAGGGTTTCACGTTCTACGTGCACCCGGAGATTGAGTTCTATCTGTTCGAGAACCAGACCGACTGGTCGAAGGCGCCGACTCCAATCGACGAGGGCGGCTATTTCGACCATGTGCCGCGCAGCCCGGGCATGGACTTCCGCCGCGCCACCGTCAACATGCTGGAGCAGATGGGCATCTCCGTCGAATACTCGCACCATGAGGCGGGTCCCGGCCAGAACGAGATCGACTTGCGGTATGCCGACGCGCTGACCACGGCCGACAACATCATGACGTTCCGCACGGTCGTCAAGGAAATCTCGCTGGAGCGCGGCATCCACGCCAGCTTCATGCCCAAGCCGCTCGCCGACGCGCCCGGTTCCGGCATGCACACGCACCTGAGCCTGTTCGAGGGTGATTCCAACGCGTTCTACGAGGCCGGCCAGGAGTTCAACATGTCCCTGACCGCCCGACAGTTCGCCGCGGGCATCCTGCATCATGCGGCGGAGATCTGCGCGGTCACCGACCAGTTCGTGAACTCGTACAAGCGACTGTGGGGTGGTGCTGAGGCGCCGAGCTACATCTGCTGGGGTCACAACAACCGGTCCGCGTTGCTGCGCATCCCGCAGTACAAGCCCGGCAAGGGCAACTCCGCGCGTATGGAGTTCCGTGGACTCGACCCGGTGGCGAACCCGTATCTGGCGTATTCGGTGCTGCTCGCCGCCGGTCTGGACGGCATCGAACAGCAGATGACGCTGGGCGAGCCGACCAGCGACGACGTGTGGGAGCTGACCGACGCCGAACGTCAGGCGATGGGCATCGAGCCGCTGCCGGATTCGCTGGACGCCGCACTGAAGATCATGGAGAAGTCCGATTTCGTCGCGGACGTGCTCGGCGAGCATGCGTTCGAGTATTTCCTGCGCAACAAGCATCAGGAATGGGACGAATACCGTGGCCAGGTCACGCCGTACGAGTTGAAGAAGTACCTGCCCAAGCTCTGACGTGACGTGAAACCGGCCGACTACCGGCAAACAAGAAACGGTGTGGGGATGATGGCTGCTGATCCGGCCATCATCCCCACACCGTTTTTTGCTTGCCGAACCGACCGCCGCAGGATGCCGCTGCGGTCACTCGACCTTGCGCGGCGTCATCTTCTTGGTGACCATGTCGTTGCTCCCGTAGGTGCTGGACAGGCGAACCGTGACCGGCTGGCCCGGGTCTTCGACCACATAGGAGACCGTCGCCTTGGCCAGGACCCCCGGCTGGACGGAGCGGCTGAAACTCATGTTCTCGTACCCTTGTGGGAGCGGCGGCTCGGTGTAGTAGTTCATTTCCAGCTGGGAGCCGTCCTGCGTGACGGTGAGCTTCGCGGCGTTGGACAATGGCTCATTGGCCTCGGATTGGTTCACCCATGTGATGGTGACGATGATGGTGTGACGGCCCTGATAGTCGTCGGGGCCCGTCGTCACGTCGTCGATGGAGACGAGGGCGTCCCGCTGTAGCTGCTGATCCGCTTCATCTTGCGCTTCTCCGCCTCGGTGGATTTCGGGGCGGGAGCGATGTCGTCAGGCTGGACCTGCTCGTATTGCGTGCCGCTGGTCGGTGCCTTGAACGCGGACATGATGCCCTCATGGTAGCGGGTCGCCTGATTGGCTACGACGTACAGGTCGCCCGTCGCGTCGTTCAGCTGGTACGCGATGGTTGCGTCGCTTTCCTCGCCCTTGGCGATCTTGATGTCGTTCGACTGCGTCTTGTGCCCTTCGATGGATGAGCCGCCGCGGCTGTGCAGGTAGGTTTTGTTCAGGCCGATGCCGCTCTGATACACCTGCAGGTCCATGGCGAGTTCCCCGAAGGTCGTATTGGCATCGCCGGTGTTCTTCCAATGGTAGGTGATGATCACCGTCTTGTGCCCGTCGTGATCCGTGGGGCCGGTGGTCGCCTTGGCTATGGTGACCGTGGCCTTCCGGTTGCCGAACGATGTCGTCTCGCCGGTTTTCACGCGGGTCGGCTTGTTGTCTTGGGAGGGCGACTTGAATGAGTACGATGAGTCGTCCGAGTCGCTGCTGCCGCCTGTGCTGATGATATGACTCACCAGGTTTGATCCCAGCGCGAACACGATTATGGCGATGACGGCAACCCCGGATCGGCGCTGGCGCTTCGTGGCTCCGCCGGGTTTGCGGTCGCTCTTGGACTGCACGTGTCCGTAGCCGCCGCGATATGGATGGCCGTTGTAGGGCAGATTGAGGGGCGCATCGCCCGCTTCGGTCCGTGCCGGCCCTGGTTTGTCTGCGGGGCTCGGGGCGGCCGGCTTGCCTGCCGGTCGGCGACGATCGGCATCGGGGCTGATTCGGCCGCTTTTGGGCTGCTGATACGCCGGCTCGTCGACCTGCGAGGTCTGGGAATCGATGCTGATGTACGCCGGCGAATCGTCCACATCGAACGGCGATACATAATCGTCGTTATGATGCCTGCTGAACAATCCCATGCCTGTTCCCTTGTCTCTCGGCCGCGCACGGTGATGCATGTCTTCTCCCATTGTAGGCGGCGTGCCGGTGCAGCGCGAGCGCCGGAAGGTGAAGACCGTCGAAATCGCCGGTGAATGATGGGCCGTGCGTCTTCGGCGCGTCTCCTGCGTGTCTCGGGGCCTTGCGCGGCAGGAGGTGCCGCTAATGTATGTTCCGTCTGGAAGAAGAGAAAAACAGCAGGGGTACGGTCATGTCCGGTTCCGCCATCCGTGGGCAGCAGGGGAGCGAACGCTTCTTCACGCTGCCGGTCGCCACGCTGATCGCGTCCAGTTTCGTGCTGGGCATGAGCGATTTCGTGGTCGTGGGCATCCTGCCCGACATCGCCCACGGGTTGCGGGTCTCCGAGGTCACGGTCGGCAATCTGGTGTCGCGGTTCGCCATCCATCTGACGTTGATCGGCGTGTTCCTCGCCGGCAACATCCTGTGTGCGCTCGCGCCGAATTACGCGGTGCTGCCGCATTACAGCCACATGGCGAAGGTCGGTTTTCTGCCGAGTTCCGCATGCGGGCCGGCAATGGCCGTCTCAGTGCCTTGCGTCTCCGAACCATCCCCGGTAGATGATCGAGAAGTTCCTGTTGCCGTAGCTGGAGCAGGAGTCTCCTTCCCCGGCTCCAGCGGCGAGCGCGGCCTCGTTCGGCTGGTAGGGCGTGTAGATGTACAGCAGTGCGGTCGCCTTGTTGCCGATGACCACGTTGGCGCCGCCGCAGCTCGTGTTCGGATGGAACCTGACGAAGTTGAGCTTGCCGACATGGTAACCGTATGATGCCTCATGCCGCACGTAATACCTGTATCGATGCGCCGCGCCGTAGACCTGCCGGAAGAAGCCTGCGTACTGCGGGTCGCAGTCGTTGTCGTCGGGGCAGCTCAGGCCCATGGCCGCCTTGAACTGGAAGTCGGTCGGCTTGCTCGCGGTGACGAGCTGCTGTTCCTTCTGCAGCACGGTAAGCAGCACTTTCTGGCTGATGCCGCATGATCGCGACGATTTGTCGATGATCGTCGCCGCAGTCTCTCCCTTGGCGCCGTCGTATCCGTCGCAGTACCGGTCATCGGGCTGGTCCGTGGTGTCGAACGTGCGGTTTTTCAGGCATCCCGTCCCGGTGCAGTCGCCGCCGTGCTCATCGAGGAACGATTGCACTTCGGTGCGGCTCATCGCATAGCCGTTGAAGAACTGGCCGTCGGAGATGATGTTGCCCGGGTCGAAACCGTATCGGTCGCCCAGATTCTGCTGTCGTTCCTCGGCCGTCACGAGCGCGATGCGCTGTCCGACGAACGAGGTGGTGCCCCACGCCAGCGCCACGGCGCACACCGCCGCCAGCGCGGTGCCCGCCACCGCGAGGATGCGCCTGCGCCATCCAGCCCGCTTCCACCAGCGGCGCAGCGTGTTGCGTCGGGCCTTCGGCTTCGGGCGGCGGATCGCGGACCGTGCCGCTGTGCCGTGCCTGGTGTTTTTGGTGTTGTTTCCCCTGATGTTTTTCTTGGCGGCCGTACCGGGCCGGCGGTTGCGTTGCTTGCCGCCGTTCCGTCCTCCGGTCCGCCCGGTGTTGTTCCCCTGCTTCTTACGTGTTGTCATCGTCCGTCATTGTAGCGCGGGGATATGTTGGATGCGCGGACTGGCCGTGCGCGGCGACGGGGGAGAGGCCGCGCACAGCGCTATTTGCCGAGCGTTTTCTTGATTCGCTGCAAGCTGACCGGCTTCGCGGTGCCAAGCTCCTGGGCCCACAGAGAGACGTAGAACTCCTCCAGCATCCAGCGCGCGTCGTCGGCCTGTTTCGTCAGTGCCTCATGGCGTGGGCCCGCGGGCTCCGTCTTGGCACGCTGAACGGCCTTGTCGACCAGCTGTCGCGCCTCGTCGGCCTCCCAGGCCCATCGCACGTCGCGGTTCTTGTCGTTCTTCGCCTTGGTGAGACGGATCAGGTCGGCCTCCAGATACTTCGGTATGCGCGGCAGGGCGGCGGGCGGCGTCGCGCCGATGAACCCGGGGAACACCAGCGTGGCGATATGCTCGCGCACCGATTGCAGCACCGACAGCATCGGCAGGTCGGCCTTGCCGGAGGTCGCCTTGTCGACATTCGCGTACGCGCGCAGGATGGCGATGACATCATGGGCGAGGGCGTAGACGGTGTCCTCGTAGACCTCGGTCACCCCCATCACCGCATCGGCGAGCGCATCGTCGTCGGGGAGCGTGTCGATGTTCGGCAGCAGACGTTTGACGGTGGCCAGCTGCAGGTCCTCCACCAGCGCCTTGGTGGAGGGGTATGGCGCCGACGCGAGCATCAGCGCCTCGGCGCCGAGCCACCGAGACGAGATACGCTCCGAAGGCATGCGCAGCGCGTCCAGGGCGCCCCGCCACAGCATCACCGCGCGCGACTCGCTCGTCGCCCCGGCCTTGTGCAGCAGGTTGGCCTGTTCGACCAGTTTGCCCTGGCTGGCGGCCTGTTCCGCCTTGTGTTCGACCATGCGCCGGGCGGATGCCTCCGCCTGTTCGGCGAACTGCCGTTGCAACGCGGTCAGGGATTTGCCTGAACCCAGTACCTTCACCGGGCCACGTGCATGCCGCCGCCCGCGTGCGTTGCGCGGCGCGGGGAGTTGCTGCTCGATGGAGAACGTCATCCGCAGATAGGCGGGCAGCTTCTCCCATAGTTCGCCGGTCAGCACCTCCGGGTGGATCTGAGCGCCTACGGTGTCGATCGCCGCCTGGGTGAACACGTGCGGCAGGTCGGGCCATGCGTGGCCCTGGCCGTCGGATGTGCCGGTGCCGGGCAGGGCCGGATACCGGTCGTCTATCCATGCGCGGATCTTGCGCGCGGTGTCCGGTGCGGGCACGAACTGCACGCGCAGTGATTTCGGCAGGGACTTGATCAGCCCCACGATCAGCTCGTCGAGCAGTCCGGGAACGTTCCATGTGAACTGTTCCGGTGTCAGACGGGACAGCGCCTTGAGCGGCACGTGCACGGTCACGCCGTCGGCGGGGTCGTGCGGGTCGTAGATGTAGCTGAGCCGCAGGTCGATCGGCTGGCCGTCCGTGCCGAGCGCATGCCAATGGTCCGGATAGTCGGCGAGGCTCACCGACTCCGCCGATGACAGGCGTTCGACCTTGTCCGGGTCGAAATCGAGCAGATGCGGGTGTTCGCCGTGCTCGCGCTTCCACCATTTCGCCAGGTCGGCGACGCAGGTCACGTCATTGGGGATGACCGACTGGTAGAAGTCGTAGAGGTCCTCGTCGCTGACGGACTGCGAGACCTGCCTGGTGCGACTGGCGTCCTCGGCCGCCTCGTCCAGGATGTCGCGGTTTCGGGCCAAAAAATCGTCATAGCTGAACCGCTGCTGGACGTCCCCCTCGACAAGGCCCTGCCGGATCAGGAAGTCGCGGGCCTCCATGGGGTTGATGCGCCCCCATTGCACGGTGCGGTCCGAGATGATCGGCAGACCGTACAGCAGCACCTTCGCCGTGGCGACGGCGGAGCCGCGCGAACCAGACCAGTGCGGCTCCGCATACGTGGTGCGGGTCAGCTGCCCGGCCAGCGGCTCGGCCCACGCCGGGTCGACGGCGGCGCTGTACCTCGCCCACAGGCGGCTCGTCTCCACCAGTTCCGTGCTCATCACCCACTGCGGGGTGGATTTGGCCACGGCCGAGGCCGGGAACAATGCAAAATGAGTGCCTCGCGCGCCCTGATAATCGTTCTTCGCCATCTTCTGAGCCCGCTTGATGGCCTTGGCCTTCGCCGCGCCCTTGAGACCGGCGAAATCGGAGGCCTTCGGCTCGCGCACGATCTGCATGCCCATCATCGACAGCAGGCCGGAGAGCATCGACGTGTGAATGCCGCGGTCGTCCCACGAGCAGCACAGCGAATGGGCCGCCTGCTGGTTGATCGGCAGCTGGCGTACCGCCAGATCGGGGCGGGAGACCGGCTGCGGGGAGCCGACCTTGAACTTGAGTTCGCGGCACATCTCCGTCAGCTGATTGACCAGGTCCTTCCACTGGCGTACGCGCAGCCAGCTGAAATACTCGCTCTTGCAGATACGGCGCAGCGCATTGTTGCTCGGCTCGCCATCGGCCTGGAAGATACGGTCCCAGATGTTCAGCGCGGTCAGATAGTCGCTGGACGGATCCGCATACCGGTTGTGGATGCGGTCGGCCTCATCCCGGGCCTCGTCCGGGCGTTCACGAGGATCCTGAAGGCTCAGGAACGCCACGATCACCAGCACGGCAGCCAACGTGTCGGGCGTGCTGGATTTCGCGGCCTCGATCACCATGCGGCCGAGACGGACATCGATGGGGATGCGGGCGAGCTGCCGTCCGACATGCGTCAGCGTCACCTCGCCGCGCTTGCGGCCGATCGCCTTGAGCTCCGTCAGCTCGTTGAAGCCGTCGGAGACCGCCTTCATGTCCGGCGGGTCGATGAACCCGAAATTCGTCACATCCTCGGCCGTACGGGCGACGCCCACCGACAGCATGTGCAGCACCACGGCACCCAGCGATGTGCGCAGGATCTCCGGCTCGGTGAACCGAGGGCGGGTCTCGTAGTCCTCACGCGAATACAGGCGGATGGCGATGCCGTCCGCGATACGGCCGCACCGGCCGGACCGCTGGTCGGCGCTCGCCTGGCTGATCGGCTCGATGGGCAGCCGCTGCACCTTGGCGGTCTTCGAATACCGGCTGATGCGGGCCGTGCCCGGGTCGACCACGTAGCGGATGCCCGGCACGGTCAGTGACGTTTCGGCCACGTTCGTGGCGATGACGATGCGCTGGTGCGTGTGCGGCTCGAAGACGCGGTGCTGCTCCTTGGACGACAGGCGGGCGAACAGCGGCATGATCTCGATGGCGTCGGGGTGGCGCATGTCGTCGGCGCGCGGGCCGTAATGGCGGCGCAGCGCGTTCTCGAACTCGTGGATGTCGCGCTCGCCGGAGGCGAACACGAGGATGTCGCGGGCGCCGCGCTCATGGCTGGAATGGATGATGAGCTCCGCGCACGCCCTGGCGACCGCCGTGGGCATGTCCATGTCGGGTTCGCGAGATGAGCCACGGTCCCGGCCGCCGTCGGAGGGCGCCGCCGACAGTTCGGCATACGATTCCTCGCCGGGCATCGCGCCGGTCTCGAATCCGGGCACGTGCCGCATCAGCGCGGGCGCGGTGCCCAGCGGCTCGTAGACGACCTGCACGGGGTAGGTGCGGCCGGAGACCTCGATGACCGGAACCTTCTCGTGCAGCGCATGCTCGAAATGCTCCTGAAACTTCACCGAATCGATGGTCGCCGAGGTGATGATCAGCTTCAGGTCGCGACGTTTCGGCAGCAGCGCGGTGAGGTATCCGAGCAGGAAGTCGATGTTCAGGCTGCGCTCATGCGCCTCGTCGATGACGATCGTGTCGTATTGCCGCAGCTGGGGGTCGCGCTGGATCTGCGCCAGCAGGATGCCGTCGGTGACGACGCGCAGCCGGGTCTTCGGCGACGTCTCGTCGGTGAACCGCACCTGATAGCCGATCTCGTCGCCCAGATGGACGCCCATTTCGGAGGCGATGCGTTCGGCGACGGTTCGCGCGGCGAGCCTGCGCGGCTGCGTGTGCACAATCTGCCGGCCGTGCGTACCGCGGCCGAGCTCCAGCAGGATCTTCGGCAGCTGCGTGGTCTTGCCCGAACCGGTCTGGCCCGAGACGATGACGACCTGGCTTGATGACACCGCCTTGGCGATGTCATCGCGAGCCGCCGAGACCGGCAGCTCGGAAGGATATGTGAATTTCATCCGTTTACTTGTTCCTCAACACTTCAATGACGCGATATCCCTTCGCGGAATGATACTTCGACACCTCATAATCGTCGCCCAGCGCGGTGGCGAGCCAGGGGATCAGCGAGTCGGCGCCCAAGTTTTTCTGCACCACCAGGTACGCGGTGCCTGCGGGGGTGAGCCGCGGCAGCCACGTCATCAGCAGGTCGTGCAGCGCGTCCTTGCCGATGCGGATCGGCGGGTTCGACCAGATCGCGTCGAACGTCAGATCGGCCGGCACCTGCTCCGGCGACGCGGCATGGATGTGCTCGCAGCCGTTGGACTTGGCGTTGGCGCGGGTCAGGTCGAGCGCGCGTTCGTTCACGTCCACGGCCCAGACGTCGGCCTTGGGCGAGGCGAACGCCAGCGCAAGCGACACGGGTCCCCATCCGCAGCCCAGATCCAGCAGCGTCCCCGTCTCCGGCGGCTCCGGCACCTCGCGCAGCAGCACCGACGTGCCCAGATCCAGGAGCGAGCCGGAGAACACGCCGTTCGACACCTCGACCACGGCGTCCTGCCCGCGCAGCGTCACCTTCATGCGACGGCGAACGTCCTCGGAGGACGGTTCGGCGGCGAAATACTGTTCGGTGGCGTTCCCGTCCCGCTTCGAGGCGTCCGAGGCATGCTGCGTTTTCATTCGTTCTCCCGCATATAGATGAGTGATGGCTTTCGACTTGGAACCATGATAGTCAAAGGCATGGTTAGCGGGGGAGGACTGCGGATTCCTATGCCTTCGAGAGCGCTGCACCTCTTCGAGAATGCTTTCTGGCGCAATTATCCGGTAGATATCTACCGCAGTGACATTGCGTGGTGCACAATGCAATTGTCGGGCGGATGGATTCCGCCATCAATGGCGAAAGGATGGGATCATGAGTGGTGCGGATAAACTGGGATACCTGATTCGTGCGCTTTCGAGGACGAAGCGCAAGGATTACGAGAATTACGTCGTCAATGCCATATGGAACCGGTTGGCGATGGGTGATGTCAAGCCGGTCACGCAACAGCTGGTGTTGTGGCCTGACGGGCGTCGGTCGTTCGTGGACCTGTTTTTTCCTCAGGCGATGATCGGGGTGGAATGCGATGAGGCTTATCATCACGGGCAACGGGAACGTGACCGCGAGCGCGAGATAACCATCACGGACGTGCTGCGTCAGATTCGCGGCGAGGACTATCGGGCGTTGCATGTGGATGTTTCCGGATCGTATGAGCAGGTGGAGCGATCCATCGACGACTGCGTGCGGCGGATACGTGCAGAGATCGAACGGCGCAGGCAGGCGAACGAGTTCACGCCGTGGACGGAAGCCTACGTCGATTACAAGGAGTTCTACAAGACGAGGGACGCCGTCAGCGTTGTGGATGACGTCGGCTTTCCCCGAATCGCCGACGCGGTCAACACGCTGTGCGGTTCCGAGTACAAGAGATTTCAGGAATCCTGGTTCGTCCCCAGCGTGATGCGCCAATGGTACGGCGACCGATATCGAGTCTGGTTCCCGAAGCTCGCCATAGGCGGGAAGGCCGTGGCAAACGGTTGGAACAACCGGCTGTCCGATGACGGCACCTATATCTACGAATACAACGAGGACGCCGATCTGGTGGATCCGGTCGGCGACGACGGCGACCCCAATGACATCCGTATAACGTTCGCCAAGTCCGCCGACCCGGTGACGCGGATTCAGGCGTATCGATTCGTTGGCGTGTTCCGCCGGATCTCGAACAGCGAGGACGGAACACGAAAGCGGTACCAGCGCATCGAAACCGTCTTCCCGATTCATCGCACGCCTTGTCTGCCAATCCACAGATAATGGCAAGCGTTTGGAGAACGTCGTTCCGTACTCACCATCGTGCATGCGATGCGGATCACCTGCGATGCGGACCACCGTGGTGTGGTTCATGCCTGCAGGGGCGTTTCGTGTCGGATGCCGAGTGACAGATGTCGAGTGACGGATACCGAGTGGCGGATGACGAGCAGAGAGCATGAGTGACAGCAGAGGTGCCATTGAGCCAACAGAATACCGTTGATGCGAATCAGGCCGGTCAGCCGGGCGAACAGGAAGAGCCGGTGCTGACCGGTGTGCTGGCCGACCAGTCGGACGTCCTGCTGGACGAGAACGGCGATGGGCACGTCGGGCAACGGGACGCCGAGGAGTGGGAGGAGCGCGAATCCCGCAACCAGCTCAAGCATGTCGCGGGTCTCGGGGAGCTGCAGGACGTCACCGAAGTCGAATACCGCAAGGTCCGCCTTGAGCGTGTGGTGCTGGTGGGCGTGTGGTCCAGCATGACCACCACCGCGGCTCAGGCCGAGGAGTCGCTTCGCGAGCTCGCCGCACTGGCCGAGACCGCCGGAGCGGTGGTGTGCGATGGTCTGCTGCAACATCGGTACAAGCCCGACTCCGCCACATACGTGGGTTCGGGCAAGGCCCGCGAGCTGGCCGACATCGTCGCCGTGAACGAGGCTGACACCATCGTCGTCGACGATGATCTGCCGCCCAGCCAGCGGCGTGCGCTGGAGGATGCCACCAAGGTCAAGGTGGTGGATCGCACCGCGGTGATACTCGACATCTTCGCCCAGCACGCCACCAGCCGTGAAGGCAAGGCACAGGTGGAACTCGCGCAGCTTGAATACATGCTGCCGCGTCTGCGCGGTTGGGGCGGGTCGCTGTCGCGTCAGGCGGGCGGCCGTGCGGCCGGGGCCGACGCGGGCATCGGATCGCGAGGCCCGGGCGAGACGAAGATCGAGATGGACCGTCGCGTCATCCGGAGCCGGATAGCCAGATTGCGGCGCCAGATCGCGCAGATGGCCCCGGCCCGTGAGGTCAAGCGCGGTTCGCGTCGACGGTACGGGCTGCCGACCATCGCCGTTGTCGGATATACGAACGCCGGCAAATCCTCACTGACGAATCGTCTCACCGGTTCCGCGGAGCTGGTCGAGAACGCCCTGTTCGCCACGCTCGACACTGCGGTGCGTCGAGCCCGGGCCAAGGACGGGCGACTGTATGCCTACGTCGACACCGTCGGCTTCGTGCGAAACCTGCCGACCCAGCTGATCGAGGCGTTCAAATCCACGTTGGAGGAGGTCGCCGAAGCCGACATCATCCTACATGTGGTCGACGGTTCGCACCCCGACCCGTTCTCGCAGATTGACGCCGTCAACGACGTGCTCGCCGACATCGAAGGGGCCGAGGAGATACCGCGCGTCGTCGTGTTCAACAAGATCGACCGAATCGATGCGGCCACACGCGAGCGGCTGGCGGCGCTCGAACCGGAGGCGAGTCTGGTGTCCGCCGCCACGGGAGAGGGCCTTGACGACCTGCTGCGGCGCATCGAATCGCTGCTGCCCGTTCCGGGCGTGCACGTGTCTGCGCTGCTGCCCTACGACGCCGGTTCGCTGCTGTCGCACGTGCGCGAATACGGCAACGTCGATTCCGTCGACTATCGCGCCGATGGCATATGGATCGAGGCGGATGTGGACCGCCGACTCGCCGCCCAGATCGTCGATAGGGCGATCGATGAGACGGACGGTGATGGCAGCGATCACATCGATGCCGAGCATGATGTCGATTGAGTGTTCTACCCATTGCCGCTGACGCAATGTCTGTGAGCGTTCACAACAATGTGACGCAAATCACCTTGCCTTCGGGGCGATAATGACTACGGCAATCAGCGCAAACGTCATCATGTGTAGATACAGTAAGTGTGTTGTCAAAATGAACCCCGCCAAACACGGGGCACTGTGCTAAGAGAGGTCTAACAAACATGGTGGATTCACCCATTAAGCCCACAAAGCTCGCCATCGTCGGTGCCGGCGCAGTCGGTTCCACGCTCGCCTTCGCCGCCGCCCAGCGCGGTGTCGCCCGTCAGATCGTCCTCGAAGACATCGCCAAGGAGCACGTCGAAGCCGAAGTCCTCGACATGCAGCACGGCTCCAGCTTCTACCCCACTGTCTCCATCGACGGTTCCGATGACCCTGAGATCTGCCGTGACGCCGACATGGTCGTCATCACCGCAGGTGCCCGTCAGAAGCCCGGCCAGTCCCGCCTCGACCTCGCCGGCGCGACCATCAACATCATGAAGTCCATCATCCCGAACATGATGAAGGTCGCCCCGAACGCCATCTACATGCTCATCACCAACCCGGTGGACGTCGTCACGCACGTGTGCCAGAAGCTGTCCGGCCTGCCGACCAACCAGATCTTCGGTTCCGGCACCAACCTGGACTCCGCTCGTCTGCGCTTCCTGA
>OJSE01001377.1_pt1 | contig 31331 bp, 30 predicted proteins | sample 1599351 | NCBI WGS metagenome assembly OJSE01 (sample SAMN04168656, study PRJEB22393) | human gut metagenome | biome: human gut microbiome; feature: stool | host: Homo sapiens | collected 2014-03-17 | reverse complement strand
ACGCTATGAGCAGGAAAAAACAAGTCTATGAGAAAATCACCGCTCTCTACTGCCGAATCTCTCTGGATGACGGCGGCGACAATGAGAGTATGAGCATCAGCAACCAGAAACTCATGCTCCGGGATTTCGCAGAAAAGCATGGGATGTTCCAGTATGAGTATTATGTGGATGACGGCTATACGGGCCGCAACTTCAATCGTCCCTCGTTCCAGCGCATGATCGCTGACATTGAGGCGGGGAAAATCGGCTGCGTGGTCACCAAAGACCTATCCAGACTCGGCAGGAATTATATCGAAGCTGGCAGCTATATCGAAATCTTTTTCCCCAAACACAATGTGCGCTATATCGCCATCACGGACGGCGTGGACAGCCTGACCCGTCAGGAGATGGACATTACGCCTTTTAAGAATATCCTGAACGATATGTACAGCCGGGATATTTCCAAAAAGGTGCTGGCGGGCATTACCACCCGCTCCCGGCAGGGAAAATTCTGCGGAGGGACGCCGCCCTTCGGCCTGATGCGTGACCCAGAGGACAAAGGGCATCTCATTATTGACCCGGAGACAGCGCCGATCATCCGCAAAATCTATGACTATGCCTTGGACGGGCTGGGCTGCATGAGGATTTCCAAACGGCTGATGGAAGAAAAAATCCCCATCACCCATGTCAAGGCCAACACGGAGTTTGACGCCAACTATTATTCCTGGGGCGGGGCGAGAATCAGCCATATCCTGCGGAATCCCTTCTATAAAGGCGCACATCTGGTCTTTCGGACGCACCAGAAGGGCATCCGCTCCAACACCTATGACATTATCCCCCGTGACCAGTGGGAAGTGATTGAGGGCTGCCATGAGGCGATTGTGACGCCGGAGGAATGGGAACAGGTGCAGGAACTGATTGACCGCAGGCCGACCATTCAGGGTAATTCCTGCCCCTTCTACAACCTGTTCCACGGCCTTGTCTACTGTGCCACCTGCGGGAAGTCCATGCAGGTGCGGTATGAGAAGGTGGGCCGAACCGGAAAGAACCGCTTCACCGGCAAGATGCGGGAACCGATTGACAAGGCGTACTATATCTGCCAGACTTACAACCGCATGGGCTGCAAGGTCTGCTCCAGCCACAAAATCGAGGCAAGGGGTTTGTACAATCTGGTGCTGAAGGATATACAGGAACTGGCGGCGCAGGCCATGAAGGACGCCGATGCGTTCTACCAGCGGCTCAGCCGCCGAATGGAGCGCCGGTATCTGGTGGACGCTTCTCAGACGGAGAAAGAACGCCAGCGGCTGGAAGCCCGGAATCAGGAAATTGACAGGATGTTTCTGAGCCTGTATACCGATAAGGCAAAAGGCATCCTGACCGAGCAGCGGTTTGTGAAGCTGACGGCGGCGCTGGAACAAGAGCAGGAATCCAACCAGAAGCGCCTGCATGACCTGGCAATGATGCAGAGCCGGGCGGATACCCAGGAGAGTGAAGTCCGCACCTTCATCAAGGAAATCCGGCGCTATGCCACCATCGAGGAACTGGATGAGGCAGTGCTGAACCGGCTTATCAGTAAAATCCTGATCGGCGAGGTTAAGAAGGTGGACGGCCAGAAGGTGCAGGAAGTCAGGATCGTGTATAACTTTGTCGGGGAAATCCCGGAGATTGCAGCGTAAATAGTTTGCCCCATCTCTCACAACCATTGAGGGATGGGGCTTTTATTTTGCCGTCGTCCGGCAGCATTATATTGATTGGGTTTACTCCATCCGCAACCGTTCCACTACGGTGCGTTTTGCCATCTCATGGCCGGTGATAACAGGAATACCAGCCCCAAGCAAGGCAAAGAGAGGGATGATGAACAGGAAGGGCGTGAGGTTCAGATGGTAGGTAAAAAACCAGAATAGTCCTTCCACCGCCTGGAAGGCAATCGGGCCCAACGTCAGCGTCAAAATCAGAGCCAGCCCTGCCGCCCCCAGAGCGTACAGCAATCCTTCCCAGATCAGCATAGCGCGCAGTTGCCGTCCGGTCATGCCCACGGCCTGGAGCACCGCCAGTTCCCTCTGACGTGCAATGATGCCAGTCAGGATGGCATTGAAGAAGTTCAGCACACCGACCAACCCAACGATGAAACTGAGCGCACCGCCCAGCAGCAGGAACATGGAGCGCATACTCTCAAATTCCCCAGCATAGGTGGCCTTGCTCTCGTAGTCCAGCTCCGGGTTGACGTTCTCAGTGTAATCCGCCAGGAAGGACTCCATGGCGGCGTTGGTCTCGTCGGTGGTGTCGAAGGCGTAGTACATCACATCCGACGTGCCGGTGTCCTGGACAAAGGTCTCGTCGTTCAGGATGAACTCATCGCTACCATAGTAGCGGTAGCTGAGGGCGAAGGGCACCGTCACCAGGGCCGCCACGGTGTAGTCAACGTCCCGGTACTTCACCGGCCGCTCCACCCAGTTGGCCCCGTCCGGCACATCCTCCAGGGAAGCCCAGACCTCGCCGGTGTCTGGGTCGTAATACTCGCTCTCCTCCACATAGCGGAGGGTGACGGTGTCCCCCAACCGGGCCCAGTGGGAGGCCATGTCTGCGTTTCCATAATCGTCCTCTGAGTATACGGCGGCGATAGCCCGGCTGCCCGGCTCGTAGAGGGCGGACAAATCTCCCTCCAGCACCGTCAGGTGGTCCAGGGCAAAATCGCTCATACCGGAGATCTGAACCCCGTCGGCCAGCAGGCCCGCCTCGTTCTTATCAGTCAGGCGTATCAGGTTGTCCATCTCCTCCGGGGTGTAGAAGTTCTGCTTGTTCTGCCGGAACCAGTCTTCGGTGACGTACTCCAGCACAGGAGAGGTCTGGCCGTACACCACGCCGCTGTCGGTGATGCCGCCCTGGGCGTCGATGTCATCAATGACGGACTGGGGCACGGCCTGTTCCGCACTGAACAGGGTGCTGGTCTGGAATTTTCCAGCATTGGCCACAATGAAATCGCTGGCGGTGAAATTGGACACATACTTGTCCATATCAAAGCCACCGGCAAAGTTCACCGTCACAGTAAGCAGCACCACCGCCAGTGACAGCGACAGCACCGTCACCACGGTCTTTCCCTTGCTGCGGCCCAGGTTGGCCCAGGCCATCGTGAAGGGACTGACCTTTCGGGCCTTCCGGCCCTTAACACGGGTCTTTTCGCTGCTGCCTTCGGTGTAGCGCACTGCCTCCACCGGGGAGACCCTGGCCGCCATCCGTCCCGGCTGCCGGCAGGAGATCAGCACCGTCAGCAGTGCGAAGGCCGCGGAAACGACAAAGATCCAGGGGCTTACAGAGGTCATTGGCATAATCCCGTTGAGCCGGGCCACAATCACCGGGGTTAGCTGCCCGCCGATCAGCCAGCCGATCACCAGCCCGATGGGGATACCAACAGCAGAGAGGGTCAGGGCTTGCAGACGGATGATCCGCCGCAGTTGCCGGGGGGTGGTGCCGATGGTTTTCAGAAGGCCATAGAACCGGATATCCCCGGCCACCGAGATCTGGAACACATTGTAGATGATGAGATACCCGGTGAAAACGATAAGCAGGATTACCCCGGCAATGGCCATGACCGTCATGGGGTCCACAATGTCGGACATCCGGGCCCCGGTGTAGCCCCAGTTGACGCCGGTATCAATGTAATTGTCCCCAGCGGTCTCGCTCTGGTAGCCGTGGTTTTCCAAAATTTGGTTCAAATCCCGCTCGATATGTCGGGAGTCGCTTTTCAGCATCACGTCCAAATTCCACCGGCCTGTCATGCCGTCATCAGGGCTGTCAGGATCTACGCCCACTTCCGCCAGGATTTCGTTCACCCGGCTTTCGGGAATCAGGACATGGTTCGCCACAATGGCCTCATCGTATTCCCACCAGCCACAGAGGGTGAAGGTTTGAGTGGTTTCGTGTCCATCTACATCAAAAGTGAGGGTAAACTCGGCCCCGATCTCCGGCTTTATGCCCAGCAGTTCCAGTACATGGGTGCCGGTAGCAGCCTGGTCGGTGCCCTCCTGCGGCAAAGAGCCTTCCACCGGGTCACAGTACATCCAGTGGGCCTCGTTGGCGTCGGCAAAGCTCACCTCCACATGAGCTTTATTGAAAGGCGCCTCCCTAGGCATACCCAGGTATCTCCGTTCGCCCCACTGGCCGATGAGAGGATCATCCTTCAGTTCATCAAACTGCGCCTGGGTCATGTACTTAAATCCGCCGTGGGAGAAGCCGCCCACCTGTCGAAAATTGGATTGCTGAAACCCATCGTTGATGGACAAGGCGATGGTGAATAGAGAAGTAAACAGCATCGTTGTCAGGGCGATAGCCACAATGGCAATCAGATTGCGCGTGCGGCTTGCCAGCAGGCTTTTCCACGCCAAATGGCGAACACATTTTCGATTTGAAACTTTCATGGCTCTCCCCCCTTACTGTGTCACAATCCGCCCATCCTCAATGCGGACAATTCGGTCAGAGAGTTGGGCAATTTCTTCGTTGTGTGTAATCATGACCATCGTTTGGGAAAATTTCCGGCCCGTCACCTTCATCAGGCTCAGTACATCTTGGCTGGTACGGCTGTCCAAGTTTCCGGTCGGTTCGTCGGCCAGGAGAATGGCCGGTTTGGTCGCCAAGGCACGGGCGATAGCCACCCGCTGCTGCTGGCCGCCGGAAAGCTGCCCCGGCAGGCTGTTCAACTTCTTTTCCAGCCCCAAGGCGGTGACTACCTCACCTACATAGCGCTCATCTACTTTACCACCATCCAACTGGATGGGCAAAACGATGTTTTCCCGCACCGTCAGCACCGGCACCAGGTTAAAACTTTGAAATACAAAACCAATTTTTCGGCGGCGAAAAATTGTGAGTGCCTCATCCTTCAGGGAGAAGATGTTCTTCCCGTCCACGGTGACGGAGCCGGAAGTGGGCCGGTCCAGGCCCCCCAGCATGTGGAGCAGGGTGGACTTGCCGGAGCCGCTGGTGCCCACGATGGCTACGAACTCCCCGTCCTCCACGCTGAGATTGACACCATCCAGTGCTTTTACCTGCGTATCTCCTTTTCCGTAATATTTCTTTAAGTTTTTGGTTTCTAAAATCGTCATCTTGTATACCTCCACAAAAAAGTCTGCATTGCCTTTTGACAATACAGACTTTACCACATAATTCTTTCCTGAGCCTTTCTCAAATCTAACAGAGTTGAAAGATTTCCTGTTCTTCATATCCGATTCAACGCACGAGGCAAATACAGTGAGAAAGTGCTTCCGTTTCCTGGTTTGGAGGATACTTTGATATAACCGCCCTGAAGGGACAGAATTTCCCGTGCCAGGTAAAGTCCCAGGCCAAGCCCCTCCGCCGAGTGCGTTAACGTACCACGATAGAAGCGGTTAAAAATCCCGCCCTGTTCTTCTTCTGGAATACCGGGGCCCGTATCCGTCACGTCCACCCGGCAAAAGGTTTCGAGCATCTGTGCAGATACGGTAACCCTTCCGCCAGCGGGTGTGTACTTTACCGCGTTGTTTACAACATTGCCAAGGGCTTCGCTTGTCCAGCGCGGGTCAAAGGAGGCGTCGCCTACAAACGGAAGGTTCTGCAAGGTGATTTTCTTTTTTTCCGCCGCAGGTCTTTCCTGTTCGACAGTCGCCTCTAATAAAGGAGCCACAGGACCCAGTGTGGGAGTTGGAACCACAATACCTGTTTCCAATCTCGAAGCCTTAACCAGAGTCTGAATCAGAAATGACAGTTTCTCCCCCTGTGTTAGCAGCGCCTGGACTTGTTCCCGCTGACGCGGCGACAGATCGCTTTCCGTCAAAAGCGAAGCGTATACAAGTAAATTTGCGATGGGTGTGCGCGTCTGATGGGAAATATCGGAGATCAGTGTTTTCACCGCTTCCTGTTCGGTTTTCATCGTTTTTTGCGTATGAGCAGAGCCGCGCAGGAAGCGAGCAAATTTTGTCTCCAGCGCAGACAGTTCTGTTTCATCAAAATGTTCCTCGGTAAAACCACTGGAAATAGACTGTTCCAACATATTATCCAGCCGCTGAACGGTTCTGCGCCGGGCCGTCCACTGCCAGAGCCCAAATAGAAGCCCAATGACAGCGAAAGCCAGCAACACCCAGGTCAAAGCTGTCATTTGCTTACCTCCCAAGTGTAACCAACCCCGTACACAGTTCTGATCGGGGCATTCCCGAGCTTCCCGCGCAGGCGCCGCACCGCCACAGATAAGGCATTTTCATCCACAAACTCGCCGCCGTCCCACACCTTTTCAAGCAGCAATTCTCTTGGTAACGTGCGGCCCCGGTTCTCCACCAGCAGGCGCAACAGGCGCTGTTCTGTCTTGGAAAGGTCGATGATTGTCCCTTCTTTGGAAAACTCCATCCGTGTGAAGTCGAGGATGAAACCGTTCAATTCGATCCGTTCCTGCTTTACCGGGACAGAGCGCCGCAGTTGGGCATTTACTCTGGCCCGGAGCACTGCCAAGGAGAAAGGCTTGGTAATATAATCATCTGCCCCAGCTTCCAGACCGGTAACTTCATCCAGTTCCAAATCATTAGCCGTAAGCAAAATAGCAGGTGTGGAGGTGCCATTCTGTCGCAGTGTTCGCAACAGTTCCAGCCCACTGCCGTCTGGCAGGTTAATATCCAAAATCAATAAATCAAAAACTACGCCCTGCAAAATCTTGATTGCCTGGAGACGTGTGCTGCAATGTGTGACGGTACAGTTTGGTGTTTCAAGTGCCATACAAATACCACGCCCCAGCGCTTCATCGTCTTCTAAAAGCAAAATTCGACTCACTTCTGTGCTCTCCCTTCCTTTGTTCTGCCATCGACCGGCTTTACAGCATCTTTAGGAAGCAGCCAAACACCGGCCATTTTCACAGCGCCGGGAATACGCCCCTCGACGCAGTAATAGTTGACTTGACGGGACGAAACGCCCCATTTTTCGCTTGCCTCTTTGAGTGTCATGTAGTCCATGCTCATACCTCCGACAATTTCTTTCATTATATTTCATTAGCTCGAAGAACGCAAGGCAGGAAATGTGAATAGATGTTGAATACGCTGCTATCGAAGAAGGATTTCTTTGATAGCTTTTTTTAATTCATCACTTGACATTGTGGCAAAGAACTGCTGACGCCGGACGAGGTGCGGATGCTGGATAACCGATATTGCATCCTGTTCATCCGCGGCACACGGCCGGTGATGGACGAAAAGTATGAGCTCGTGGAGCATCCCGCCATCCGCTATACGATGGACGGCGGCGGACCGCCCTACATCCACCACGGAACGGCGGAGCCTCCTATTACGGGAGAGCCGCTGTTCCAAACTGATTTTGACAATGAAAAGGAGAATGCTGCAGCATGAAACATGATTTGAACAACAAAAATTTCGAGAGAAAGGCAAAGCGGATCTATTCCGTCTTTGCCTGCGTTGCCTTGCTTCTGGTCGCCACCGCAGTGCCTGCGCTGGCGGCAGATGACCCGCTGACGGTGGTCAACAACCTGTCTGATTTCATTTTCTCGCTGATCCGCGCCATTGGCCTCATCCTGCTGGGCTTCGGTATTTTGCAGGTGGGCCTGTCTCTCAAGAGCCATGACCCCTCCCAGCGCGCCAACGGTATGCTGACGGTGGCAGGCGGTATCGTCATTACCTTTACTAAGGAGATCCTCTCCCTCATCACCGGCTGAAAAACGCGGCAGGGTGAACGGTATCATGCCGTTCACCCTGTTCTTCCCGTAGGAGGTGATTTTGAATGGGAAGTGGAAACTGGATCGTAGACAACTTAAACTCCGCGCTGGAAATGTGGAACGGCAGGCTGGCAGAAATCTGGCAGCTTATCAGCACCTCGCCGGAGTCCTTTAAGGGCGGCGGTGTCTGGAATGCCATCGTGAACATCAACGATGGATTAAAAGCTGTGGGGTATGCGCTGTTGGTGCTGTTTTTCGTGATGGGCGTGGTCAAGACCTGCGGCAGCTTTACCGAGATGAAGAAGCCGGAAGTGGCCTTCAAATGCTTCATCCGCTTTGTGCTGGCGCAGGCGGCGGTATCGTGGGGCATGGAGCTGATGACTGGCGCGTTTCGCGTTGCCCAGGGCATGGTGGCGACCATCATGGATTCCTCCGGACTGACGGCGATGTCTGCCACCACATTACCGGATGAACTGGTGAGTGTCATCGAGGATGTGGGCTTTATTGACTCCATCCCCCTTTGGGCGGTGACGCTGTTGGGCTCCCTTTTTATCTGGGTTCTGTCCCTTGTGATGATCCTGACGGTGTATAGCCGTTTTTTTAAGCTCTATATCGCAACGGCCATCGCCCCTGTGCCGCTGGCCAGCTTTGCAGGACAGCCCTCCAGCAGTATCGGCGTTGCTTTTCTGAAAAGCTATGCCGCCATCTGTCTGGAGGGCTGTGTCATCGTATTGGCCTGTGTGATCTTCTCTGCCTTTGCCTCGTCACCGCCCGCCATCGCGGACGATACGCTGGCGGCAGCCACCATCGTGTGGAACTATGTGGGCGAGCTGATCTTCAATATGCTGGTGCTGGTGGGCGCGATCAAGATGAGCGACCGCATCATCCGGGAGCTGATGGGCCTTGGCTGATTCAGCGCCACAGACCCTCTGTGCTGACGGTGTCTTCGCCGTTCTCCCGTGCTTTGCGAACACGGTAGGAGAAATACTCCATAGCGGCAGCGTCATCCCGTGCCTGCATAACAAGATCACAGACAAAGCGGATCAGCGAAAGCAGCCAGGACAGCACCACCAGCCCTACAAGGGCGAACAGGATGCGGTCTGCCAGCACGGTATGGGCGCGATACCAGCCGTGGAACACCGTCAGCATGGACACGGTGTACAAAAGCGGGATGGTCATCCGTGTCAGCGCGGCGAACCGGGAGAGAAGCGCCAGGACGCCAAGCCCGGCGATCATCAGAAAAGCGATCATGTGTCACGACCTCCTTCATCGGGTTTGTGGCATAGTACCATGACTGCACAGACAAAGCAAGAGTCTGTTCAGCAAAACTCAGAAAAAACTCGGAGGTGATCCATTGGAGGTCCGCATCAACAAAGAAGTACGAAATTACCAGGAGAGTCTATTCTTCGGGCTGTCCCTGCGGCAGTTGCTGTTCGCACTGCTGGCGGTCGCCGTGGCAGTGGGCGTATATTTCGGCCTGCGCCCTGTGCTGGGGAATGGGGAGATTGGCTGGGTCTGCGTGCTTGCAGCCTTTCCCTTTGCCCTGGGCGGCTTTTTTCAGTATAACGGCATGACGCTGGAACGCTTTCTGCTCGCGTATATCCGCTCGGAATTCCTGTTTCCCCGCAGGCTCGTGTTCAAATCGGACAACATATACGCCAAAGCTCTGGAAAATTCAACGATAAAGGAGGCTCTCAAACTTGATTAAAACTCTGCAAAATACACTGAAGCAGGACAAAGAAAGATTTACGGTTCCGAGATCTGTACAGGACATCATTCCCATCCGCCGCATCTGGCCGGATGGGGTCTTTCAATTTGGCAGCAAGTATTCTAAAACACTGCGTTTTAGCGACATCAACTACGCCATTGCCTCGAAAGAGGATAAGACGGCGATGTTTCTCAGCTATTCCGAGCTGCTGAACGCACTGGACACCGGCTCCACCACGAAGATCACCATCAACAATAAGCGCCTGGACCGGCGTAATTTTGAGCAGGAGATCCTCATCCCGCCCAAGGGAGATGATCTGGACGGCGGACGCAAGGAATACAACGCCATGCTGCTGGATAAGGTGACGGACTCATCCAACAGCGTGGTGCAGGAACGCTACATCACCCTGTCCGTCCACAAGAAAAATGTAGAGGAGGCCCGCGCATTTTTTGACCGCACGGTCCATGACGCCTCTTCCCGTCTGAACCACATGGACTCCCACTGCGAGGATATGGATGCGGCAGACCGCCTCCATATCCTGCATGATTTCTACCGTGTGGGTGAGGAAAGCGAGTTCCGCTTTGACCTCCGGGAGAACATGAAAAATGGGCGCTCCTTCAAGGACGCCATCTGCCCGGACAGCATGGAATTCAAAAAGGATCATTTTATCATGGGCGGTAAGTATGGCCGGGTACTGTTTCTGAAGGAGTATGCCAGCTATATCAAGGATTCTATGATCAATGAGCTTACCAGCCTGAACCGCAGTCTCATGCTGTCCATTGACATCATCCCTGTCCCTACCGATGAGGCAGTGCGGGAGATGCAGAACCGCCTGCTGGGTGTGGAGACCAATGTGACCAACTGGCAGCGCCGGCAGAACGCTAACAATAACTTTTCTGCCGTTGTCCCCTACGATCTGGAGCAGCAGCGCAAGGAGACCCGCGAGATGCTGGACGATCTCACCACCCGCGACCAGCGGATGATGTTTGCCGTGGTGACGCTGGTGCATCTGGCAGACAGCAAGGAAGAACTGGACAGTGATACGGAAACGCTCCAGTCCATTGCCCGCAAGCACCTCTGTCAGCTCACGACACTGAACTGGCAGCAGGCGGACGGGCTGGTGACGGCGCTGCCGCTGGGCCTACGCCGCATCGATGCTCTGCGTACTCTGACCACGGAAGCGCTGGCTGTTCTCATGCCCTTTAAGGCCCAGGAGATCTGGGACCGGGGCGGCGTGTACTACGGGCAGAACGCCATCAGTAAAAATCTTATCGTAGCGGACCGCAGGCAGCTTCTCAACGGCAACGCATTCATTCTGGGCGTCTCCGGCTCCGGTAAATCCTTCAGCGCCAAGAAGGAGATGGTGTCACTGGCGCTGTCCACGCAGGACGATATCATCGTCATCGATCCGGAATCGGAGTACCGCCCCCTCATCGAAGGACTGGGCGGCCAGGTCATCAACATCTCCGCCACATCTCCCAACCATATCAACGCCATGGATATGGAGCAGGGCTATGGGGACGGAGAGAACCCCGTGGTGCTGAAATCCGAATTTCTGCTCTCCCTCTGTGAACAGCTCATCGGGGCAGGCAAGCTGTCTGCCAAGGAAAAATCCGTCATCGACCGCTGCACCGCGCAGGTGTACCGGGACTATATCCGCAGCGGCTATCACGGCGCGGTCCCCACCTTGCAGGACTTCCACGCCGAGCTGCTCCGCCAGCCGGAAAAGGAAGCACAGGATGTGGCGCTGGCCATTGAGCTGTTTACAGACGGCAGTCTCAACACCTTTGCCAAGCCCACCAATGTGGATACCAATGCCCGTATCCTCTGCTATGATATCCGGGATCTTGGCAAGCAGCTTCTGCCGGTAGGTATGCTGGTGGTGCTGGACAGCATCTTCAACCGCATCATCCGTAATCGCGGGCTGAAGCGCAACACCTGGATCTATATCGACGAGATCTATCTGCTGTTCCAGCATGAGTACAGTGCCAATTTCCTGTTCACCCTCTGGAAGCGTATGAGAAAGTATCAGGCTTGCGGAACGGGGATCAGCCAGAATATCGAAGACCTGCTCCAGTCTCACACGGCCCGCACCATGCTGGCCAACAGCGAATTTCTCATCATGCTGAATCAGGCGGCAACGGATCGGGAGGAATTGGCGCGTCTGCTGAATATCTCAGACAACCAGCTCTCCTACATCACCAACGTGGACTCCGGCCGGGGCCTCATCAAGTGCGGAAGCGCTATCGTGCCTTTTGTGGATCATTTCCCCAAGAACAAGCTCTACCGCTTGATGACCACAAAGCCCTCGGATCTGGCTGCGTGATAGCCCATGGAGAAAATTAAAGAAAAACCCACGCTGGGTGAGCGTGTCAAAGAGAAAGCTGTATCCGCGCCAAAGGAACTTTTGCGCAAGGGGCTGGATGACGGCTCGGAGCGTCTGCGGACTCAGCTCCGGGATACCGCCCAGCAGGGGCGGCGGGATGAATATGGCGGCGACGCCATTGAGGACACCGCCGCCAGCGGCCTGCGCCGCGCTGAAAAGGAACTGCTGAAGCAGCGCAAGAAGAAAAACGCAGAGCAGAGCGCGTCACCCCAGGGTGACGCCTCTGCCCCCAGCTCCAACAGCGACGTGCCGCCTGCCATCCGCACCAGAGAGACTGACGCGGCAAGGGCAAGAGCGCCCTCACCGCCAGTGCGAGAGCAGGCACGGCAGGCGGCTATGAAGCAGGCAGTCAAGACGAAGAATGCCTATATCAGTACACAGCGGAAAACGGTCATGACGGCAGCACCGGAGCCGCAGCGGCAGGGTCAGCAGGCGTTCATTCAAGAGCAGGGTCGCAAAGCGTCCCGCCAGCAGGCGCAGCGCAGGCGGGCAGAGCGGCGGTTCCAGCGCCAAGATGATCTGCGTGGTGATTCGCTGTGTTCGGAAGGTTTCGAGCCAACCAGCAGGGGCAGAATCAAAGAGCGCGGCGGCATCCAGCCGCCGAAGAAGCGCCAGTTCCCCGAACCGAAAACACCGAATCACGCTGCGGGAATCGTGCCAAAAGCGCGTGAGGGCAGCAAATCTGCTGTGCTGTCCTCTGAACAGGCCATGCACTCAACCACCGTCCATGCGACTGCGGCTGGAACACACGTTGCCAGAGAAGCGGCCATGCAGATGGCCAAGCGGCAGCAGATGACAAAAGCGGCAGAAACCGCAACGCAGAAAACCGCGCAGGCGGCGGGCCGCGCGCTGCGCGCTATCATTGCCGCTGCCCAGAGTTTACTTGCGGCAATAGCGGCTGGTGGGAGCACAGTTGTAGCCATGGTGCTGGTGATTTGTCTGATTGGACTTCTGATCGTGTCGCCTTTTGGGATCTTTTTCTCCGGAGAGGACAGCGGCACCGGCTACACCATGCCGGATGCTGTCAGCATGCTGAACAGCGAGTTTGCTGCCCGAATCGAGCATATTAAGGCCGAGAACCCCTACGATGAACTGGACATGGACAACGCGGGCAGCGCCGCCATGATCTCCAACTGGCGGGATGTGCTGGCTGTTTATGCTGTGCGGACCACCACGGACAATGCTTCGCCGGACGAGGTTGCGACGCTGACGGAAGAAAAAATGGAGATACTTCGTGAAATCTTCTGGGACATGAACACCATTACTTATTGGACGGAAATAGTACCAGGCGGCAAAGATGAAGCGGATACGGTCATTTTGCATATCACCGTCACAATAAAAACGCATCTGCAAATGGCGGATGAGCACCAATTCAACACGGAACAGCGCAGATTGTTAGAGGAACTCATGCAGCCGAAATATCAGGAACTGTTCATGGTTTTGACGGGAAGTTATCAGGACATTGAGCTGAGTCCCGACGAGGTAGCGAAGATCATGGAAAACCTCCCCGCCGATCTCAGCGAGGCCCGCAGAGAAGTTGTGCTGACAGCATATCAGCTCTTAGGCAGAGTCCATTATTTTTGGGGCGGAAAATCTTTGGTGATCGGCTGGGATTCCCGCTGGGGAATGTCGATGGAGGTCACTGCCGAAGGCAGCTCCACCACTGGCACCGTGCGGCCCTTCGGACTGGACTGCTCGGGAATGGTGGATTGGGTGTTCTACAACCAGAGCGGCGGACAATACGTCATTGGGCATGGCGGTGGGGCCACGGCCCAGCACAGCTACTGCACCCCCATTGATTGGAGCGATGCCCAGCCGGGCGACCTTGTGTTTTACCCGGAGGACAGTCATGTTGGCATCGTCTGCGGCTTTGACAGCAGCGGTAATATCATGGTCATCCACTGTGCCAGCAGCGAGAATAATGTGGTGGTGACGGGGAAAAGCGGCTTCACCTCGATTGGCAGGCCCGAGTATTTTGCGGATTGAGAAATGTGCACATGGAGATGTGTTCATAGTTGATTGCTATCGTGCTCCATGATATACAGAGAAAGGCAGGGAGCCTCAATAGAGGCTCCCTGCCGCTTGGGTTCTTATTTGCCCTGATAGGCTCTGAAAAGGAAAGTAACGATTTGTGCGCGGGTGCAGCTATTGTCCGGTCCGAACAGGCCATCACCAATGCCGTTTGTGACGCCGTTCTCCACCGCCCATGCCACAGCGTTTGCGTAGTAGCTATCGGTAAGAACATCGCTGAACTCTGCCTTGCTATCGACCAGCTTACCAATGGCACGGAACAGGAAAGTCACGCTCTGGGCACGGGTGCAGGTGGCGTCAGGACTGAATTTGCCATCGCCCGTTCCTGTGGTGATACCGTTCTCCACCGCCCACGCAACTGCCTTAGCATAATAGCTGTCCGCAGAAACATCAGAGAAGCTGCTCATGCTCTTGGGTTCGGGAGAACTGGCAGCGCGCCACAGGAAGGTGACGATCTGCGCACGGGTGCAAGGCTGGTTCGGCCCAAAGAGGCCGTTGCCGATGCCGCCGGTGATGCCCTTTTCCTGCGCCCACTTCACAGCCTCATAGTAATAGGCACTGGTGGACACATCGCTGAACGGGCTTGTCTCAATTTCCTTAGCAAAGGTAGCATTGATTTCGACCTTGCTGGCAGGCATGGTAAAGGTATATTTGCCGTTGCCCTTGTCGGTCAGCTTCAGTTCCTTACCATTCTTGTCGGTAACGGTGAGGTCATCCAGTTTGAAACCATCGTCCGGCTTGACGGTGATTGTCACGGTATCACCACGCTCGGCGTAGCGGCGGTTTGCTGTCACTGTGCCGTTCCGGATGTCCTTGCCCACCTCGATGGCGTAAGTCGGGTCGCTATCGTCGCCACCGGAGCTTTTCCGAACCAGAGCATTGATAGCGTCCTCAATGGCTTTTGCCATGGCATCTACCTCGCTCTGCTCGGTAATGTTCTTGTCACGGACAACAGCCTTGACAGCGGCTTCCACGCCAGAGAAATCCATGTAGTTATCTTTGTTCAGTGCATTTGCCTTGGCAATGGCTGCGTCAACCTTAGTGTAGCGGAAGCAATGGAAAAGATACGCAGCAGCATACTGATTTTCAGTTATCAGCTTCGATATATTGGCGTTGGCAAGAACAGCATGGGCAAGCGTGTTGATGCAGTTAAGCCGGAGCTTGAACGCTATGCGGGTTTGGTACAGCAGATCAAGGAGAAATCCAAGGAACGGAAAAACCTCCTTGCAGAGAAAAAGGAAACGCCGTTCTATCAGATACCCAAACTGCATGACCTTACCCGCCGTATTACCGAGTTGACCGAAGAAATTGAGGAATTGAAAACCGAAAAGGAAATAATTCTTAGCACTTTGGACTGCACCGACGATGCGGGTATTTCTGTTGTGAAGAAAGAAATCGCCACATTAGAGAGTGCGCTGCAGAAGCTGTCCGAGCAGGAAGAAAAATATTCTGCCGAGCTTGATGAAGCTTTGAAGCAGTATGCCGAGATGAAAGAGCAAGCCGCCGGTATGGATGCTGCCGAACTGATGGATGCACGACTTGCCGTTCGTGAAGAAAAGGAACGTTCTGCCGTTGATAAGGTGAAATCTGCCTACGGTGAGAAGTACGATTCGATGCTGATGTACGACAGTAAACGTGACGTGTCAAATCTGCTCCACGAGGAAGCGGAATTACGCTCTGTGCGGGAGTTCATGCGTCGGAAACAGCAACAGCAGGCACAGCAGAAGCAGACCAAGAAGAAAAGTCGAGACAGTTGGGAGCGTTAAATTTTCAGCGGGAGTGCATTTTGAACGATGCACTCCCGCTTTTTTGCTTTACACAGCTTTTTAAGTCTTTAAGCCGTGAGGAAACATTCAATTTCATAAATTGTTTACAAAGCAGGAACGCTTTGGGAACGCTGAGGTTTCTTTGGCGGAACGGCAGATCGGTATAATAAATAGCAACAGGCAGCCAGCAACTGCTTGAAAATTTATTTTGGAGGTACTCAATATGTACTTTGACGCTATTGCAAAAATCGTTTCTGAACGCACAGGTTGTGATGTTTCTGCCGTAAAGCCGGAAAGCAAATTCTCTGAGCTTGGCATTGACTCTCTCGACACCGTAGAACTTCTTATGAATCTGGAGGACGAAATCGGTATCGAAATCGAACTGAATCAGAAAGTGGAGACTATCGACGACCTGGATAAGTTCATCCAGAGCAAAAAGGGTTGATGCCTATGATAAAGTCAGTAATTTGCGAAATGCTGGGTATCGAATATCCTGTGTTTCAAGGTGGTATGGCTTGGATCGCTGACGGCAAACTGGCCGCTGCCGTGTCGGGCGGTGGCGGCCTTGGCATTATTGCGGCCGGAAACGCTCCCGGTGATTATGTAAGACAGCAAATTCAAATTGCCAAAAGCATTACCGATAAACCTATCGGTGTAAACATTATGCTTTTGAGCCCCTTTGCGGATGACGTTGCAAAAGTTGTTGTTGAAGAAAAAGTTGAGGTTGTCACTACCGGTGCCGGCAATCCATCCAAATACATGAAGGAATGGCTTGCCGCAGGTATCAAAGTAATTCCTGTTGTTGCTTCGGTCGCTATGGCTAAGCTGATGACTCGTCTCGGTGCGTCTGCTCTTATCGCAGAGGGCGGAGAAAGCGGCGGTCACGTAGGTGAACTTACCACAATGGTACTTGTTCCGCAGATTTGCGATGCAACGACTTTGCCTGTTATTGCTGCCGGTGGCATTGCAGACGGCAGAGGTGTTGCTGCAGCGTTTATGCTTGGCGCAGAGGGCGTACAGATGGGAACCCGTTTTCTCAGTGCAACGGAATGTACCATTCACCCTGCATATAAGGAAAAAATCCTAAAGGCTTCTGATCTTTGCACAATGGTAACGGGCAAGCGTTTAGGGCATCCCGTTCGCAGCCTACGCACACAGTTTGCAAGAGAGTATTCCAAGGCTGAATACGGCGGTATGCCGGATGAAGAATTGGAAGCACTTGCGACAGGCGCGTTAAGACTTGCCGTGCAAGAGGGTGATAACGAAAAGGGTTGTTTCCTCTCCGGCCAGATTGCCGCTATGGTTAAGAAAGAGCAGCCTGCGGCAGAAATTGTTAAGGAAGTTGTGGAGGAAGCTGAGCCTATCCTTCTGAGGGCATCGCAATGGGTAAAATAGCATTTGTTTTTTCAGGTCAGGGCGACCAGTTTCCCGGTATGGGAAAAGACCTGTATGAAAAATATCCGGTTGCCAAAGAAATTTACGATCTGTGTGATGAAATCCGTCCAGGCACGTCTGCTCAGTGCTTTAACGGCACGGAAGAAGAATTAAAGGAAACAAAAAATACACAGCCTTGCCTTTTTGCAATGGAACTGGCGGCGGCAAGTGTTCTAATCGGGAAAGGTATTACCCCCGATGTGGTTGCCGGTTTTTCTCTCGGTGAGGTTGTTGCCGCAACGGTTAGTGGAACCTTTGACAATGAAACAGGATTCCGTCTTGTCTGCAAACGCGGAGAGCTGATGCAGAGCGAAGCTGAAAAGTTTGATACCTCTATGGCGGCTGTTGTTAAGCTGACGGCTGAACAGGTACAGGACGTATGCAGTAAATATTCCGATGTTTACCCTGTAAACTTTAACTGTCCCGAACAGATTACCGTATCCGGTTTCTCCTCGCAGATGGCGGACTTCCTTTCTGACATCAAGGCGGCTGGAGGCAGAGCCATTCCGTTGAAAGTGAAAGGAGCTTTCCACTCGCCCTTTATGAAGGCCGCAGCAGAATCTTTTGCCGAAGAACTGAAACAGTCAGTGACTAAGGAAAGAAACATCACGCTCTATTCCAATATGACCGCCGAAGTCTATACGGATGACGTAGAAAGCTTACTTTCTGCGCAGATCTGCAATCCTGTGCAATGGGAAAAGATTATCCGCAATATGATTTCCGACGGCGTTGATACTCTTATCGAAATCGGACCCGGCAAAACGCTTACCAATATGATTAAGAAGATCAGCGCAGATGTTAAGGCTGTAAATATTATGGAATATCTTGCGGAGGTAGAAGGATGTTAAAAGGAAAAACAGCGGTTGTGACCGGTGGATCTCGTGGCATCGGTGAGGCAATCGTATATAAGTTGGCATCAATGGGTGCTAATGTAGCTGTTATTTACGCAGGTAATGCAACCGCCGCAGAACGAGTTTGCGAAAAATGCAAGCAGGAATACGGCGTAGAGGCAAAGTCTTATCAATGCAACGTTGCTGACTTTTCTGCAGCAAAGGAAACCGTAGCCATAATCAAAGCTGACTTTGGTACAGCACAGATTCTTGTCAATAACGCAGGTATTACCCGTGACGGTCTGCTCGCTATGATGAAGGAAGAAGATTTTGATGCGGTTCTGGATACCAATCTCAAGGGCGCTTTCAATATGATCCGTCATATGACAGGATTGTTCATTCGTGCACATGAGGGCGCTATTATCAATGTTACTTCGGTTGCAGGGCTAATGGGAAATGCAGGACAATGTAATTACTCTGCATCAAAAGCCGGGCTGATCGGACTCACAAAGTCCGTGGCAAAGGAGCTTGCCCCCAAAGGGGTTCGCTGTAATGCGGTTGCTCCCGGTTTTATTGCAACGGATATGACAGGAAATCAAACAGATAATCCACTTTTGAATATGATCCCTCTCGGCAAGATGGGGGAAACAGAAGATGTAGCGGATGCAGTAGCATACCTTGCGACTGCAAAATATGTAACCGGCGAAATCCTCCGTGTTGACGGCGGAATTGCCATGTAAGGAGAAAGATTATGAGTGAAAACAGACGTGTTGTTGTTACCGGAATCGGTGCAATAACCCCTTTGGGAAACAATGTCGCTGATACCTGGGAGGGTATGAAGAACGGCAAAAACGGCATTGCTCCCATTACACTTTTCGATACGGAAAAATTCAAATCAAAATTAGGTGCAGAGGTCAAAGGCTTTGACCCCAAAGAATATTTGGAAGTTAATGATGTTCTCCGTACTGACCGTTATGCGCAGTTTGCCGTTGCTGCCGCACAGCAGGCAGTAGATGAAAGCGGTGTTGAGGGCACAGTGGATCCCGAGCGCTTTGCCGTTATCTTTGGAACCGGAATTGGTGGCATTAACACCTTTGAAAACGAACACACAAAGCTGATGGAGAAAGGTCCCCGCCGTGTTTCTCCTTTGTTTGTGCCTATGATGATCGGTAATATGGCAGCCGGTATGATTGCTATCAGACACGATTGCCGTGGCAGCGCTATGCCTGCCGTTACAGCTTGTGCTTCCGGTTCTAACGCGATCGGTGAAGCGATGCGCCTTGTACGTCACGGATATGCTGATGCTGTGATTACCGGCGGTGCTGAAGCTGCCATTGTTCCTTCCGCTGTTGCGGGGTTTGTGAACATGCAGGCACTCTCCACTTCTGAAAATCCCGACGAAGCATCCTTGCCCTTTGATAAACGCAGAGGCGGCTTTGTTATCGGAGAAGGTGCTGTTGCGCTTGTTCTTGAAGAATATGAACATGCAAAAGCACGTGGCGCAAAGATTTACGGCGAGGTGTGCGGCTATGGTTCTACCTGTGATGCCCATCACATCACTGCACCTCATCCCGATGCACGCGGCGGTGCACAGGCAATGATCGACGCTATGAAGGAAGCAGGCTATACAGATGCTGATGCTGTCTATGTCAATGCACACGGCACGGGTACTCCGATGAATGATGTGATTGAGACTGCTGCTATCAAGAAAGCACTTGGAGAAGATAATGCCCCAAAAGCGTATGTCAGCTCTACAAAGTCCATGACCGGACATATGCTTGGCGCAGCGGGTGCCATTGAAGCACTGGCTTGCCTTTTCGCACTGAACGAGGGAATTATTCCTCCCACAATCAATTTGAATGAGCAGGATGAAAATTGTGATCTGAATTGTGTTCCCAATACTGCCGTAAAAGCAGATATTACACTGGCACTTTCCAACTCTCTTGGATTTGGCGGTCATAATGCTTGTCTTGCTTTCAGAAAGGTGTAATCCGATGAAAGAAACAGATATTCGCAAATACGCCGAGTTGATGAAAGAGCTTGGACTGACCGGACTTGAAATTACAGATGAAAACAGCAAAGTCCGTTTGGAGCGTTCCGTTTCAGCACCGGTAAAAGAAACCGTATATTCTGTTCCCGAATCCGTCGGTAATACACAGACTACATCCGAGCCCAAAGACTATATCAGCGTAAAATCCCCCATCGTCGGTGTGTTTTATGCGGCTCCCGCTGAAAACGCTGATCCCTATGTTTCTATCGGAGATTCTGTGACAAAGGGGCAAACTCTTTGTATTGTTGAGGCAATGAAGCTGATGAATGAAATTTCTGCTGATGATGACGGTATCATTTCGGAGATCTGTGTTACCAACGGGCAGGTTGTTGAATATGGAACAGAGCTGTTCCGTATCAAGAGGTAAAGATATGAACAGAGAAGAAATCATGGCTATTTTACCTCACAGAGATAATATGCTGCTTCTGGACGATGTAGATAGTAAGGATGGCATTGCCATCGGGCATTATTGGGTTCGAGGTGACGAGTTCTTCCTAAAGGGACATTTTCCCGATAGTCCTATCGTGCCGGGCGTTATTCTCTGTGAGATATTGGCACAGTCTGCCTGCATACTGATGCAGGATGCAATGAGCGAGGGGAAACTGCCCGTTTATACAGGACTCAATAACGTGAAATTCCGTTCCCATGTAAAACCGGGTGACACCGTTGAAACACGGTGCCAAATCAAACGGGCAAAGCACCCGTTTTACTTTGCCGAAGGTACTGTTACGGTGGATGGACGGCTTTGCGTATCGGCAGAATTTTCCTTTGCAATTACAGGAGCGTAAACTATGTTTTCAAAAATACTGATCGCCAACCGTGGCGAAATCGCTGTCCGCATCATTCGGGCTTGCAAGGAAATGGGCGTAGCTACGGTTGCTGTATATTCTGAGGCAGATAAAAACGCCCTTCACGTAGCTCTTGCCGATCAAAGCTATTGTATCGGCGGTCCCGAAGCCTCGGAAAGCTATCTGAATGAAAATCAAATTATAAGCACCGCTATTTTAGCGGGTGCACAGGCGATTCACCCCGGTTACGGCTTCCTTTCTGAAAACGCACATTTTGCCCGTGCCTGCAGAAAGAACGGATTGGTATTTATCGGCCCCGATCCCGAAAGCATGGAACGCCTGAGTGATAAAGCAATCCTAAAAGAATTGATTCGAAACACAGGTCTGTCGGTTATTCCGGGAACAAAAGCGGTAGCTTCTGTGGCTGAAGCAAAGAGAGCAGCTGACAGAATCGGATACCCTCTTATGTTAAAAGCCTGTGCAGGCGGCGGTGGTCGAGGAATACGTTTAATCCGTTCGGAAGATGAACTGGATGACGCCTATCACCAAGCCACAAATGAAGCAATCAGCGCTTTTGGTGATGGCAGTGTATATCTTGAAAAATACATTTTCCCGGCAAGACATGTTGAATTACAAATTCTTGCCGATGAGCACGGAAATGCAGTATGCCTTGGAGATCGAGACTGTTCTCTCCAGAGAAGAAATCAAAAGCTTCTTGAAGAAACACCCTCTCCCGCTGTTAATGACGAGCAACGTCAAAAGATTATTGAGCTTGCTGTAGATGCCGTAAAGAAGATTGGCTATGTTGGTGCGGGAACGCTTGAATTTCTGCTTGACCGTGAAGGCAATTTCTGGTTTATGGAAATGAATGTTCGACTGCAAGTTGAGCATTGTGTGACGGAAATGCTGACAGGCTTTGATCTTGTAAAATGGCAAATTCGTATTGCCGCTGGTATTCCGCTGAACTTTGCTCAAAAAGATGTGAAGATGAAAGGTTCGGCAATCGAATGCCGCATCAATGCAGGAAGCTGCGGAACTTTGAAAATGCTTCACGTTCCCGGCGGTCCGTCTGTACGATTTGACACCTGCCTGGTTGCCGGTACGGTCGTGTCACCATACTACGATTCACTTCTTGGAAAACTGATCGTGTATGCGAAAACACGTGAAGAAACCCTTCGCAAGATGAGAGCTGCACTCTGTGAACTTGTTATTGACGGTATCACGACAAATATTGAGGAACAACTGCGGATTGTTGAGGATGAACGCTTTACATCCGGCAATTATGATTTAACATTTATGGGAAACAGGTGATGAAATGGCATTACTTAATTTTTTGAAACCTAAAAATCAATTGGAAGAAGGCGGGCGTACTTCTGCTCCCGTTCAGCGTGATGCCGGTGAGCCTGAGAAGAACTGCCCGAATTGCCACAAGGACATTCCACTGAGTCGCCTTTGGGCGAGTGACCTTGTTTGTCCGTGCGGTTATCATTTTCGTATGAAGGCACGTCAGCGCATACAGATGATCGCTGATAAAGGGAGCTTTCACGAATTATATTCCAACATGAAAGCTGATAATCCGCTGAACTTTCCCGGATATAAGGATAAGATCGAAACTGTTCGTGTGGCAAGCAGCGAAAGCGAGGCAGTTGTGTGCGGCGCTGCTACCATTGGTAAACAAAAGTGCTGTCTGTTCGTTATGGAATCGTACTTCATGATGGGCAGTATGGGCAGTGCCGTTGGCGAAAAAATAACGACACTGTTTGAATATGCCGTGCAGTATCGTATGCCGGTGATCGGATTTACGGTATCCGGTGGTGCTCGTATGCAAGAAGGCTTATTGTCTTTGATGCAGATGGCAAAAACAAGTGCTGCTGTCAAGCGTCACAGTGATGCGGGACTTTTATATATTGCTGTTCTTACAGATCCAACGACGGGCGGCGTGACAGCAAGTTTTGCTATGGAAGCGGATATTATTCTTGCTGAACCTGGCGCAACGGTCGGTTTTGCAGGTGCGAGAGTTATTGAGCAGACAACTAAGAAAGCTCTGCCCGAAGGCTTCCAAACGTCTGAATTTGTACTGGAACACGGATTTATTGACAGTATTATCCCACGTTTGGGACAAAAGAAATATTTGACTGAACTGCTAAAAATGCACGATGGGAGGGCGATGGTATGAGCGGAATTGCTTATGAACGTGTAAAACTTGCTCGTGACAGTAAGAGACCAACCGGGCTTGATTATATTAAGAACATTTTCAAAGGCTTTACCGAGTTTCACGGTGATCGCCGTTATGCAGATGATCCTGCTATCGTAGGTGGGATTGCGAAGCTGAATAACACTCCCGTGACAGTCATTGCGATTGAGAAAGGTCATACCGCAAAAGAGCGTACTTACCGTAATTTTGGTATGCCGGGACCGGAAGGATACCGAAAAGCCTTGCGGCTTATGAAGCAGGCAGAGAAGTTTGGCAGACCGGTCATTTGTTTTGTTGACACGTCCGGTGCGTATTGCGGCATCGGTGCGGAAGAACGTGGTCAGGGACAGGCGATTGCAGAAAATCTGCTTGAAATGTCCACTCTCTGTGTTCCGATTATTTCCATTTTGATTGGCGAAGGCGGCAGCGGGGGTGCTCTTGCCCTTGCAGTTGCAGATAAAGTTTGGATGCTGCAAAACGCTGTATATTCCGTGATTTCTCCCGAGGGCTGTGCGAGCATCCTTTGGAAAGATGCGGCGAAGGCCGAAACCGCTGCAGCAAGCCTCAAATTAACAGCCGAGGATGCCAAGAGCCTTGGTGTGATAGAACGTATTCTTTCCGAAAATGACATCGGCAAAAAAGAATTTTATGATCGCATTCGTACCCTTTTAACGGAAGAACTCAAAGAATTGTCCGGCGATATTGACTTGACTCAGAATCGTTATGACAGATTCAGAGGCTTGGGGGTCAGTGCTGTCATTAAGGAGTAAGTATGAGCGTATACAAACAGTATTGTAATGAAATTGTCGATGAAAACGGCAGACTGAAAAAAATAACACTTGAATATCCCGATAACTTCAACTTTGGTTATGATGTTGTCGATAAAATAGCAAACGAAACACCGGAGAAACGTGCGCTTGTATGGTGCAACGTTGAAGGTGAAGAACATATTTTTTCATTTGCAGATATAAAAAAATACAGCAATCAGATGGCAAATTTGTTTCAGAGTGCAGGGATCGGTCAAGGTGACCGTGTTATGGTAATTCTGAAACGACACTACGAATATTGGTTTGCGGCAGTTGCTCTGCACAAACTCGGTGCGGTAATGATTCCAGCAACCCATATGCTGACGGTCAGTGACTTTGTATACCGTATCCAAACCTCAAAGGCAAAAGCATTTGTTTGCACCACTCAAAACGAAGTTCCCGAAAAAATTACTGCGGCATTGAAAGAAGCTGATATGACAGCAAAACTGTGGTGTGTTCAGAAAGATGCAGACGGTTTTGAGAATCTGACAACTGCAATGAAATCCGCCTCAGATGAATTTGAACGTGTACAAACATTGGCGACAGATCCGATGATGTTGTACTTCACATCCGGAACTACCGGCTATCCGAAAGGTGTGATCCACGAACACAGCTATCCCCTTGCGCATATTGTCACAGCAAAGTATTGGCATCAAGCGGAGGATGGTGGACTGCACTTCACCGTTGCAGAAACCGGCTGGGCAAAGGCTTCCTGGGGAAAGATCTACGGGCAATGGCTTGTTGGCAGCGCAGTTATGGTTTATGATTTCGATAACTTTGAACCCAAGCAATTGACCGCTGTGATCAACCGTTATGGCGTAACTTCGTTCTGTGCACCTCCTACGGTTTATCGTTACCTTGTGCGTAAAGGCATTCCCGATATGCCATCGCTCAAACACGCTACCACTGCAGGTGAAATGTTAGCTTCCGAAGTCTTCCGTAAGTTTTCAGAGCGAACCGGACTGCAGCTCTGTGAGGGCTACGGACAGACCGAGACAACGCTGTTGATGGCAAATTTCAAAGGCTATGATGCTGTGGATGGCTCTATGGGTACACCCTCACCTTTTTACAACATTGAGCTTCGTGGAAAGAACGGGGAATCCGTTGATACCTATGAAATTGGCGAGGTCGTTATCGTTCCCGAAGAAGCGGGTAAACAACCGGGCGTTTTTACTTCATATCTGGACAACGAAGAACAGTACAGCTATGTTTGGCGAGACGGTGTATACCACACGGGAGATGCGGCATATATGGACGAAAACGGTCGGTATTGGTTTCACGGTCGCTTTGATGATATTATCAAGACCGGCGGCTTCAGAGTAGGTCCCTACGAGGTCGAAAATGTGCTGATGGAGCATCCCGCTGTTGTGGAGTGCAGCGTCATCGGCGTGCCGGATGCTCTGCGAGGTCAGGCAATCAAGGCAGTTATTGTTCTTGGTACAGGCTATGAGCCTTCGCAGGAACTTGAGTTGGAGATCAAAAATTTCTGCAATCAAAAACTTGCGGAATACAAATGGATTCGACTCATTGAGTTTGTAACCGAAATGCCTAAGACGATCAGCGGAAAAATACAGAAGACTGTCCTTCGCAGTCAGAGATAAGGTGAACAATGCGAATCATAGTAGACGCTATGGGTGGTGATAATGCTCCCAAAGAAATCATAAAAGGCATTTTGAATGTAGCAGCAAAAACAGACGACAATTTCATTTTGGTTGGCAACAAAAGTGAAATTTTGCGTTGTCTGGAAGATACTTCAGCTATCAACAAGCAAATTGAAATAGTGAATGCTGAGCAAATCATTACGATGGACGACGATCCACTGACCGCAATTCAAAAGAAAAAAGATTCATCTATGGTCGTGGCGTTGAAGCTGCTTGCGGATGGAAAAGGGGATACTCTTGTCAGTGCAGGAAATACGGGTGCATTATTCTCAGGTGCGACTCTGATAGTAAAGCGTACCGCAGGAATAAAAAGGGCTGCAATCGGAACTCTCTTGCCCGGTGCTAAACCGTGTTTACTGCTTGATGCCGGTGCCAACGTACCTGTTACAGAAGAATATCTGGAACAGTTTGCACTCATCGGTTCGTCTTATATGCAAACAATGTATGGGATAGAGAACCCCAAAGTCGGTATCTTGAATAATGGCACAGAGGAATGTAAAGGAACAGCACTACAGATTGAAGCCGGAAAAAGATTAAGGGCGAATGAGAGCATCAATTTCATCGGAAACGTTGAAGCGTCCGCCGTCATGGCAGGTGTTTGTGATGTGGTCGTCTGTGACGGGTTTACAGGAAACATTTTTCTGAAAGCATCCGAGGGTATGGGAAAGCAAATTCTATCTGCGCTGAAAGATGCTTATTCGGAGAATATTATAACGAAGCTGTCATATATCCTTGTGCAGAAGAAGATACGAAAAATCAAAAAGAGATTTGATTCGACGGAACATGGTGGTTCGCCTTTTCTTGGCATATCCAAACCTGTTATAAAGGCACACGGCTCATCCGATGCTCTTGCCTTCGAAAATGCGATCTATCAAGCAAAGAGATACGCCGAAACTGAGATATGCTTTCATAATACGAAAAACGAGTCTTGAATATATGATAAACGCACAAAATATTCTTAAGAGCCTGAACAACAAGATTGAAGTTTACACATATGATGTAATTCCGTCAACAAACGATGAAGCAAGGAAGTTCCTCATAAAAGCTCCTTGTGACAGAGCTGTGTTTGTTGCAAGAGGACAAACAGCAGGAAAAGGACGGCTTGGACGCAGCTTCTATTCCCCTACTGATACCGGAATATATATGACCTACGTTTTCCGTGTTGAAAAAATATGTAACGAAACAGTACGCATAACGACCGCAGCGAGTGCTGCCGTTGCAAAAGCACTTGACTGCGGTGCAAAGATCAAATGGGTTAACGACTTGTATTTGTGTGGAAAGAAAATATGCGGGATTTTAACTGAAACTGTAAAAATCGCAGAGTATAACTACATTATGATTGGCGTAGGGATCAATCTGACGACTATAGATTTTCCCGATGATATTCGGCACAAAGCAGGGGCTATTGGTGTGACACTTGATAAGGATAAAACGATTGCTGCAATTTGCGACAATCTGTCACGAATTGCAGATGCGCCTTTCGCAACCGATTATCTGGAATATTACAGAAAGAATATGATGGGTATCGGTGAAACAATAACCTATTCTGAAAAAGGACAAGAGCGCACAGCAAAGATTGAAGGAATAAACGATTTGGGAGCGCTTTTGGTAATTGAGGGAGACGAGCAAAAATGTTTGTGTTCAGGTGAAATAACAATTACCTCCATAGCAACAGATAGCAGGTGAAATATGAGAGTTTCAATTAAGGGCATAGGATGTGACATTGTCAGCATTTCACGAATTGCAAAGGTAATCGTCGATCAGAAGTTTCTTGACAAGGTTTATACAGTATACGAGCAAGACTATATTTACCAAAAGGGAGCACAAACGGCAGCAGGTTTATGGGCAGCCAAAGAAGCTGTCAGTAAAGCTCTTGGAACCGGATTCGTAGGATTTACTGCAAAAGACATTGAAATAAGGCATAATGAAAGCGGAACACCGCAAATTATGCTTTATAATGGAGCAAAGACAAGAGCTGAATTGATTGATGTCAAGACTGTATACATCAGCATTTCACATGAGAAAGAGCAAGCAATGGCATTTGCTGTGATCGAATAATTTTGCAATTTTATAGAAAATCAAAAATTCGTCACAATTTTATGCTATAATATAATGTGGATTTATGTACAATCCAATTGGCAGAGGCCAAAACTCTGCAAAAGGAGATACTATGAACAACACACTAAATAATATTGAGGAAATACTTGGTCATCAAATTTGTGGCTTTCATCAGTATATTTTGACATCCCCTGTTCATCTGAACTATGTTAGCGTCAATTTGTGTGAGATGCTTGGCATTCAACAGACTGAACTATTGGATGACAGAGCTGATATTTATGCGCAAATGGTGCATCCTGCTGACCGTGAAAAGTACACAGCCTTTATTCAAAAAATCATTGTAAATGAACAGGCTCTTACCGGTGAGTACCGCCTTGTAAAAAAAGACGGTGCGATTATCTGCGTAAGAGATACCGTTACGCCCAAAAGGTTGGAGGACGGAACTCTCATCGGACATTCTGTTTTGACAGATATTACCGATATTAAAAACGAAAATACTGATCTGCAATTTTTGAACGAAACGGTTCCTTGCGGATTTTTAAGATATACCTGCGAAAAGCAGCCGAGAATTACATATATCAATCCCAAGATGATTGAGCTTCTTCGTTTTCCAGAAGCAAAAGACGGAGAGATTGATTATTTGGAGATGTATAAAAGCAATATCTTCTTGATGATTCCCATGGAGGAACGACGCAGATTTTCTAAGTATCTTAACCGTGTTTATTCAGCTGATGCTCCTATTGCCGGTGATATGACGTTGCTTCGTTGTGACGGAACCCGTGCGCATATTTTCGGATGGGTTACTAAATGTGTCAACGAACAAGGCGAAGAAGAGTTCCAAAGTGTATGTATGGATATTACGGAACGATATCAAGCACGAAAGTCGAACGAAAGCAAACGTTATCTGCAAGCTCTTACCGGTGTTTACGATAAGATTTTTGAGTTCAATTTGGATGCAAATACTGTAAAATGCCTGCATTGCGAGGAATCATCTTATTTTAAGCATTTTGAAAACATAGCTATGCAGATTGAAGATGCATTGGAAAAGTGGCTGATCGCTTCCGTAGCTATAGAACACCAAGATGATATCCGACGCTTTTTTAAGGATTTCTGCCAAAAGAGGAGGAACGGAGTTGACGGAAAACCGCCGCAGATCACCTATAAAGCTCGTTCTACTGACGATAGCATCAAGCAATATACGGGTGTATTTATTAAAGTTGATGAATCGGTTAGTTTCTATTGTTGCCGTGAGGCAAAAGAGGCAGCGGATTCGGTGGCATTGAGAGAAGAAAATAACCAGTTGAAAGAAAAAATGCGTGATTTGATTACGCAATTTTCTGATGGTATTGCAGCTTTTGAAGTTACAGCAGACGGTTTGGTAAAGCCGCTATATGCAACCGAGAATGTTTGCGATTTCTTCGGATATACCGAAGAAGAATGGCTCCCACTGACCGAGCGATTTACTCCTGTTGAGAATTTCGTTGCATACAGCGAAGTGGCGTATGAGAATTTTGCGGAATTGCTGAGAACGGGAGAAGCGGAGTTCTCTTATTTTGACTATCAAACTGAGACAGAACGAAGAATTAAAGCAATCTGTTCTGAAAAAGAACCGAACGCAAATTCTTCAAATTATGTTATGCTTTATACCGTAGAAAGAAGTTCCGAAGAAATAAAACAGACCTTACCGGAAAACCGCACCGTGTCTATCCGTACCTTTGGGTATTTTGATGTTTTTGTTGGAGATACTCCAATCGCATTCCGCAATAAAAAGTCTAAGGAGCTGTTAGCGCTGCTTGTTGATCGTAAGGGTGGATATGTTACTTCCGAAGAAGCTATCAGCTTCTTGTGGGAGGATGAACCGGCAAACACTTTGACTCTTTCAAGATACCGAAAGGTGGCTCTCAGATTAAAAAGCACCTTGGAAGAGTACGGAATTACAGATATTGTTGAATCTGTTGATGGAAAGCGCCGTATCGTGATGGATAAGATCGAGTGCGATTTGTACGATTACCTATCTGGAAAAGAAGAATATGCCCAACTTTTCAAAGGAAGTTATCTTACAAACTACAGTTGGGGAGAAACGACCTTGGGAGAGTTATTGAATGGCGAAAAGCGGGTATCTTATGAGTAAGTATGTACATAAGGTCAATTATTATGAGACCGATAAAATGGGAATAACTCACCATTCAAATTATATCCGCTTTATGGAAGAAGCAAGGATGGATTTTCTGTCTGAAATCGGTTATCCGATGACCAGATTAGAAAATGAAGGTATCACTTCTCCGGTTGTTTCCGTAAATTGCGAATATAAGCACACCACTACATACAACGATAAAATCGAAATTGAGGTTGTATTGGAAAAATACACAGGGGTCAAACTGTTTTTGTCATATACAATGAAAAATCCAAACACCAACGAAATTGTAGCGGTGGCAACTTCGACACATTGTTTTATCGATGAGAACGGCAGACCGATTGCAGTAAAGAAACGTGCACCGGAATTTGATGCAGTATTAAAAGAATCTTCTCAAAAATGATGTAATCAAAGGGCGGAGACATAAGTGTTTCCGCCCTTTGATTACAGTAGGGTCAAGCAAATATTACTCCACATAAGCAAGAGGTGACAAAGTGCAGGAAGAATTTGAAAAACTTACAGTTTTAATCAATCGTATAAACCGAAATATTAGAAAAATGAAAAGTCGAAAGATAACAGAGTACGATCTGCGAGGTGTACATATTTCTTGCTTACAGTATCTTTACAAACATGATGGGGCAATAGCATCCAAAAATGAAAGTGACTGGTGAAGACCACTTTCATTTTTGACTTTTTTGTAAATTCGTACTGTATTGCAGAAAATACCCTTGACAAATTCCGTCTTGGGACTACTTTTTGTTGGTTATAGCTGCACGCTGGATAAGCTGTCACACCTTCAAAATAAAATGGCTTTTATGAAAGTCAAGCAGGCCCTCATCCCGCATTTTTCCAAGCTCCAGCGACAGTCCACTGCGCTCCACGCCGAGGTAATCCGCAAGCTGCTGGCGGGAGAACGGAATGTCGAATTCATAGCCGCCCTGGCGCTGCGCCTCGGCGGAAAAATAGGACATCAGCTTTGACCGCGTCGTGCGCTGGCCCATGTGGGTGAGCTTTTCGTTGAGCCGCAGGTTCTTCTCCGCTAACTCGCCCAGCAGATTGCGGATGATCCGGCTATGGTGGGAGCAGGCGGAGGGACACACGCTCAAAACGCGCCTTATGTGCAGAAACATCACCGTCACCGCGCTCTCCGCCTCCACGCTCACGTTCAGCACCGCCCCCGGCGCGCAGGCGAACACCTCCGCGAAGGTCTGCCCCGGCATCGCCTTGGAGAGAATATTGCGGTTCCCCCAGATGTCCTCCTGAACAATGAGGACGCTGCCCGCCAGCACAAGGCCGACCTCCTCCACCGTATCGCCGGCGCGGAGCAGGCGGGAGCCTTTGGGGAAGGTGTCGATCCTCGCCCCAAGGCAGGAGAGCATGGCGGTAAGCTCCTCGTCGGAAATGCCGGAGAAAAGCGCCGCCGTATGAAGTACCGGGAAAAAATCTTTCATATAAAGCCCTCTTTCGTTGAAAATTCAACCGACTTGTTGCTTTTAGTATAGTACAATGAGCGCACAAAAACAACAGGGGGAGCGAAAGATGAAACGACGGATCATCGAGATCGACGAAAATAAATGCAACGGCTGCGGCGCCTGCGCCGAGGCCTGTCACGAGGGCGCCATCGCCATGGTGGACGGCAAGGCCCGGCTCATGCGGGACGACTACTGCGACGGTTTGGGTGACTGCCTGCCCGCCTGCCCCACCGGGGCGATTAGCTTTGTGGAGCGGGAGGCGGCGGCATACGACGAGCAGGCCGTCATGGAAAATAAGCAGCGAAAAATGCGGAAAGAGGGCATGACCCTGCCCTGCGGCTGCCCCGGCAGCCAGTCCC
>OJSE01001209.1_pt1 | contig 34798 bp, 26 predicted proteins | sample 1599351 | NCBI WGS metagenome assembly OJSE01 (sample SAMN04168656, study PRJEB22393) | human gut metagenome | biome: human gut microbiome; feature: stool | host: Homo sapiens | collected 2014-03-17 | reverse complement strand
CCGTCCAGTGGGTCAACGGCTACCCCTCCGAGGCCCTGCTCCGGTCGGACGTGGCCGCCGGCCGGCTGTTCGTCATGGAGGACGCGGGCGGCGTGTACGCCGTGTTTGCCTTCATCATCGGCGACGACCCCACCTATCAGGTCATCGACGGCGCGTGGCTGGATGACGAGACGCCATACGGCACCCTCCACCGTCTGGGCAGCGACGGTACCCATACCGGCATGCTGGCCGAGGCCGTGGCCTGGGCGTGGACGCGGTGTCCCCATCTGCGGGCGGACACCCACGAGGATAACCACCCCATGCGCCGCTGCCTGGAACGCGCCGGCTTCGCGTACACCGGCATTATCCGCGTCGCCGACGGAACCCCACGCCGCGCCTACGAGCGCATATGACCCCCGTTGGCCTTCCCCCTTGGGGGGCCGCGGTGTTGAATGACAGGCCGGTGGCCTGTCAGACCCGCGGACCGTGAGAGCAAAATTATTCAAAGAAAATCTCAACAAGTCCTGCCAATGCTCTGAAAATTCCATCACGGATTTTCTGCGGTCCATCTTTTTTATTGCTCTGTATGGAAACGCATGATATGATGGATTTGGCAGCGGTGAAAGAAACCGGCAAATCGGAATTTGTCAAAGGAGGTTGATTGTATGAAAAAGTTGATAGCATTAGTTTTAGCAGTGGTTTGTGTGCTTGGCTTGGTTGGGTGCAACAACAAGACAGTCAATATTGATTTGCCTTTTGAGGTAGGTGATGTTGAAAATATAGAAATGTATCACTTTGTTGGAGCACCTGTGTCAGCAGAAAAGAAGGTCATTGTTGCTGAAGAAACCATAAAGAACTTGTATGATATGTTTGAGGGGCTATCCTTGGAGCTCAAAGAAGTAGAGGAAACCGCTGGAGCAGAGATAACCAGTTTCAGATTTAACCTTTCTGATGGAACAAGTTATGAACTGATTTATGGCTGCTATGGAGTAAAGACAGGCAATCTGAAATCTTCCACAGATAATTTTGAATACTTTACAAGTGCAGATATTAGCTCTTATTGGAGCAACACCGACTTAGAGGCAGTTCCCGTTGAAGAAAGCGAGTTGCCAAACTAAGCAGAACAATTCCAGTTTGATGAAGTACAAGGCCATCTTCGAGCGCAACGCCGACCGTCTTGTGAACGCCAACACCATTTACGAGGGACAGGTCATTGTCCTGCCCGCGAAGTAAGCACAAGCAATCCACATAACGAAAGCATAAAAAATGCCCACCTTGAAAAGTCGAGGTGGGCTTTTTTTCGTGTGCGCGGATTTGCTTAACTTAATGACATTGCCCGAAAGGGCTTTCTTTTTTACCCAGATGTACCGCTGAGATATCAAATAAGGAAAGCAAATGTATATAGCTTGAACGCAAAGCTTCATAGCTTTCGCGTTCTCCCGCCGTGGACATTTGCGGGGAAAATGTTGCAAATTGCCGTTGTGCAATTTAGCAAACGCCCCCGGCGTGCGAATTCGGAAAAGCAAAAAAACGCAGCAAAAAGTGCGAAAAAGGATTTCTGCTATATTTTTTAAGGAAATGGTACCAATACAAGTGAAAAAGTTGCATAAAAAAATTTTTGTACCTGAAATACCGTGGGATATCGTGGCGAAAAATACATTCTAAACGTATGGTACATCTTCCGCGGCTGGGGAAAAACCGGATGTAAATGCCACAAAATGGGAAGTTTTTTCACAAAAAAGTTGCGGGCAAAATAACGAAAAGAACCGGACACTTTTTCAGGCGTACCCAAAAAAAGTGTGAAAATTTGACGTGCGCGCTGTTTTTCTTTATAATATTTCAGGAACAAAAAAGAAGATTTCGAATTTCTCAACAATTCGGAACGGAAAGAGAGAAAAACATGGAAAAATACCTTGTTTTGGCAACCTTTGCAGGGTCTGTCATCGCACTCATCTTCGCCTTCGTCACCGGCAAAAAAGTGCTGAGTTTTGACGAAGGCACCCCACTTATGAGCAAAATTTCGCAATCTATCCGTGCGGGCGCCAACGCCTACCTGAAGCGGCAATACACCGTTGTAGGTGTGTTTTTTGCCTGTATGATCGTGGTTTTGTGCATTATGGCGGCCTTAAAGTTGCTGACTTGGTTCGTGCCCTTCGCGTTCCTGACCGGCGGTTTCTTCTCCGGCCTCAGCGGCTTTGTCGGTATGCGTATCGCCACCAAGGCCAACTGCCGCACCGCCAACGCCTGCCGCGACGGCCTGAACCGCGGCCTCCGCGTGGCTTTCTCCGCCGGCTCCGTTATGGGCTTTACCGTGGTCGGCCTCGGCCTGCTGGATATCAGCGTGTGGTTCATGCTGTTGCGCTTCGTGTTCAAACTGGAGGCCGCTGACATCACCAGCGCCATGCTGACCTTCGGCATGGGCGCCTCCTTCATGGCTCTGTTCGCCCGTGTGGGCGGCGGCATCTTCACCAAGGCCGCCGACGTGGGCGCCGACCTGGTGGGTAAGGTGGAGGCCGGTATCCCGGAGGACGACCCCCGGAACCCCGCCGTCATCGCTGACAACGTGGGCGACAACGTGGGCGACGTGGCCGGTATGGGCGCTGACCTGTACGAGTCCTATGTAGGCTCCATCATCTCTGCCTCCGCTCTGGGCGTGGCCGCCTTCTCCGATCAGGCCTTCAAGGCCATGGCCATCCCCATGGTCATGGCGGCCATCGGCATCATCTGCTCCATCATCGGCACCTTCTTCGTCCGCACCGACGAGCAGGCCGACCAGCGCACCCTGCTGAAGGCCCTGTCCCGTGGTACCAACCTGTCCGCTATCCTCATCGCCATCATCGCCTGCCCGCTGGTGATCTCCCTGCTGGGCAAGGCGCATCTGGGCCTGTACTTCGCCATTCTGGCGGGTCTGATCGCCGGTGTGCTCATCGGTAAGGCCACGGAGTACTACACCTCCGACACCTTCAAGCCCACCCAGGATCTGTCCTCCAAGTCTCAGACCGGTGCCGCCACCATCATCATCGGCGGTCTGGGTCTTGGTATGCTGAGCACCGCTGTTCCCATCATCATTGTGGCCATCTGCATTCTGGTGGCTTACTTCTGCTCCGGCGGCGCTGCCTCCACCGGCATGGGCCTGTACGGCATCGCTCTGGCCGCCGTGGGTATGCTGAGCACGCTGGGCATCACGCTGGCCACCGACGCTTACGGTCCCGTGGCCGACAACGCCGGCGGCATCGCTGAGATGGCCGGTCTGGCTCCCGAGGTCCGCCAGCGCACCGACGCTCTGGACTCTCTGGGCAACACCACCGCCGCCACCGGCAAGGGCTTCGCCATCGGCTCCGCCGCTCTGACCGCTCTGGCCCTGATGGCCTCCTACATCGAGAAGGTCAAGGAGGTGGGCGCTGACGTCACCTTCCAGGATTTCAGCCTCATGAACCCCGTGGTGCTGGTGGGTCTGTTCATCGGCGCCTGCCTGCCCTTCGTGTTCGCCGCCCTCACCATGAACTCCGTGGGCCGTGCCGCCCAGAGCGTGGTGCTGGAGGTGCGCCGTCAGTTCCGGGAGATCACCGGTCTGATGGACGGCAAGGCCGATCCCGACTATGCCCGCTGCGTGGACCTGTGCACCAAGGCATCTCTGCACGAGATGATCCTGCCCACCATCATCGCTGTGGTTTGCCCCATCGTGGTGGGTCTGATCTTGGGCCACATGGGCGTTGTGGGTATGCTGGCCGGCGCTACCGTCACCGGCTTCCTGATGGCCATCTACATGGCCAACGCCGGCGGTGCGTGGGATAACGCCAAGAAGTACATCGAGGCCGGTCACTTCGGCGGCAAGGGCTCCGACTGCCACAAGGCAGGCGTGGTGGGCGACACCGTGGGCGATCCCTTCAAGGATACCTCCGGCCCCGCTATCAACATCCTCATCAAGCTGCTGAGCATGGTCTCCATCGTGTTCGCCGGTCTGGTGGTGAACTTCCACCTGCTGTAAAAAACTCCATAAAAAGAAGGCTGAGCGGATGCTCAGCCTTCTTTTTGATGCTTTTTTGAAAGCTTGCGGGCGTAGGCCAGCGTTTGCCGCAGGGCTGCCTCCCGGTCGAGCCCCGCCAGATGGAGCTTGCGGGCGTAGGCCAGCAGCTGGGAAAAGTCCCGATCCGGGGTCAGTCCGGCGGAGATCAGGTCGCTGCCGGTGACCATGGGGCGGGCCATGGCGGCCCGGTAGATCTCCAGCCGCTGCCGCAGGAAGGGCTCCGGGTCCGGACGGGGCGGGTCGCACCGGGAGCCACGGTGATCCGCCAGCGCCAGCAGGATCAGGTCCCCCGGCTCTATGGCGGCATCCAGCAGACGGTTGGTGGACTTGACGGAGGCCCCACTCAGTGCCATGGCGTTGGGCTTCATGTGCAGGGCCACCAGATTTTTCACGCACCGGTGGAGGGCCTTCTCTCCGATCACCCGGCGCAGGAAGTCCTCCGCCGGCGGCAGACCCGCCTCCTCGTGGCCGTAAGCGTGGATGACGCCGCCTGACTCCGTGGTGGCGGCGACCTTGCCGAAGTCGTGGGCCAGTGCCGCCAGCATCAGGGCCATGGGCTGGGCTGCTTGGAGCCGCAGCTCGGCGGCGGTATCCAGCACCGCCATGGTGTGCTCCCACACATCCCCCTCCCCGTGGTAGCGGGGCGGCTGGGGGACGCCCTGTAAGCGCTGCACCTCCGTGAACCACGGGCGCAGCTGGTGCATGGTATCCAGTGTGCGGAAGAAGATGGAGGGGCGGGGCGCCTGCAGGAGGGCCTTTTGCAGCTCCCCCTCCACCCGTTCACGAGACAGGGCCGACAGATCCATGGTGCGGCACAGGGCCACCGTCTCCTCCGCCACGGTGAAGCCGAAGCGGGCGGCGAACTGCGCTCCCCGCAGCACCCGCAGGGGATCCTCCGGAAAGGAGTGGTCATCCACATGGCGCAGGAGGCCCCGACGGAGGTCCTCCCGGCCGCCGAAGAAGTCCAGCACCTGACCGGTGAGCACATCCTCCATCAGGGCGTTGACGGTGAAATCCCGGCGGCGGGCGGCTCTCTCCGGCCCCAGCCACGGGTCCACCTCCACGGTGAAGTCCCGGTGGCCCCGACCCACGGCGGCCTCCCGCCGGGGCATGGCGATGTCCAGTCCGCAGCCCGCCAGTCCGTAGACGCCAAAGCTGGCCCCCACCGTCCGACGGTCGCCCATCCGGTCCAGCACGGCTTCCAGCTGCTGGGGGGTGACGCCGTGAACCTCGATATCCAGATCCTTGCTCTCCCGGCCCAGCAGGCGGTCCCGGACGCAGCCGCCCACATAGTAGACGCTGCCGCCCAGCGGCTGCACCTCCTGTGCGATGCGGCGGGCCGTCTCACGATCCCGTGTCATGCAGTCTCCCCTCCTTGCGAAAAAAACCGTGGCCATGGGCCACGGCTTTTGTGTTCACGCCAGAATGTCCCCCAGATCGTCGAAGGTATGGGCATTGGTGACCACCACCACATGGTCGCCCTCCTGAATGATGCTGGTACCGCCGGGGATGATGATCTCGCTGCCCCGTGCAATGGCCGCCACCAGCACGTCGTCCTTCAGGGACAACGCCCGCAGGGGCTTATTCAGCACCGCACGGCTCCGGGCCGTAGCGGTGAACTCCAGCGCTTCCACGGCGCCGCCCAGCATCTTATACAAGCTCTCCACGGCGCTGCCCTCGGAATTGGCCAATGCCCGGACGTAGCGGGTGATCTGGTTGGCCACGATATCCTTGGGACTGACAATGCTGCCCACCCGCATATCCCGGACCAGATCCATGTAGTTGGGGCGGGTCATCTTGGCCAGCACCTTGGGGACGCCCGCCCGCCGAGCCGTCAGGGCCATCAGCAGATTCTCCTCGTCCCGACCCGTCAGGGAGACGAAGGCATCCGCCTGGAAGATATTCTCGCTGGTCAGCAGCTCCTCCTCCGTGCCGTCGCCCTCGATGATCATGGCCGTAGGCAGCTGGGCCGCCAGCTGAAGGCACTTATCGTGCTTCTGCTCCACGATGCAGACCTTGGTATTGCTCACCGCCAGCTCCCACGTGAGATACATGGCGATGCGGCTGCCCCCCAGCAGGGACACGGTTTTGACCCGCTGCTGGGTGCGGCCCATAGCCCGCAGCATCTTCTGGAGCTCGGACTTGGTACCCACCATGTAGAGCTTGTCGCCCTCTCTCGGCACAAAGTTGCCGTTGGGGATGATGCACTCGTCCCCCCGCTGGGCGGCGCAGATCAGCACCTCCGCCGAGCGGATACGATGGAACTCGCTGAGGGCCACCCCGTAAAACCGGTCCCGCTCCGTCACCTGTATGCCGATCATGTCGATACGGCCGCCGGCGAAGGGCTCCACGGAGGAGGCGGAGGGGAAGCTGAGGATGCGGGCGATCTCCCGTGCCGCCGCCAGATCGGGGTTGATGACCATGTCCATCCCGATCTCCCGCTTCAGCAGGGCGGCGTCCCGGCGGTAGTCCGGATTCCGCACCCGTGCGATGGTGTGCTTGGCCCCCATGGTTTTGGCGATGAGGCAACACACCAGATTCGTCTCGTCCAGATTGCTGACAGCGATGACCAGATCCGCCGTCCGGGCACCGGCCTCCTCCAGCACGCTGATGCTGGCGCCGTTGCCCTCCACGCACATGATGTCCAGGGTGCTGTCGGCACGGGCCAGCGCCACCGGGGAGGAGTCCACCATGGTGATGTCGTGGCCCTCCACCGCCAGCTGGCGGGCGATAGCGTAGCCCACCTTTCCGTTGCCTACAATGATGATCTTCATGAGCCTGACTGTTCCTTTCCCGGTCGTTCTGGCTGCTCTTTTTCCGGAGGTATTGCTTCTTGCGGCGGCTGCCCCTGCGTCTGCTTAAGTGGCTCCGCCGGTTTGGGTGGATTCGCCTTTCCCGGCTGCTCTGCCGGTTTAGGCGGCTGTGGCTGTCGGGGCGGCTGCGTCGCCCCGGAAGGCTTCTGCGCCGCCTTTTCCTCTGCCGCACGACGGCGCTGGGTGCGCCGGTGCAGCACCACCGCATTCAGCTCACCACCTAAAATCAGCACCGTCCCGCTCATATACAGCCACAGCAGCACCACCACAATGGTGGCGATGGAACCGTAGAGCTGGGTATAGTGTGCCAGATTTTCCACATAATAGGAGAAGGCCAGCGACAGCAGCATCCACGCCGCCAGCGACACGGCCACGCCCGGTGCCACCTCCCGCAACGGGCATCGGCGGCCCAGCGCCAGCATATACAGCACCGTCACCAGCACGAACATCAGCAGCGCCACCGCCACGAAGCGGAGCTTGCTCCAGAGGTTGATGAAGCCGTCCGGTACGGTGATGATCCCCGACACAAAGTACAGCGCCCGGCGGCCCACGGTGATCATCAGCAGCGTCAGGCCGATGGATACCATGAGCCAGATGGCGAAGAGAAAAATTTTCAGCTGATCCAGCAGGATGTTCTTGGGCTGGCCCTTGCCGAAGGCCTTGCGCAGCGAGTGCAGCAGGCAGCCGGTGGCCCGCATGGGGAACCAGATGGAAAACACCAGACTGAACCACATGAGCTGGCGGCTGGCGTTGCCGGAAACGTATTCCAGATAGCCCCGCACCACCTCCGCCACGTCCCCCGGCACGATCTGCCGCAGGCCGGTGACGATGCTGTCCACATCCAGCTCCAGAATACCCAGCAGGGTGCTGACGAAGATCAGCAGCGGGAAAATGGCGAACAGCAGGTAGTAGGTCAGGGCTGCGCTGTCCCGTGCCACGTCATGGAGATAGTACCGGCGGATCATCTGCGCCGCCGTTTGCCCCAGCGCCGTGCGGGGGTGAGTACCTTTCCTCATAGCTCGCTCCTCTCTGTTTCAGCTTATTATTGTAGCACAGCTGTGAGCAAAATAAAAGGAGATTTTCCATTACACGGAAATCTCCCACCTGTTTTTTATCATAAATATTCCAAAAATATTACTTTTCTGTAAAATTTTGTTTTTTCCGCTGAAAATTAAGAAACTATTCACTATTTAGTATTGGCATTTGAAAAAAAGCGTGTTATAATACGTACGATTGGAGTTGTCTCCCGTGCATGGAAAAAATTTGTAAAGAGGGTCTAAACTATGGATAACTTAACGAGAATCGTCAAAACCGAAATTTCCCGTCAGTACAAGAGTGTGCGGCAGTTTGCTTTTGCGGTCAATATTCCCCTATCTACCATCAACAGTGCGCTGCACAACGGCATCGGAGGTTCCTCCTTTGATACGGTGGTGCAGATCTGCCAGACGCTGGGGATCAAGGCCATCTCCAGCGATGCCTCCTTCTATCTGACGGAGGACACCCAGCAGCTGCTGGATCAGTATGCCCAGTTGGACGACTACGGCCGCCACACCATCGCCTCGGTGATGAAGGTGGAATACGACCGCTGCTCCACACAGGGCGCCCGAAGCACAAGCGGCAGTGATTATGAGCTCCGCCCCAGTGTCAACGTCTCCTCCGACCTGGGCGGCTCCTCGGTGGAGCCGCTCCAGGTACTCAGCGACCATCGCAGTCTGTAACCTACCAAACAGAGCTGTGACAAGATCTGCCGGAGATTTGCGGCTCCGGTTGGTTTTGTGTCGCCAGCCACGGGCTCTCCCCCACTTGGGGGGAGGGCCCGTGGTTTTTTTATAGGGAGTTATGGTGCGTGATAGGGAGTTTACTGTTCTTTGCGCTTGCCGGTACGCAGCAGGGCTGCAAGGCTCATGCCGCACAGGGCCGCCAGCCCCATCCACAGGCCGGTGTCGCCGGTGTCTCCGGTGGGAACGGCGGGGGTGGTGGGCTCTGCGGGAGCGGGCAGCTTGGCCACGGACTCGGTCCGCAGCACCTGGCCGCACACGGTGCAGGCGTAGGTCTTGACGCCCTCACGCTCCGTGGTGGCGGGGGTGGTGATCTTGCCCTCGCCCTCCGTATGCTGGGCGTTCACGGTGAAGGTGACGGTAACGGTGTTGCCGAAGCGGTCGGTGGCCGTCAGGGTCTGGAGGCCCTCGGCAGCGGAAACGGTGAGCTTACCGTCCACCAGCTCCACGGGCTGGCCGTTGAGGGTCACGCTCTCCAGATTGGGGTCGGTCACGGTGATCTCTGCCGTCAGGCAGTAGGTGCCGCCGTCCGTGACGCCCTCCACCGCAGGAGCCGCCTTGTCGATGAGCTTAGAGCCCACCTTGGTGCGGGTATCCGTCAGGCCGCAGCCGTGGTCGCACTGAGCCGTCTCCGTGCCGTCGTCGTCATAGGTGGCGTTGTTGTCGTAGACGTAGTGGGTGAAGCTGTGACCCATGGCCTCCTGATAGAAATCCGCCGGGCCGGTGTAGGTCTTGCTCTCGTCCAGCTTGCCGTCGGCATCAGCGAAGTAGCTGCCGCAATCCGGGCAGTACCAGTAGGCGGCGCAGCCGTCCTGCGTGCAGGTGGCGGGGTCGCCTGCCGTGCGCTGGGCATTGGCGTGGTGGGTAGCCGGAATGACGGTATCGGTGATGGGCTGAGCAGCTGCTGCGTCAGCGAACAGCTTGTGGCAGTCGCTGCACTGCCAGTACTCCAGGCTGCCCGGCTGGGTGCAGGTGGCGGCGGTTCCGTCGTGATGGGTCAGGTCATGATGGTTGGGATCCGTGGTGCCATAGGTAGCGCCGCAGATGCTGCAGGTGGCCCTCTTGGTGCAGGTGGCGGTGCCGTCATGGCTGCCCAGAGAGTCCTTCACCTGACAGCCGGGAACGGCGCAGGACCGCCAGTGCTGGGTGTCATCGTGCTGCCAATCGCCCCACTGGTGGTTGCCGGTGTGGGTGATGGTAAAGGTCCAGCTGGGATCGGTCAACTCACTGACGGCGTTGATGTCCTCGTTGCCGGGAACGGTGACGTAGACCTGATAGGTACCCATATCCGTGGGAGCGGCCACGACCTTGCCGTTTTGCTTATAGATGACGGTAAAGGTGTTGTCGGGCCAATAACCCATGCCCATGGTCCGGTCGCCTCCGGTGCTCCAGCGAACGGTGGCCTCCTTGGCGGTGCCGTCATACTCCAGATTTTCCGGAGCGGTGAAGGTGAAGTCGCCCGCTGTGGGAGTGCGCTTCACGATCTCCCACTGGAGCTTCTTTTCGCCGGTGGTGCCGTCACTCCACTTGAAGCCCGCTGCGGGACGGACGGTAACGGTATAGGTGCCCACGCGGCAGGCACTATAGCCGCTGCCCACAAGCTCGTAGCCGTAGACTTCGCCGGGCAGCAGACCGTACTGCCAGTTGCCGTTATAGGTGAAGGGACCGTAGACCGTGGGAACCGGGATGGCCTCCAGATACTGGTTCAGGGTGACAGTAGTGGACGGAGAGGGCTTCCGGGTCTCGGTAGCCGCATAGCGGACCTCATAGGTGCCGGCCAGAGCGGAGGTGAAGGCGCTGCCGCACTGGCTCCATCTGGTGCCGCCCACGGGGCGATACTCCATGCTGCTGTTGGTGCCGTTGATGCGGCCGTAGCCCGTCCGACTCTGGGGATGGGTCACGGTGAGGCCGGTGGGGGGCTGGGTCTGGGCCGTTTTCTCCGTGGGGGCGGTGAGTGTCATGGCGGTATCCGCCGTGGCCGTACCTGTGACACGGATGGTATAGCTGTCGACCTTGGCGGCGGTGATGCCGTTGAGAGTCACGCTGTACCCGTCGGGGATGTAGTAATTGTCGGGATCGGTAACGCTGATGGTGATGGGCGTCAGGTCCAGACAATCCTGCGTCAGCCGGCCGCCGTTCTTATAGGTGAGGCCGTTCGGCAGGGTGACGCTGACCTGATAGGTCTTGAGGCGGAGATAGATCAGGCCCTCAGAGTTCAGATAGGTCTCGTAGCCCGCCCGGTCGGCGCTGACGTACTGGATGCTGCCTGTGCAGGCATCGCTGCTGATCTGGACGGTCTGTCCGCTGGCGAGGGTCCTACCGCTGCTGATGCCGATATCGGCACCGCTGCTGAGTCTTCTGGCGCTGACCTGCTGCGACGAGTTCTCCAGATACAGGTTGTTGTCCTGATTGTCCTTATCGACGTTGTTCTGGATGATGGAACGGCCGGACAGGGTGATGGTATGGTCGTAACCACGGACAAACACGCCGCCGCCACGGTCATCGACGGTGTTGTCCTGAATGGAGCCGCCACTCATGCTGAAGCTGCTCTTGGAATAGAGGTACACGCCGCCGCCATCGCCGCCACGGCGATCATCGTTCCCGTATTTGTTCTTATAGTTGGCCAGACCGGCGAAGTTGTCGCAGATCTCGCCGCCTCTCATGTCGAAGGTGCCCGCCACGTACACGCCGCCGCCGAAGCCGCCGCCGAAGGTGGCGCTCTCCTTATAGTCGACCGCACAGGCGTAGTTGCCGGAGATGCGGGCGGTGCCGGAGAGGTCCAGAGTCGCATACAGATCCACATACACACCGCCGCCGCCGTCAAAGCCCAGGTCGTCATTGGTGCTGTTGACACGGTTGCCGCTGATCTCGCCGCCGGAGAAGTTCATCGTGCTGCTGCGGCTCTGGAGGCCCTTGACGTATACACCGCCGCCGAGGGTGTTGGAGATGTTATCCTTGATGGTGCCGCCGGTCATATTCAGGGTGGAGCCGGAAACCAGGACAACGGCAGCACCGGCGGAAGCATCGGTGTAGGTGGTATCATTGCCGCTGATCTCGCCGCCATACAGATTCATCGTGGCGTTCTCATTATACACGGCATGGGACTTATTGCCGGTGATCTTGCCGCCGCAGAGGTTGAAGGTACCCCTGTTGGACACAGCGGTGGGGTAAGGGGCGCTGTTTTCAGAGCTGTCCAAGCCGGTGATCTCGCCGCCGAACATATTAAATTTGCAGCCGGCGTCGATCTCTATGATGCAGGTACCCTTGGGATCCGCCGTGTCCTTGCGGGTGATCTGACCGGCCTCCTCGGCGCAGTCGGTGATGGTCAGGGTATGATAGTTCGTCACATGAATGTATGGGCGATAATACCCGTTTTCCAGAATGATATTGTGTCCGTTGAGGCAGATCCGCACATCATCCAGGTCGCTGCCCCACCCCTCATCGGTGGTGGTCACATCATTGAGCAGATAGTAGCAGCCGTAGCTCTTGACGGACTTCAGGCTGCTGATGCCGACCCACTTGGTGTCCTGATCGTGGTCGTGGTAGGGACCATAGCTCTGGTTCTGCAGGCACACGCAGTGAGTGTGCTCCTCATTGGCCAGCAGGTCCAGATTGAAGCTGACGGACCCGTTCTTCGTGACGGCGCAGTTGGCGCGGTCACTGGTAAACACATTGGTATCGGAGGAGCCCCGCACGATGCGATAGGCGGGGATCAGATCGGCGTTGAGGCCGATGCGGGAGTCGGAGGAAACATTGCCTGCAAGGACGGCCTGATCCTCCGCCGAGGCAGCCACGTGCAGGTTGCTGGCGGCCTTGTCGTCCCCCTGCGTATTGCCGGTGATATTCACTGTACCGGCTACCTTGCAGGTGGTCATACCACCGAAATACACACCGCCGCCGGCGATCCCGGCGGTGTTGCCGGTAATAGTGCCGCCGTTGAGATTGATCTTGGCGGTGTCGTTGGAGCCATACTGCTTGTTGGCCTCGCAATATACGCCGCCGCCGTACTTCCGGGCGGTGTTATTGGCGATGGTGCCGCCATTCATGGTGAAGGCAGCCAGTATATTCGCCACATACACACCGCCGCCGTAATCGGCCTCGTTATCCTCCATGCGGGCGGTGCCGTTCATGACAAATTCCGACGTGCTGGTATACAGGCCCGCAGCGCCGCCGTCGTAATGCTGGCTCTTGCAGTTGCGGAGCACGGCGCCGTCATCCAGCGTCAGCGTGCTGTACCGGCTCAAGTAGATGGCAGGGTCTGTGGCGACCGTCTTGTCGCCGCCGCCGTCCACGGTGATATCCTTCAGGGTCAGGGTGGCATAGGCGGGATGATCCGAGCCTCCTGCGCCGCTATACCCCTGCTCACCCGTCAGATTGAACAGGCTGCCCTTGAAGCCCTCGGCACGCACCAGCTTGCTATTGGCATCGGCGCCGCTGATGACCACACGCTGGTTGTAATACTCATACCAAGCCATGCTGCCGTTGGTGGTGCGGGTGGGTCTGATGTTCAGAGTTTCGCTGATTTCGATGGTACCGCTTACAACGATCTCGATGGTATTGTTGTAAGAGAGCTCACTCATGGCGCTTTTGAGCTGCTCGAGGGTAGTCACCGTCGAGGTCCATGCCCATGACGTCTTGGGGACCAGACTCAGTACCATCACCAACGCTACCAGCACGCTGGCGATTCGCTTTTTCATAGATTTCCTCCCTGGCAGGTCTTTTGTATTTTGCAATTACCACTTGCAACGACCTGCATCTTTCTGTATACTGAGCATATACCGTACACCAATGTACGATGCAAGTACTTTTTAAAAAAATATGGCAAAATCTGGAGAGTTCGTCATGAGTGAACACAACAGCCGTCTGATGTCCATCGGTGAGGTGGCCAAGTCCCTGCATATTACCCGACGCATGATCCTCAACTATGAGGACAAGGGCATTCTGCTGCCCGACGTAAAGACCGGCTCCGGCGGGAACCGCTACTACACCCCGGAGACCCTGACCCGCATCCGGGCCATCCGGCGCTTGCAGACGCTGGGTATCTCGCTGGATGAGATCAAGCTCTATTTCGAGGATGCCGCCGACCTGCGGGATATCATCGCCCGGCTGGAGAAACTACGGGACGAGCTGAACCTGTGCATTGAGAAGCTGCAGCTGCGGGTCCGGGAGAACAGCAACGAGGCCCCCATCATCCGCACCATCCCCCCTCAGACGGTGTACGTCTACCGCTGCCCCTCCCCTACGGTGGAGGACCGCAAGGAGATCTTCCGGGACGTGATCCCCGCCGCCATGCGCCAGTACGGCACGGACTCCGCCAAGCGGATGTACTTCATCGACTACCCTATCGACGAGCCCAACGACATCAACTTCTGTGTGGCGGTGCCGGATGGCAGCAAGGGCCCCTATGTGCAGGACTGGCCGGAGGAGGAGGCCCTGTGCATCTTCTTCCACGGGGACTATGACGAGATCCCGGAGGTTCGGGAGCGTCTGGTGGCCTACGCCAGGCAGCAGGGCCTGAAGCTGAAGGGTACCTGCCGCAACATCTATCTGGAGGGCCCGCCCCACCACAAGGACAAATCGAAGTTCGTCACGCAGGTGGCTCTGCCGCTGGTACCGGATGAGCTATGAGGAAGAAAACCGCCGCATCTCCTGCGGCGGTTTCGTCGTGTCGAAAAAGTCTTTTCGCCACGACGAGACATCTTTCAGAGCTTCAAAAAGCTCTGAAAGATGGGGATCATCATCGTGCAGGACACTCTTCCCGGGTTTCCCGCACACACCCTTCCGCCCCGTTGACGAAAGGTTCCCGCTCTTTTGGCTGGCCCAGAAACCGCCGCATCTCCTGCGGCGGTTTCTTTCATATTTGGAGGGGTGGGGCGCATACACTGTCCGTGAAAGGACGGGATGCATTATGCGGGGAAAAGTCTTACTGCTGCGCCGTGGCACGCTGCTGCTGATCCTGACGGCGCTGGTGGCCGCCGGTATTTTCATGGCCGTGGGAGGCCCCGGCTTCGTCAGCGCCTCCGCCGCCAAGCGGCAGCTTCCCATCTACTCGGTGGAGCGGGAGGAGAAGGTCTGCGCCATCAGCTTCGACGCCGCATGGGGCAACGAGGACACTCAGATGCTCATTGACATTCTGAGCAAATACAACGTCAAGGCCACCTTCTTCGTGGTGGGTGACTGGGTGGATAAGTACCCGGAGTCCGTGAAGGCCCTCCACGACGCCGGGCATGAGGTCATGAACCACTCCCTCCACCACGACCACTACAACGCCCTCACCGCCGATCAGGTGGTGGCGGACGTCACCGCCTGCAACGAGAAGATCGCCGCCATCACCGGCGTGACCCCCTGCCTCATCCGCTGCCCCTACGGTGAGTACGACGACCACGTGATCTCCGCCATCCGCTCCATGGGCATGGAGCCCATCCAGTGGGACGTGGACAGTCTGGACTGGAAGGACTATGACGCCGACACCATCTGCCAGCGGGTCACCTCCAAGCTCTCTCCCGGCAGCATCGTGCTATTCCACAACGCCGCCCTCCACACGCCGGAGGCGCTGCCGGCCATTCTGGACCACATGGCCCGTGAGGGGTATTCCCTGCTGCCCATCAGCCAGCTGATCTATCGGGAGAACTATACCATCGACCACGCCGGGCGGCAGTTCTGTCAGGCCCAGAGCGAGCAGTGAAATTTTTGCCGGTTTTTCAAGAAATCGGTTGATTTTTGCAAAAAATCTGATATACTCGAGGAAGGAGCGTACGGTGTATTTTGTGCGTTCTGCAAAAAAAGAAAAGGAGAGAGTATGGTATGATTTTGAGCCTGATTATCGGTATCCTGACGCTGGTGGCGGAGTGGATGATCTTCAAGAAGATGGGCCGTCAGGGCTGGGAGGGCATCGTCCCCATCTACAACACCTATGTGCTGTGTCAGGAGCTGTACGGCAACGGCTGGAAGTTCCTTCTGCTGCTGATCCCCATCTACAACATCTATTTCGTCATCAAGATGAACATCGACTGGGCCAAGGCCTTCAATCAGGGCGTCGGCTTCGGTATCGGCCTTCTGCTGCTGCCCTTCATTTTCCAGCTGATCCTGGCCTTCGGCGGTGATCAGTATCGGGATGGCAGCTATACCAATACCCAGCCCGACATGGTGGAGAATGTGGTCAACAAGGCCAAGGATGCCGTTTCCGGCAACCAGGACGACCACAAGGAGCAGTAACTGCACCAAACAAAATGGGACAGGAGAACATCCTGTCCCATTTTTTCATGTATTCAAAAGAAACGAGTGGAAAGAGCGTATGAAAAAGCTGATTGCGCTGCTTTTGGCGGCGGTAATGTGCCTGAGCCTTGCGGCTTGCAGCAATGGCAAGGCGGAAAATACAGATCATTCGCAGGGACAGAACACGGAAAATACATCGAACGAGAACCAGCAGGCAGAAACAGCGTCGCAGGGAAACGGAAACACCGAATGCTGAGGAGCTAATGGGAGACTATACGCGAGAGAACTACCATGCGGAATTAGGTAAATAAACGATTTAAGGAAAAGAGGGGAAGCGGATTTTTCCGCTTCCCCTCTGAAATTCCCTGTAAAATTACTTGCCGAAGTACCGCTTCAGCAGGCCCTCGAAAGCCTTACCGTGCCGAGCCTCGTCACGGGCCATCTCGTGGACGGTATCGTGGATGGCATCCAGGTTGTACTTCTTCGCCAGCTTGGCCAGCTCGAACTTGCCGGCGGTAGCGCCGTTCTCGGCATCCACACGCATCTGCAGGTTCTTCTGGGTGGAATCGGTGACCACCTCGCCCAGCAGCTCAGCGAACTTGGCGGCGTGCTCGGCCTCCTCCAGACCGGCCTTCTCCCAGTACATACCGATCTCGGGATAGCCCTCACGATGAGCCACACGGGCCATGGCCAGATACATACCCACCTCGGAGCACTCGCCCTCGAAGTTGGCACGCAGACCGGCGATGATCTCCTCACGGACCTCGGCGGGAACATCCTCACCGAACACCTTGCCTACGCCCACCACGTGCTCGGCGGCCCAGGTCTTTTCCTCTGCCTGCAGGGTGAACTTGTCACCGCTGACGTGGCACACCGGACACTCGGCCGGTGGATTCTCGCCTTCGTAAACGTAACCGCAAACAGGACATACCCACTTCTTCATAATCATTACCTCCATATTTTTATCATTCGTTGATGGTTTTTTACTCTTCGGGGGCGTTCCCCCTTGGGATGGTCTAAGTATAGCACGGAATCCAGAGGATTATAAGTTGCAAATGCAACATTTAGAAAAACTTTCCATGAACTTTTTTGCGGCAGAGAAAATACGCCGGAGGAGGGTCCTCCGGCGTATTTTTATAGCAGCTTTACTCGGCATCGGCCAGAGCCTTGGCCTCGGCAATGGCCTTCTCCTGCGCCGCAGCGGGGCAATCCTCGTAGCGGACGAAGTTGAAGGTGAAAGTACCACGGGACTGGGTCATGGACCGCAGATCGATGGCGTAGCTCATCATCTCGGCCATGGGGACCTCGGCCTCCAGCACGGTCTCGCCGTCGCCGGTGGGGTTCATGCCCATGACGCGGCCCCGGCGCTTGTTCAGGTCACCCATGACGTCGCCCACGTAGTTGTCAGGCACCGTGACCTTCAGCTCACCGATAGGCTCCATCAGCACGGGCTTGGCCTCCGGCAGAGCGGCCTTGAAGGCCAGATTGGCGGCCAGCTTGAAAGCGATTTCGGAGGAGTCCACCGGGTGGTAGGAGCCGTCCACCAGCGTCGCCTTCAGGAACACCACGGGATAGCCCGCCAGCACGCCGTGCAGGCAGCTCTCACGCAGGCCCTTTTCCACGGCGGGGAAGTAGTTCTTTGGCACGGAGCCGCCGAACACGTTCTCAGCGAAGATCATATCCTCCTGCTCGGTCTGAGGCTCGAAGATGATATGCACGTCACCGAACTGGCCGCTGCCGCCGGTCTGCTTCTTATAGCGGCCCTGCTTGCGGACGGTGGAGCGGATCTTCTCACGGTAAGCCACTCTGGGAGCGGACAGCTCGGCATCCACGCCGAAGCGGGTCTTGAGCTTGGAGCACAGCACGTCGATCTGGATATCGCCGGCGCCGGAGATCACGGTCTGGTGAGTCTCGGCGTTGTTGACCACGTGGAAGGTGGGATCCTCCTCGTTGAGCTTGTTGAGGCCGGTACCCAGCTTCTCCACCTCCTGCTTGGTCTTGGGGGAGATGGCACGGCTGTAGCAGGGCTGGGCATAGTCCATGCCGCGGAGACGCACGATGTGCTTGGGGTCGCACAGGGTGTTGCCGGTCTTGACCTTATCCATCTTGCCGATGGCGCCGATGTCGCCGCAGCAGATCTCCTTGACCTCCTCGCCCTTCTTGCCCTTCATGATGTACAGGCGGCCCAGCTTCTCGGTGTTGCCGGTGGCGGGGTTATACAGGGCCATATCGCTGGTGATCCTGCCACGGAGCACCTTCACCATGGAGTACTTGCCGTACTGATCGGAGATGGTCTTAAAGACGATGGCAGCGGTGGGGCCGTTGGGATCGCAGGCCACCTCGACGTCGTTGCCGTCGTCATCCTGCGCCGTCTCGGCGGGCATATCCGTGGCCACGGGGACCAGATCCAGAATGGTCTGCATCAGCATCTCCACGCCCAGACCGGTGACGGCGGAGCCGCACAGCACCGGGCAAACGCTGCCGTCCCGGACGCCCAGCTTCAGGCCGCGGGCCATGTCCTCGGCGGACAGCTCCATGGTGTCGAAGAACTTCTCCATCAGCTCCTCGTCAGAGCCGGCGGCGGCCTCCATCAGCTCGGAGCGCAGGGCCTCCACCTCGTCGGCCATATCGGCGGGAATGGCGCAGGCAGCGGCCTTGCCGCCCTTGACCTCGTAAGCGGTGTTATGCAGCAGGTCCACGATGCCCGTGACCTTCTTATTGCCGTCAATGACCGGGGCCACAATGGGAACCACGGGCTGGCCGAACTTACCCTTCAGAGCATCCAGACAAGCCTGATAGTCGCTGTTGTCCTCGTCGGTGCGGTTGACGAAGATCATGCGGGGCTTCTTGCCCAGCAGCTTCCAGCTGCGCTCCATACCCACGGACAGGCCGTCCTTGGCGGCGCCCACCAGCACGGCGCACTCGGCGGCACGGATGGCGGAAACAGCCTCGCCGGAGAAATCAAAGTTGCCGGGAGCGTCCATGACGTTGATGCGGACGCCCTTATATTTGACCGGGGCAAAGGCCAGAGAAATAGAGATCTGGCGCTTGATCTCCTCGGCGTCGTAGTCGCAGACGGTGTTGCCGTCGGCGGTACGGCCCAGACGATCAGTCCCCTTGGTCATGAAGAGCATCTGCTCGGCCAGCGTCGTCTTGCCGGAGCCACCGTGACCCAGCAGGCAGATGTTGCGAATGTCATTGGCAGTCATATACAGTATTCTCCCTTCGTTTGGTGCGAATGCGCCGTCCGGCGCAGCCAGTCAACAAGAAAAGTATATACTATTTTTTTGCACTTGACAAATACAACTTTCAGCGTCTTTTTTGTGGAAAATGCCGGGAGGCTCAACGGCTCTCCCGGCATGGGTATGGAATGGTATCAGTAGTGGCGCACCAGTCCTGCCAGCAGCAGCACCGTCAGCAGCCACAGCAGCAAAAAGCACAGGAAATTCAGGGCCGACAGAGCGGCAAAGGCCCCCACGGAGGTGAAATAATACGCCAGCAGCAGGCCCGACAGCCCGCCCAGCCACGACAGCACCGTTCCGTCCCGGACGGCACGCCGCATCCGGCGGCTGCCGATGACCGTTTCGGCAAAGGCCATCAGCCCGTCCCGGTAGATGATGGCGTGGGGCCGGCCACGGCCCTCCGTCAGCTCCGACAGGGCCAGACGGGTGGAGATATCCGGGTACAGGGGCCGGGCGTCCAGCCGGAATTTCCGCTTCAGCAGCGCCGGAGTGATGTTGGCACTGCGGGTGGCCAGCACCGGAGTGATGCGGTTGCGGCGCATGGCCCGCAGCGCCCACTCCACGTTGCGGGAAGGCTGGTATTTGATGGCAAAGATGGCGATGAGCTGACCGTCCACCGCCAGAAAAACGCCGGTCTTGAGCTTCAGGTCACGGGGCAGGGACACATGGTGCTTTTTCATGAAATAGGCGCTGCCCATGGTGACAGATTCCCCACGGATGGTACCGCCAATGCCGCCGTCCTCGTAAAAACGCAGGTCCTCCAAATGCAGGTGGGTGCCGCCCTCGCTGGCCAGCAGCTGGTCAAACAGCGGCGTCAGCTGGCTTCCGGCGGCCTGTGCCGCCGTGGCGGCATAGGACACCACCTTGCCGATCTCCTCGCCGTACAGCTTCAGTCCGTTGAGGCTCACCGTTCCCGGTGGGAACAGGTCGTCATCCGTCACCACCATCCGCCGGGCGGCGGTGATGGCGGAGGCCCCGGCATAGCCCGCCACGGCGCTGCCGCTGCGGTTCAGACGCCGGTTCAGCGATGACAGGGGCAGCGTTCCCGCCACCGGCAGAGCCAGCGGCAGTCCGCCGGACAGCAATGCCGACCAGATCCACAGTGGCCGCACCGGCTGCCCCTCCCCGCCGAAGCACACCACCGCCGCCAGAATGGAGGCAGCGGCCAGCGCCAGCGGTGTCAGGATGATCTGCCAGCGATAGGAGACATCCGGCTGGTGGGAGAGCCGGTAGAAGCCCTCCGCCGTTCCCTGCTGCTTGCAGGCCCCGGCGGGGGTCACGGATACGTTGTAGGGCGGCTCACCCCCCAGATCGGCCAGCCGGAAGCCTGCGAGCCGGGCTTTGGCCGCCAGCAGCTGGCCCCACAGACACAACAGCAGGGAGATGACCGGGACGGCCGCCAGCGGCAGCTGCTCCCCGTAGCCCAAGGCGGCGTAGACGCAGTCCCCCAAACACACCAGCGATGCCAGCAGCGCCGCCGCCTCGCAGGTGAAGCGGCGCTGGGACAGCTGCTTACGGGCGCTGCGCCAGACCCGGCCCGACAGGGCCAGTGCCAGCAGCAGCGATCCGCCGGGGATGATCCCCCGCAGCACGGGCAATGCCGCCCACAGCCGGGGGATATACAGCCCCAGCCCGTCCAGCACGGACAGCGCCGTCAGCAGCACCGCCTCCGGCAGTACGCACCAGCACTGGCGTTTTAAGCGGGCGCAGCGGCGCTTCTCAGCCCGGACGGCCACGTCCATATCCGGCTCCGGATCGGGTTCCGGCTCCGGCTGAGGCTCCTGCGGCTGCTCCCACAGGGTCTCCGTATCCTGCGGGATGGGGGCGGCGCTGCGGGGCCTTGTCAGCTTCTCCCACCAGTGCCGCAGCACCTCCTGCAGGGGCAGACGCTCCTCCAGAATGCCGTCCTCCTGCTCCTCCAGCACGGAGGAAACGGTGTCGTTCATGATCTGCTCCAAGGAGACTTTAGGTGCCTCCTGCGGTTCCGGCGTTTCCTGCGGCTCCTCCGCCGGTTCCTCCTCCGGGGCGTTCTCCTCCGAAGATGCTTCCGTGGCAGTGGTCTCCGCCGCCGGTTTCCCGTCCTCCTCCGGTACCGGTTGGTGCGGGAAGTGGATGATCTGTGTCTCGGGGGGCTGGTCCTCCTCCGGCAGCAGCGGACCGCCGGAGGAAAATACCTCCTCCAGCACCTCCGCCGGGAAATCCATATCCACCGGGTCGGCGCCGGGGGTGAACCGCAGTCCCTCCGGCTTCCCGGGGAGCTCCGCCGCAGCAGAGGTCTCCGGTTCAGCGTGGGGCTCCGGCTCTGTGGGAGCTTCCTGCTGAGCAGGGGCTTCTGCCGGAGCAGTCTCCGGGGAGTTTTCCTCCGCAGGCAGATCCTCCGTCCGGTACAGGTCGCTGCCGCTGCCGAACTCCGCCAGAATATCCTCCAGAGTAAACTCCGGTATTTCGTTGTGATCCTCTCGGTGTTCCATGGTACCTCTCTTTTAGATGCTCCGGGTCCTCACACGGTGCGCTGCCGCACCGCCTCATACAGCAGGATGGCAGCCGCCGCCGATGCGTTCAGGGAAGAGATCCTCCCCCGCATGGGGATGCTCACCAGAAAGTCGCAGTTCTCCGCCACCAGCCGGCTCATGCCGTCGCCCTCGGAGCCGATGACAATGGCCGCCGGACCCTTGAGATCGGCGTCATAGAGCCGGGTCGTTCCCTCGGCGGCAGTGCCGAACACCCAGATGCCTTGCTTTTTCAGATCCTTCAGCAGGGACGGGATATTGGCCACCCGTGCCACCGGCATATAGCTGACGGCCCCGGCGGAGGTCTTGGCCACAATGGCCGTCAGACCGGCGCTGCGGCGCTTGGGGATGATGACCCCGTGGGCTCCGGCGCACTCGGCGGTGCGGAGGATGGCCCCCAAATTGTGGGGGTCGGAGATCTCATCGCAGACCACCAGCAGCGGCGGCTCCCCCTTGGCGGCGGCAGCGTCCAGCAGACTCTGCACCGTCACATACTCCCGCACGGCGGCCAGCGCAATGACCCCCTGATGGGCGTGGGTGCGGCTCATGCCGTCCAGCTTCCGCCGGTCGGCCTCCACCACCACGATGCCCTGGGCCCGTGCCTTGGAGGCGATGTGGCCCAAGGTCTTGTCCGTCTCCCCCTTGGCCAGATAGATCTTATCCATGGCCGTTCCGGCCCGCAGGGCCTCGATCACGGCGTTGCGGCCCTCGATGATGCCGTCCGCCTCTGCCTCCGGCCGTCTCTGTTCGTTGTCTCTCATAGGAATTTTCCTCGCAATGCATACATAATTGGTTTCAGTATACCATACTCTGGCCGGGAGATAAAGCGCCATTCATAGAAATTTTACAGGAAAATTCCAGCCGCTTGCCTTGTGAAGATACCTGAATTGTGATATACTACACGAAAATTAAAGCACTTCTGCGCCCCGCCCGGCGGGGCTGCATGGAAGGAGACCGACATGGATCCCAACAACAAGAAAGACCAGAAAAATAACCAGAACCGCAACCGCAATATGCGGGGGGTGGTGACCCTCATCATCTGGGCGCTGGTGCTGACGGTGGTGTTCAACTATATCAACGCTTACAGCAACAATCTCACCAAGCGGGCCAGCAGCCATGAGATCCCGTACAGCCAGCTCATCGACCTCATTCAGGAGGATCAGGTGGTGGAGCTGAAGATCGAGAACGGCGTCCTGTATGCCACCCCCGTGGACGGCTACGTCTACACCGAGGAGGCCACCGATAAGAACAAGGAACCCAAGAGCTATACCCAGAGCGAGAAAACGCCTCTGATCCTGTATACCACCGCTCTCAATGACGCCAGTCTCCTGCCTCTGCTGGAGGAGCACAACGTCAAGTACACCAGTCCCGTTCAGGCGCAGATGAGTCCCATTCTGGAGTTCATGATCGCCTATGTCCTTCCTGTGATCGTCCTAGCGGCCCTGTTCATGCTGGTGATGCGGATCATGGCCAAAAACGGCGGCATCGGCGGTATCGGCAGCGTGGGCAAATCCAATGCCAAGGTGTATATGGAGAAGTCCACCGGTGTCACCTTCAAGGACGTGGCCGGTCAGGACGAGGCCAAGGAGTCGCTGGAGGAGATCATCGACTTCCTCCACAACCCCCAGAAGTACACGGCCATCGGTGCAAGACTGCCCAAGGGCGCTCTGCTGGTGGGCTCTCCCGGTACCGGCAAGACTTTGCTTGCCAAGGCCGTGGCCGGCGAGGCCAACGTCCCCTTCTTCTCCATCTCCGGCTCGGACTTTGTGGAGATGTTCGTGGGCGTGGGCGCCTCCCGTGTCCGTGACCTGTTCAAGGAGGCCGCCAAGGTGGCTCCCTGCATCATCTTCATCGACGAGATCGACACCATCGGCAAATCCCGTGACGGCGGCCGCTTCGGCGGCGGCAACGACGAGCGGGAGCAGACCCTGAACCAGCTGCTGGCGGAGCTGGACGGCTTCGATCCCGGCAAGGGCATCATCGTTCTGGGCGCCACCAACCGCCCGGAGGTGCTGGATAAGGCCCTACTGCGCCCCGGCCGCTTCGATCGGCGCATCACCGTGGATCGCCCCAATCTGGCGGGCCGTCTGGCCACCCTGCAGGTCCACACCCGGAGCATCCATCTGGCCGAGGACGTGAATCTGGAGAAGATCGCTCAGGCCACCGCCGGCTGCGTGGGCGCAGATCTGGCGAACCTTGTCAATGAGGCGGCCCTGCGGGCCGTGCGCCTGGGCCGCAGCGCCGTGAATCAGAATGACCTGCTGGCGGCCTTCGAGACCGTCATTGCCGGCTCCGAGAAGAAGGGTACCGTCATCACCGACGAGGAAAAGCGCATCATCGCCTATCACGAGGTGGGCCATGCGCTGGTGGCGGCCAAGCAGAAAAACGCCCAGCCCGTCAGCAAGATCACCATCGTCCCCCATACGCAGGGCGCTCTGGGCTATACCCTGCACCTGCCGGAGGAGGAGAAGTTCCTCATGTCCCGTGAGGACATTCTGGCGGAGATCCGCACGCTGCTGGCCGGCCGGTCCAGCGAGGAGGTGGTGTGCCACACCATGACCTCCGGCGCCGCCAACGACATCGAGCGGGCCACGGAGATGGCCCGGAATCTGGTGGCCCGGTTCGGTATGTGCGAGGAGTTCGACATGATGGCGCTGGGCAGCGTACAGAACCAGTATCTGGACGGCACGTACTCCATGAGCTGCGCTCAGGAGACCTACGCCGCCGCAGATCGTGCCGTCATCGCCATCATCCGTCAGTGCCATGAGGATGCCAGACGGATGCTGGAGGAGAACCGGGAGCTGCTGGACAAGATCGCCGCCTATCTGCTGAAGAAGGAGACCATCACCGGTCAGGAGATGATGGCTATCATCGAGGGCCGTGACCCGGAGACGGTGGACAACTACGGCGCTACCCGTGAGGAGAAGCAGCCCCTGTTCCGTCCCTCCTCCCCGGAGGTCATCGAGGCCCCTGCCAAGCACATCCACATCGTATCCGAGCCGGTGCCGTCCCCGGAGGAGCCGCAGACCCCGGAGGAAAAGTCCCCGGAGGAAGCCCAGCCGGATCGTGACCCGGAGGAAAGTGAGCAGAAGTGACCCGCTCCCTGCGAAAGGAGGCAGAACCCATGAAATGTAAACGACTGTTGGCGCTGGCGCTGGCTGCGGCCCTGTGCATCGTGGCAGCGGCTTGCGGTACAAAGAACAATGAGCCCGATACCCCCGCCAAGACGGACACCCCCACCGCCGCCCCCGGCGGCACCCAGACCGTGGGCGACACCGGCGACGGCACCGTCCGGGAGGACGGCTCCTACGTGCCGGGGCAGGTGGACCGGCTGCGGCTGACCTATAACGGCAACGTCAGTTCCGCCCTGTACGTCACCTCGGCGGCCCAGCTGCCGGACTACCCGGAGTTGTCCGCCTACGACGATGCGTTCTTCAAGGACCATGCGCTGGTGCTGGTGCAGGAGTCGGTGAGCTCCGGCTCCGTGGAGGTGGGCATCGAGTCCGTGTCCCTGAAGGCGGACCACACCGCCGTGGTGGCGCTGACCCATCAGGGCCCCGGCGAGGGGCAGGTCGGCACCGCCGACATGGCCACATGGCTGCTGTGGACGGAGGTGGACACCGGACTGGAGGATTACCAGTGGACGGTGGCCAACCCGGCGCTGGAGTCCCAGCTGTCTCAGTATTGATAAAGCGATCCCCAACCCCCGTCTGCCACGCAGACGGGGGTTTTTCGGCGCACTTCCCTGCCGTACCCACTGGAAAATGCGGCGGAGATAGTGTATAATGGCGAAAGTGAGTAAAAAAACAGGAGGGACCCTATGGACATCAGGCAGCGCTTACACCTCTCCGGCATGGACAGCCACGCCCCGGAGCTGGCCCGGAAATGGGGGCTGGGGCTGGAGGTCACGGACTTCTGCTACGCCCCCATGCTGGACGACCCCGCCACCCTTCCGGCGGTTCGGGAGAAGATGGCTGGCATCGACCATTTCTGGCTCCACGCCCCGTTTGCGGAGCTGGCTCCCTGTGCCGTGGACCCGCTGGTGCGGGAGGTGACGGCCCGGCGCTATCGTCAGGCTTTGTCCGCCGCCCGGCAGCTGGGCATCCGCCGTCTGGTGATCCACAGCGGCTATATCCCGCTGGTGTACTTTCCGGAGTGGTTCACGGAGCAGTCCGTGGCCTTCTGGCGGGAGTTCCTGCCGGAGGTCCCGGAGGATATGGTGCTGGCGCTGGAAAACGTCATGGACGAGACGCCGCAGCTGATGACGGACATCGTCCGTCAGGTGGATGATCCCCGGCTGGGCCTGTGTCTGGATGTAGGCCACGCCAATACCTGCGCCAGCCGGACACCTCCCATGGAGTGGATCGCCCCCATGGCCCCCTACCTGCGGCACGTACATCTGCACAACAATTTAGGGGATTGGGATCTCCACAACAGTCTGGGGGATGGCGAGATCCTCATGCAGCAGATACTGGCGGCGCTGCTGGAGCGGTGTCCGGCGTCCACATGGACCATCGAAAATCAGGACTGCGCCCCGTCCCTTGCGTGGCTGGCGCAGCAGGGCTATCTCAGCGAGGAGTGACCTATGACAGATCAGGAATTGAAGCAGTACTGCGGGGCCGTCACCGTCCCGGATCGGGAGATCATGGACGCCGCCCGCCGCCGTCAGGCGGAGCTGGCCAAGCCCCCCGGCAGTCTGGGCAAGCTGGAGGACTACTCCATCCGGCTGGCGGGCATCACCGGACAGGTGCGCCCCCATGTCGAGAAGTGCCGGGTGCTGGTGCTGGCGGCGGATAACGGCGTCACGGCGGAGGGCATCTCCTCCGCCCCCACCTCCGTGACTCTTTCGCAGGTCATCAACATGACCCGCCACAAGACGGGGATGTCGGCGCTGGCCCACTACTTCGGCAACGAGGTGGTGGTGGCGGACATGGGCATCGACACGGATCGTCCCATCCCCGGCGTGCTGGACCGGAAGGTGCGCCGCTCTACCGGCAACATTGCCAGAGAACCCGCCATGACCCGGCAGCAGGCCCTTCAGGCGTTGGAGACCGGCATGGGGCTGGCGGCGCAGGCCGCCGCTGACGGCGTGCAGGCGCTGGGCATCGGGGAAATGGGCATCGGCAACACCACCACCTCGGCGGCGGTGCTGGCAGCCCTGACCCACGCCCCGGCGCAGGCCGTCACCGGTCGGGGCGGCGGGCTGACGGATGCGGCCTTTGAAAAGAAAAAACAGGTCATCGACCGGGCGCTGGCCCTGCATCGCCCCGACCCCGCCGACCCGGTGGGGGTACTGGCCGCCGTGGGCGGGCTGGATCTGGCCGCCATGACGGGGGCCTTTCTGGGCTGCGCCCAGAACTATGTCCCGGCGGTGGTGGACGGCTACATCTCCATCGTGGCGGCGCTGACGGCGGTGCGTCTCTGCCCCGCTGCGGGAGAGTATCTGTTCCTCTCCCACGCCTCCTATGAGATCGGCTACCGCATCGCCGCACAGGAACTGGGGCAAGAGCCCTGTCTGCTGCTGGGGATGCGGCTGGGCGAGGGCAGCGGCTGCCCGGTGATGTTTCAGATCTTGCGGGCCGCCTGCGCCATCATGGACGGTATGGCCACCTTCCCGGAGGCCGCTATTGAGGACGACTACCTGGCCCCTATCCGGGCGCAGGACAGCTTTACGGTGACGCCATGAGGATCCTTCTGTTAGGCGGCAGCAAAAGCGGCAAGAGCATGATGGGCCAGCATATGGCCCGGCGGCTCTCCGCCGGGGCGCCCATGTACTACTGGGCCACGCTGGAGCCCAGAGACGGAGAGGACCGTGCCATCGTCCGGCGGCATCTGGCGGAGCGGGACGGCTGGGGCTTTGAGACCATTGAGCAGGGCCGGCAGCTGCCGGAGGCACTGGTGCGGGTGTCCCCGGCGGGGACGGTGCTTTTCGACAGCATTACGGCGTGTCTGGCCTGCCAGATGTTCTCCGCCCCGGAGCCGGACGGAGAAGCCCCCCGACGCACGGCGGAGGAGCTGCTGGTCATCAGCCGTCACCCGGCCCACTTTGTCTGCGTCTGCGACGAGCTGTGGCGGGACGGCGTGACCTACGAGACGTGGACGGAGACATACCGCCGGGGCCTTGCGGAGATCTGCCGCAGGCTGGCGGCGGAATTTGACGTGGTATGTGAGCTGACGGCGGGACTGCCCCGCCTGTGGAAAGGAGCGTGGCGCTTTGAGTGAGTGGCTGGACGGGTTTTCCATGGCCTGGGGGATGTTTTTGGCGATCCCCTGCCCCCTGCGGCGGTGGAACGAGAAGGCTCGTGAGAAAATGCTGGTGTGTCTGCCGCTGGTGGGACTGGCGGTGGGCGGCATCTGGCTGGGCCTGTATCTGCTGCTGCGCCATGCCGCCATCGGCGGGCTGTACGCCTTCCTCATGGCGGCGCTCCCGTGGCTGGTGACGGGCTTCATGCACTTGGACGGCTACATGGACGTATGCGACGCCGTGCTGTCCCGCCGGGAGCTGGCTACCCGCCAGCGCATCCTGAAGGACTCCCATTGCGGAGCCTTCGCCGTCATCGGCATGGTGCTGCTGGCCCTGTGCCAGTGGAGCGTATTCCTCTCCGGCAGCGCCGACGAAAGCCTGTGGGGGCTGCTGCTGATCCCGGTGGCCACACGGGCCTGTGCGGGACTGGCGGTACTGAAGCTGCGGCCCATGGGTACCAGCCAGTACGCCGCTATGGGCCGCCACGGCGGCTATGCCGCGGCGCTGGCGGTGCTGCTGGCGGCGGCGATCGCCGTACCGCTGGTCACGGACCGCAGCTTCGCCCCCTTGGCGGCAGCAGCGGGCTACGGGCTGGCGGTATGGTACGGCTTCCGGCAGCTGGACGGCATGAACGGTGACATCTCCGGCTTTGCCCTGACACTGGGTGAGCTGGCGGGAGCCGCCGTATGGACTTTGGTGAGGTGAGGATATGGACTTGATCATCGGCGGAGCATATCAGGGAAAGCTGACACTGGCGGCACGGGAGTACGGCCTGACGCCGGGGGATATCTGCGATCTGGCGGCAGGTGAGCCGGCGCTGGGCGCCCGGTGCTATATCCATCTGGAGGAGCTGACCCGGCGGCAGGAGGACACCGAGTCCTATCTCCCCCTGCTGACGGCGGCGGAGGTGGTCATCGCACGGGAGATCGGCAGCGGCGTGGTTCCCATGGATGCCGGAGAGCGGGCCTGGCGGGAGCGCCATGGCCGTCTGCTGCGGCGGCTGGCCCAGCAGGCCGGCAGCGTGCGCCGGGTATTTTGCGGACTGACGGAGGTGCTGAAATGAAGCTGACCCTGCTGCGCCATGCCCAGACGGAGGGCAGCCTGCGGAACCTGTATTACGGGGCGGCGGATATCCCCGCCCTGCCGGAGTCTCTGTCGGAGCTGCACCGCCGGGCCGGGGACTATCCCACGGCCCAGCGCTACTATACCAGCGGGATGCTGCGGACGGAGCAGACGCTGGCGGCCATCTATGGCAGCGTACCCCACACCCGGCTTCCGGGCCTGCGGGAGATGGACTTCGGCGACTTCGAGATGAAGAGCTACGAGGAGCTGAAGGACACCCCGGCCTATCAGGCGTGGATCACCGACGTAGAGCACAACCCCTGCCCCCATGGGGAGAGCGCCCCGCAGGTGCTGCGGCGCAGCCTTGCGGCCATCGCCCCGGTGGTGCAGAGGCCGGAGGACGCCGTCTGCGTCATCCACGGCGGCGTCACGGCGGGGCTGATGATGGCCTGGTTCGGCGGCGGGCGCTATGACTACTCCGTCTCCCCCGGTCAGGGCTTTCAGGTGACCTTCCGGGAGGGTCAGCCGGTGTCGTATACCCGTATCCCGGCGGCGGAATAAGGCCCGCCGGACGGCGTTTTCCATCGGCAGGGGCAATTTTTTGCGCCGCCGAAGAGAAAATGGTTGCATTTTATAAAGAAGTGTGTATAATATATGGAGCGGAGCATCCGCTCCATATATTATGGCTCTGCAACTTCATATCCGGGCTTGTAGCTCAGCTGGGAGAGCGTTCGGTTCGCATCCGAGAGGTCGTGGGTTCGAATCCCATCAGGTCCACCATAAGATCCGCCGTAATTCTGATAGAATTACGGTGGATCTTTCTGTTGCTTCTTTCAGACGTGCCTGTGGGAACCGCCGTATTCACGGAGCGGAAATGGAGATCGCTGCGGCCGGCTTCATGGTGCCGCTCCCCGCAGCCCGGCAAGTATCGCAGGATACTCCTTCTCCCGTCAGCCAAACCGCCGGAGGCGGTGCGTCATAGGGCGCACCGCCTCCGGCGGTTATTTCTTTGCAAACCTTATTCGGCAGCGTTCAGACTGCTGTCCCACTTCCAGTTGCGGACCTCCGGCAGATCCACGCCGTTGTCCCGGATATACTGACGATGCTCCACCAGCTTATCCTGCATCTTCTGCACCAGATACGCCCCCCGGTTGCCCAACTGGGGCAGCCGACGGACCGTATCGATGACCAGATCGAAGCGGTCAATGTCGTTGAGAACACGCATATCGAAGGGGGTGGTGATGGTTCCCTCCTCCTTGTAGCCCCGCACATGGAGGTTCCGGTTGTGGCGGCGGTAGGTCAGCTCATGCACCAGCGTGGGGTAGCCGTGATAGGCAAAGATGATGGGCTTATCCTTGGTGAACAGGCCGTCGTACTCCTCATCCGTCAGACCGTGGGGGTGCTCGGTGTGGGGCTGCAGCTTCATCAGATCCACCACGTTCACCACACGGATCTTCAGCTCCGGCAGCTCCTGACGCAGGATGCTCACGGCGGCCAGCGTCTCCAGCGTAGGCGTATCGCCGCAGCAGGCCATGACCACATCCGCCTCCTGCCCCTGATCGTTGGAGGCCCAGCTCCAGATGCCGATCCCCTGGGTGCAGTGCTTCACCGCCTGCTCCATGGTCAGCCACTGGGGCCGGGGGTGCTTGCTGGCCACAATGACATTGACGTAATTTCGGCTGCGGATGCAGTGGTCGAAGCAGGACAGCAGGCAGTTGGCATCCGGCGGCAGATACATCCGCACCACGTCGGCCTTCTTGTTGGCCACGTGATCCAAAAAGCCGGGGTCCTGATGGGTAAAGCCGTTGTGGTCCTGCTGCCAGACGTTGGAGGCCAGAATATAGTTCAGCGAGGCGATATCCTGCCGCCACGGCAGCTCGCTGCACATCTTCAGCCACTTGGCGTGCTGGGCGAACATGGAGTCCACGATGCGGATGAAAGCCTCATAGCTGTCGAAGAAGCCGTGACGGCCCGTCAGGAGGTAGCCCTCCAAAAAGCCCTCGCAGAAATGCTCGGAGAGCATGGAGTCCATGACCCGGCCGTCCGGGTCCAGATGGTCGTCGATGCCGGGGATCTGCTGGTCCAGGAAGCGGCGGCCCGTCACCTCGAACACCGCCTGCAAGCGGTTGGAGGCCGTCTCGTCGGGGGCGAAGATGCGGAAGTTGCGGGACTCCATGTTCAGCTTCATCACGTCCCGGACGTAGGTACCCAGCACATACATATCCTGCGCCTCCACGGCGCCGGGGGCCTTGACATCCACGGCGTAGCCCCGGAAATCGGGGGTCCGCAGGTCACGCAGCAGCAGTCCGCCGTTGGCGTGGGGATTAGCGCCCATGCGGCGGCGGCCCGTGGGCGGGAAGGAGGCGATGAGCTCCACCGGCGTACCGTCGGGGTTAAAGAGCTCCTCCGGCTTATAAGAGCGCAGCCACGCCTCCAGCTGGGCGAGGTGCCGGTCGGTGTCTGTCCCCATGGAGATAGGCACCTGATGGGCTCGCCAGCAGTCCTCCACCGGCAGCCCGTCCACCTCCTTGGGGCCGGTCCAGCCCTTGGGGGTGCGCAGCACGATCATGGGCCAGCGGGGCCGCTTGGCCTCGCCGGTCTTGCGGGCCTCCCGCTGGATGCGCTTGATCTCCCGGATGGCCCGGTCCAGCGCCGCCGCCATCTGCTGGTGCATGACCATGGGGTCGTCGCCCTCCACGAAGTACGGCTCCCAGCCGCAGCCACGGAAGAAGCACTCCACCTCCTCGTGACTCATGCGGGAGAAGATGGTGGGGTTGGCGATCTTGAAGCCGTTGAGGTGCAGAATGGGCAGCACCGCACCGTCGGTGATGGGGTTGACGAATTTGTTGCCGTGCCACGAGGTGGCCAGCGGGCCGGTCTCCGCCTCGCCGTCGCCCACCACACAGGCAGCGATCAGATCGGGGTTATCCGCCACGGCGCCGAAGGCGTGGGCCAACGAGTAGCCCAGCTCGCCGCCCTCATGGATGGAGCCGGGGGTCTCCGGCGCCACATGGCTGGGGATGCCGCCGGGGAAGGAGAAACGCTTGAAGAGCTTCTGCATCCCCTCCTTGTCTCGGGTGATGTTGGGATAGACCTCGGTATAGCTGCCGTCCAGCCAGTCCTGCGCCACCATGGCGTTGCCGCCGTGGCCGGGACCGGAGAGATAGATCATATCCAGATCGTTGCGCTTGATGACCCGATCCAAATGGGTATAGATGAAGTTCTGGCCGGGGCAGGTCCCCCAGTGTCCCACGATGGTCTGCTTGAGGTCGCTTTTGACCAGCGGGCGCTCCAGAAGGGGGTTATCCATCAGATACAGCTGGCAGGCCGTCAGATAGTTGGCGGCACGCCAGTAGGCGTGAAGCTGCCGCAGCTCCTGCTCGCTCAGCGGCTGCTTTTTGGAGAAGCGGATGCCGGTTTTGATGGTAGGCATGGAAAATCCTCCTTACTAAAAATATCCTTCACTGCTGAAATGTCCTCTGCTGCCGAAATGTTCTCTGCTGCCGAAATGCTCTTGGCAGCAGGTGCGGTGAAACGGTCACAACAAGGTCTCCCCCGATCTGGCCGATTTCTGACACGAACCGGACACTTTTCTCACCGATCGCTGACAGGAATTTTGTCCTGTCAATGTCCATTTTTGGTACCACGTCCGGTACCATCGATGGACGAGGGCAATCACGCCTGGCAGCGTGTCTTTCCGGCGCCTTTTGTCCTTTTCGTCTTGGCGGGCGCCGTCTGCATCTCAAAAAACAAAAATCACTCGAAGATCCATCGTTGGCAGGGGCCTTGCAGTTTTGCCGGAGCAGAAATGCGGCCAGACAAGGAAAGACCCGCAGAGCATACTTTCCGTATGGTCAAGAGGATCGACGCAGTATGGGCGGATTTCTGCCCGGCAAAACCGTGTTTACCCTTGTTCATGGATGGTAAGTACACCATAATACAAAAGTTACCCTGCGTCAAGTTGAAATCTCCCTCCTCTCGACCGAAAAAACCTCCGGAAAAACCACTTGCCAGATGGATCATCCTTCGGTTATAACAGAACATATATCCGGCGGATCTGACCGGGTATCCCATAGAGAATGTGAGATCATAAATATCACTCTGCCCATGTCGGACGGCGAAGGGGCATTTCTTTTTTGCGCTCCGGGATATGAGAGCAGCTCCCATGAACGCAGGAGGGCCGTTCTATGCCGAAAACAAAATGGGGATCCGTTATTTTTACCGCCTACAAATTCTTTGACCCGCAAGGGCCTCCCCTCTGCTGCCGGTTTCCTCTCATCGCCCTCATCGCACAAAGCCATGCTCTGATCAGGAGATAAGCGGCTCAATCATACTTATTAGATGTAGGAGATCTTGAGTTTCTTTCTCCTTGCAATGGTCAACTTCACCAGCAAGTCATCTACGGCATCAGTATATTTGCCTTTGGCGGCAAGGGCAGTATTCAGATCAATAAGCAATTTAATTACATCCAACTGCTCTTGCTCGGTTAGATAGGTGTGATATTCCTGTTTTCTCATTGTCCGACACCTCCTGACGTTTTCATGATACGCAGAAAACTGCCGAGGCACAAAGATGCGATATATGACAGGCAGAAAACAATAAGGCTCCGACCTTGTGAGCCAGAGTCTTATTGCTTGCCTTTGCGAATGTCACTTTCCGTATTTTGAAATTACCGCCTTATAGGGCTGTGACATGGCCTCTCCTTTTTTTGTTTTCAGAAGGTCATCGACTGCCGCAGCAGCCGACCCAGCGGGCCTCAGATGACCTGATACTCCTTCAGCAGCTTCTCGATATCGGTGCCGTGGATCTTGCTGAGGACCTTCTTCAGGGCCATCTTTTCCACCAGATTCAGCTCCATATCGATGGGTTTCTTGCCGTCCCGCAGCTTCACGGTGGCATCCAGCAGATCCCGGACATCATATACGCTGCCCCAGACCTCCGGCACGCCACGATCCACGTTCAGCAGGGTATACACGGCCTCCATACCGGTCCGCATGGAGTACTCCGTGGTGAAGATGGTGTCACGGGGTGTCTCGGCAAACTGGCCCAGGAAGGCGAAGTTCACAGCGCCGTCGGGTACGACCTTGGGCCGATCTCCGTAGGCACGGGGCATGAAGAAGGCGTCGATATAGGGCATCATCACAGGGACGGTGTTGGCGCTATTGGCGGCCATGTCCTCGATTTCGCTCTCCGGCACGCCGATGTGATACAGCCACTCCATGCAGATCTCCTTACCGGTACACTCCCGCATAGGCTTTTTCACATAGTCACCGGGCTTATCGGTGAACAGGGCATACACCCACACCAGACAGTGATCCTTGGGCTGCTGGCGGAACTGAGGCTGGCGGTTGATGGTCCAGCTCATGAGCCAGCTGGAGTCCTTCACGGTGACGATACCGCCGGTGACCACCTTGCCGGTGAAGGGATCCCGCTTGCAGATGTTCTTGATATAGGGGATGATGCGCTGATCCAGCGTCTCCACCGTGGCGCTCATCCAGTTGGTCTGCTCCGGATCATAGCAGAACTTGTCGGGATGGCCGAAGGAGGGATCCTGAGCGGCGATCTTGCGCCACATATCCCAGCCGCCGCCCTCCTTGATCTCGGTGTTGTAGGGGGCGGGTGTGTTCTGGCTGCCCATGGAGGAGTTCTCTACGCAGCCGCCGTTGGTGATGAACACCAGATCGTTCTCCGTCAGGTCGATGGCCTCGTTCTTGCCGTCCCGGATGACGTCGATGCGCTTGGCCACCTTCCGATGGGCGGTGCAGTCAAACTCCACGTTGGTCACCTGCACGCCGAAGTGGAACTGGACGCCGAAGCCCTCCAGATACTTCACCATGGGCAGGATCATGGACTCATACTGGTTGTATTTGGTAAAGCGCAGGGCGGTGAAGTCGGGCAGGCCGCCGATGTGATGGATATAGCGCTGGA
>OJSE01001195.1_pt1 | contig 35006 bp, 36 predicted proteins | sample 1599351 | NCBI WGS metagenome assembly OJSE01 (sample SAMN04168656, study PRJEB22393) | human gut metagenome | biome: human gut microbiome; feature: stool | host: Homo sapiens | collected 2014-03-17 | reverse complement strand
CAGTTCTGAAAATATCTGTAATTTACTTACTCGGCAAACACTACTGTCCACAAACTGTGGACAGCAGGATTTTGGCAATGCTTCGCATCCTTAATTGCCAAAATCTTTATGTTCTTCTTTTTCCATACGATATTTTCAGTTCTGAAAATATCTGTAATTTACTTACTCGGCAAACACTACTTTTTCCAAAAACTTTGCAGCATCTCTTATGCAGTCCTGGCAGCTTCTTAAGACAACTCCTGTTTCCACACCTTTTAAGTCTTTGCAGCGTGTGGCTTTGTTCTGGTCAAGGAATTTTTTTAATATCTGTCTTGAATAACTGTATGTTTCACCTTTACTTACAGGATTTTCAAGGTCTCCGCAACTGTTTTTCATTCCTGCTACAACACACGCACCGGTAAGTGCACCGCAGGTTCCTTCCATGCCGCCCATTCCAAGTCCTAATGCTTCTGTTGCCTTGAACATTGTTTCCTCGTCCATTCCGACAAGGTCACAGTATGTGCAGGCAACCGCCTGTGCACAGTTATATCCTTTATTGTGTCTTTCTATTGTTTTCTCTACTCTTGTTTCCATGTCTTTGATTTCCTTTCTTTTATCTTTATTCTTTCTTCGCTGCATATCCATCAGTCCTTTACCGCAAGTTCTGCAGGTGGTCTTGATATTATCTTGTTTACCGGAAGTATGCTGAGTATTATGTTTATTGCAAAAATAATGATTATCAGCAGCAGAACCGCCCACCACGGATATATCATTTTTATCTGAAGCGATGGCACTTGTGCCATAAATTTTATAATACTGCTTGTTATCAATGCCCCCGGCAGTACGGTGTATGCACAAAGCATCATCATTTCGAGTACATATGCCTGTAGTATGCTTCCCTTTTCTATTCCAAGAAGTCTGTAAACCGTCAGTTCTTCTATTCTCGAAACAGCATTTGATTTTATTGAAAAGTATATCATTATAAATGCAAGTACCGCAAGTGCGATTGTGACAATATTTTTTGTACCAACATTCATTTTACGCTTTTCCCTATATTTATTAAGCTGATTATTGTATTGGCATTTTACACTCGCCGTAAAATATTTTTTTCTGTAAGCTGATGCTTTTTTCTTTAAATATTTTATCGCACCGTCTACATCATCAGTATAAACATCAAATGACTTTGAATATGCATTATAGGCAGTTCGTATATTTTCGCAGTCCTGCTCATTTGCAATATAATCTACATTTATATCATCATCGAAATACCCTACAATCTCAAATGTTCCATACCTCTGATCCGTAAACAAAAATGAACCCATCATCTTATCCTGATTATATATTGATTTTCTCGCAAGCACTTTTTTGCTTTCAAGCTTAGTATCTGATTTTATTCCACTGCCTTTTTTATCCGCATAAATCCGTTTCATCTCATCAAGTGAACCAAGATTCATAGCAGAATATGAAAGACCTAGCAGTTTATTTTCTTCAACAAATATATCCGGTTCTCCTGTGTCGGACACTCCTGTTATCTTAAACTCAATCTGATTTGCCGGTGATATTATCGTTGTTCCGATAAAATCATCAACTTTTTTGTATAACGGTGCTATGGCACTGTCCGATTTCATAAAGTTTTCAAGCACCCATTTATCGACTACCGCTTCATCCCTGTTTTCCGGCATTTTTCCACATATAAGCGATGATTTTTTCAAATGTTTATTTGAAATAAACGAATATCCGCTAAGTTTTGCAACACTTCCCCCAAGCTGACTGTATCCGTTATATTTTATCGCCATATCGCAATTTGCAGAAATAAATATATCTGAATATTTGTTTTCCTGCTTTATTTTTCCGATAAAATCTTTCGCCGCTTTATTGAGCTGATCGTCAAAAACCCCCTCCACCGGACTTAACTGCACCGTAACAACATGAGAATCACTTTTCACAACACTCTGTTTATCTATCGACATACGATTTGTAAAATCCGCCGCACCTACGGATAACAGCACTGATACCATCAAAAGCGTTCCTATCATAAATGCCTGTTTTTTTCCGAGAAGTTTTAAATTTTCTCTCGCCATTTTTACTATCTCCCTAAACGGAAGCTTTGCAGTTCTGCCTGCTTTTGGCTTTTCAAGCGAATAATCTATCTCATCGACACTGCTTATGTCTATCTGTGGCTTTTTGTCATCCACCATCTGACAGCCTGACTCCTCCCCTTCAAAGGCTATCTCTGTGTCAGAAAGATTTTGTATGTAGAGTTTTCCGTCTTTCCATGCAAAATTGAGCACTATCTTGTCAGTCTCATTTTTTATTTCATTCCCTTGATTTTCCTTATCTTGTGCAGCCACAGTTTTTATTTTTTCACTTATATTTTCTCCGGATATTATTTTACTATTTTCTTTATCCGCATTACCCTTTATCTGCCGGCTGTCCTTATATATATTTATCCTAAAATCATCATTTTCCATGCTCTCTTTTGAAAGCTCTCTTAAATATATATTAGAGTCGTCCGCCTTTTCATAGCTTTTTGTAGCTTTATTTTTATAATCTTTCTTTACCTGTCCGTCCTGTATCTCGATTATCCTGTCAGCAAAAAATTTTGATATGCGTTTTTCGTGTGATACAACTATTACAAGACATTCCTTTGAGATATTTCTCAAAAGACTCATAGTGTTTATCGTGTTTTCTTCATCGAGATTTCCAGTCGGCTCATCGGCAAGTATTATTGATGGTGCTTTTACAAGTGCTCTTGCTATAGATACTCTCTGCTGCTGTCCACCTGAAAGTTCCGAGACAAGTTTCTTTTTGTAACGCCCCATATTTAAGGCATCCAGAACATACTCCGTCCGCTCCTGCTTCTCCTCATCCGTCATATCATAAACGCTAAGTGCAAGTTTTACATTATACTCAACAGAGTTATCCATCAAAAGATAATAATTTTGAAATATATATCCGAATTTGTCATTTCTTATTTTTTCTATCTTCTTTGGCGAATATCTGTTTACAGTCTCACCGTCATAATCTATCTCACCGTCGGCAAACACATCAAGTCCGCCTATCGTATTTAAAAGCGTTGTTTTTCCCGAACCGCTCTCACCTAAGATTACGACAAGTCCATTATTTTCAAACTCCAGATTTATATCATTTAACACATGGAGTTCATTATTTTTTCCTTTATTAAAATATTTATTTAATTTTTTAACTCTGATCATCCTTCAAGCCTCCCTCCGGTACAAGTCATGCCGATATTTGCAATCCGTTCTTCTGCCTGCTCATACATCAATTCTTAATCATTCGTTGTACAAGTAACTTATTAAACGCTTTTACCGTAACACCACACAGTATAAGATTATACACTATAAAAATCAGATAAAATGGAATCGTATAATAGGCAAGCATATCAATCATTACACGGCTGCCGCACAATGCGATAATATTTGCCGCCACTATCACAAAAACAATCGTGACCGCACAATACGAAAACATTTCCATAATACTTATCTTGTTTATCGTATTTAACTTCATACCTATAAATTTAAGTACAAAATAATCTTTAATCTTAATCTTCATGAGTGAACGAAGAATAAATATTTCAAGTATAATAAGCATTACAAGAACTCCAAGTGCTATTCCAAGTGTTACAAGCCGCTCTGATACTTTTTCATCATTATATTCTCCAAGTGACATTCTATAGGCACTTACAGCCTCATAGTTTTTATCAAGCTTTTCAATACTTTTTATAACTTTATCCGTCTTTGCATAATTGCTGATATAAACCGCTGCCTGATTGCTCTCATTCTTGAAATACTTATAATAGAGGTGCTTTGAGATTTCTATAAACCTGTCCGAATAATCAGTCACTTCTTTTGTCACTTCAAGCACAAGCTTATCACTTTCTCCTGTCAACTCACCATTTTTATCTTTTTTTGTGATGGTAAGTCTGTCTGTTCCCATCATCGCTGTTGCATCTTCATCGTATGTTTCATCATAAGTACCTAAATTATTTAATGTAACCTGCGTATTGCATGAAGCTCTTGCTTTTTCGCCGGATGGCACTCCATTTCTATAATCATAATCTTTGTCTTTTGTGTCCTCATCCTCAGTCATGTCCGCACTACTGTCATACAGGTTATCCCTTGTTTCACTGTATATCGGAATCAATTTGTAACTTCCCTGATAACTGTCTGTCTTTGTATCATACATAAAATCAATCTTAAATTTTGCTCCATCAGCCGATGATGAAAGCATATTACAAAGACTTTCTGCAAAATATGCCTGCTCTGTCTCTTCCTTAAGACAGCCTGTTATCTTCATATCCTCGTAATAATATCCGTCCATTCCCCAAATGTTTTTTGCCGTAAAATAAAACCTCTTCGTCGTTCCGACTACTGAACTGTCCTTTGAATATACGACAACCTCGTTGTTTTTCTTTGGAAGCCTTCCTTTCACAAGGTCTGATTTTGTAATGCAGCTAACTGACCTCATAAACTTATTTTTTTTGATAAAATTAACATTCATATCCTGTTTTACGGCTTTTTTAATACCTTTTGCAAATGTCCAGTTGTTCTCCGACTGTGTACGAATGCTATATGAAGACGATGAATCATCCGGATCCAATGCACCATATGATGAACCATCTGACTCTACCGCACCATATGAATATTTATAATCCTTTCCCTCCTCGCAGTAATAATTTATATCATCTGCCTTGTCGCATATATCTGTATTTTTTACATATTTTATCTTATTCAGTTTTTCTATATCACTCTTATTAAAAGATGTTCCGTCTTTTTTCCTTACGGATATTCTCGTCTTATCACCGTTATAATAAACTGAATCGTCATATTTTTTTGTTGATGAATCATCAATATTGGAATATATCTGACCTAAAAACAAGAATGATGCATTTGAAACAACCATAAAAAACACTATAAACAACAGCCCTCTTAATTTTTGGGTAGAAAAGTTTTTCCACGCAAAATACCTTGCGATGCTGTTTTCTTCTTTCCTCTTTTGATTTAAATCTGCCTGTGTGTTTTTCGACTGATTTCTTAATTTTTCCCCGGCATCCGCATTTTTATCATCACTCGGCTGTTCAGCTTTATAATTTATCCTCTTATCCGTATTTACTGCCACATCAAGCACTATCTCACCATCATGTATCTTAACCTTTCTCGTCACATAGTCCTGTGCCTGTTCATAATTGTGAGTTACCATGATAACAAGTTTTTCTTTTGATAATTCAGCCAAAAGTTTTATTATCTGAAGTCCAGTCTCGCTGTCAAGGTTTCCTGTCGGCTCATCCGCCATGATAATATCCGTCTCTTTTGCAAGTGCTCTTGCGATGGCAAGTCTCTGTTTCTGACCGCTTGAAAGTTTTGAAGCCCTGCTTTTCTCAAAACCTTTCAGTCCGACTTTCTCAAGATATTTTAACGCCTTTTTCTCTGCTTCCTTCTCGCCGACACCGAGTATAAGGAGTGCACTTATCATATTGTCGAGTACGGTATAGTGACCTATAAGATTGTAATTCTGAAAAACAAAGCCTATCTTATTTCGGCGGTACGCCTCCCAGTCGTCATCATCATATTGGAATGTAGGCTGTCCATTGACATACATCTCGCCCTCGTCGTATGTATCAATACCACTTATCACATTTAAAAGCGTCGTCTTTCCACTGCCACTCTCTCCGGTAATGGCAACAAACTCACCTTTTGAAAATTCAAGATTTACATTTCTGAGTGCCTGTGTGACCGATGACTCAGAATAGTAATATTTGTATATATTCTCTAATCTTATCATTTTACTCCTCCCCTTTTTTCATTATGCTTTTTTGTGTTTGTAAAACTGTCATAATCAATGATTAACACAGCATATAATCAATTCAGCAAACAACCTGCTTATTTATTTATAACGATATATAAGCTGACTTTGACGCAATATATATCCACAAAATATTGCTGCAATCAATACAAAACATTTGAAATCTAAATCTATCATATCATTTCTTACATTTATAAAAAGCCACAGAAATCAGTGCTGTTTTGTGCAATTTGTTATACAATTTGAATATAAAATAGCAAAGCAATTCTCATTGGCATTACATTACTAGCATTTTACTACATTAAAAAAGAAGCAGCACTAAAAAAACCGCACTGCTTCTTTTTTATTCTTTATACTAATATCTTTTGCCCTCTTCACTTTTACCTAAAAATCTCATTGCACTTTGTATATCATCATCACTATAAGATTTTTTTGCATATATGTGAAGACCATTTTTCCTTCTACATTCAGGACATACAGAACCAAAATCTATGGTTTTTCCACATATCTGACAATGAATTGGTGTAATATTTTCCCCTTCTTTATACTGAATACGACCTTCTTTTATCCATCTGCGGACTTTTGAAACAGGTATTCCAAAATGTTCTGCAACATCTATTTCTTTTACTTCATTTTCCCGGATATAATCTTTTACTTCCGCAAACAAATTCAAATCCTTGCACTCCGGACAAAGGTCATCCTTATACACCTTATTTAATATACGACCACACTGTGCACATTCATGCACATTTTCATCCAGCTTTTTCTTAAAGTCTTTTCTGTCAAGTGTCATGTGCAATCCCTCCAATTCATCTGCTGTATAGTATATGCAGACAATGACATACCTTATAGATGTAACATTACGGTCTGCAATAAAACAAATCTAAATGTTATGATTATTTACCTAAAAACTCCTTGCCACCCATATACGGTCTGAGTGCCTCAGGAATACGCACATTTCCATCTGCCTGAAGATTGTTCTCAAGAAATGCGATAAGCATTCTAGGTGGTGCAACAACCGTATTGTTGAGGGTGTGTGCAAAGTATTTTTCACCATTCTCGCCACGAACACGAATCTGAAGGCGGCGTGCCTGTGCATCACCAAGATTGGAACAGCTTCCAACCTCGAAGTATTTCTTCTGACGAGGTGACCATGCTTCAACATCAATAGATTTAACCTTAAGGTCTGCAAGATCTCCTGAACAGCACTCAAGTGTGCGAACAGGAATATCAAGACTTCTGAACAGGTCAACCGTATTCTGCCATAATTTATCAAACCACATCTTGCTTTCTTCAGGTTTACATACAACTATCATTTCCTGCTTTTCAAACTGATGTATGCGGTAAACTCCACGCTCCTCTATACCATGAGCACCTTTCTCTTTTCTGAAACATGGTGAATAGCTTGTAAGAGTCTTTGGAAGCTCTTTCTCATCAACAATAGTGTCGATAAATTTACCGATCATTGAATGTTCACTTGTTCCGATGAGGTATAAATCTTCTCCCTCGATCTTATACATCATGGCATCCATCTCAGCAAAGCTCATAACACCGGTAACTACATTACTTCTAATCATAAATGGTGGTATGCAATATGTGAATCCTCTGTCAATCATAAAATCTCTGGCATATGAAATAACTGCTGAATGAAGTCTTGCAATATCTCCCATAAGATAATAGAAACCGTTTCCTGCAACTTTTCCTGCTGCATCAAGGTCTATACCATCAAATTTTTCCATAATCTCTGTATGATATGGCACTTCAAAATCAGGAACAACAGGCTCACCAAATTTCTCAATCTCAACATTTTCGCTGTCATCTTTACCTATAGGAACACTAGGATCGATAATGTTTGGAATTACCATCATTCTCTCTTTTACTTTTTCCTGATACTCTTTTTCAAGTTCTTCTAACTCAGCAAGTTTTTCAGCATTCTTTGAAACTTCTGCTTTCTTTGCCTCAGCTTCTTCTTTCTTCCCCTGAGCCATAAGTGCACCGATTTCTTTTGAAATTGATTTTCTTGAAGCACGGAGTGCATCTGCATCCTGCTTTGCCTGTCTTGACTTAGCATCGAACTCTATAACTTCATCTACTAAAGGAAGTTTGTCATCCTGAAATTTGTTTTTAATATTCTGCTTTACAATATCCGGATTTTCTCTCAGAAATTTTATGTCTATCATTTTTTATCTCCTTTTACTTCTTTTGTCATTTTAATAGTCATAATCATACGGCTTTTCAAAGCTAAATTTTAAAGCCGTTTATAAACGAATTTCGCTGCCGGCTGCATCATGCTTAAATGTCACCCGACATCCATTTTATTTTACACATATTATCGAAATATTGCAACCTGAAACATTGACTGTCATCCCACAGATGTAAACAGCAAAAATATTTTTCTTTCCTACTGCACTATTATAAACAAGTCCCAACTGCTTATTGCTCTATTCTGTAAAATCAGGAACTCCTTTTATAAAATTACAGTTCTTATAAATTTGACAGAAAACATTTTTCAAATACATTTGCCCTGACTGCACCGTAATACATATCACCCTCAAACATCTCGCAGCCTATCTTTTTGGCAAATTCCTCATGCATAGGTGTGTGTATTCCTCCGCAGGTAACTGTTAGACCAAGACTCTTTGCCATCTCAACGGTCTTACTTAATATAATGCACTCTTTCTCCGATGTCATGTATTCATTGAAATACTCTCCGTGGAATTTGATTCCCGTTACATTTAACTTTCTGATAGAGTGGATAGCCGTGTGGTCTGTTCCAAATCTGCTTATAACTACATTGTAACCCCTGCCGCACAGCTTCTCTATTGCCATTTCAAGCACCGTTGTCATGTCCGCAAGATACCTCTCCTGAATTTCTATGATAACATCCTTTGGTTCAAGTCCGTTCTTTTCAACAACAATATCATCTATTTTTTTGACAACATTATGTATTGAAAGCTCGCTCGCCGTCATTTCTATTGAAAACGGCACGATTTTGTTTCCAAGTTTTTTCCATGCCCCGACGCTGCAGCATACGGTCGATAAAGTAGCCAATGCAAAACTGCTCAGTCTTCCGCCACGCTCGATAAGTCTTGTCAATTCGTCAGATTCAAGGACATGACCATCCTTTAACTGTACTCTTGGAACAGCCTTGCAGCCGACAATCTTTTCCCTGTCACCTTTTATTCTAGGCATATAGCATATCTCTATATCATTATTTCTTACCGCATCATAAACTTCACTTATTGTTTCTTCTTCCTTGAACTGCTCACTCTTAAGGTCATCGGTATATATCGCATAATGATTTCCACGAAGCCCTTTTATGCTTCTTCTTGCCATATCTGCCTTTTCAAGCATTTCAAGCAGTTCACAGTCTGACTCCTGAACAAGATAAATTCCCGTGGTAGTTCCAAACTCTATATTTACATCCTTTTCTTCTTCCTCAGCAACATTTCTTGCCCTTACCATCTCGGACATCATACGCAGAAGTTCTTTGTGACTCTCATATTTTGTGAGCAATACAAAATAATCTCCGTCAACTCGTGAGCAAACACCCTCTTTTGCAAGATTGTTGAGAAGTGTTTTTGAGAATTCTTCCAAAATCCTGTTGCTTATTGAAAAACCATAATGATGGCTGAATTTTCTAAACTCATTTATATCGGCACATACAAGTGCATAATGCTCTTTTTCTTTTCTCTTACTAAGAATTTTTTCTGCCTTATTCATAAATGAAGCATACGGCATAAGTGATGTAATATTGTCCTCAGCCTGTGCCTGTGCTGACTTAGCCATATTTACAAGTTTGTTGCGCTCTGAAATCTCTTCTCTCTCATGGTCGAGTCTTGATGAAATTTCTTCGGCATTATCTACAAGTCTGGTAACCGTATAAATTTTATCCGGCTTATCATTGTCATTATCAGATACAGACACAGCACATATCTCAACATTTCTAAATATTGAACTGTTATCTCTTATCCTGTATATATAGCGGCTGCTTCCGATATTTTCAATTCTGTTTTTTACATTCTTTTCAAATATCTTTGCATCATCCGGATGGAAAAGTTCAAGCATCTCAGGCATGTCATCCCATGTCCTTAAAAAGTTTTCTTTTGAAAAAGATTCGCCGAGACTTCCACTCCTCGTAAAAGTTTTATTATTTATGTCATATGTCCACATAGTCTCCTTTAGATACTCTGAGACATACTTAAATCTTCTTATATTCTCCTCAAACTCTGCCTCCATGCTTTTTCTGGATGTAACATCCATAAGAACACATAAATATACATCCTCACCGCTCTCATCATCAATCTTACGGCCGTTCACATAAAGCCATTTTGTATGACCGGTCTTGCCAACGATGCGATGCTCAAAGCCAAGAAGACCATTGTTCTCGACAGTCGTTCCAAAAACACTCTTAACCATCTTCATGTCAGCAGGATAAATTATTTTATCACAGTAGTCTCCAAAATTTATATGAAATTCGGCTCTCGAATACCCTGACAACATATAATATCCGTCATTGGCATAAAGAATCTTCATGTCTTTCATACGGATTTTCAAAACTCCTCCCGGAATACTGTTTGCGATAACATCAATCTCATGTTTTGCCTTAAACATATTTTCAACATTGTTCCTGGATTTTGTTATGTCCAGGCAGGAACAGAAAAATCTGTTTTCCGACATATGTAACAGGGTTTTCGCTGAAATTGAAAGCCATGCGGTAGTCCCATCTTTTCTTTTTACCCTACATTCAATGTTTACTGCACCGCCGGCTGCAAACTGTCTTGCTATAAGATTTTTAACTTTCTGTTTTTCTTCCGACAGAATTACAGCCATAAGACTGTTTTTGAACTTCTCCTGAAACTCCTCTTTTGTGTATTGTAATATTGAATAAAATTTTTTACTTGCATATGTTATTTCCATTTCGCCGCCCGGCTTTGAAATAAAGAATGCACACTCTGACACCTCAATAAGCTTTTCAAAAATTTTTCCATCCATATTAATCCCCCTTATTCAAACCTAAGACACCTTTTCTTTTGATACAAACTTAAGTAGTATCTCCTTAAAATCATCAAGTTTTACCGGTTTAAACATCCAGCCGTTCATTCCCGCTTCTTTATATTCTCTCTCTACACCCGTAACCGCATTTGCGGTAAGTGCTATGATAGGAACATCTTTGCAATCTTGCGAAGCCATATTTCGTATTACTTTCGTGGTCTCAATACCATCCATTTCAGGCATCATATGATCCATAAATATCATATCATATTTACGCTCTCTTTCAAGTGCCTTAATAATTGCACCGCCACTTAAAAACACCTCTGCCATAACACCCAGCTGCCTTAACTGAGTTACCGCAACTTTAAGATTAACCTTGTTGTCATCAACAATTGCAACTCTTATATTTTTAAACATATCACCCGAAACTTTCACGGCAGAATCCTGTTTTTTAAAATTTTCTTCCTTAATATTTCTATTCGTATTTCCTCTAACATCCCCGCTTTCTTGAGTTTTCTCAATGTCATTATCACTGACATTGACAGCCTTTTGTCTACTCTCAGGCTGATTATTTTCTTTATATGAACGAGACTTATCAACTTCAACATCTGCATTATCAAGCTTTATGAACGAATTATCTGCATGACCATTTTTTAACAATTTTCCACGGGCATTAACATTATACCCATCCGATTTTTCTTCAAATAATACTCTGTAAATTTTGAACAAATCATAGGGCTTTCTTATATATAATCCCGGCATCTCGTTTTCTTCAAAAACAGTATAAAATTCAAGCAGAGCAATGTTTTTTATCTTTTTTAACAGCTCCATACTTGAAAATTTATTTTTAACCCTAAGATAAGCATTATAATTGTAAACAAACAATTTTTGTTCATCTGAATATATATTATACACTTCTCTGCCTATCTCGTCTATGGAATTAATACAAATAACATGCAGATTAAGCTGTTCAAAAATCTCTATCAAATGCGTTCTGCTGCTATAGTCATTTTCATATAAAAATATAGTCTTATTTCTGTACTTATCTGCTGCCTCCCGTCTCAACTCCTCGCTATCATCATTGCATATTCTCTGGTTAATCCTTGCCGTAAAACAGCTTCCAACATTGTACTCACTCCGAACTTCAATATCCCCACCCATAAGCTGTGCTATTTTTTTTGCAAGTGCCAGTCCCAGGCCAGTTCCCTCACGCTTTCTGTTACGCATAGCATCAACCTGGCTGAACTGATTGAACAATTTGCCCATATCTTCTTTTTTAATACCTATACCGGTATCGCTAACGGCAAAACTCAGTTCAATATTGTTCTTATTGATCTGCTTTGAGCGTATATCAAGTTTAATCTTTCCCGAATCGGTAAATTTGACTGCATTGCTCAATATATTGATAAGGATCTGGTTAATCTTAGCATAGTCACCGTACATATATATTGGGATTCCTTCGGACATAGAAACCTCAAACTTAAGTTTTTTATCAAAAATCCTGGCAGAAATAACATTTTCAATCCCCTCTATAAATGAATCAAAACGATACTCAACAGGGCAGAGTTCCATTTTACCCGCATCTATCTTTGAAAAATCGAGTACATCATTTATAATGGACAACAATGACTCTGCTGCCGTCTGTATCGTTTCTACATATTCATGTTCAAGTGGTGTGAGTTCACATTTTTCAAGAATATCTGCCATACCGCATATTGCATTCATAGGTGTTCTTATCTCATGTGACATATTTGCAAGAAATGTTGACTTTGCTCTATTTGCCTCCTCAGCAGCCTGTCTTGCCTCAATCTCCTTGTGGTTTGCCTGTCTGATAAGAATATTGTTTTGCAATGTCATCTGCATAATAAGACATCCTAATGCACTACTCGCACCTATAACTACAATTTCCGGATTAAGCATCTGTGTAAGCATAGCTGCAAAACTTAAAAGCATAAACCATATTGTGACAAGTTTATAACGGCGTTCTAAAACACTTTCTTTTGAAAATGCCTGCACAATAGCTGCTGCAAAGTAATAAACAGTACATACTATAAGAACCGGCATAAATGGTCCACGCCGGTATCCCTCACTGACCGAATAACTAAATAAGGCATCAGTAAAATAATCTGTCCATATCATAGCCTGCTCTATTATCGCAGGAATCGCCCAAAAAAGCATCTTTTTTCTTATGGTCTTTATATCTCGTGCCATTGATACTATATAAAAAAAGTACATACACGGTATCAAATGCTGAAAAGTATATCAACCATCTGACCAAAATAATTAAGACCTGTCATATCCGGAAAATACTTTCTAAGAACTACTGTCGAAAACATATCTGTCACACAACTTGCCAGACAGATTATCTGAAAATATCCATATATTCTCCGTGAAAGTTTATTAAGTTCAGCAACCCTGTAATAATATATTATAAGAACTATTAACACAACTGATGATGCTATGTAAAAATCATAATTCCATTTCATTAAGAGTTTCCTCTCTTTCAAAAAAGTTTAACCCTTTTATATCCTTTTATATAATGATGCAAAATGCCTTTTGCCACAACATCATATAAAATTCCATTCACACCTGGTATATTGTATCAATGATACAATACACTAATTACAATTCTAACATAACACAAGTCTTACATCAACGATTCGTATCACCCGTAGATGATAAATTTTTGGCGGTTTAATGTTGTCATATATGCATCATGGCACTCAATGGGCTGAACTTATTTTAAGTAATCTTGCAAATTCTAATCACTGTTGTATAAGCCTGACAATCTGTGTCAGGCTTTAATTTCACCGACACATTTGTATAACAGTGCCTCGCATCCCTCTTTTACATCTCTGTATGTGTCATCAAAATTTCCCGTGTACCACGGGTCGGCAATATCCCTGCCACTTCCCGCAAATTCAAGAAGAAGCGACACCCTCCCATCCGGGTCACCGCCAAAAATACGCATCATATTCTTATAGTTCCACTTGTCCATTCCTATTATATAATCAAATTTGTTGTAGTCACTCTTTGTGACCTGCGATGCAAAATGCGGCTGCATCGGTATGCCAAGCTCGTTCATCTTGCGAACCGTGCCACGGTGCGGTGGATTGCCAATTTCCTCCGTGCTGGTTGCTTTTGAGTCGATGAAAAATTCATCGGCAAGACCGGCATGGTTTACCATGTCCTGAAAAACGAATTGTGCCATTGTGCTGCGGCAGATATTGCCGTGGCAGATGAAAAGTACTTTTATCAAATCTCTATCTCCTTTCAAAATGCGCTATCCTGCTGCCATTTGTAGCGATTTGCGCGGTGTAAATTCTTCTTTATGTATCGGTCATTTCTGTACAAAAAATGCAAATCCTAGTAAAATATTGCAAGATGTGTACAGCAAAAGTAGTAGAAACGGAGTAAAACTACTCAATAATTACTACTCTTCTTCGATAATTAGTTCTACATTGTCAGAACCGCAAACTGGACATTTTTCAGGCATCTTTCTAGCCTGGTCGTAATCCTGAAGGAAACAATTTTTGCATAACATATACTCTCTTGAATATAATGCATGTCTTTTTGCATTTAGTTGATAAAGAATCTCATATCTGCTAGGATTTTTTCCTATGATAAAATCAGGAGTAAGAAAAATTGATGTTTTCACTTTTAAAAATGTATCATCAATCTCTGTTTCCCTATAATCATAGTCATCATACATAAAGATCACATATCTTCTCTCTCGTTCTCCAGACCATTTAGCATCCTTCACCGATAAAATCCAATATTGCATTATCTCTTCTAAGAATTTCTTTTTTTCCGCGTCACTCATATTAAACATATCAATAACTCCAAACAAATATGTTAATTCCCGCTTTGCTTCCTCAACATCGTAAATAACATCAAACGCTAAAGTTTGCGCTATATAAGGGCGTTCCATTTCATTTGGCATATCATTTTCAACGCCTGCCTTTTTCTTCAAATGCCATATTCCAATAGGCGCTATTAATTCAGAAATTCTATCATTCTTATAACCATATAGGCATTGTCCATACCCATCCTGCATATCTGAATTATTAACACTTTTACTGAATGATGAAACATAATATATTCTGGTAGCTGTAAAATTAATATCACTAACCCATTTATATGTAATCCAAGATTTATCTTCAAATAATTCTGGTACAACTCTTTGCTCACGTTCATCATTTAATAGCGTAGTTTTCTTCATCCAAATCTGGTGATTTTTCACACTTTCTCTTGCCACTTCAATCGGAAGATATTTACAAATATAGTCTTCATTGTACCCATTTCTAGACTTCAAAATAAAATTACTTATTTGTGTCATTAACACACCTTTTGTTGGGCGCTCTATAGGCGATTCGTTATTTCTCTTAAGTAATTCTGCTTCTAGTTCAAATAATAGTGACAATTCCTCTCTTGAAAACTTCCATATTGATTGTTTTTTACTTCCTCGCATATAACTAAGATCATTCATCATAGAAACAAATGCATGTGTAATTGAATCTATATATTTATCTTCTTGATCCACTATCATCACTTCATGAATAACAGATATTAATTGTGTGGCAAAATCATCATCGTTTTCTATTATAAATTTTTGATATGCCAAATAATAAAGTTTAAGTGGTAAATCCAATCCACTATACGCTTCTACAAATTGATCCTCATTTCCATCCTTTCCTAGAACTGGATTCATATTAACCATCCACTTATGAATATATGTTGCCTCAGAAATCAAATCATACAAATATACTTTAACAGAATTAATCTGATAAGCTTTACTTACTAAATACAAATAATTTATCAGCCCTACTTCATATTCTGTTATACGAACCAATCCATATCCAGAAGTTTCGTTCATATCATGTTCACTAGCTAACGCTATTAAAATCTCTCTATTTTTATATGTTGGATTATTCTTAAATTCTTCCATTCTTTCACATAATACATCTAATTTCCATTCCCTGCGATTCTTAGGCCATCCTTCAGGCTTTTCAGAAGTTTCTTTGATTTCCACTTTCATCCCCCCTACCTATTTGCATACCATAAAAAATGATCGAATTTTCTTCTCCTGAATGGGATGTGAATATTATACTCGTCTAATAATCCTCCAATGCATTCATTAAACGCCACATAATTATATTCCGATCTCCAAACATCTAATTTATGTTTAGACAGTCCATCAACATAGTTAGGTAATGACTCTTTTACAATTCCATCAAATATCGAATAATCATCCCTGTGATAAACCTCTACATTGTGATATGTACAATACTTAGAAGCGAATGAAAACATATTGATCGCCCCTACATTCTTAGCAATAATATTCACAAGTTCAGGATCACCTGCTGCCAATCTAACATCAAAAGCAGGAATATCCAAAATTACTTTTGCCAAATCATATAACGATAATTGACTCTTATACTGTGACAAATGCGTAGAATTTGTCACATCTATTACAGCAATTTTCATTGCGATTGTATTTAAATCGTCATGCTTTGGATACTCATTCAAAACCTCTCTAATTATTAAACCTTCCTTACCATAATTTGCACTTTCTTCTACTAAACGGTGCTGTTCTTCTATATTTTCTGCTGTAATAGGCAAATATATTTTTTTTGACGAGGATTTTTTTTGTTTTACAATTTTTTTGTCAAAAACTTTCAAATTATCCATTTTTAATATTTTATTTATACACCAGTATGTAGTTGCTCCTTGAATTGGTTCTATTCCTTTTTCCTCTAAATATAACAAAAGTAATCCTCTCTGTTTTCCCTCTGGAACTATTCCTGTTTCTGCAACTTCAATATGTGGTTTTAAATTATCTTGTTTTTCATTATTTCCATATACAACATACTCCGTATTATCAATTGTTATTTTTTTCATGTCTGATCGCTTCCTTTCATAATCACACAGCATCTTGACACTTCTGTATATAACCATAAACACTCCCAAACCATTTCTGACTTAGACTGCATTTGGTATTTTTCTAAACCACCTTAAACATTTTCTGGCTCACTGGTTTCTTCTGCCCTTTTTCCAATTCCCTGCGGCATTTTTTATTTCTTCCATATCTAATGCACTATTTATTATATCGTCATTCTCTTCTCATTTCCATAACAAAAAACGCCCCAGCCATCGCCAGAGCGCCTTCAAAACAACTATTCTTCTATATCACTTTAAACATCTTCTGTGACACCGGCTTCTCCCCTTGTGTCCGTTCTAATTCCTTTCTGGCATTCTGCAGGTCTTCCAGCCGCTTCAATTCATCCTCCGCATCCTCAAGGCCTAGATGCGTATAGGTGTTAAGCGTAACCCCTATATCACTATGCCCCATAAGGTACTGTAGCGTCTTCGGGTTCATTCCTGATTTCGCCATATTTCTGCAATACGTGTGCCGGCAAACATGCGGCGTGATATTCGGCATCTGCACCCGATAGATATCGTTGTACCGCTTCACCATGTGGTTAAAGCGATGTTCCCAATGCATTGCCACTAATGGCAGACCTTTGTCATCCAAAAACAGGAACCCGGTATATCCATCCACCACTTTTTCTACCTTTGGTTTCTCCCGGTCTTCGATGATGGCTTGAAAGCATTTTGCAACCTCCTCTGTTACCGGAAGTTTTCTTGTTCCAGCGGAAGTTTTTGTTGGCTCAATAACCAACGTCATATCAGATAATCTCTGAAGCTGGTGATCGATATTTACAATTCGATTTTCTAAATCAACATCTTTAATTGTAAGGCCACAAAATTCCGAAATGCGCATACCTGTATGAAAAAGTATATACACAACTTCATAATACTTGCAGTATACATTATCATCATGAACAAATTTAAGAAACTTTCGCATTTGATCTCGCGTTAACGCTTCCCTGGTAACACTGTCATTTACAACCACTCCCGCAAGTTCAAATCCAAATGGATTTTTATGGAGCACATCGTCATCCACCGCCATTTGAAAAGCCGGCCTTAATACGCCCCGGACTGTTTTCACTGTACTATATCTTTTCCCATCCTGCTGCTGCTTTATCAGAAACAGCTTTGCATGTTAAATTTTCCAGCTTATCATCTGTAAACATGTTTCTTGGAACTGATATGCTTAATACATCTGCTTCCACAGTTTCATCCTCTGGCAGCTCTGATTGTTGTATGGGCTCACCTTTGTAAAACCGTTCTAAAATCAATTCCAATTTACTTTCTGACAAATCCCCGGATGTATGAAACACTCCGTTCTTATCCAGAATGCAACTCCCAATCAGATAATCAAACTTGGGTGTTCTAGTATACTTCACCTGCATTCCAAGCAATTCACCTATGGCATAAGCCAGCTTCTTTCGTTCCTCTCCTTTAACCTTAAAATCAATCTCTGTAATCATTGCACATACCACCTTTCTTTTTGGTATGTACATATATCACTCTAACTGAATAATAAAGCAAGTCAAATCTGAAATACTTTTACACAAAACACCATATTATTTGCACACAAATATCTCCCCATATCCTTTAAAAACAAGTCTCTCCGGCAAATATCCGACAAAAAACAATACCCCCTTTGCAATTTCGCGAAAATACGCGTGAGAGGGGGCATCGGTCTTTAGGATGAAGGGGGTAGAGATTTACGATGCCCCTACCTCACCATGTTAGATTAATCAAGCCCGAACTATATTATTGAAAACTAAATCAATTCATCTTCTATAATCCCATTTTTCTTTTCCTGCCCAAATTCTATAATACTTCTTTGTTCTATTATTTGATTTTCTATAGCTAACAACTCCGAAAGTATCTCTTCCTGCTTTTTCATGCTTGGTATAGAAATTTCGACATTTGCAAGCAATGTTTGATTTAAACTTTTAATATTAGAACCATTGCTTCCTACAACAAGCTGCTTTCTAATGATAGGTGATGATAAAATGTAATATAAAAATTCACTTTTCACCACTTCACTATCAGGACGAACGCGAATTGTAAAACCTGAAAATGTAGTTTTTTCTTCTAAATCTTTATTTACAATCATAAATCTACCCACAAGTTCTTGTGAACCATTAGATCGTACGGTAAGCAAGTCATTTTTTTGTAATAAAAAAGAATCCTCAAGTTTTCCATTAATAACCACTTTTTCAACATCATCCCATATGGGAGATTTATTGTCTTTAAAATCTGCCACCCCAACTATACTCACTTCTTCGCCTGCACTCGATTTGTCATAGTTTAATCCATTTTTAAACTGTGCAATTTTACCTAATTTATATTTTACTCCATTGATATTTTTAACCAACGCATTTATTTTTTCTTCTAAATCACCAATTTTTTCGTTTGCTTTTTTTATTTCGGCATCAACTGCTATGCATTTATCTATTATTTTATTCTGCACAGAAATAGGTGGAATAGGTACTAATGTTGTTTTTAGATATTTAAAATGTCTTTCATATTTGTCAGCATTTTCTATTTGAATTGAATTTAAATAATAATAGAGGTATTGTGATTTTATTTCCTCTTCATTTACTTTTATTAATTGTGTACCATCTGCTCCTCGAACAAATGGAAAATCAATATATTTAATAGCACAACTATGATCCCCAAAAACAATTAAAGGCAAATCTGTAATAACCTCTTCATAATCGGTATATCCTTCAATAATTCCATTTCTGTTTTGTGAAACAACTGGTGTTTTCCCATTTTCCATAATTTCATTTTGCGGAATTTTGGTTTTATTTCCCTTCACCTTATTTAAAAGCTTTTCAATTCTTTGAGTTGGCCATTTGGTTTTTATTATCTTATTTTCAGTAGCATTTAAATTAATTTTTTTGTCAAAATTAGCGTTGCTAAAATCTATTAAGTCAGATAATTTTTTTATGCTAAATAACTGATTTATGTCTCCATCAAACGGTTCTTCCTTTTTTTGAATTACTTTTCCAAAAGAAAATTTGCTACAGTTTTCTTCAATATGGCTTCTAAAAGCATATGAATATTTTGTATTATCATTAACGTCATTAGGATTATATAATGGTGTTTTTATATATTTAACTGAATTTATCGCCATTACTACTTCTGCATCTTTTTCGTCATCATCTTCCAAATCCTCTATTTTTTTATCTGTAACATACTTTATTCCTTCATCACCCTTACGATTACTCCAATCATAACCTAAAAAACTAATAATTTCTTTTTTATTTGTTTTTCCATTTACCTTATCTGGTGGAGATTGTAATACCGCAACATTGTTATTGCTAATCTGAATATATGTTTTTAATTTATCACATTCTATTTTTTTTGCATAATCTACAAACATTCGAGTGTACTCTTGTTTTTCCAATTCTTTGAATTCATCAGAAACAAGAAATTTAGCTAATAATTCTTTGTACTCCTTTGATTTTTCTTTCAAACCAGTCCTATAAAACGAAGAATTTTCAAACCATTCTTTTTGCAATTGTTTTGTTATGATCTGTGGCTTAAATGCCTCACTATAATCCTTAAAAATTTCATTATCCATGAGGTTATCACTTAAAATATTGTTCTGCATAAAAGCCATGTAAGCTTCCTTACTGTATCCTTGTTTTATTATATATTTATCAATTTCTTCCCAGCTCAAATACTGCTTATAATCTTTCCCTGTAATAAATGTGTTTAGTAATCCTTCAGCATTTTTTCCAACTTTTTGTGCAAACAGAATAACTGTATTTGTTCCTGTTGATCCAAAAGTTCTTGAATTCATTGCTGAAATTGCAAGAATATTAAAGTTGGCAAATAATAGTTCACGAGTTTTAACATACAATCCTTCATTGCTTAAAAGCGAACTTGGAAGTATAATTCCCATTATTCCATTTGGTTTTAAAAAGTATTTTGCTCGCTCAATAAAAAAACATTCAATTGAATTATTACTAGAGTATGCTTTCTCATCTATCTCTTTTATTAATTCAAACTGATTTCTATCTTTTTCATCTAATGTTTCAATAAAACCCTTAACACTATATGGTGGATTTGCAATTATGCAATCAAAACTCTCTTTATCAAACGAAACATATTTTGCTTCTGTTGTATTGATATAACTTAACGCATCTTTAAAAATGATTCTTGAATCATTCGAGCCATTAATGATTGTAGCAATTTTTGCCACTTGACTTAATGTCTGGCTTTTTTCTATCCCATATATTTTAGCTTTGGGATAATGCTTCACAAATTCTGTCAAAAAATGCCCAGCACCACATGCATAATCCAAAACTTCGACATTATCTGAATTAGGAAACTCTGGCATTGATTTTATTATAAAATTTACAATAGGAAGAGGCGTAAAAAACTGACCTTCCGTTTGATGCACATTTTTCGAAAGCAAACCTTCAAACAAATCACCAAAAAAATGGTTTGTCTCACTACTACTTAAATTTATATCTTGAATAAGAGCTGCAATTTTAATTAAAATTTGAAAATTCATATTAAATTCTTCTTTATTTTCTACATCAATAAAATTAAATTTTTTTATGTTATAAAATTTTATCTCTTCAAATAGCTCTTTTATACCAGCAAAAAGACCATTCGTTATAGATCGATTAGTATCTTCAAATATCTGCTTTATATCCTCTTCTTCTTTGTTGACAACCTCTACATCAAAAAGTTGCTTTTTCCCTTGCTGATACAATTTTAAAAGTCGACTACAATACTCTTTCGGTGTATCTCTAGTGACACCTTTATAATAGAATTGCAAATCATCTGGATTATTTAATTCATCTGTTATTTTACAAAGAAATAAATCTATTAATATATAAAATGAATGTTCAAAATCTGTAATGGCATTATTACGTAAAATTGTCGCAAACTCATGATAAATTGGTTTTATTTCTGCATGTGATAATCCTTTAAGATCTGAAATAGTATATTTCAATTTTCCAATCGTGTAAGGAGCAATATCATCTTCAAACAAACCTTTGGTTTCAAAAGATTTTGCATAAGTCTCATTCCAAACTTCAAAATATTTTCCTTTTGCGTCTGCAAATGTTTTTGGATTTTCAAGTTCAGCAATACGTTTTTCGTTGTCTTTCAATGTAATAATATGGCTTTTAACAATTATATCTATATCATCAAAATCGGCTGCAAAAAGTGCTAGATTTTCACAAAGTCCCATTTCATTTACAAGTGGTCCTAAATAGCTAAAAAGCTGACCACCATCTTTTTGCATAAGATTCCATTCTTTACTGAATTCTGTTCCAAATGTTTTATTTTCAATCAATACGAGTGGATTATATTCTTTATCAAAAACAAGAATATCGCCATAAGATGGTTTATTAACATGCCCTACCTTGAATGCTGGTTCAAAAACAATGTGTTTCGCCTCATATCCTTTTTTCAAAAGAAAATGCACACAAATAAGACAAACGAAATTCTCATTTGCACTAAAATTAAGTGTAGTATCTCTATGAATCACAAAACCATTTGCCTGCTTTTCTTTCGTTGGAAATAATCCTTCTTTAAAATCTTCATCAACTGGAGAATAAATAATCTTCTTTTCCTTAAAATTTACATCAATGCTTGCACCTGATGAATACGAATTTGAAAAAACATCATTTCTTTCAACAAATCCAATTGACCTAAGTACTTCTCGCAATTCATTTACGGTAATCATATTGTAGATCTCCTTTTTTATATTCTTCTATCTTTCTTCCTTTGGGTAATTTTTTATCACTCTATTGGCTTCTTTTAACGCAATTCTTCTCACAAACTCACTATAAGAAGAATACGACTCCAGTTTTGCAGCCTTTTTTAATTTACTTAATTCTTCTTCGCTTACCCTAATACTCATGGAATATGTTTTATTCATATACAGTTCCTCCTATGATATTTTATTATATCATCCGCGTGGAACATTTACAATACAAAGTCCCACCTGTTCAACAGTATTTTTGCTGGCCACATTATCCATATATTCTTCAAATTTTCTTCTGATAATCAGATATTTATTACCAATAAAAATTGTAAAATCACCTTCAGTCAGTTCAGCAATTCTACGCATATATTTTGTCCCCAAACCAAAATAAGTACCCGCTTCCCTTATCGTAAGCAGATACTTATCCTTTATTGGAACCTCTATTCTATTGACCTTTACCTCTTACATCTTGACTACCTCCTTAACCATTAGTTCATCCAATTTATTACTCTGGATACCTTATAAGTCAAGGTAAATTAGCCAATCTACATTCCGTAATTTTCTCTTTACCGATTCGTATAAAAACCGTAGTCCCGCTCCTATCACTCCACCACGCTTTATCGCACTTTATCGCCACCTATAACTGTACTCAAAGCCCTGCCGTGGCAGATGAAAAGTATTTTTATCATAGTTTTGTTTCTCCTTGTTTTGCCCGGAAATGCCCTGTTTTGCAAGGGTTCTGAGGTTATGGTAAAATGTTCTGGAATTACAGATTGTGGCAAATCAGAGCAGAACCCTGCAAGTTGTTACTACCTGTTAGTAGTAAAATTAGTAGTAAAAGTGGAAGGGTTACTACTAAGGATTTTTAACTACTTTTTAATAGTCGGAATTTTTGTTCCTTTTACATTCACACCGAGTATGGCTGCTGCCAATAGCAAGGCTCCACCGACAATAGGTACACCATACTTAATAATTCCATTCAGAAAATCCTTATTTTCTGTGTCTTTTGCAGAGATTTTATCCGCTACTAATATCATTTTCTCTGTAATTTCATCACGTTCTTCTTTAGAAATGTCCTCTTTTTTCAAAATTTCACTTAAATCTTGAAGAATCATTTTATATGCTTCTACAGCATCTTTCTGACTTGAATTATTATCCTTAATAACATTGTCACACATGACATTTAACTGTGCAACCATATTATTGGCCGAATCAGCATATGCCGGAAACTGATTAATAATAGCAATAGCTACCTCTTTATCCATATTCGGTATAAGTGATACAAACTCCATAATCTTATCTTTAGATATTTCACTAAACTTTTTAATTTGAAATGCATCTTTTACTTGTTCTTCTGATACTAAATTCTGTGCCATTTTATTCTCCTTATGCAATCTGCTTTCGTTGTTTATAGTAGTTTTTTGCTAATTTACGTTGACTACCATATGCATTCCAATATAATGCCTGATTATCTATTGCAATTTCTAATTCTATTTCTTCTCGAATATTTTTTTCCTTACTTGTTGCTCTTTCTTCAACAACTAAATACACTATTATTGCTTCTGAATTTTCTGCTATATTTCTATATTTAGCAGTTGTTCTATTTTTGTCGCACTCTAGAACATCGAATTTTGCATTAAAATCAAATAATCTTCTCGCTGCATACTTTTTTCTTAGATTCAATTCATTCGAATAGTCTTTCATCAACCATGATAAATCGTACTCTAATTCTTCATAAACATCAGAAGTCTGTGCTACTTCCAGCAATTGATTATTATTGTCATACATTACCCATACTCCACACCCACCTTTATATGACAATATGTTGTTGACAATAACATTGTATTGCCCACGACATTTGCGAAGTTCCAATAGTTTTATTTTATTCATATTTCCTCCACTTATAATATTTGCTGGAGCATCTTTTGAATTTAAAATCGGGTCAAACACTTTTTCGTGTAAAAAACTCATAAGTTCCTGTTCCTTTGTCTCCTATTCCTTCTCGTACCACATTACATTTGAACTGTCTTTTCCTATGCAGCACACATTGTTAACAATTCCACTATCTACTCTTCCATAAAAGGTTTTTCCTAAATTTAATTTAATTCCTTTTCCCATCGTCCACTCTACACCAAAAAGAGCCTTGATATTAAACTTGGTTCCACTCGGTAGCGCATTAACTTTTTCTATTAATTTTTGATAATACTTTCCGAAAACATCATCATCTTTCAGAACCTCACCCTTGATATAAAGAGGAACCGTCAATCCCAACTTGTCAGCCTCCGCTTGTAACTGTTTAAACTCGGCTTTTGTAATAAAATTTGCACGTTGATTTTATCCATATCCAACCCTCCGTTTTCGGATGAAATCGCTGTTTCTTTATATGCTATTATTTTGCATTTTTTAACGATTTTCATAAGATAACTCTGATTTTAAGTCTACCTTCCATTCAATTAACATTTCAAGCAATCCCTTTTACTTGCCGTGTCCACCTTATAGGATACATTATATTGTTTATTATTCCAGTTCATCAACTGTAACACACTTTATTTCCTTGAATTGTCTTAACTGCTTATCATTTGTCAAAAATAAATCACACTTTGTAAGACACGCAACTGCTAATTGGATTGCATCCATCGCCTTAAAGCCTTTATATTCTGCTCTGATTTGAGCTGCCTTTTTAGCAATCTCTTGATTTACTTCTACAATCTCCATATCAGTAGTTTCAACCAGTCTGTCAAACATATCAATAAATGAATACAGTTTATTTCTGTATGGAAATACAAAATATTCTTCCATTGTTATTACAGAAGTTACAAACTTTTTATCTGCCTCATATCCATTACTGAAAAATTTCTTTACCTTGTCATAATACTGTGGGTTATTTACATTCTTTTCAATGAAGTATATGAATGGTGCAGTATCAACAAATGCCTTTTTATAATCTGTCATTCTCACGCATCTCCTTCATATATTCATCTACATGCTGTCCTCTTTCGCTTGGAATAACAAAACTATCCCAGTCAACAGGTGCTTTCTTTGCTTTTCTCTGTGGATAATTTAACAGGGTAACAATAACCTCTGCTCCATCATAATCTCTAATATCTTCATCTTCAATAACAACTGTATTACCTTGTACAATTCCCTTTACTGCTGCTAACATAGGTCATACCTCCTTTAAATTTTCGGATGAAATCGTCGTTTTTTCTTTATATGCTATTATTTTGCATTTTTGTAGCGATTTTCATAAGATAACTCTGGTTTTAAGTCTACTTTCCATTCAATTAAATCTTGTGGCTGACATTGTAAGAGTTGACATATATCCTCAATGGTTTTTGTTGATACATCACACATAAAATCTTTTCCATTGTGACTTTCTTTATACTCTTGCAGTTTCTTTTCTATCTGATCCATTGAATCACCACTACACATTTTTAATTTTGTCAATGTGCTTTGTGGTATCAAACCTTTCTTCCTTATAACATAAGTTGTTATGCCTTTATCATCCAACTTCTTCATCAATTTATTATAATTTATCATTAACATTCTCCGTTCAAATAATATACATTATCTTTCGTGTATATTATAACACTCCTTTCCCTAATTTTCAATCAGTATTAGAAGAAGTTGCTACGCCTCAACTAATGCCAATTTTCGCTTATATCATCTTATTTAATATTTTATGCACAATCTTCCATAATAACCGCTTGCCTTCTTTCTGATCCATCTGATATAGAAAAATTCTTGTTATCCGTTCCATAAAATCATCAGGCATAGGCGGTTGAAATACACCGCCTATGACATCAGAAAGAAGGTTTTAATATGAAATATTTTAATAATGTAAACACACTGGAAGAATTAAGAAAACAGTACAAAGAACTATTAAAAAAGTATCACCCAGACAACCCAAACGGAAGCACAAAGGCAACGCAAGAAGTCAATGCAGAATATGACAAATTATTCAAAGCGTTAAAGGATAGACACGAACACAAAACAGAGCAGACAAACGACACCGATAACAGGAACAACTATAATAATATGAAATATGATTTTTCAGAGGATGAAAAATTAAGAGAAGTTTTACAATCAATCATTCGTTTATCGAATATTACTATTGAGATATGCGGTTCTTGGATATGGATTTCAGGCAATACATATAACCATCGAGAAGAATTAAAAAAGCATGGTTTTAAATATGCATCTAAGAAAAAACAATGGTATTGGCATAGTGAAGCATTTAGGAAAAAAGGTAATAAAACTTTGTCTATGGATGATATACGGAATTTTTATGGAAGTACAGAAGTGCAAACGGAAACAATCAGAAGAATAAAAGAAGCCTAAAAAATAAGGGTGTAGACAATAACAATCCTACACCCTACCACAAAGAAAGAAGGTTATACAATATGAGAAAAGAATATATTTTACATACATCTAAAGGAATGGAAAAAATGTATGCTACTACTGATTTAGAAATAATAAAAGCTATTACAGATAGAATGATACAATTAAAAGCATATAAAGACAGCATAAACGCAGCGACAACAACACAATTTAAAGCAACTTGTAATAATAGAATTGTATGCGATTTTATATTTTAACAAACAGAATGCAGAAAGACATAATAAAAGGGTGTAGCCGATGAAGTTACACCCTTATTTTTTATACTGTTTTATTGATATATTTTATTGTGTTTAATTCCTACTGGTTTAGTAGGTTATGGTGTATCGGGGGTGGCTTAAACCAAAAAAGGAAATTGTTTTTCTCTGCTGCCCTGTAGTTGGTTGTTCTATACAGTGACTTAAAAATTTTACCTCTCCGATATTTTCCATCCTAAAATCTGTCGCTTTGAAGCGAACGGAAGTATTATTTATAAAACCTCTATTACGGAAGTGGGATTTACAACACTTCCATTCCCACCTAAAGGGAAAATTCCCCTAAGTGAAACTGTTCCACTTAGAAGATAAAATTTTTCGCACACTTGTATGCGAAAGATGTGACGATTCCATTTTGGGAAACACTGATTTTATTTGTAAGTCAGACTCCAATTGGAGTGCAGTTTTCTACTCCCACATAATGTGAGTTTAGAAGTCAAATTTATTGGTCATCCGAAACTTTCGGTTCACCACGATTTCGTAGTGAGTGAAATTTCCACTTGCCAAACAGGGGATAATTTCACTGTGCAATTTTACACAATGAAAAGCAGCGTGGACACAACGGACACATGAAACAGATGGTTACAAAGAACCTGTTCCCCATTTCAGGGTAGCGTTGTACTACTGTGAACTAACCGCTTTTTCGGAATCTGAAATTCCGATTCAGATATGCACACAATGCACTTCCAAAATAGAATAAGATGTCCAACATCAGGACACCTTACTTCCTTAATTTATCTACTAACTGTGAAACCAACTCCACAAATTCATCATCAAGACCAGTAACATCTACATTTCTCTTATCAGTAATGCCTAAGAGGTAATCTGTAGATACATGGAATATACGAGCCAATTTTATCAACGCTTCATATGAAGGATAACGGCTGCCTGATTCATAGGAAGATACAGCACTTATGGCTAATCCTATTCTATCTGCTACTTGCTTTTGAGTTAATTTCTTCTCAGTTCTGAGAGATCGTAATTTTTCTCCCATGTTCACCAACTGTATCACCTACTTTCACTGATAGTGTATCAATTAGTGTTTCCAAGTTGGTGAAATGAATTTCTTAGATGCAGAAAAACTCGTTGAAATAGTTAATAATAAGTGCTATAATTTAAACATATAGGAAAAAGGTACACTAAAAAGGGGAGATGATTGTGAATAGCAATAATTCTGGAAGTGGAATTAAAGCGGTTCTCCTTATTTTTGTCATTTTAGTTGTTATTGCTATGTTCAAATCATGTACTGAGCCAAGTGCTAGCGACCAATGGTATCAGGAACATAAAGAGGCAATAGACACTTATAATGAAAATCATAAGGATGACTGGAATGGGTATAAAGGTACTCGGCGAAATTCGTGGGCTGAGGATCAAGAACTTGAACATGATGGTTATGATCCAGATGAATATAGACAAAAGCATGGGTATTAGTACAATGAGAAGGAGTGTGGTTATATGATATTGAGTGACAAAGCAGTAAAATGGATGGCAGTTGATGTTATTATATGTATAATATGTTTTATTTTGTGGGTATCATCAGATGATGGTGGAGATGTATATGAAATGTTGACTATGATAAGTGGATTGGCACTACTAGTAATTCCTTATGTAACTATGTCAAAAGAAGAACGTGAAAAAGGTAGAGAAGAAGGAAAACGAGCAGAAGAAAGGGAAAAACAGCGTAAACTTGAAAATGGATATAAATGCCCTAATTGCGGAATGAAGGCGGGTTATCCAATAAGTAAAGTATCAAAAAGTGTTTCGGTTGGAACTATGGGATTAGCAAGTAATAAAATTGGAAAAACATATAAGTGCGAAAATTGTAAATATATGTGGTAAGCAAACTAAATAACAACACTAAGAGAGGTCTACGGCAAAAAACACCGTAGTCCTTTTTTATTGCATATAATAAGGAAAGGAGACACACATGAAAGTATTAGACAGATTAAAGATGGAGTTATCCAATCAGCAGTATTTCTCTGACGAGCAGTATATCCGCTTTCCTACATACCCTATATCCTTTGAATAAATCAACATAAATCAACCCAAATCTGCTTCAAAATACATCATAGGTAAATTTGTTCATCTACGAATATACAAAGCAAAATCAACCTCAAATTCATTGATTTAAGCAAGCATATATGACATAGGTGGGGGTACTCTTCAACCTGTGGAGATTAAGTACCTGTTATATGGGTGGGGATATGTAAAAACTACTGTACTATTATTTTCTGTCAAAAATCACTACCACATTTATTACAGTGCCATTGCTTACCCATTTTCTTACTTGCCAATCCGAAAAATCCAGTTGAAGCCATACGACTTACTGTACCGATTTTTGATGTGTCGGTTGAATGACAGTATGGGCATTCGACTTTTGGTTTTGATAAAGAATCCTTGTTAATTGTATGACTGTTAATTCTATCAAAATATTCTTGTTGGCTTTCTTGATTTTGATTCTTAATAGTGTAATTATAATTAAACTGTTCTTGCGGTTTATTTACAACAACATCATATACTTGTTTATATATCCTATCACGCAATAAAAATTTTAATGAAATTTTATTTGCAGAATTTATTTCATTTACTATTTTCTCACAAGTCTTACTATCAATTAAATTGATAGAGTTGCATCTATCGCATACCATATCTCTATCAAATAATTCTCTACCACATTCTAAACAATATTTCACAACAATCCTCCATTATAATAAATTACAAAGTAACAAATGTACTTTCATCATTTTTTGTATCAAACATCCACACATTCCCAGAATCACTTACTAAATTACTCATTTTTGAAATCTCTCGTATTGTATATTTTGAAAATTCATCAGGGTGTTGCTTTATGTTTTTGCATAATATATTTGCACATTTTTGAAAGTCGCAATCATTAGGATGAAATAACATCATTGGAACTGGTTTTAAATCTATATGTCTTTTCCTCAATATGACTGCAAACAATTTTGCTTCTCTATCTATAGTTTTTCCTGCAATCAAAAAACAAGCATTGCTATTTGCAATTAGTTTTGCCCATTCAGTATTCATATTGATAATTGCATTACACATCGAATATATATTACTTGCAAGATCATTAACAAACCAATTTTGATAACCTTGCATATTTTTATAGCACTTCATAAAAAAAGATTGTGCCCCATAATTCCCAGCAAAAGCTACAGCCGTATTATTATTGACAACTTCTATTTTTATATCATCGTCCGATATAAATTTACCCTCTGCATCTGTCATTCTATTGTCTGCTGCCAAATAAACCTTCTCATCCATAACATATCCAAATATAACACTCATTTTTTTAATTCTCCCGATGTTATTTATTATATACTCTATTCTACCATATCCAACTACAAAAAGGTAAAAAAATAAGGCATATCAGATAAATCAATATCCAATATACCCTACTTTTAATCCCACAATGAATTAAACCATTTTGAAAACAATTCAAACGCCTTATTCTTACATTCTTCTCTGTATTTGCTCAATGCTTTTTCTTCTTCATAATACTTTTCTTCAATATCCTTATATTCTGATATTTCACTAGGAAAATGTAAAACTCTGCCAAAGCTATCTTCTTTTCCGTCTTCAAGTTTTTCTCCAAACATACCATATTTTTCTTCAAATTCATGCAGTATATATTCATGCTCTGCCTGATATGGATTTTCTTTTTGACAAGTTTCTTCATTCATTTCTCTAAATAGGAATATCATATCGTCCAGAATCTTATCCCATTCTGCATGGCATTCATCATTGCAGGAAATTCCATGTTCATCCATATACTCTGTTCCCAAGCAACTTGGACTTCCATATTTTGTATCTTTGAATTGTTGCAACATATCTGGCATTAGATTCATAAACCAACAGTCAATGCTCCATAAATCCTTATCGCAATATCCCTTTATCACTCTCTGGAAGCTGTATTTTATATTTCTAAACACCAAACCAGGTATTTTCCACGGTCTTTTTCTTTCATACCAAAAATCTGTTTTATTCCATACATTATCCATTGTATAGCACCCTCCCTCAAAATAGTAATATCCCCGTCAATGACGAGGATATCTTCTATACTGGTATGTAACACCTTGCTAAGAATCAGTAAATTGTCCAAACTTGGTAATGATTTTCCCGAAAGCCATTTATATACTGCCTGTGGATTTTCAAATCCCATAACTTCCTGTATATCTTTCACTGTATATCCATTGCTCTGTAATAGTTCTCTGATTCTTTCTCCTGTTGCCTCTTGTTGGATTGATAAATATATAGGTTTCATAATGCTCCTCCTTTATCCATCTTCCATCCCGATACACAAATACATTTTAGCAATGATTATACATCTTTTCCAGTATATTTTTACTTAATTCCTCTCAAAACTATTGATATTATTATATTACACATTAATGTATTACCTGTCATTAAACAGTTGGTTTAATATATTTCCTAACCCTCATACGGACTATATGGACGAACCTCATATTTAACCAATGCATCAAATAACCTGTCTGGTATCTTATCTCTATACCTCAAAGCCAATACCCTAATGTCTGATTCCTTGAATAACTTATACTCTTGAAATGCTTCTTCCTCTGTGTTCCAATAATGTAATTTAACCAACTTATCATGTCCAAATGGCATAATCCTTGCAAAGAATTTTTCTCTCGTCCTATCATAATCAACACAGATAGCATAAACTTTTTTGCTATAAGGATTACGTCTCTTTGTAGCACTTGCTAATGCAGAATTTATAGTCTCAGGCAATATACAGCATTTATCTGGTGCATACTCTTTATTACCACGATTCAATAAATCCTTGTCAACTGCCATACGTTCACCGCCACACTCATAGTAATTAGCAGAATACCATTCAGCAAAAGCATCTCTATTATTCTTCCATTCATCACACATAAAAGCATCATCATAGCAACGATTAACAAATAATGAACTTCCACCATAACATCTTGAATAGATGCCATTATAAATATTATAGGCTGGATTGCCCTTGACGGTATTGTAATCATAATATTCCTGTTCACGTCCAAGCTCTGCAACTGTCTTAATATGCTTCCTAAATAATTCATATTCCTTTGTTGTAACATAAATAAGATTCTTGTAATAGTTATTATTCATATTTTCGTCTATGTGCCATATTTTATTGCATCCTGTCGGCTTTATTAAGAAATGTCTTGCAACAAGTATCTCTGGTCTTGTTTCTTCATGTACTGGCGTTCCGTCAATGTCATAAGTTACTATCGTCCAATGTACACTTCGTTTAGGATTTCCACTATCCATTTTATGAAATTTCATAGACTTATCTTTTCTCATATTATTCGTAAGCCTGCCATGATTTGAAATCCAGTAATTTTCTGTATCTTCCACCTGTACAAATACTTCATCATCACCAAGTAACTCAATACCAGTTTTCTTTGTGTCAAGCACTTTATCATCTGATAATTTTATGTAATCTCTGAACTCTTTTCGTTCTAATTTTCTTCTGTCTTTGATCTTTATGTAAGCCATAATTCCTTTTCTCCTTATAAATTATATGGGGCAGCAGAATAACTGTTACCACACTGTTTATTAGTCAATCTCAATTTTATAATTCAACATACCTTCATATAAATAATCTGGCACTTTGCCCTTACATTTTTCCGCAAGGTCACAAATATAATCAATCTTGCCATCTATAAATCCAGTATAGGCTTCTTCCTCTGAATCGAATACACCTATATCCATCTTCTTATTAAGAACTATCATTGATACTGAATATGTACCATCATCATTCTGTTTGATGTTGCTCTCGATTCCTCTATCCTCAAACACTGTATTTAAAAAATGCGTCATAAACGCACACGTTTCTGGACTGTAGATATTACCTTCCTTATAGAGTAAATCTTTGTCTAAATCGACCTTAGTTCCAGGAATATAATGTGCATCAAACCAAATCTTGAAATTTTGATAATTCTGCCACTCAATACAAACTTCTTTACCAATATAATAAGGTTTTAATTTATGTACGGCATCACTATAACAACGCTGTATCATATTTTTCCACTTTATGTATGAAGCAGCTTCGGAATCAATATTTTCTGCTCCAAGATAACCAACACCCTCATAAGTTCTTTTATTATGCCACGGTTTCCAATCATCAGGTTTAAACTCTACCGCATTGACAATCTCCATAATCTGTTTATCTGTGATTGCTCCATCCTGTTCATGCGCTCTCAAAATCTCATTATATTGTTTATCTGTGACTGGAAATAAATGCTTGTAGTAATTATCCTTTGTATCATTGTTCTTATGCCATACCATAGTATTATTTTTCATGTCATAATTGACAACAAACATCTTAATTACAAGGTCACTGGCGGTTACCTTCTCTTTCCTATATCCCCATCTATTCTTAGACTTAAAATAAACATTCCTGTCTAATGTATAGATCAATTCCTTTGTGGCTCTTGAATATACACCTTTGACAAGCTGGTATGTTCCATCATTCAATCTCTGAATTATCCTGCCATAATTGGAAGTCCATGCAGATTTATAGTCAAATAAACGCACAAACACTTCATCTTTTGCAATATTCGGAATACCAGATTCCGACCTATACAAGATTTGAAAATGGTATGGTTTCTTGTATTTTCGTTTTATCTTCATAGACTTGTCTTTATGATATATTTCTATGCTATCAGACAGTCTTTGTTGATAACGCTTTTCTCGTCTGCTCTCGTTATAACAGTCTTTGCAGACACCATATATATATAACTTTGTTTAATGATAAATTTATCTAATGGAAGTTCCCTCCCACATTTCTTACATATTTTTGTTTCTTTATTGTTATTTTCAACTTTCATTTTCCTCCTTTTTGATAAATCAGAGGTCAAGAAAATATTCCACACATCTGCGGAAATATAATTAACCAGCTTATTTTTTTAGCTCATTAAAACAACTCAAAGGAATTATCCCTTCAGTCATGTAAACTGCTAAGTGCAGCAGACGTATTATTCAATTTTCTCATATTGGAAAATGTGCAGAATTGCACGTTAGATATTCTTGATCTCTGATACAGGCTTTCTTTTACTTCCTGCCTGTTGGGAAATATCCATACATTTGTTTAGAATCGGTATATGTCTGCCGATTATTTACTTTTTCCAAGGAAGCATAATACATCATCATATGTACCGCTATACAGTTTCTTTTCATCATAAATCAAAGAATATGTTGCAAGATTCATAAATCCCTTTGCAAGATGACCGCTTTTGTAATGTTTCAAATAGTGGCTTGTATTTTTAGCAACATATGTACTTCCACTCTCTTGTAATATCTTGTTGAGATTATCCACACACGATTCTCTGTATGTCTCTAAATCTCTAGCAAATACCTTAATATTTTTGTGGAAAGTCGTTTTGTTACTTGCTTTATGGACATATTTGTTTACATATTCATCAACTGTATCTTTTAATATTGCATCAAGCTCTGGAAACTCAAAAACACAATTATCACCTTCTAGTCTTGCTTGTCCTTTTGTTTTAACTAAATGTCCTTTATACAGTCTTAATATAGTTTTTCCTCTGCTAAAATCTCCCCATTTCTTGTACCACTGTGACAATATAAAATTCTTACTCGGTGTCATTGGTGCAGAACACATAGAAACTGTTAATAGTTCTATGATTTTCTGCTTTTCTTCTAAATTCTTAATCAATCTGAATCCTCCTTTATTTCCTCTATTGCAACTCTGATATGGTTATTTACTATCTGGGATAACCTATCTATATTTAATTCTCCATATAGATTCAATAAATCACAAATATTTTCTTCTGTCAGAATTGCAATTCTGTCTTTTAAATCAATCTTCTGTATCATTCTGGTTATCCCTCACAATCTCTGTAAGT
>OJSE01001163.1_pt1 | contig 35714 bp, 26 predicted proteins | sample 1599351 | NCBI WGS metagenome assembly OJSE01 (sample SAMN04168656, study PRJEB22393) | human gut metagenome | biome: human gut microbiome; feature: stool | host: Homo sapiens | collected 2014-03-17 | reverse complement strand
AGGGATAACCGCTGAAAGCATCTAAGCGGGAAGCCTGCTCCAAGATTAGGATTCCATGGATCTTCGAGATCCTGTAGCCCGCATGTTGAACACGTGTTTGATAGGCCGGAGGTGGAAGCCCCGTGAGGGGTGGAGCCGACCGGTACTAACGGGCGATGGCGACACAACAATTCCGATCCTCTTGTGGAGGGTTGGTTCCGCGTCTTTCCTGTGCTTCGGTCCCAGGCGACAATGAGCGCTTGGTGGTCACGAATACGATTCAAACGATAGGCGTTTGCCTCGCGTCCGCTAGCCGGTTCCCAAACCGCCACCGATGACATGCCGGTTTGGATTCCTTTGGTTTCCTTGCCGTGGCCGTTAGATTTGCGGTGGTCATAGCCCTGGTGAGACGCCCGGTCCCATTCCGAACCCGGTAGCTAAGGCCAGGCGCGGCGATGGTACTGCACTCGAGAGGGTGTGGGAGAGTAGCACGCCGCCGCTTCACACGTTGGGGGTTCCCGTCGAGCATTCTGCTCCGGGAACCCCATTTTTTTATCCCTGAACACAAGTAGGGCGCAAGCGTTTTATCGCAATGGGTTTATAGACTGGGCAACTATGCATTACTTCGTACCCAAACGTTGCACCGAGTCGAACAAGATCATGTATCACGACAAGGCAACGGCTCAGCAGGCCGCCGACCAGAGTTGGCGCGAACGCGGCACTGAGCTTTGGGTATACCGTTGCGATTTCTGCGGTACTTGGCATCTCACGCATCGCGATCCACAATCCAGCTACATGCATGTTCCGCTTAACCAGCAGCTCAAGCCACATTCCCGCAAGAAGGGCTACAAGCCCCGCAGAAGGTAATAGCAGAGCAATAGCAGGGCATAACAGGACAATACCGAGAACAAGGCAACATATAAACCAAGGCCCGGCGGATTCATTGCAATCCACCGGGCCTTGTGTTGTATCAGCTTCGTATCAATGATACGAGCGCTGCCATGTATCTACCGCTCCAAACGGAAGCCCTGTCGCTTCGCCTGCACGGCAACGGCCTTGGCGTTCACGCCCTCGTCGATCGCATTTGCCGCAATCTGGTCGCTGAACGCGTCCACCGGCCGTTCAGTATCACGCAAATCGTAATACTTGTGCACTTCGACGTCGAACGAATCCAAGCCGGACAGCAGCTTCTCATCGCTACTTGGATACTCGTTCTCGAAGAACTGCATGGAACGCGGCATACGCGGCTTGATGGCCGGCTCCTGATCGGGCTTGCCGATTGCAATGCCCAGCACCGGGTACGTGTATTCGGGCAGATTCAGCAGGTCGATCAGCGCGGGAACATCGTTGAGCAGCGAGCCGAGAATCACGCAAGCCAAGCCGAGCGAATACGCGGCCGTCTCCATCGCATGCAGTGCCAGAACCGCGTCGTTCTGCGCCTGCGTGAAACGATAGCTGCCATTGAGCGTGAACGCGTCGGACGCCACTTCCACGCCCTTGCGCGCGGCGATCGCGGCATTGCGATGCTCGTCCAGCACGAACACGTACAGCAGCGGCGCGGTCGCGATATACGGCTGCCCGCCGATTTCGGCAAGACGCTTCTTGGCGGCTGGCTCGGTGACGCGGATGGCGGACCAGTCGTTCAGGAACTGGCTGCTCGCCGCATGCTGCGCCACGGTCTCCAACGTTTCGACGACGTCGTCCGGCAGCGGCTTCGGCTTGAATTTGCGGATGGAACGACGCTCCAGCAGAGTGTCGACGGTTGCGTTATGAAGAATGTTGCTCATACCGCCATTGTTGTCCGCGCGGCGCGATTTTGCAAGGGAATCGGGCTAAATCCGTCTCCCTGTGAGAACATATCTACTTGAGACTGCTTTGCGATATTTGCGACGTATTTACTTGCGATGCGCCTGCCGTGCGTGCCGCCTGTCCACAATCGCCTTCGACCCGCGGCCGGACAGTTGCGATACGAGCGCGCCGAAACCGGCGGAAACCACGGCGAATACGATGCCGAGCGCCGCTTCCGCAGCCTCGTTCTTGGTACCGTCGGCACGGACGGCCTTGCGGCCGACGCTTTTCTTCCACACCATCTCGAACGCCTTGCCGAGCACCAGTCCGGCCAACGTGGGCACGACGGACTTGAAAATCTTATCGCCAAATGAATCGGGATCGTTCAGTCTCTGGTCGCGCATCGCATTCACCTTCTCGTCGACGGTGTGCAGGGCCGCCACCACGCGGTCCGCACTGGATTCCATATTCGGCATTTCACTCATGAAACCAGTGTAACGCGTCGGAAAACATGCCGGAATATGTGCGGGACACGTGGCGGAATGGGATGAAAACGCAGCTTGCGTCGGCTAGAGTAGAGACATGACTGAAACTCAACTGGGAGGCAATGCCGCTTCCGTAATCACCCCTGGCCGCTTGGTGCTGCTGCGTCACGGGCAGACCGTGTGGAGCGAATCCGGACAGCACACCGGCCGCACCAATATTCCGTTGACTGACATTGGCTGCGATCAGGCTCGTGCCGCCGGCGAACGGTTGCGTGAGGCGTTTCCCCAGGGTTTCGCGCAGGGGTGCATGTTCGCCAGTCCGTTGCGCAGAGCCCAGCAGACGGCGCAGCTGGCCGGATATGGCGATTTCGATGTGCTCCCTGAAATCGCGGAATGGGATTACGGCCGTGCCGAAGGGCGTACGCGCCAGGAAATGAGTGCGGTGGGCGGTTTCGCTTGGGATGTGTGGCGCGACGGTCCGCAGGCACTTCCCGAATCGTTGGAAGGCGATTGGATTGAAACTTTGCCGAACGGCGAGCAGGTGCCCGTGCACAACGGTCCGGGTGAGACGGTGGAGGAAGCTGCGGCGCGCACACGTGAGGCGATCGCCACGGTCAAACCGTTGCTCGACGCTGGAAACGATGTGCTGCTGGTGGCGCATGCGCACGTTCTTCGTATCTTGACGTCGCAATGGCTCGGTGTTGATCCGCATTTCGCGCGGTTGCTGCGATTGGACACTGCGCATTATTGTGTATTAAGCCAATATAAAGGTGACAATGTCATCGAACATTGGAATTGCTGAATTATCGAACGGAACTGTTTGATATCGCTGAATATTATGGCGGTCCCTCCTTGGAACCGCCTTTTTATTGCATGCATGACTTGCCACTTTGCTGCGGCGTGTCGCAAACGCTTGCATAAAAGTATGCTCTCTAAAAGTATTGAAAATAAACGATTTTCGGGATTTCTTTCGATGGTGTGACGTCTGATTTTTGAATTCATTTTGCCTACGTTTGCAAAAATCGGGGAAATGCGGCACAATAGTGGTTGTTAGGAATCGTGATGACGCGATACCGCAAATTGTTTCCCAACGAGAAGCTGGGAACAGGAATGGAAGAGAAAGGTTCGATGATGAATCGTACTATTAAGGCAGCAGTTGGAATGGTCGCTATCGCGGCAATGTCTGTTGGCACGTTGGCTGCTTGCGGTGGTTCTAGCTCAAGTTCCGATAACGGCAAGGGCAAGGTGTACTTCCTTAACTTCAAGCCGGAATCCAGCGACGAATGGAAGAAGCTGGCCAAGGATTACACCAAGGAAACTGGTGTTGAGGTCAAGGTCCAGACCGCTGCTTCCGGTACATACGAACAGACTTTGAAGTCCGAGATTGCCAAGTCCGAGGCTCCGACCTTGTTCCAGGTCAACGGCCCTGTCGGCTACCAGAACTGGTCGTCCTACACCGAAGACATGTCCGATACTGAGCCGTACAAGCAGCTTATCAACAAGGATGTCGCCCTCAAGGATGGGGATAAGGTCGTCGGTGTTCCGTATGCCATGGAGACTTATGGCCTGATCTACAACAAGGATCTGCTGGCCAAGTACATTGCCACTGACGGCGCCAAGATCAAGAGCGTCGATGACATCGACAACTTCGATACCTTGAAGGCCGTGGCCGATGACATCCAGGCTAAGAAGGACCAGCTTGGTGTCAAGGGCGCGTTCACCTCCGCCGGCTTCGACTCCAGCTCCGACTGGCGTTTCAAGACCCATTTGGCTAACCTGCCGCTTTACTATGAGTTCAAGGATGACAACGTCACCAAGCAGCCGGAGACCATCAAGGGCACCTACCTGCCGGAATATAAGAACATCTTCGATTTGTATCTGAAGGACTCCACCACCGAGCCGACCCAGCTGAGCTCCAAGACCGGTGATGATTCTACCTCCGAGTTCTCCCTCGGCGAGGCTGTGTTCTATCAGAACGGCACCTGGGCATGGTCCGATCTGCAGAAGGCCGGCATGAAGGCTGACAGCGTTGGCATGATCCCGATCTACATCGGTGCCAAGGGCGAAGAGAAGCAGGGTCTGGCCACCGGTTCCGAGAACTACTGGTGCATCAACTCCAAGGCTTCCGACGCTGACAAGAAGGCCACCAAGGACTTCCTGAAGTGGGTCGTCACCAGCAAGACCGGCATCAAGTCTCTGTCCAGCGACATGGGCTTCACCACCCCGTTCAAGTCCTTCAGCGACGTCAAGTCCGACAATCCGCTGGTCCAGGCTGCTGTTGATGATCAGAACTCCGGCAAGACCGCAGTCTCTTGGAACTTCACCATGATGCCGTCCGAAGAGTGGAAGAACAAGCTTGGTTCCGCCCTCCTCGAATACGCTCAGGGTACCGGTGACTGGGATGCCGTCAAGACCGCGTTTGTTGACGGTTGGAAGACTGAGTACGACGCATCTCACTGAGATTGTGTTGCACCATGAGTTGCAAATCGCAATTCAATAACTGAATAAGCTAGCTGAGGTCGAGGATTTTTCCTTTCCTCTCTTCGCCCCAGCCGGTTGTGGAGACAACGGAAGGCCGTCATCGCAATGTTCTGCGATGACGGCCTTTCTGTGTTTCGTACGTTTGCCGTGTGCGCAATGTGCGGCAAACGTCAGTGACGCAGTCTGGCGGTGGTCGATCGGACGATTAGCTGTGCGGGAAACGTCTTGAACGGCTCGTCAAGCGGCTGCTTGTCAATCAGGGCAAGCGTCATACGGGCCGCCTCGTGTGCCATCTCGACCGGTGTCTGACGGATGGTGGTCAAACCGAGATCGCGAGCGTAGGTGCTGTCGTCGTAGCCAATGATGGAGATGTCGTTCGGTATTGTGAAACCGTTGCGTTCCAGCTGGAACAGTAGCGGAATTGCGATGCCGTCTTCCTGACAGGCAATCGCCGTGGGCATGTGGTCCGAGCTGAGCAGCTGCGTGACGACTTTGCTGATGTTGTTCTTGCCTTCGTCGGTAACGAACACGCGCGGTTCGACGCCATTGGACTTGCAGCACGTCATGAACGAATCGAAACGGCCCTGCACGCTGAAGTGCAGCGTCACTTCACGGTCGGTACGGATGTAAGCGATATCGCGATGGCCAAGCGTTATCAAGTGGCGTGCGGCCAATTCGGATCCCTGCTTGTCATCGATGCGCACGGCGGCGTTGAAGCCGCGCTCTTCCGGCAAGCTCGAATTGATGCCGATGATTGGCACATCGACTGACCTGAGTTGCCTGATTTCGTTGCTGTCGATGTCGAAGGAAATGACGATTACGGCGTCGACATTGCGGCGTACCGGCAGCATGTCGAAGAACGCGCGGCGTTCCTCGGCGCTGGACATCTGATAGATCGAGATGTCGTAGCCTTCATCATGGAAGGATTCGTTCAGTCCTTCCATGATGGACGAACTGAACCACAGATTGAGTCGGCCGGAAATCAGCACCGCGATTCGTAGCGCGCGGCCGGTTTTGAGTGCTGCAGCGGAGCGCGAGATGGAAAAATTTAATTCGTCGGCGGCTTTCATGACTTTGTCACGCGTGGCTTTCGACACAAGATCGGGACGTGTGAAGGAGCGAGAAACCGTTGAAATGGAGACGTGCGCAAGTTGTGCCACGTCTTGAATGCTGCTTTTCATGGTGACCCCTTGTATAGTAGAACTACTGAATATTCAGCATACTGTATTGAAACACTCTTGCAAAAGTTGGATTACAAACGTTTTCATTTGTGCCACAGTTGTTGCGGGGCTGATATTTACAATGCTTTCAGGCTGTCAATACTATGACAACGATGCAGAATATATGATTTATGACATGTAAAAATGACAACGTTTGACATTTCGCGTCGCGCTGTTTATTATAACAACTGTAAAAACTAAAAAGGCGAAAAACAATGCAGTGATTCGCCGATTTGGGGCAGTTGGTTTTCCATGCCGCGTTGCTGCGGTGTTGGAATGGAGAGGAAAGAAAGCAGGCAAGCTATGATCAGCATGGCCGGCAAAGCGATACGAAAGTGGTGGGCTCTGTTTGCGCTACCGACGTTCGCTGCATTTATCATCGGGTTTGTAATCCCGTTCATCATGGGTGTGTATTTGAGTTTCTGCAAGTTCACAACTGTGACTGACTCGGAATTCATTGGACTTAAAAACTATCAGAAGGCACTTGCGGATAAGGAATTCCTGCATGCGTTAGGTTTCTCGACGGCGCTGACCATTGTCACTACGGTTGTGATCAATGTGGTTGCGTTTGCCATCGCATATATGCTTACCAAGGCCATCAAGGGATCTACCATCTTCCGTTCGGTGTTCTTCATGCCGAACCTCATCGGTGGCATTATCCTGGGCTACATCTGGATGCTGCTGCTCAACGGCATTCTCGCTCACTGGGGCCGCGCGTTGACGTATAGCGCAACCTACGGCTTCTGGGGCTTGGTCATCTTGGTGTGCTGGCAGCAGATCGGCTATATGATGATTATCTACATCGCAGGCATGCAGTCGCTGCCGACCGACGTGCTCGAAGCGGCTTCCGTGGACGGCGCAAACGGCACCCAGACCATGTTCAAGATCATCATTCCGCTGATGATGCCGTCTATCACCGTATGCTCGTTCCTGTGCGTCACCAACGGCTTCAAGCTGTACGATCAGAACCTTGCATTGACCAACGGCGCTCCGTCGAACATGTCTGAAGGTCTGGCAATGAACATTACCCGCACGTTCTACGGCCGTATGGGCTGGGAAGGCGTCGGCCAAGCGAAGGCAGTGCTGTTCTTCATTCTGGTGGCCATCGTGGCGCTCATCCAGAACAAGCTCACCACGAGCAAGGAGGTGGAGGCATGAACTCCGGAGAAAAAGTCAAGCACGGCGCACTGTGGTCCGTACTGTTCGCGGTGGTTTCGCTGGCGTGGATCTTCCCGATCGTGCTGGTGATCATCAACTCTTTCAAGCAGAAGGCGTATATTTCTCGTAACGCGTTCTCCCTGCCGACCGGTAAGGCGTTCGTTGGACTTGAAAACTATACGCGTGGCCTCGATACCACGAACTTCTTCGCCAGTTTCGGCTGGACCCTGCTCATCACTGTCGGTTCCGTGGCGCTGATTCTGGTGTGCACTTCGATGTGCGCATGGTGGATCGTCCGCGTGAACAACTGGGCTGCAAAGCTGCTGTACACGTTGTTCCTGTTCAACATGATTGTACCGTTCCAGATGGTCATGTTCACCCTCTCCAAGCTGGCCGATATGCTCAAGCTCAACACCCCGTGGGGTCTGTGCTTCGTGTATCTGGGCTTCGGCGCTGGTCTGGCCGTGTTCATCTTCACCGGTGTGGTTAAGGGCATTCCGGAATCGCTGGAAGAATCCGCCATGATCGATGGTGCTTCCGTGCCGCGTATCTTCTTCCAGATCGTTGTGCCGATCATGAAGCCGTCCATTGTGTCCGTGGCTATTCTGCAGGCCATGTGGATCTGGAACGACTACCTGCTGCCGTACCTGACGCTCGACCTGGGCAAGTACAAGACCATTTCCGTGGCGGTGCAGTATCTGAAGGGCGGTTATGGTTCCGTGGATATGGGCGCCATGATGGCATGCCTGGTCATGGCCATCATCCCGATCATCATCTTCTACCTGATCTGCCAGAAGTACATCGTCAAGGGTGTTATGGCTGGAGCCGTTAAGGGCTGATCTTCGATCAGCCCTTAGGGAACAGCGCAGTGCGCTGTTCCCAGACTCCAGCCCGAGCGGCTATGCCGCGAGGGTAACGTTGAGCCCGCGCGTAGCGCGGTCCTTAATTGCAGGGCCGAAGGCGGCGCGGTGAAGGGCTGATTTTCACCCAGAAAAATTTAAGGGACTGATGCGAATCAGTCCCTTTTTTCGTGCCTAATTACTTGCTGATGTACTTGCGGAAGACATGCTCGAGAATCGGCGAATGCAGCATCAGCATCGTGCCATACCCCAGTATGAGCAGCAGGAACAGGCCCTGCGGCATGTAAACCCAGCTGGCCACGAGCAGCGCCACGTACACCGCGTCGATCGCAACCAATGCCAACGTGTGGCCGATGTTGCTCACGCCGAACACAAAAGCGTTGCCAAGCGTGCGCCAAAACGAGTTCTCGAACCGCGCCTGCAACGCCCACACCCATTCGAAACCGATCAGCCATACGATCGTCAGCGCGAATTTCGGGATCAGCAGCGGCGTGATCTGCAGCACGATCCACGAGTAGACGCACAGCGCGCCGGTCGTGCCGAAAATCAGCCAGTAGCCGGTCGATTTCGCGAAATTCGAGCGGAAGGCGGCGAAATAGTTGCGCGTCGCCGTGCCTTCGCCGGACAGCGTGCGGCGGGTGGCGTCGTGGCCGGCGGTCAGCGCCGCGCCGATCGTAATGATCGGAATACTGGTGACGAGCATCAGAATGTTGATCCAGATCGCGTCGACGGCGTCGCTCAGGCCGCGCATAAAGCCGGAATCGGGGGAGAGGAACTTCATAATCGCCTTTCGTATGGCATCCGTATAGCAACGTATGCAAGTCGGATCTTCTTGCGATTCTACTCGACGCACGCCATCTTGCGATTGGCCGGTTTGCGCCGTGCGGTCGATCGTGTGGTCGGTCGGTTTGTGCGGCGCGTTCGGCTGTACGAACGGCGATGCGGCTGACCGGTTTGTGTGGCGCGGTCGGTCGTGCGGTCGGCGACACGATCTGCTGGTTTGCGCAGCGCGAACGACGGCACGAACGATCGCACCGCCGGCCGGTCTGCGCAAACGGAAACGCGATTGCCCGCGCGCCCCCGCAGCGGACGCCCTGCAATGCTATCGTTGTCAGCGGTACAACGGTTGCAGGCACAGACGAAAGGGGCATAATGACCGCGAATAACATGCGTGACGATTGGTGGAAGCAAGCCGTCGTCTACCAGATCTACCCGCGCAGCTTCAAAGACGTGAACGGCGACGGGTTGGGAGACATCGCCGGTGTCACCGAGAAAATGGATTACCTGAAGAATCTCGGCATCGACGCGATCTGGCTGAGCCCGTTCTACCCGTCCGACCTGGCCGACGGCGGCTACGACGTGATCGACTACCGCAACGTGGACCCGCGCCTCGGCACCATGGCCGATTTCGACGCGATGGCCGCCGCCGCGCATGAAGCCGGCATCAAGGTGATCGTCGACATCGTGCCGAACCACACGTCCAACAAGCACAAGATGTTCATCGAGGCGCTCGCCGCCGGCCGAGGTTCGGCCGCACGCGACCGCTACATCTTCCGCGAAGGCCGCGGCGAGCACGGCGAGCTGCCGCCGAACGACTGGCAGTCGCTGTTCGGCGGCCCGGCGTGGCAGCAGGTCGATGACGGACAGTGGTACCTGCACATGTTCGCCAAGGAGCAGCCGGATCTGAATTGGAAGAATCCGGACGTGCACGAGGAATTCAAGAAAACGTTGAGATTCTGGTCCGACCACGGCACCGACGGCTTCCGCATCGACGTGGCGCACGGCTTGGCCAAGGACCTCGATTCCGTGCCGCTGGCCGACATGGATCCGGCCGCGGTGCAGCATGTGCTGCCGGCGGACGGCGCGTTCAGCCCGCTGTGGGACCGTCCGGAAGTGCACGACATCTACCGCGAATGGCGTCAGGTGTTCAACGAGTACAATCCGCCGCGTTTCGCCATCGGCGAGGCGTGGGTGAAGGCCGAATCGCAGCATCTGTACGCGTCCACCGACGAGCTCGGCCAGGTGTTCAATTTCGAGTTCGCCGAAGCCAACTGGTTCGCCGACGAGTTCCGTACGGCCATTGCTGACGGCTTGCGCGCCGCCGAGGAAACTCACGGTTCCACCACGACGTGGGTTATGAACAACCACGATGTGCCGCGCAGTCCGTCGCGTTTCGGTCTGCCGCAGGTGAAGGACGCTCCGTACCACCAGCTGGCGCACGATTGGCTGTTGCGTGACGGAGAGACCTACCGCGAGAATCGTGAGCTCGGCACCCGTCGCGCCCGCGCAGCCGCGCTGATGGAACTGGGCCTGCCGGGTTCCGCCTACGTGTATCAGGGCGAGGAACTGGGCCTGTTCGAAGTGGCGAACATTCCGTGGGATCGTCTTGAGGATCCGACGCCGTTCAACACCCGTCGCAACTTCACCGACAAGGGTCGTGACGGCTGCCGTGCACCGATGCCGTGGAAGGCTGCCGATTGCGGCGAACCGGCTTCGTGGAGCCCGGACTTCATCACCGGCGGCACGTTCGGTTTCGGCCCGGAGCAGGGCGATTCCGCCGACGCGCACCTGCCGCAGCCGGCCTGGTTCAAGGATTTCGCGGCCGACGTCGAGGCCGATGACAACGGTTCCATGCTGCACTTGTACCGCAAGCTGTTGCAGTTGCGACAGACGGTGCTGACGGCAACCGGAGACACGTCCGCCGACCTGCTGGACATGGGCGATACGGTGGTCGCCTACTCGCGTCCGGCCACGGAAGGCCGTCGATTCCTGTCCGTCACCAATTTCGGCGACGAGCCGATCGCCCTGCCGGACGATGCGGTCGCCATCGCCAATTCCGTGCCGTTGACGGACGACGGCAAGCTGGATAGCGACGCCTCAGTCTGGCTGCTGCTGGGCTGATCGACCGCTGAATCTGGCCGTTGCACTGCTGGCTGAGGTTGCGATTGTTCTCAGGCGGCCTAACCGCTCCCAAATCGCCTTGCATATATGAAAAATTCCGGCCCTCCACAAGGAGGACCGGAATTTTGGTTTGTAAGGAAAGGGGAATGGTAAGTCTAAACGCTACTTCTCGCCGTTCATGATGGCGGCAAGCGATTGCACACGCGGCAGATCGAACACTTCATCGGTGTGCACCACCTTGAGGTCCGGGCCTGCCAGCGGCACACGCCAGTTGGAGTATTCACTGGACGTGCCCGGCTGGTTCTGCGTGCGCGTCTCGCCCACGCCATCCACCAGCGCGGCCTGCAGCAGCACGGACGGCGACTTGAGTAGCATCTTGTGCATCGCCTCGACGATTTCCTGGATGTGGCCTTCCACATCGCCCGCCACTTCCGGCGTGATCAGGCCGGACTCCACGAGACGGTCCATCATCGCGTCGCGTTCGGCGGTGGCGGAAGCCTGGAACTCCTCGACCGGGCCGGACAGCAGGTGCAGCTGTTCGCGCAGCTTGACGTGCTCGAACTGCAGGTAGCCGGCGGTCGGCGGCAGGTCGTGCGTGGTGACGGAAGCCAGCGCGTACTTGCGGTACGTGGACGGATCGGCGTACGGGTCGCCGGCGTTGGGGGAGTCGTCCACGCGGGCGAACCATTCCACCATGCAGCCCAGCAGGCCGTGCTCGCCGAGTACCGTGCGTACGTAATCAGGCACGGTGCCCAGATCCTCGCCGACCACCAAACCGTTCACGCGGGACGCTTCAATGGTCAGGATCGCGATCATCGCCTCATAGTCGTACGTAACGTACGCGCCACCGCGCGCGCCTTCGCCCTGCGGAATCCACCACAGACGGAATAGGCCGAGTACATGGTCGATGCGCACCGCGCCCGCGTGCGAGAACATGTTGTGCACCATCTCGCGGTACACGCCATAACCAGTTTTGGCCAGATAATTCGGATTGAACGGCGGCTGGCCCCAATCCTGACCCTGCTGGTTGTAGAAGTCCGGTGGGCAGCCCACGGTTACGCTGCCTACTGCGAAACGTTCCGGATTCCACCACACGTCCGCGCCGAGCGAGTGCACGCCCACGGCCATATCCTGCATGAGGCCGAGTGCCATACCGCTGTCACGGGCGGCGTTCTGCGCGGCTGTCACCTGCTCGTCGGCGATCCACTGCAGCCAGCATTCGAAATCGACCATATCGGCGTGCTCGCGCATGAGCTCCACCACTTCAGGCGAATCGCGGTTCGTGTCCTTGAACCACGTGCCTTCCCACGGCGCGCCCCACACCTGGAACGCCACCGACCATGCGGCGAACGCGCGCAGATCCGGACCCGCGGCCTCCTTGAACGCGTCGAACGCGGCCTGACGCTCGACGGAACGCGGCACGTTGTACACAAGCTGCAGCGCCTGGCGCTTGTGCCACCAAGCGGAATTGATGTCGAGCGGCTCGATACTGTCGTTGGCTGGCGAGGCTTCCGCGTGCAGACGCGCCACTTCGGCCTGGTCCGCCTCGTTGAGTTCCGCATATTCAGCGATATCCTGCGGACGGATGTACGTCACATTGAGAAAACGACGCGATTCGGGAAGATACGGCGACGGCTCCAGCGGCGGCACCGGCGCGGTGGCGTGAATCGGGTTGATAAGCATGAAATCGGCATGCGATTTCGTTGCCGCGTCGGACAGCAGCAGCTTCAGATCGCCATAGTCGCCCACGCCCCAGGATTCAGCGGAACGGATGGAATACATCTGTGCCATCCAGCCCCAACGTTGCTTTTCCGCTACTGCTGGCGGCAGTTCGATGCGTGCCGGTGCGCAGATCAGCGCGGCTTCGGCGTGCAGCGGGCCGGCATCGACGGCCAGCGTGTGGTAGCCGGCGGGAATATCGTCCGGCAGCGTCAGTTGCAGCGAGCCGTCATCTGCGTTCGAGCCCGTCAGATACGCGGTCAGATCGCCCGCATATTCCGTGCCGTCTTCCAACGTCAGCTTCAGCGCCACGTCGTTTCCTTTCGCGCGGATTGGCGTGACGGCTTCCTTGCCGATGAACTTCACGACGGTCGGCTCAACAAGTGTGTCTGCGATGCGCTGCTGGGTCGCCGCATAGGAGGCGGTGATCGCTTCGTCGCTGGATGCGTCCACGCCGAGTGCGGCCAATACGGAGACGAGCACTTCGTCGCGGATTTCCACATAGGTGCCGAGCTGGTCGATATACGACGTGGAAATGCCATTGAGCTTGGCGAGCTGGATAAGAGGCCGTGCGATGCGTTCTGCGCTTTCGGTCTGCTGGGTCTGTGTCATAGGTCCCTTCTTTCCGCGCCGTTTGTGACGGCTGACATGCTACATTGCTTGCGATTGCCGCAGCTTCGATGCTGGTGGCATTCGCACCAAAGATAACTATATCACGGTATGATATCGTTTTCAAAGCGTGTTTTGCGGTAAGAGAGTGTTGCTATATTGCGATTTTGCTCTAATTTCAGGAATATAGATAACCGGAATTGTTTTTCCATATTGACTATCGTTTGCAATACGAAGGCGCAGCGCTCCGCATTGCAAACGATTATTCCAACGGGGCATTGCTCGTCTGCTACTCGGCTTCGAGAATTGCAAAGCTTTGCAGACCTAGACGCAGCGAAGTGCCGCTAATTTCGTTTTCGCCGATGCTGAAAATCGTCCGATAACTACCATCTGGTAACTGCAAAGCTTTGCAATCGCGGCTTGGATTGACGGCTATGATCAGCTTCTGCAGGTGGGTGGAACGCTCGAAAACGAACACTCTATCGCGTTCGATTGCATGGAACGTAGCCCCCGACCGCAAGGCGTCGCATTCCCCCTTGACGTGGAGTATGGAGCGCACCGTATGCCACAGTGATTCGGCGTCGGCCTGCTGTGCGGCGACGGTCGGGGCGTCGGCGGACGGGTCGGCGGGCAGGTAGCTGCCACCGGTCACATCACCAGCCCGAGTGTCCGATTCTGCAGAATCGGACACGTGAAGTGCTCCGGATGCGTCGTTCGCACCCCACTGCATCGGTGTGCGCGAACCGGTGCGCACGTAGCCGCCTTCTTTGCCGGGCAGTGCGCGGTATCGCATGCCGATTTCGTCGCCGTAATACAAGAACGGCACGCCCGGCATCGCGAACAGCGTGCAGTATGCCAGGGCGATTTCGCGCTGCGACAGTCGCGGCGCCACGCGTGCGGTGTCGTGGTTGCAGGTGATGAAATTAAAATTTCCGTCGGCCGTTTCCGCTTCGCGCAGACGCGGCTCGTACTCGTCCAGGAATTCGCTGATCGGCGTGCCGGAATCGGCGTTGAAATAGCTCTTGTCGCCCTTGCGGCTCAACGGGTCGTCCACGTTGCGCAACAGCATGTTGTAGCCGTTGGGAACGCCGTCCCAACGCCAATCGAGATAGAAATCCATGTCGAAGCCGGCGGCCATCGACTCCTCTGGCCGTCCCCATTCCGAAACGAACGCGGCTTCGGGGAAGGCCGGGCGGATCCGGGCGAACATGTACTGCCAGGTGCGGATGGTGTAAGGCTTGCCCTCATCGTCCTTTTTGACGAGGCTGTCGGCCATATCCACGCGGAAGCCGTCTGCGCCACGGGAAAGCCAGAACCGCATGACGTCCACCATCGCGTCGCAAGTGGCCTTCGCGTCCGGACCAAGGGCTGGCTTCTGCCAGCTACGTTCGGGGTGCGCGAAACCGTAGTTGAGCGCCGGCTGGCATTTGAAGAAGTTCAAGATGTAGGTACCGTTGCGGGGCGATTCGCCGCCGATGAATGGCAGTCCGTCGCCACCGGAGATCCATGAGTCTGTCCAGATGTAGCGGTCGGAATAATTGTTTCGCTCGACCTTGCAACTGCGGTGGAACCACTCGTGTTCCTCGCTGGTGTGGCCTGGCACGAGATCGAGGATCACGTGCATGTCGCGCCGGTGGGCGGCGTCGAACAACGCAATGAGATCGTCGTTGGTGCCGTAGCGTGATGCCACCTTTTTGTAGTCGCGCACGTCGTAGCCGGCGTCTTTGAATGGCGAGTCGAAACAAGGATTGAGCCAGATCGCGTTGCATCCGAGATCCTTGATGTAGTCCAGTTTTAAAGTGATTCCGGGGATGTCTCCGATGCCGTCGCCATTGGAGTCGACGAAGGACTGTGGATAGATTTCATAAAAAATTGCGTCGGCAAGCCATTTGGGGTGGGGGTGTTTCGCGGGGGGAAGCATGAGGGTGTGTCTCCTTGATATTTCGCGGTTTGCGGTGTTTCTTTGAAACAATCATAACGCTGAATTGCAAACGTTGGCAGAAACGTGCTACACTAACAATCACTGATACATTTTTGGTGGCCCCAGTGTTGTTGGTAATCATCCAAGAACGATGATGTGAACGTATGCAGGGTTTTGGTCCGTACCATTTAACCGGAGATGTTGAGGAACACAAGGTTATGTGAGGAAAGGAAGATCAATGAAGATCGATTGGAAGAAGGCAATCGGACTTACTGCTGCCGTTTCTATGCTGGTTCCGCTCGCTGCGTGCGGTGGCTCCTCCGACGGTGGCGATAAGAACGCTTCCGGCTCCACCGAGGCCGTCACGCTGAGCGTGTGGGCCCCGCAGGAAGACCAGGCCAAGGACACCAACTGGCTGGCAAGGTCGAAGAGAACTTCGCCAAGGCGCATCCGGAATACAATATCACGTGGAAGAATGACGTGGTCTCTGAAGGCGATGCTTCCAAGCAGGTCAGCACTGATCCGTCCGCGGCGGCCGATGTCTATATGTTCGCTTCCGATCAGTTGGGTGTTCTAATGGACGCCAAGGCCATTGGCCAGCTGGGCACCGACGCTGAGAAGCAGGTGAAGGAACAGAACGGTGACCTCGAAGTCAACTCCGTCACCGGCACCGATGGCAAGCTCTATGGCGTGCCGTACACCGACAACACGTGGTTCATGTACTACAACAAGTCCAAGATCACCGAGGATGAGGCCAAGGACTTCGATACCATCCTTTCCAAGGCCAAGGTCGCGTTCTCCCTGCAGAATTCTTGGTACATCAACGGCTTCTATGATGGCCTGAGCCTGTTCGGCGAGAAGGGCAATGATGCTGACGCAGGCATGGTCTTCCCGAAGGACGGCGCCGATATCACCTCTTATCTGGTTGATGTGGTCGCCAACCCGAACTTCTCCAACGACGATGGCGCTTCCGGCCTCGCAGCCATCAAGGATGGCTCCGCCGACGTGCTGTTCTCCGGTACCTGGTCCGCTAAGGACGTGAAGGAGGCCCTGGGTGACAACTACGCCGCCACCTCTCTGCCGACCTTCACCGTGAACGGCCAGAAGAAGCAGATGAAGTCCTTCGCCGCCACCAAGGCCGCTGCTTACAACCCGAACGCCAAGAACCCGAAGGCCGCCGCTCAGTTCGCGGCTTACCTCGGCTCCACCGAAGCTCAGAAGCTGCACTACGAGATGCGCGCCATCCCGCCGACCGACAAGTCCCTGTCCGACCTGACCACCGACGACATCGCAGCCAAGGCCCAGGCCGACACCATGGCCAACACCGCCCTCCTGCAGTCCGGTCTGTCCGGCATGAACGATTGGTGGACTCCGGCCGAAACCTTCGGCAAGGCCCTGGTCAACAAGGAAATCACCAAGGACAACGCTGCCGCCAAGTACCAGGATTGGGTCAAGCAGGCCGGTGGCAAGATCGCTGAGTGAAATCAGTAATCCTAAAAATCCAATAACTGAAGAATGCAGGTGGTTGGCACTGCCAAATCCCCCCAGCCATCCTGCAGCTTTGAGAGATGCTTCGAGTCGCGGTGTCTCTCTCCACTTTGCATAGTGGCTCACTCCTCCTCCGAGCTTTGCATTCCCGGGCAAGGTTTTTAAATTCTCCTTCCCCTTGTCCGGGAGCAAAGCTTTTTTTATCTTTCAATATCCATATGAGAGGGCAGTCGAAATGACAGCAACAACTCTTTCCCCACGGGAGATGAAGCGCCTTCGGAAGCAGGGTGCTGATTATGTTTCTCCGTCGCCTTACACGGTAAGGGCGGCGTTCCGGCGTGGTGACCTGTTCACTAAGCTTTCCGCAGTGGTGTTTGGTCTTGGCGATATCGTGCGCAAGCAGTATGTCAAGGGCATTGCCATGCTGGCGCTGGAAATCGCATACTTCGTGTTCATGGCAATCAATGGTGTGGACTATCTTTCCAAGTTGCCGACCTTGGGCACCAATGCAGGCGGCAAGAAGCTGGTCGACGGCTTCTGGGTCTACACCGAGCCTGACCGTTCCGTGGTCATCCTGTTGTACGGTGTCGCCACTCTGGTTATCACCGCTGCCTTCATCGGCCTGTGGGTCATGTCCGTGCGCGCCGCGTACAAGTCCCAGGTGCTGCTCGAGGAGAACGGCAAGGCTCCGAGCTTCATGGACGATGTCCGTGAGCTGCTTGACGCCAAGGCGCACGTTCTGCTGATGTTCCTGCCCACGCTGGGCATTGCCGTGTTCACTGTGCTGCCGTTGATCTTCATGATTTCAATGGCATTCACCAGCTATGACCACAAGCACCTCGTGCTGTTCCACTGGGTCGGCTTTGAGAACTTCGCCAAGGTTTTCTCCAACAGCGGCGGCACCGTTAACGCCGTACTGTTCGGACGTGTGCTGGTGTGGACATTGGTCTGGGCTTTCTTCGCCACCTTCCTGAACTTCTTCTTCGGCATGTTCGTGGCCATGATCATCAACCGCAAGACCACCCATTTCAAGGGTTTCTGGCGTGCCTGCTTCTCCATGTCCATCGCCGTTCCGCAGTTCGTGTCCCTGCTGGTCATGCACACCATGCTCCAGCCGCAGGGTGCGGTGAACCGCATGCTGCAGACGTGGGGTTGGATTGACGGCCCGCTGCCGTTCTTCACCGACGCCACTTGGGCCCGTGTCACCGTAATCGTCATCAACCTGTGGGTCGGTATTCCGTACACCATCATGCAGATTACTGGTATTCTGCAGAACATTCCGGCCGATCAGTATGAGGCGGCGAAGATCGACGGTGCCAACTGGTGGCAGATCTTTACTAAGATCACCATGCCGTACATTATCTTCGTGCTCACCCCGTATCTGATCACCACCTTCACGGGCAATGTGAACAACTTCAACGTCATTTATCTGCTGTCCGGCGGCGATCCTACGCCATTGGGCGATTCCGCAGGCTCCACTGATTTGCTTATCACCTGGCTGTACAAGCTGACCGTGGACAAGCAGGATTACAATCTCGGTGCCGTGATCGGCATCATGACCTTCGTCGTGTTGGCCATCGTTTCGCTGATCACCTACCGCAATTCCGGCTCCTATAAGAATGAGGAGGCATTCCGATGAGCAACAAGCATTCCGCAACCAAAGTGGAAAGCCACGGCCTTCTGCACGACCAGAAGATCCGCCGTATCACCGGCGACGTGTTCGCCCACTTGTTCCTGGCCATTCTGGCCGTCATCTGGCTCGTCCCAATCGTATGGGTGTTCGCGGAGTCGTTCAATAAGAACACCGCCCCGTACACCAGCTCCTTCTTCCCGAAGGAGTGGACTCTGGACAACTATAGGGTGCTGTTCACCGACCGCAACGTGTTGGACTTCCCGAAGATGTTCGGCACCACGTTCATCATCGCCTGCTTCACCTGTGCGATTTCTCTGATCTTCGTGCTCTCCGTGGCATACTGCATGAGCCGTATGCGTTTCCGTGTGCGCAAGACTTTCATGAACGTTGTGCTGATTCTTGGCATGTTCCCGGGTATCATGGCCGTCACCGCCATCTACTTCATCTTGAAGGCCTTGGGCCTGTCAAGCGGCACCATGACTACCGTGGCGTTGATTCTCGTGTACTCCGCCGGTTCCGGCGCTGGCTTCTACGTGATGAAGGGCTATATGGACACCATTCCGACCTCGCTGGACGAAGCCGCCCTGCTCGACGGTTGCACCCGTTTCCAGGTGTTCCATAAGATCATCATCCCGATCTGCAAGCCCATGATCGTCTACCAGGCCATCATCGGCTTCCTGACCCCGTGGCTCGACTTTGTCATGGCCAAGGTGATCTGCCGTACGCAATCCAACTACACCGTGGCATTGGGCCTGTGGCTCATGCTGCAGAAGGAATATATCCAGAACTGGTTTGCCCGCTTCGCCGCGGCCGCGGTCGTGATCTCCGTTCCGATCGCCATCCTGTTCATTGTGATGCAGCGCTTCTATCAGGAGTCCATGTCGGGCTCCGTGAAGGGCTAAAGAAAGGCAAAGGATATGACGCTCGTAGACAGCTTCGCACAGCCGAACACGAGCGTCGCCGAACCGTTCCCGCTGTGTCTGGAACGGCCGCTGGGTGCCGTTGTTACTGAAACCGGCACCCAGTTCGCTCTCTGGGCTCCTTCCGCACAGAAGGTGACCCTGAGACTGTTCTCGCGTGGCTCCATGGGGGAAAGCGGCGACGCTCTGATTGGACAGTACACGATGCGTCCGGAATCCGATGGTTCCTGGACGTACGATTTCGCCGACAACATGCACGGCGTGTATTACGACTTTTTGATCGAACGCGATTGCGGTTCCGTCGACCGCATCGCCGACCCGTGGGCGCGCGGGGCCGGTGTGAACGGCCGGCGCAGCATGGTCGTGGACTTCAGCCGTACCAATCCGGATGGTTGGTACCGCGACCATATGCCGGACGTGCCGCTTGCGCAGACGGTGGTCTGGGAAACCCATGTGGGCGATTTCAGCAATGATCCCGCCGGCGGTTTCCCCGAATCGCATCGGGGCAAGTATCTGGCGTTCACCGACGACGGTACGTCTCTGGACGGGCATCCCGACTTTCCCACGGGCATCGCATATCTCAAGAAACTTGGCGTCACCGCGGTGCAGCTCATGCCGATTTACGATTTCGGTTCCGTGGACGAAGAGACCTGCGATCGCTACAACTGGGGGTACGATCCGGTCAATTACAACGTGCCGGAAGGCTCGTATTCCACCAATCCGTTCGACGGGTCGGTGCGCATCCGCGAAGTGAAGCAGATGGTGCAGGCGCTGCACAACGCCGGCATCAAAGTGATCATGGACGTGGTCTACAACCACATGTTCTCGCCCGATAATTGGTTTGAGCGGTCGGTGCCGGACTATTTCCTGCGCCGTAAGCCCAACGGCGCGCTGGCCAACGGATCCGGCTGCGGCTGCGATATGGCCACCGAACGCAAGATGTTCCGCCGGTTCATCGTGGAATCCGTGACGTTCTGGGCGCGCGAATACCACATGGACGGCTTCCGTTTCGACCTGATGGGTCTGATCGACGTGGACACCATGAATGCCGTGCGTGCTGCTCTGGATGAGATTCCCGGCCGTGGACGCGACATTCTCATGTACGGCGAACCGTGGTCCGCGGGCGCCACCGCGCCGCTGCCCAGCGACACCGTGCTGGCTGACAAGTCAGGCCTGTCGAAGCTTGACAGTCGCATCGGCCACTTCTGCGACACCACGCGAGACACCATCAAGGGCCATGTGTTCTTCTCGGACCGCCCGGGTTATGTGAACGGTGGCATGCACGAGAACGTAGCGGCTGCGCGTGAGGCCGTGGACGCGTGGCGTCGCGGCAAACATTCGGAAGGAGTGGCAGGCCAGGTCATTCAATACGTGTCCGCGCACGACGACCTCACGCTGTGGGACAAGTTGTGCGCGAGCTTTGCGGCTGGTTCGTTGGGCAGCACCGTGGCCGAAGGTGTTAACGAAAATACCGTGGATGTGCCAAAAGTCATGTATGACGCCGATTTCTCGGCGGAAGGGCTGGCCGGTGTCGGTCCGCAGATTGCGGCCGCGCTGACCGACGTGATGGACGCCAACAAGCTGGCTGTGGGTATCACGCTTACCTCCGCTGGCATCCCGTTCATGCTGTCCGGCGAGGAGTTCGCACGTACCAAATTCGGCAGCTCTGATTCTTACGATTCCGCCAAAGAGCTTAACTGGCTCGATTGGAACCGTGCATGGCAGAAGCGCGATTTGATTGAGTATTACGCGAAGTTGATTGCATTGCGCAAGTCTGATCCACAGTGGTTCGACGGCAATCGCAATATCGTCGATACGGAAGGCGACGAACTCGTGTTCCGCGTCGGCGATTATCTGATGGCCGCCAATCCAGGCAGACACGTCGGCGTTATTGACGTGGCCGTAACGGGTTTGGAACCGATTGGCGGAATACGGAGATACTGGTGTGGTCTCGGCTCGTCCGTCAGTCCGGTGGAAGGCAATGTGAGCGCAGGTGATGGCGATTATTTGATTGTTCCACCGCATACGTTTGCAATCTGGCGGTTGCAGTAATACTCTCAGTAGGGAAGCTACAAAACGGCGACCGCAAAGCTGCGGTTGCCGTAACAGATACGGCAATGGGGCAGGAAAACCAGAAAGGATACGACAGTGGGAATCGGAGTGCGCAATCCACGATACGAGGTGGTGTTTTTCGACCTGTACGGAACGCTGATTGACATTCGTACCGATGAGCAGAGCGAGGCCGCATGGCAGGCGCTGTACGATTGCGTGACCGAATTGGGCGCGCAGTACGAATCCGTCGACGTGATGCGCGACCAGTTCGAAAAGCTCGAAGCCCGCGAAATGGTCCACCAAGCCGACCGTGCAATCGTTCGCAACGGGTGGGACGAATTCGACATCCTGCCGGTCTACCGGTCCCTGCTCATGAATCGCAGCGAGGAAGCGGAAAAGAAACTCGCGCTACCGCAGGCCGCGCTGAAAGCCGCATGGGCGTTCCGCCAAGGCAGCACCAGCCTGTTCCGGCTGTACCCCGGCGCGCTCGACATGATCGAACAACTGCAGGACGCCGGCATGGTCGTGGCGCTGCTGAGCAACGCGCAGGCCTGCTACACACGCCCCGAACTGGAAGAGACCGGCCTTGCCGGCGTACTGGACGACGTGATCATCTCCAGTGAAGAGAAAATCCGCAAGCCCGCACGCGACCTGTACATGCTGGCGCTCGACCGTGAATTCGTGACCGCCAAGCACGCGCTCATGGTCGGCAACGACGAGCGCAACGACATCATCGGCGCCAATTCCGCCGGCCTCGACGCGGCATACTTCCGCACGGAAATTTCACCGGCGGACGACCCGGACGTTTCGGCACATGCGGTATGTTCGTTTACCGGAGCCGACTACGACGGGCTGCTGAAATTCGTGCTGGACGCATAAGGCGCGCGGTGGGCGCTGAGCTTAAATCGCATGGGACGTGCGGGAAGCCGCTGTGGCGTGCGGGAAAGTCGCAAGGAAAAGTCGCAAGTCGTAAAAGGCATACGTGCGTAAGGTGCACGTGCCACGTGCGACGCGCGGAAAAATCGCAATAGGAGGACATATGGAAGGCTATGCCGAGCAGGGAGCTCGAACCGATTCGACCGACCAAATCGGATTCGGCGGCGCTCGCCCCAACAGGAAAAAGCGTCGCGGACTGACGGTGTTCCAACTTAAGGTCATCGGCGCGGTGGCGTTGGCCTTGTCCGCCGGCAGCACCACCATCGTGCCGCTGTTCTTCGGCTCCGATACCAACAATATGACGTCGCTGACGGCGATGGTCCTGAGCGAAGTGGTGTCCTGGTTCGCCATTCCGATCTACGCGTGGCTGCTGGTGCAGGGTTTCCGTGAAACGCACAGCCGGGTCACGTACGGCCTGCAGCTGTTCATTCTCGCCGTGGTGTGCGAGGTGCCGTACGACCTCGCCACATCGCATAAGGCTTTCGACCTGGGCTCGCAGAATCCCGTTTTCGGCCTGTTCGTTGCGTTTGTTGTGCTTGCCGCGCTCGACTGGGTGGCGTCGCGCTATCAGAAGGCCATGAAGGTGCTGTTGTCGGTCGGACTGGTGGTGATTGGTCTGCTGTGGGACCTGCTGCTGCGTATCGGCCTACGCCAGCACCTGATGAGCATCGGTTCGGTGACGCTTGGCTTCGTGCTGATTTTCGCTCTGATGCGCCAGTATGAGAATTCGATGATGTTCACAGCCGGCCTGTTCGGCGCCGTGATGATGATCACGCCTGGCGTGGGCGTGGCGTTCGTGCACTACTACAACGGCAAGCTGGGCTATAAGCATCAGTGGACGAAATGGGCTTTTTACGCGGTTTACCCGGTTATTTTGATAATTTGTGCGATTTGTGCAACACTGGCGTGATTTTTGACAACGTTCGCAGTATGATAGAAACAGATTGAGAGAACATCGCCGCTCAAGCGAGTGTTTCCAAGGTTGGAAACGTTTGTGATTATGATGCTAGAACCGCAAAGGGGTTGAGAGATGGATAGAGCAGGCATTCGCGAGGTGGCCAAGGCCGCGGGTGTGTCGATTTCCACGGTGTCGCGCGCGTTCACGCGTCCGGAACTGGTGTCCGAACGTACGCGCCGCAAGGTGCTGGAAACTGCCGACAAGCTTGATTTCAACATCTCCCGTTCCGCCACGTCGCTGAAATCCGGCCAATCGTACCGTGTGGCGATGCTGATGAACGAGGAAATCACCAGCTGGTTCAATACGGAAGTGTTCGCCGGCATCGACTCCGTCATGCACGACGCCGGGTACGACATCTCGCTGTTCCAGCATGTCGACACCGCCGAAAATCGCAAGGAATTCTTCACGAATTTGCCCGTCCGCCGCAACGTGGACGCCGTATTCGTAACGTCGTTCGGCGTGGATCCGAAGGAAATCCAGCAGCTCAAACGCGTCCACGTGCCGATCATCGGCATCAATACGCCGACGCAAAGCGGATTCGACGCCACCATCTCCATCGACGATGAGGACGGCATGTTCACCGCCGCGCAGCACCTCATCAACCTTGGCCACAAAAACATCGTGTACGTGTGCTCCGACGCCATCGACTCCATCAATTCCTCCATCGATGCGCGAGGACAGGGCTTCATCCGCGCCTGCAAGACGATGGAGGCCTCCCATGACTTCAAGTGGCGCGTCGTCTCTGTGCCGCGTGGCAAGACCTTCGCCGACTCGGCGTTGACCGCGCTGCTTGCGTTGGACGAGTTCCCGGACGCGATTTGCTGCCAGATGGATATGATGGCGATTCCGCTGGTGCTGCGTTTGGAACGGTACGGCCACCACACGCCTTCTGATTACTCGATTATCGGCTTCGACGATTCGCCGTACGCCGACACCGTGAACCTGACCACCATGCGACAGGATCCGTATGCGATGGGTCGCGCGGCCGCGCAAAAGGCCATGAAGCTTATCGAAGGCAAGCCGCTTGAGAACGCGCATGAGATTGTGCGCGCCCAGCTCGTACTACGCGGCACCGATTCCGTGTACGGCACTGGCCGCTGAGAGCCGAGTCTCATTACCCTTCCGCAGCCCGTCAATGCCGACGGGCTGATTGTGATGGCCTGGGGTGGATTGATAAGGGATACCCCCACTGTAGTCACGGTGTGTGGCATACGTTTTCAGGAAAAAAATGAAACAATTTGCAGTGATGTGTTTCATGACACGCCAATCGGGGGCTGATGAATGATGAATTTCATTCAATGATCAGCATGTGTTTTTTGATTTTGCAATCGTTGACAAACCGTTGAATATCAGGCTTTAAAGCGTTGTCCCCGTGAGAGGGGACGAAAAAACGTATCGGGGGAGGGGGTGTGGGTTCTTTCTGTTTCATTTTGTTTTCATAACTGCAAAGGTTATCATAGTAAACCGTAGGTCAGAGAAAAAGGGAAAACAGAGGTTTCCGGCTGTGTTGCCGGAGATGGGAACAGCGCAGAAGCTATACGTAAAACAGAAGTGATAACGGCATTATGCAAAGGATATCAACCCTCGAGTTGAGGGACTCAGAAGGGTGAACACTTTGCGGATAGGGGACAAGATGAGGCAATGGCGTAATGGTGCCGGCAACGCACCACGACACTATGCAGGAACGCGATCGGCAACCGGTTGCGCGCTTTCGCGTACCCGCTCCCTGACCGCCGCCGCCATAGCGGTAGCCATGATGGCCACCGTAGCAGTAACTTCCCTCCTCCCCGCCTACAATGCCAAGGCGGACGAAAGCAGCTTGGCGGATGGTTCCAAGTGCACTCCAACCTCTTACACGCTGGGCGACGCTTCTGGCATGGCTAGCGAGGATACGGGTGTGGCAACCTACGTAGGTCGTGACCTTTACATCGGTAAGAACACGAACGGTAAGGCAAATATCAGCAATGAGAATGATGTTGATGGCTCGTATGCAGTAGAGGCCGAGGGCCTTACCGTGGTCAACGGCAAGCTGGTCATGAAGCCGTTGAAGGATTCATGGAAGGCTCCGAATTCTTCTGGCATCTATTCGAGTGCCGGTTTCCGTTGGGGTACCGTGGGTTTCGGTTCGCAGTTCCGTCCTAGCGACAGGAAAACCGTGCTTGCGGTCGGTGGTGCCAACTCCGGTATCAACAGCCTTTCTTCGGGTAATGTGCAAGGTAACGTCGGCGCATATGGCAAGGGCGGCTTTGTCGGCCAGAGCTACACGGCATGGGATTCCAAGAATAGCTACAAACCTGTGGCAAGTTCCGCTCAAGGTTACCAATACAAGGCTTCTATCGCCGGCAGTGAGACCAAGTGGAGCAACAACACGAGCCGCTCTTCTATCGTGGCCGCTCAGGGCGATTGGCAAAAGAACAATGACGTCACCTTCAACGCAGCAGACCCGTTGAAGGACGTGAACGGCACCGATTACACGAACTATACGGAAGCCAACCTCAAGACCAAGCTTTCCGCCCCCTTGGCCAAACTGGAGGACACGGGTACTGTCAATGCCTCTGGAGAGGCGTCGGAAGGCACCGCCACCCGTTACAAGTACAACTACGATAAAACGACGGATCCCGTCAGCTTTCAGTTCACCTATAATGGCGGCTTTACCACCGTCGATGGCCAAAGCGTAAAGAACAACGAGAAGCTCATCACCTTCACCGGAGACGGCAAATCCGCCACGCAGGTGTTCTCTCTCACCAGTGAGCAGCTTTCCTCCGCCGGTTATCGTGGTGTCGATTTCAAATTCGGCAACATTCCTAAAGACGCCTCCATCGTGATCAATGTGTCCGGCGACAACATTGACTTCCATACCGGCTGGCGTTTTTGGTGGGATAAGACCGACATCGGTGGCGGTTTCTCCAAGGCGGAAACGGATGAAGTCCGTAAGCTGTACTCCTCCGTGGCTCAGAAGATCATGTGGAACTTCACGAACGCCACGAAAGTCACCATTCGTGGCGGTGCGGCCAATGAAAGCAGCGGCGAGAAGGACGGCAATTACCAGTCCAAGAACACCACTGACGATCCTGCCGCCGCAATGCTTGGCAGCATCCTCGTGCCGAACGGCAGCTTCGAATCCCATGTGAGCACCAACGGCCGTGTGTACGTCGGCCGGGACTTCATGATGTACAACCCGACCGCAATCGCATATGAGAACACTCAAGCAGGCTGGGAAGGCAAAACCGCCTCAGTGCTTAACATGGACCAGGAGCGTCACAACCTCCCGTGGAACGGCCAGATGACCGCCAACTGCCCGGCCATCCAGTGGAACAAGGCGAATTCCGCCGGCGAATCGCTGAAAGGCACCACTTGGAAGGTATACGGCACCCTTGAGGACGCGAAGGCTGGAACATCTTCCTTGGGCACCATCACTGATGGCGAGTTCACCGATGGCGACGATGGCGACAACGGTACCATCAAGTTCGAAGGTGTCGCCAAGAACGCCAAGTATTTCGTGAAAGAGTTCGCCACCAATAGCACCGAATACACGAAGATTAATCCGTATATCTACCAGATCAACACTGGCGACGATGAAGACACTCATACGGATATCGCGCACGTGTATGACGCCAATGGTAATGAAATCACTGGCACCAATGCGGACAAGAAGCTGACCAATTCCAACGCGATCATCAACGAGAAGGAAGGCGCCGCACTGGAATGGTCTAAGGTCGACGGCACTGATGGCAGCACGGCGCTCGCCGGTTCGGAATGGCAGTTGCAGAAAAAAGACTCCAATGAAGCCTACGAAATTACGGATTCTACCAAAGCCGTTAATACCGTAGCGATTCAGTACAACGGCAATCCTGCGCCGACCAACGGTATTTCCTTGACTTACAACATTGCTGTCGATTTGACTGCGGTCGTCACCGATGCGGATGGCAGTTCGGATGGCGTCCCGCAGGCCGTGAAATGGAGCAGCAGCGAGCCGACCACCGTGTCGGTGAGCGACGGCAAGATCCTCGGCTTGAAGAACGGTACCGCCACAATCACTGCATGTTCCGTTGCGGATAGCACAAAGTGCACGAAGATAAGCGTCACCGTTACTGGCGCGCCCGCCGATACAAAGAACACCACCACGTTCTATCTCAACGCGGATGGCTACACCGCGAGCAACAAAGCGAAGCTGTATTACACATTCGATGGTTCAACCTGGACCAGCGCTGCAATGGAAAGCACTGAGAATTGCAGCGGATGGGTAAGCGTCACCATTGACAATGCTGGTCTTAAGGCTGCAACGTATCTGTTCTACAAGGGCGACAGTCCTAGTAGTGCTACCGGTTGGTACCACAGTGGCAGCGCAAATGGCCAGACGAACTTTAGTCTTCCGGCGGGGCAATCGGCAGTACGCGTACAGAACTATGCGGCTGTCAATGGAGCCCCTACCGGTTGCAGCACGGGCGGAGGAAGCTCTACTACCGGTTCGGTCACCATTAGCGGAAGCACGTATGAGGTCGGACTTAACAAGACCATTACGTTGACTGCAACGCCGACGCCGAGTTCTGACACCGTCACGTGGTACAGCGGCAACACCAGTGTTGCTGGTGTCACGGCCGGTCCCAGTACCACAACCACGGTTACGGGTCTGAAGACTGGCACGACCACCATTACGGCGAAGACCTCCTCCGGTGCGACCGCTTCCGTCACCATCACAGTGAGGGATGACTCCACCATCAACGTGTACTTCCAGAAGTCCACGGTCAATTGGAAAGAGTACTACCTGCATTATCAGCCAAAGACCGGCACGAACTGGCCTGCGGTCAAGATGACGGATGCGGATTGCAGTGGCTACGTGGTGGCCAGCATCCCGAAGGCGAACGTTGCAGCGAATCACGGCTATTACTTCCGCAATGGTAGTAGTCCGAACAGCGATGGTTGGTACAACAGCAACGGTCAAAACGCGAACGGTGATCAGTTCACATTCTGGAGTGGCACCTACACCGACATGTACGTGAATACCAATTCCGACAAGCAACCAACGAAGCCGAAGAGCTGTCAGGTCGCCTCTTCTGCCGCCAAGGTGAGGGCTCGCGTGTCCACTGCGATGCTGAAGTCCAGCAAGACAGATGTGATCGCCGTCAACGATGCCGAGGGTTCCGGCACGAGTGCGGCTCCCATCGTCTACTCCTGCGGCGACGCCAAGGGCAAGTGCGATATGGACACTAAGGCTGGCTATTTCAAGGTGGTCGACCTTGCAGACGGTACGTATACGCTGACTGAAACGGTCGCGCCGAATGGCTACAGCATCGCCGGTCCGTATACGGTGACGATTACGACCACGAATGGCGTTACATCGGTTTCGATTACGAATGCTACTGGCGGTTCGATTGCCAATAACAAGATTCCGAACATCCGCAATACCGGCACGATTTCGTGGAACAAGGTTTCCTCGGATTCCAACAATGACAAGAAGCTTTCCGGCTCGGAGTGGAAGCTGACGAAGACGAAGAACTTCGGCTGGAATGCGACTACTGGCAAGGCTGAGTACGCCGACATCGCTTCTGATCAGCAGAAGCCGATTGCGATCACCGACTGCGTGCCTGCCGAAAACAAGACTGCGGCGGAGACCACTTGTTCCGCGCCGGCAGGCGCTGCGGAAGGCCAGCCGTACGACGTCGACCCTGCTGCCGGCCAGTTCAAGCTGGAAGGCCTGGATTGGGGCAGGTACACGTTGGTCGAAACCAAGGCTCCTGACGGATACGACGTCGATTCCACCGTCCGCACGTTCACGTTCGGCCCGGTCGCTGGTTCTGACGGCACCGGCAAGTGGAATTCGAACAGTGTTGCGGCTGCCACCGGCAATACGACTGGCGCATTCACAACTTCCGACAAGGATTACGATTCCTCCGTCTTCACCTTCACGGTTGGCAACATCAAGAACCAGCCGGGTGTGATTCTGCCGGGGACCGGTGGAGCTGGCGATTATTGGATTTACGCGGCGGCTTTGGTGGCTGCGTTGATAGGTGTTGTTGCGGCTGGAATGGCCCTCAAGGTCAGGAGGCGGCAATGATGAACTCGTCTAGGAGAAGGGGGACTGGACCGTAGCGTAGCGACCCAATGCCCACTAGGCAATAACTGAATACACATAACTGAAGATTTCCAAGATTTCAAACAAATAAGAAAGGGAGAACAATGAACAAGGTTCTCAAGGGCCTCGTAGCCGTGGCAGCCACCGCGGCAATGGCCGTCGCCGGTTTCGCCGGCGCCTCCACCGCCATGGCGGCTGAAAACAACTACGACATCACCGTGCCGACGACCGACACGCACACCTACTCCGTGTACCAGGTCTTCACCGGCGATCTGAGCGAAGGCACGCTGAGCAATATCAAGGCCGGCCAGAACTTCAACAAGAACAATACGGCGAACAAGTCCGCTGCCGATGCTGCTGCTGAGATTGCTCAGGGTACTTATGCTGACAACACGGCAAAGCTGGCAGCCATCACCCCGTACGTTGATTTGGCTGGTACTGCCTATGGCGAGGTTTCCGCCGAGAAGGCTTTGTCCGCTCCTGCTGGCTACTACCTGCTTAAGGATAAGGATGCTGTGACCGGCAACGACGCGGCAACGCTGTTCATCGTCCAGGTCAACGGCCCGGTGACCGTGAACCGTAAGGCCGACAAGCCGACCTTCGAAAAGAAGGTCAAGGACGTCAACGACTCCACTGGTGATAAGACCAACTGGCAGGATTCCGCCGATTACGATGTGAACGACGAAGTGCCGTTCCAGCTGACCGCTACCCTGCCGACGAACGAAGCAGACTTCGCAGCCTACAAGACCTACAAGCTGGTCTTCCACGATCAGCAGTCCGCTGGCCTGACCTTCAATAAGAAGTCCGTGGTCGTCAAGTACGGCGACAAGACTCTTGGCGCTGGCTCCTACACTGTCACTGAGAATCCCGAAGATAAGGACACCTTCGACATCACCATCGCTGACGCGAAGGCCGTCAAGGATGCTGAAGACAACGCAATCACCGTTGCCGCCGGTGGCAAGTTCACCGTCGAATACACGTCCACGCTGAACGAGAACGCTGTGATCGGCTCTACGGGCAACCCGAATAAGGCTTTCCTTGAGTTCTCCAACAACCCGAATGTTGGCGGCGAAGGCGAAACCGGCAAGACCACGACCGACAAGGTCATTGTGTTCACCTACCAGCTGGACATCAACAAGACCTTCAACGGTGGCACCCCGGCTGAGAACGATCTGCCGAAGTTCAAGCTCTACAAGTTCGATAGCACCACGAACGATTACACCATTGACCGTGGCGAGGTGACCATCACCAAGACCGAGGGCGGCAAGTACGCCGCTTCCTTCAAGCGCGTTGATGACGGCAAGTACAAGCTCGTGGAAACCAAGACTCCGGCAGGCTTCAACACCGCCGCCGACACGCTCTTCGAAATCACCGCTGACCATGACGTCGAGTCTGACAACCCGCAGCTTACGGTGCTCAAGATCAACACCACTGACGGCAACACCACTACCGGTACGGTTACCGCCGATGTTGTGAACCAGAAGGGCTCCAACCTCCCGTCCACCGGTGGTATGGGCACTGTGATGCTGTACGTGGCTGGCATCGCCGTGTTCGTGCTTGCTGGCGCGACCCTGGTGATGGCTCTGCGTCGTCGCAATGCCTGATCCTCCGGATTCCATAAGAATCTGAAGTAACCATGCAAAACCCGTGAGCCGCGTTGACGCAAGTCAGCAGCGGCTTACGGGAATCGCAATACATAATTTAAAAACTGAAAATTAAATAATAACTGAACCCACATATGCTGGGCTGGACCACCTCAATCCCTTGTACACTGCCTAATTTTCTTGAGTATCCAGCCTGGCTCCATATATTTTCCGGTTTGCCGTTGGGGGCGAATCAAACATGCTTACTTTCCAATCCACAGAAGAGGGGTCGGCAATGAAGGAACGCACGATCGCAAGCCGCGTCATCGCCGCATGCTGCGCAATCGCCGCCACATTCGCCGCGGCAGCCTGTGCATTCACTACTCGCGATGCCGTCGCGGCTCCAACAACAGACTCTGCCAGCGGCAGCATCGCCATTTCGTACCACCATAAGAGCTCGGACTCCGAAACTGGCGACGATTCTACCAACTTCGCCATTTCGGACGCCAGCTTCAACCTCTACAAAGTCGGACAGATCCCGGCAAGCGGCGGCGCCACCTTCGAACCCGTCGCACCGTTCACCGACTCCACCGCCTACCCCGTCGACTGGTCGAAGATGACCGGCAAGGACGCGCAGGTGTGGCGAGACATGGCCAACACGCTCGCCGGGCTCATCGCAGTGAACAAGCCCGACGCCACGGCAACCGGTGTCACCAACGCTTCCGGGCATCTGACCTTCACCGGACTGTCCGACGGCCTGTACTTGGCCGTGTCCGACAGCGTTGACGTGAAGGTCGCCAACGCCTCCGGAAAGAACCAGACATGGACGTGCTCTTCCGGCAGCATGCTCGTCGCAGTGCCCGAAGACGGCGTCTCCGGCGGGTCGCGTGTGCTGAGTATCGAACCGAAAACCGAATGTGTGGCGCAACCGCCGAAAACCGTGGAACGCACCGTGCGCAAAATCTGGAATGACCGGAACAATTCCGACGGCAAGCGCCCCGAATCCATCACCGTGAAACTCCTGCGCGACGGCGAGCCCGTGGAAAACGTGAAACTGGACGAGTCCAACAAGTGGACGCATTCGTGGACGGATCTCGACGCGGACCACGAATGGACCGTGGTCGAAGCGGCGGTGCCCGACGGCTACACCACCATCTCCGATGTGGAAGGCGACTCCACTGAAATCACCAACACGCACACGCCACCCACCACGCCGGACCAGCCGCACACCGGCGCCGACGTGCAGCAGGCCGCTTGGATTGCCGTGGCCATCTTGGGCGCGGGTTTGGTGCTGCTGATCGTTGCCAAGACGGCTTTGCGGAAGCGGGCGTAGCATAAATAACGTGACGGATGAATCGGACGCCAAGCCAGCTGCGCAAGTCGAATTGGATGCGCAGGTTAAACCGGCTGCGCAGGTTAAACCGGCTGCCAAGCATAAGAAATCGAATGCGCTGCTCAATGTGATGATTGCCATTTCCGCAATCGCCATGATCGGTGCGCTGGGCCTCATCGCGTATCCGACATTCAGCGACTGGTGGAACCGCATGCACCAGTCATACGCCGTAGCAGGCTACGTGGAACAAACCAAAGACATGTCCGGCGCCGAACGCAAGGCCATGCTGAAAGCGGCGCACGAATACAATGAACGACTCGCCGCGAACGGCGATCGGTGGCACATGACCGACGCACAGAAGCGCGAATATGATGAAACGCTCGACGTGACCGGCACCGGCATCATGGGATACGTGACCATCCCGCGCATCAAAGTGAAACTGCCCGTCTATCACGGCACCAGCGACGGCGTACTGCAGATCGCCGCCGGACATTTGGCCGGCACATCGCTGCCCGTAGGCGGAGCGACCACGCACGCGGTGGTCTCCGGGCACACCGGCCTGCCGTCCGCCCGGTTGCTGACCGGCCTGGACGAGCTGAAAAAAGGCGACACGTTCGCATTCCACGTGCTCGACCAAACGTACACGTACCAAGTGGACCAGATCTCAGTGGTGCTGCCGAGCGAAATCAGCAAACTGAATATTGAGTCCGGGGCCGATTACGCGACGCTGATCACGTGCACGCCATACGGAGTGAACTCGCACCGGCTGCTGGTGCGCGGCCATAGGATTCCGAACCCGAAGGTCCCGGACACCACGCAATACAACGAGCCGGGGGAGATGACGGCTGTGGCGGCTGTGGTGATCGGACTGATCGTGTTTATGGCTGGCTGCGCTTTTGTGGGGCTCGCGCGGCTATGGCGACGCTCCTGGATTGTGCGGCACGGGTTGTGCGCCGGGGCCGGCGCGCGCCATTCGTCTGGTGTTCGGGGGTAGTGTCTAGCCTAGCGCCGCCGCAGGCCGGTGACATCGCTTCTCCGGTGTGCGGGGGTGTGCGTCTGGTCGTGCTCGGTATGTGGTGCGTGGTGTTTGTGTGCTTGTGGTACGTGTTGCGTTTCAGTGTGTGTACTTGTGTTTGCGTGCGTGTGCATGTCTGATGTTGCGCAGGGGTGTTGTTGCGGTGCGCATATGGCCTGAATCGTGCTGAAGCATGGGTTGTGAGCGGATGGGGGTATTATTCGGCCTGTTTCGGACGCTTTTGATGCCCCTTTTGCTCATGACTTGCGGTTTTGACGGTTTTGGCGCGGTTGTGAGCGGATGGGGGTACGATTCTGGATGTTTCGGGCTGTTTTGATGTTGGGCGGCCTCCCCTTTTGCTCACGACTTGTGAGTTGGGCTGGTTTTGCTTGTCTGTGAGCGGATGGGGGTGTGATTCGGCCTGTTTCGGACGCTTTTGATGCCCCTTTTCGCTCATGACTTGCGATTCTGTCGGTCCGCGCGCGGTCGTGTGCGTACGGGGGTGTGTGCAATGGGTCTTGCGTGGGTGTGGGCGTGCGGGTGTGCCGGTGTAGGCGTGGGTGTAGGCGTGCGGTCGTGGTTTTGGCTGGATATCTGGCTTATAGATGGCGGATTTGGCCGGGCGTCCGGTGGTATCTCGCTTATAGGTGGCGGGTCGGTTTGGGCAATAGGTCGTTAGGGGGTAGCATGCATGCCCCCTAGATGTCTTGTTTCCGCAAGGGGCCGCCATCTATAAGCGAGATACCATCCGTCGATCCCGCGAATCCGCCATCTATAAGCGAGAAAGCGCGTGAACCGGGCGCTGCGGCGGCGAAATCGCAAAATTATGGAATCGGCTGATTGCTGCGCGCGGCAGGTGGGTAGTATCGGGCGCGGAAGACGTGGAAGGAGCTGCCATGTGTGATGAAGGGGAAACTGCGGATCGGGCGGATGCCGTACGGACGGAATCGCAAAAGATGGAATCGCGAGCGGGGGAGACGGCGCTTGATGGGTCGGCGCGCAGCATCATCGTGCTGATTGTGGTCGGCATGTTGGTGGGCGTGCTGTCGGGCACGTTCGGCATCGGCGGCGGCACGGTGATCGTGCCCGCGCTCGTCTGGCTCGGCCTGTCGCAACGCAACGCGGCCGCCACGTCCACGCTGGCGATCGTGCCGACCTCCATTTCCGGTGTTGTTTCGTACGCGACCGGCGGACATGTCGACTGGCTCGCCGCGGTCCTGCTGTTCTGCGGTATGTTCGTCGGCGGGCAGATTGGCAGCTGGCTGCTGTCGCGGCTGCCGGAACTGGTGCTGCGGTGGATTTTCGTGGCGTTTCTCGTGTTCGTGGTGATCAATCAGGTGAGTTTTGTGCCGTCGCGCGACCACCAGATCGTCATGACGGTGGTGACCGGCATTGGCTTGGCGTTGCTGGGTGTGGTCATCGGCACGCTGGCGGGGCTGCTGGGCATTGGGGGTGGTGCGCTTGCGGTGCCGTCGCTGTCGATGCTGTTTGGCGCGTCCGACCTGGTTGCGCGCGGCACTTCGCTGTTGGCAATGTTTCCGAATTCGATCACGACCAGCGCGGCGAACTTGAAGCGCAGGCTAGCGCATGTGAAAACCGCGCTGATTATTGGCGTGACGGCGGCTGTGACCGCGCCGCTCGGCACGTGGATTGCGGGGGAGGTTTCGCCACGAGTTGGGGCGATTATGTTCGCCTGCTATCTGTGCGTGCTGCTGGTGCGGTCCGTGTTCGTGGCCGTAAAGGCCACGCGCGCGGCGCGGGTTGCGCGGGGCTGAGTGGCGCGGGCATTTTTTCCAGTGGCTGGATGATTTAGTCGCGTGAGTGGTGCGTCAGAGGTGGTTTTTATCCAGTCACTGGGATTTTTGGCGTGTGAGTGGGGTCTGAGAGGTTGGATTTATCCAGCCAGTGGGGGATTTTGGCTTGTGGGGTGCGGTGGGGGTGTTGTTTGACGGAATATGGCGATTTTATTGGCCGTATTCCCCCTGTTCATGCGGTGGATATGTTGCGGTCATCATATGGCGATGAGTGTTCATCTGCCGTTCTTCTGTAGTGCGGTGTGCGTTGGCTTGCGGCGCATAGCGTGGGCGGTGGTATCGAAAGATCCAAGCAATGCAGCCGCGGAAAGGTTCCGCGCAGCCGGAAAACATGGTCGAAACGGGCGTTACCTAACGGGCGCAACCGAAACGGCAGGTTGGACGGCACGGAAGAAACTGCATGGAAGAAAGAAGAAACATGAGCAAGCACAAAGCTTTGAAGGGCGCGATCGCAGCGGTCGCATCCGTAGCGACGCTCGGCGCGCTCGCCGCACCGGCGCTCGCGGCCGACATCACCTACAGCCCCAACGGCAAGTCCGTTGCGGAACTGGCGCAACACGGCGGCGCGCAGCGCATCGCAGCTATCGGCAACAAAAAAGCCAAGAATGTGGTGCTGTTCATCGGCGACGGCATGGGCGATTCGGAAATCACCGTCGCCCGCGACTACCTGAAGGGCGCCAACGGCCACTTCGACGGACTTGACGCGGTCGGCCAGCCGAGCGCGCTTGGTGACGTGCAAGATCGGAAGAGCGTCGTGTAGGGAAAGAGTGTAGATCTCGGTGGTCGCC